>Ga0116223_10000096_pt1 | contig 110058 bp, 94 predicted proteins | sample Sb_taG_3_FD_90092 | JGI IMG/M metagenome (GOLD analysis project Ga0116223, IMG submission 90092) | Peat soil microbial communities from Weissenstadt, Germany - Sb_50d_a_PC metaG | ecosystem: Environmental > Terrestrial > Soil > Wetlands > Peat | place: Germany: Weissenstadt | collected 2010-09-21 | reverse complement strand
GTCAGGGGTCAGGGGTCAGGGGTCAGGGGTCAGGGGTCAGCGTTGTCGATGCGCGATATGTGGTTCTACCTGCTGGCCGCTCTCTGCGGCATCGGCACGGGCTGGGCGGACGTCGCGATCAACGATCTGCTGTTCACGGCGCTGCTGGTGTTGTCCGCGTGCATCATGCTCGGCATGCTGCGGCCACGCCGACCGTGGCGTTGGGTCGCAAGCGTCGGAGTGTTCATTCCGTTGACCGAACTGGCCGCGTACGTAATTCTCACTGTGAAGCCCACGCGGGCGCAGATCTATGGGTCATTCCTGGCGTTTCTTCCCGGGATTGCGGGCGCTTACGGTGGTTCGATCATGCGCGGCGTGATTGACAACCTACGGCACGGGAAATAGCCGGTGACAGGTGGCGCACCGTGCTTCGGCTCAGCTTACTCCCAACTCATTCTTGGCCAACTCCACGATCCGCTGGCGGGCGGCTCCGCAGGCTTCCCACACCGATACGCACCAGTTGTGAATCATGGCGTCCCTTTGCGGACCCGGTGCGGCGGCGACCACGTCCGCAACAACGATGGTGCCTCGATCGTCTGGTAACGGCGGCCGAAACCACTCCCTGCGGTGCTTGGCGAGCTGCATGTGAGCCTTCTGAACCTGCTTGCCGGTGAAGTTTTTCTCTACGTGCAGGTACAGCCCAAGCAGGGCGAACACAATGGTGATGGGCTTGGTGGTGTCATCAGCCTTCTGAACCGCGTAGGCGTCGACAATATGCTGGTGGATAAACGCAGGACTCGGGTGCGCCAGCGTATAGAACGACAACTCGTTCTGAAGTTCCTGATCTGTCGGGATGGGCGGTTTCTGCATAATCTGAAACCCTACGACATTTTACGGGGAGCTGGACCCGAAGGTATCGGCTAACCAAGAAGTTACTCCCGGTTCCACAGGGCGGGCGCGTATGCTGCGAGCATGGGAGTAAGTGTGTCCATGCTGGCTTCGGGCAGCCGCGGCAACTGCGCGATTGTGGCCAGCGCGTGCACGAAGATTCTGGTCGACGCCGGCATTTCCTGCCGCGAGACTTTCCGGCGCATGAAGACGCTGGGCGACGATCCGCATTCGCTCTCGGCGATTCTTATTACCCACGAGCATTCCGATCACATTTATGGCCTGGCAACGCTGGCCAAGAAACTGCGCATCCCAGTGTTTATGACTGGGGCAACGCACCAGGCGTGGGCACGGGCCGTGCGCAACGAAAACGGTGAGCGCCCACAGTTGGAGAAGTTCGAACGCTTTGAGTCTGGTCACGGGTTCCAGGTGGGCGACATCGCGGTAAGACCATTCACCATTCCCCACGATGCAGCCGACCCGGTGGGGTTTACTTTTCGCGCAGAAGGCATCAAGGTTGGGGTCGCCACCGATTTGGGATATTTGCCGATCAGCGTGCGCGACCACCTGCGAGGCTGCGATGTGCTGGTAATGGAGTCGAACCACGATCTGGAGATGCTGCGGGTGGGGCCGTACCCGTGGTCGGTGAAACAGCGGGTCATGAGCCGGGTGGGGCACCTGTCGAACCTGGCCCTCGCGGATTTCTTCACCAACGACTATGATAATAGTGCAACGTTTGTGGTGCTGGCGCATCTGTCAGAGCAGAACAATCATCCGGAAATAGCCCGGAGAGAGGCAGAAAAGGCGCTGGCCACGCGGGGTGGGTTGTTTCAGAACCGCGTGCTTCTGGCGTCGCAAGCCGAGGCGCTGGAGCCATTGCGCCTGTAGCTGGGCGTATTTTGCCCGGCTTGCTTGGTTTGGCTTATTTGTTTGAGCTAATTTGTTTATCCCCCATGAGTCAGCAGTGCATTGATCCGATCGTTGGCAAGATTTTGGCGGGCTGGCGGTACGACATTTCCGGCCTAGCACCGGAGATGCGCAGCGACTACGAGAGCCATTTTGCTGGCTGCGAACGCTGCCGCAGCCGGCAGCAGATGAACCGCATTATTGACGTGGGGCTGATCGCTCTGGCCTCGATCTCGGCCGGAGTTTTCCTGCTTGCCTTCGGAGTAATCCGGTACCTGGGCCCGCGGCATGCGTTCTGGCTCGAAATTGCCGCCCTGGCAGGATTCGCCCTTTCCGCCCTGATCTGGCTGGGCGTGGCAGTGGCTACGCCCGCGCCGGTCACGGTGCTGGACGCGGCTAAAGAAGGCGCGCGGCGCGTGCATGACCGGCTGCCACAGGAAATCCGCCAGCGGCTCCCCGAAGAACTCCGCATCAAGATTACCGGGACATAACTGGGCGCAGGTCCGCTGCCAATTCTAGAAAAAGCATAAACCACGGACACTAAGGTTCACGAAGGCCTTCCTGGCAAGCGTTTCCTTCGTGTGTCTTCGTGTCTTTTGTGATTTATGGTTTCAGATTGAGCTACTACGAAACTTGAAGACAATTCGCAATGGGACTCTTGTGAGAACTACGTTGACTGGTGCGCTGTTTCTGTTCGCGCTGTCGCTGGCATCGGCAGCGGCGCAGGAGAGCACACTTCTTCTGCCGCAGCAGGACACATCCATGGCCGGAATGCACATGGACATGGAAGAGCAGAAGGGATCGCCGTTGCCCTCGCCCCATGCCGGATCTGGTACGGGATGGCAGCCGTCTTCGGTGCCTGCGAATGAGTGGATGTGGATGCGCGGCGGGTGGGAGTTGATGGCGCACGGCGTCGTGTTCGTGGATTACAACCAGCAGGGCGGGCGGCGCGGCGCAGGCAAAGCCGAGTCGGTGAACTGGGGCATGCTGATGGAGCAGCACCGCCTGGGCACGGGCACAATTCTCTTCCGGCAGATGTTTTCTGCCGAATCGCTGACTTCACCACATCCCGGATTCCCTGAACTTTTTCAGACCGGTGAGACGTACCACGACGAGCCGCTGGTGGATCATCAGCACCCGCACAATGTCTTTGCGGAACTTTCGTTGCTGTACGCGCTGCCGCTGACCAAGAGACTTTCGTGGGAGTTTTACGGTGGACCGTCGGCGGAGCCGGCGCTGGGGCCGGTGACCTATCTGCATCGCGCATCGGCTTCGGAGCTGCCGCTTGCTCCGCTCGGCCATCACGAGCAGGACTCCACGCACACCAGTTTCGGGGTGATCACTACTGGGCTGCTGATCGACCGCGCCAAGCTGGAAGCTTCAGCATTCAATGGGCGCGAACCGAACGAGGAGAGATGGAGCATCCAACTGGGAGCGCTGGATTCATGGTCGGGGCGCGCCAGCATTGCGCCGACACGCGATTGGACCGCGCAATACAGCATTGGGCGCCTGGAGCATCCTGAGGCGCTGGAACCGGGCAGCCAGTGGCGGCAGACCGCGTCGGTGGAGTACAACCGGCCAATGTCCGGTAGCCACACGGCTGGGGGCAACTGGGCGACTTCCCTGGTGTGGGGGCGCGTGCACAAACTCGCGACGGGCACGAACTTGAACAGCTATTTGCTCGAATCCACGCTGAATTTCCGCCGGCGCAACTATGCTTTCTCGCGGCTGGAATTGGTCGACAAGGACGAACTCTTTCCCCAGGCGCCGGTCCATCCCGCCTACCGCATTGGCGCGTGTACGTTTGGCGGCGTGCGAGACTTGCTCCAGCAGGACTTGATTCGCGGCCGAGGCTGGCAACTGGGACTGGGCGCGGATGTGACGTTCTACTCCAAGCCTGCCGCGCTGAATACGGCGTACGGCAACCGTCCCGTTTCGTTCCAGATCTTCCTGCGGGTGCGGCCCGGACCGTCTGACCGGCAACACTCCCAATGAAAAAAGTGTCCCGGAAGAAAACATACCCTCAGAAAGCAGTATTGTTGAGACGGATTCCGGCGTAAAATGTTTTCTGCAATCCCCCCCGAATTCACGCGAGAATGTCCCTTCAATGACCAGGGCCCTGAGGACACTGCGGGTTGTGCAGTGGTCGATGCTAGCCAGCATCCTGGTGTACGCTGCCATCGGAGAACGGTTCGGTCCACGCGTGCGCGGCGTAGACCCCGCCCTAAGCTACATCTTCAGCACTCTCGCCGTAGGCATCGTAGGAACGATTTTTGTGGTGCGGCGCACGCTGGTGCAGCGAGCCGCCGCCAGTCTGGCCACAAAGCCCGACGACAGCCTCAGCCTGAATCACTGGCAAACTGGATACATTGCAACCTATGCGTTGTGCGAGGCACTGGCGCTGTTCGGCCTGGTGCTCCGCTTCCAGGGTAGCCAGTTCCAGCAGAGTCTGCTCTTCTATGTTGGAGGCTTCGTTCTGCTCTTCTTCTTCGGACCGCGGCAGCCAGCGAGCGTCGCCAGTACTTAGACGTTACTTGATGTGGCAACTGGCCAGGCCGCGCTTCTCCAGATACTGCTGGTGGTAGTCCTCTGCCGGATAGAACGTCACGGCTGGAACGATCTGGGTCGCGATCGGCTTGGAGTAGCGGTGCGCTTTTTCGAGCGATTCTTTGGAAGCCTGAGCCTCCGCCGCCTGTTCGGGCGAATGAAAGAAGATCGCCGTACGATACTGCCTGCCCCAGTCGGGGCCCTGGCGGTTTACTTGCGTGGGATCGTGGTTCTCCCAGAAAACCTTGAGCAGGTCCGCGTAGCCCACTTTGGCGGGATCGTAATCCACTTCCACCGCTTCGGCGTGGCCGGTGCGGTCGGTGCAGACTTCTTTATAGGTGGGGTTCTCAGTCTGCCCACCGATGTAGCCCACGCGGGTTGAGGTCACGCCCGGAATCTGCCGGAAGGTGGCCTCGACTCCCCAGAAACATCCTGCCGCAAATGTAGCTTTCGCCATTCGATTCGCTCCCAACGCAACGATTAGGTTCGTTTCTTGAATTGTGATCGATTAGATGACTAAATGCGAGGAAAGTCACACACTCGTAAAATCAACAGGATCGCCCTTGGTGGCAATTGACGCTCCGCCAGAATCACGATAAAGTCCGGGCAGGCTGTCCAAGGGTATTTCAGGGTACGTTCTGTGGTTTCGACCAGCCGCTTCCAAGCCGGGCCAAGAACTGCGCAGAAACTCGCGCTCCTCGCTCTATTGGCTTTGACGGCGTCTCGGGCAGCGATGGCAGTTTCAGGATTCGCCCCGCAGATGCGGCTCGGCTACACCACCGGCGATCAATGGGAACCGGCGATGGCGGCCGACGGCCGGGGGCATATTTACGTGCTCTATCCGCAGTACGGAGCGGTGCCCGATTGCCCGAGTTGTACGGCTCCGACCATCGCTCTGATGGTCAGCAGTGACAATGGGGTCTCATGGCAAGCCTCGCGGGCCCTGCTTCCCTTCTCCACCGGCCAGTTTGATCCGCAGATTACGGTCGATCCCGTAGACCGGCAGACGGTGTATGCCTCGTGGCTACAGAACAACAAGCGCGATATTATTGTCGCCCGGTCGTTAGACTTCGGAAGGACTTGGTCGTTCTCGTGGGCGGACCGCGGCCAAGAAGATGCCGACAAGCCGGTGCTGACGGTGCGCGGGGCTGACGTTTACGTCGGGTTCAATCACGAAGAAGAATTCCTGGTGGCGGCTTCGCACGACGCGGGGCAGACCTTCGGTGTAGTGAATGTGAATCCGAACGCCGCGCCGGGATGGTCGCTAGCCGGGGGCGCAACGGTCGATCCGGCGGGCACTGTTTATTTCGGTTGGACGGCCTACGCTCGCCACGAGATGCGCACGCGTCCGGTCGGCGTTAGCGTCAGCCGTTCGGCCGATGGCGGACGCACGTGGAGCACGACACTCCTGGACGTTTCGAGCGCTCCGCCCGAATGTGTGGCGCAAAGCTGCGAGACTGGATTCTTAGGGGCGCAAATCGCGCTGGCATCGGATGCGGCGGGCGCACTGTACGCTCTGTGGAACGCCGGCGCCGCCAACGGCGGGCCCGAGCGCATCTACTTCTCGTCTTCGACCACGGGCGGGGTTAGTTGGTCCGCGCGGGCCAGTGTTTCCGTGGCCGGGGCAGGCGTGGAGCACTGCTTCCCGGCCATTGTTGCCGGCGTGTCGGGCGATGTTCGCATTGCATGGATGGATGCGCGGCGGGCAGAAGAGGGCCACCCCAATCGTCCGTTGTGGAACACCTTCTACCGCAGTTCGACCAACGGCGGCGCTACCTGGAGTGCGGAGGCGCAGCTTTCCGGTCCAGCCCGCGGCTACGACTACGTTCTGCCTGCTGGATTCCGCTTCCCTTTCGGCGACTACTTCGGCCTAGCGATCGACAGCGAAGGCACGACTCATGCCGTGTGGGGCGAAGGCCGCGATTACAAATCCCCCGGCTCGATCTGGTACACTCGCGGCCGATAGCGGTAGTTGTTTGAATCTTACGAGCATCCCTTCATACCGGCATTGCGAACGTAACGCTCTGGGCATCAATAATTCAGTTCAATCTCTGAGCTAAGGGAGAATTCCATGCACTTCCTGGGCCAAGCTTTATGCGATTAATACGGGATACCAGCTGGTGTGCTACGTGTCGATGGGGGCGATTCTGGGCGCGTGGCGTTAGGGCGCGGCCACGAGCGAGAGACGAAGCGACCTACGTCTCTACAGAAGGTGTAGCCAGGTTCATTCCAGCAGCATGCCGCCCGTGACATCCGCGATACGGGCGACCTGGTGGTCGCTGCACCACTCCTGCAATTCGTCCACGATCTTCTCGGTGGCGCAGGGATCCCAATAGCTGGCTGTGCCGATCTGTACCGCGGTCGCTCCCGCCAGCATGAACTCGATGACGTCGGCCGCGGTTGAAATTCCTCCCATGCCGACTACGGGGATTTTCACTGCGTGCGCTGCGTCATACACCATACGCACCGCAATGGGCTTGATGGCGGGACCGGAAAGGCCAGCCGTCACGTTGGCGATGCGCGGCTTCCGGGTTTCCGGATCAATCGCCATGGCCACAAAGGTATTGATGAGCGACACGGCGTCGGCGCCGGCCTCCTGCGCCACGTAGGCCATCTGCGCGATGCTGGTCACGTTGGGCGAGAGCTTAACGATGAGTGGCCGCTGCGCCACCCGCTTGGCGGTGGTTATCACTTCATCCAGTAAACGCGGATCGCTGCCGAACTGCAGCCCACCTTGCGTCGTGTTGGGGCAGGAAACGTTCAGTTCGTAGGCGGCGATGCCGTCGCCATCGTTGAGAATCTGGATGGTTCGTTCGTAGTCCTCACGGGTATAACCGAAGACGTTCGCCAGCACGACGATGTTCTTGATCTGACGCAGGTGCGGGAGCTTTTCGTCCAGAAACGCCTGCGCGCCGATATTTTGCAGCCCAATCGCGTTCAGCATGCCGGCCGCGGTCTCCCACAGACGAGGCGGAGGGTTGCCGATCATGGGCTCTTTCGACAAGCCCTTCACCACAAAGCCGCCCAGCTTGCTCAGGTGGACTACATCCTCGAACTCGACCCCGTAGCCGAAGGTGCCGCTCGCGGCCATCACGGGATTCTTGAGTGGAATGCCGGCCAAGCTGACGCCGAGATCGGGAGCGGGGTGTCCGTGGGACGATGTCATGGCTGGCCTTCTCCCGGACTCGCGCCTGGGTTCATGGCGGGGTTTGTGCTTGGGCTGGTGGGATGGTGCGGTGGCGCCAGCGCCTCCGTGAGCACGCGTCCCACGGAATGGGTCGGAGCATTGATTCCAAGGAGTGATGCAAGGGTGGCCGCCATATCGACGGGTTCCACGCTCGCGCGATAGGTTCCTGGCTGGAAAGCCAGCCCGTAAAAAGCCAGCGGCACGTGCGTGTCGTATGTGTAGGGCGAGGTATGGTCGGTGCCTTTGCCCGGTCCCACGGTGTAAATGTCGGGGAGTCCCATCACGTACCAGCTTCCCTCCGGCGAATAGCTATTCAGGTACTTTCGACCAAGAGCGGTATCGGGAACCTCGCCGGAGGCCAACTGCGATTTGGTGTAATAGTCGCGCAAGCCGGCTTGCTTCATGGCCTCGCCGACGGCCACTTCGGCGTCATGCTCCCGCACATGAGCGATGGCGAAGGCATCCTGATCGAGCCAGGCCAGGGGATAGTCCAGTTTCACGTACGCCGCTGGGTGTCCCGGAGAGAATTTTGCCGTGAGCCCGCTGTTGATCTGCGCCTCGATTTTTGCGGCGTCGAGATTTGCCGCCGGGATGCGCAACTTCTTCACGTCATCCGGTAGCGAGGAAACGCCGTGGTCCGCCGAGAGGGCAATCCACACGTTGACCAGCCCGATTTGATGTCCGAGGAAATTGAAGAAGTCGGCGAGTTCGCGATCGAGATCGAGAGCCATCTGCTGCATTTCTGGAGAATCCGGCCCGGCCTGATGACCAAGAATGTCGTTCGGCGAGAGGCTGATGGAAAGCAGATCGGTGGCTGGGCCGCGGCCGACGTTTTCGTAAACGACCAACTCTTTGGCGAACTCCAACTCGTACTCGTTGCCGAAGGCGGTCGATCCGACGACCTCGTAGAAACCGGCTTCGGAGCCGTCTTTGCCTTTGCGGTGCGCCGTCGAGCGTAGAACTGCACCTTGCGCGCCCTTCCAATCGCGATCCCAGTATTTCGCAGGACGGCTTTCATTAAAATCTTGCACCCAGCGCGGGAGTTCGTTGCGGTAATAGGTGGACGTAACCCAAACGCCGCTCTTCGGGTCGATCCAGTAGGCAGCGTCTCCAGCGAACCCGGCGGGCAGGACAGCGGCGCGATCCTTCAAGGAGACTCCGAACACCCGCGCCTTGCCTTGAGTGGCCAGCTTGAGCTCATCTCCCAGCGTGTCGGCCAGCAGATTGTGCGGCGAGGCGCCTGCCTTGTCTCCGGCAACACCCACTAGTTTTGTGTTGTCGTCTTCGACGGAAGTCACCATCCGCTTCTTCTTCTGGTCCCACCATTCGTTGGCGGCGATGCCGTGGCCGTTGCTGTAGGCGCCGGTGAAGAGCGTGGAGTGTCCCGGAGCGGTGCGCGTGTTGGCGTAGTTGTAATTGCAGTTCGGGAAGTAGGCGCCGTGGTCGAGCAGGAAGCGGAAACCGGCGTCGCCGAACTGATCGCGATAGCGCTCCAGATAGTCGCCGCGGAACTGGTCAATCACGATCACAACGACCAGCTTAGGATGCCCGTTGTAAGCCGAGGCAGCGCTGGAAGCCGAAAGGACGGCGACGGCCGCCAGGATGGCCAACCCGAAGCTTAACGCGGAAAGCAGGGGCACGCGCACAGATCTGGGGGATGATCTCATTGCGAAGGTAGTTTACACAGGTGCGGGGTATCCGCCAAAGGTGGCTTGGACGTGAACACGGCTGGCCCTGTTGTCGATCCGGATGCGGGAAGACTCTTATGTCGAGCAGAGCCGTGGCAGTTCGTTCAGCAGGCGTCGCCGCCGGTCCTGTTCTTGTACGGTTGGGCTTTCGATCTTCTCGTTCGCGGGCAAAATCGAGAGCGGCTTCATGCGCTCCGATCGGTGGTTACTTAGCAGATGCAGCATGATCGCAACTCCGACTCCAAAGGCGGCGCTGAAGACGACGAATACCACAACGCCGGAAGTCCAAAAACAAAAATCAGGGCGCAGCCGACCGTGAACACCAATCCTTCAAATCCTGCTCCGACTGAGAGCTTGTGCATATTAATACCGGGATGAGGTTTCTCGGACATGGCGACACCTCTCACATACCCTCATCATCCCACCAACTCATCGGGGACTCAAGCTGTTCTCGATGGCGGCCGCTACGGTGTGTGGTATATTCGGGCGCTGTTCTTCGGCGCTTCAGGCATTGGAGGTGATTTTCCCGTGAAGAGACTGATCGTTGGCGTCACTGCCTCGGCATTGTTATTGGTCCCGGTGCTGGCGGGGCAGAGGCAAAAGACACGTGCGGCCTCGGCGGCGCGGGTTGCGCGCGGCAAGTACCTTGTGGAGCAGGTGGGCTTGTGCGGGGACTGCCACACCCCACACAACGAAAAGGGAGAACCAATCAAAGAGCAATGGCTGAAGGGCGCGACCTTGACGTTCCAGCCGACCGTTCCGATGCCGGTGTGGGCGGACAAGGCGGTCAACATCGCAGGACTTCCTGGGTGGGAAAAAGAGGCGGCGATCCGGTTTATGATGACCGGAATTGCCCGCAACGAGATTCCCGCGCGCCCGCCCATGCCGCAGTACCGATTTAATGAGCCGGACGCCGAGGCTATCGTGGCTTATCTGAAGTCGATGGAGCTGGCAAAACAAACCCATTAACCACCAAGGACACTAAGGTTCACGAAGGAAACCGCGAATTCCTTCGTGTACCTTCGTGTCCTTCGTGGTTCAAGGTCTTCGTCTGCCGGCGGCGTGCATTTCCCCGCGCTTTTCCGATAGAGTATTGAGTTCCCATGCTTGATCTGAATTTCGTACGCGAAAACCTGCCCGTGGTCGAAGAGAAGCTGCGCCAGCGTGGCATGGATCCGGCTGCGGTGCTCAGGGACTTCCGCGAGGTTGATACGCAGCGGCGTCAGGCCATTACTGAGGCCGAGACCAGCAAGGCCCAGCGCAACAAGGCCTCGGAAGAAATCGCAAAACTGAAGAAGAGCGGCCAGGACGCCACCGCGGCGATGGCGCAGACCAAAGAACTGCGGGAGAAGATCCAGACGCTGGAGAAAACTGCCGCCGACCTCGATGCGCGGCTGCGGGATATTCTTGTTGGCATTCCAAACTTGCCGCACGCGAGCGTGCCAATCGGGCATAGCGCCGACGAGAATGTCGAAGTCCGCCGCTGGGGCACGCCGCCCAAGTTTGACTTCACTCCGAAAGCGCACTGGGATCTGGGCGCCGAGCTGGGCATTCTCGACCTGGAACGCGCCGTGAAGCTGACTGGCGCACGTTTCGCCGTCTACTGGGATCTGGGCGCGAAGCTCGAGCGGGCGCTGATGAACTTCATGCTCGACCTGCACACGCGCGAGCACGGATACACGGAAGTTCTGCCGCCGTATCTGGTCAATTCGAATTCGATGTACGGCACCGGGCAGCTGCCGAAGTTTGCTGCCGATCTTTTCCGCGTGCCACACGGCGACAAGGATCTCTGGCTGATTCCGACGGCCGAAGTTCCGGTCACGAATCTTTATCGCGACGAAGTTCTCGACGCGGCACGGCTGCCGATCTCGCTTACCGCCTACACGCCGTGCTTTCGCAGCGAGGCTGGCTCGTACGGGAAGGACGTGCGCGGGATTATCCGGCAGCACCAATTTCAGAAAGTTGAATTGGTGAAGTTCACGCGGCCGGAAAACTCGTACGAAGAGCATGAGAAGCTCACGCGCAACGCCGAGGAAGTTCTGCAGAAATTGGGACTGCATTACCGCACTGTGGCGCTGTGTACCGGCGACATGGGACCGTCTTCGGCGAAGACGTACGACATTGAGGTCTGGCTGCCGGGGCAGCAATTGTATCGCGAGATTTCGTCGTGCTCGAATTTCGAGGCGTACCAGGCGCGGCGGGCCAACATCCGGTATCGTCCGGAAGGCAAGAACAAAACGGAGTTCGTGCATACGCTGAACGGCAGCGGACTGGCCGTGGGCCGAACCTGGGTTGCGATTGTGGAGAATTATCAGGAGGCCGACGGGAGTGTGGTGATTCCCGAGGCGCTGCGGACTTATGTTGGCGCGGAGCGGATTACGGCGAAGAAGTTGTGAAATCCACCGTTGGCTCTTGGCTTTTGGCTCTTGGCCAACGCAACAGCGAGAGCCAAAAGCTAAAGGCCAAGAGCTAAGAGCCCCACACGTTGCCAAGAGAAGGACCGGTCACTAGACTTGCATAGAGCGGAACTCACGACTGCTGCGCCCAGCGCGCCCCTGCCAATGAACGCCGTTTGGCGAACAATTCGCGGATACATTCTGTGGCAATACGAGCGCGGCACGCTGCATTACGACATCATGGTCACGCTGATCCTGATTTTTGTTCTGTTCTCACCCAGCGTGATCGACTTCAACGACAAACCTATCGCGCGGAATCCGCATCCGACCGATGTAGTGGTTACGACCGACGCGCAGGGCCATTTGCTCTACCAGGTCGCGGCCAGCGCGGTTTCTGCGGGCGATGATCGTTCGATACGCGAGCAGTTGCTGCGCATCATCGAGCCGATTTCAGGTGCGGTCTCGATCGTAAGTTATGAAACCGTTACTGACCGCAAAGGGCAGGTGCAAAGTTACAAGGTGTTGGCGAAAAGAGAGTAGTCATGAGTGGTGCGACGGTTCGAAATCAAGAGTACGAATAAAACCCAGATGAAGAGCTCCCCTCTAATCCTGCCCATCGCGCTTATCTGGAGTCTTCTTCGCTTTGCGCAGGGACCGCCGCAAACACCCACCGAATCTGGCCCGCTGGATGCAGTTCTGAAAAAGATGGATGCGGCGGCCGCCAGTTTCCGCACCACGCGAGCCGAGTTCGAGTGGGATCGCTACGAAAAGGTCATCGATGAAGTCGACGACATTCAATCAGGCACAATCTACTTCCGTCGCGTTGGCAAGGACGTCGAAATGAAGATCGACATTACCAAGCCCGACCGGAAGTATGTCCTCTTCAGCGACGGTAAGATCCGCATGTATCAACCCAAACCAGACCAGGTGACCGTTTATGACGCGGGCAAGAACCGCGCCGACTTCGAAACTTATTTCGTGCTCGGTTTCGGAGGCAGCGGGAAGGATCTCGAGAAGGCGTTCGCAGTGACTTACGTTGGCCCGGAGACTATCAACGGCGTCGCCACAGCCAAGCTGCAACTCGTGCCGAAGTCTGAGAAGGTCCACAATACTTTCGCAAAGATTCTGCTCTGGATCGATCTTGATAAAGGGGTTTCCGTACAGCAGCAGTTCTTTGAACCGCAGGGGGATTATCGCCTGGCCAAGTATTCCTCCATTCAGATTAACGAGAAGAAGTTCCCGAACGACGTTTTCAAGCTAAATACCACGAGCAAGACGCAGACAATTTCATCGCGCGGTTAAGTTGTTGACTCTAAAGGGCAAGAAGGTGTACTGGGAATTGTACCTGGGGAGCTATACTGACCCCACCTCAGTTGGATTCATTCATGGCCAAGGTTTTTACGATTACAGTCCCTCCTAAGCTGGGAAATAAGCGCAGGGAGCGAACCTCAGATCCTCGTTACGTCGATGGCCAACGCTTGCTCGTGGAAGCCATGAAGTATCTGGCGCAAGCCGACCCAGTGAAGAACCGCCCGGCGATCGAACTCATCTCCGAGCATGTCCGCACGCGATTCCGCATGAGCGACTCGCCGCTGGGATAACGCGCTGCCGCCGACCGGGTTCCGACTCTCGACTCGTCTCTTCAGAATGTATAGCGCAGCATGAACTGCATTACGCGCGGCTGCGTGAGCGTCGAGCTGTAGACCCCGAAGTTCGTGCTGGATGTCAGATCAAAATTGTTGGAAGACGCCGCCGCATCGAAGCGCACGGCATTGGTAACGTTGAAGGCCTCCCAGGCAAAGCTCAGGGTCTGGCCTTCCTTGATCTTCCAATCCTTGTCCAGCCCAGCGTCGATTCCGAAGTAGCCGGGCCCGCGCAGTTCGTTGCGCTGGCCTCCCTCGCCGGGATAGGGATGGCGGAAAGCCGATATCGCAACGTTCGGATCGGCAAACATCGTGGGTAAGCCCGATGCATTCATGTGCACGCCGACGCCGCCGGGATTTCCGATCTTCACCGCTTCGCCCTGCAGGTTGTAGTTTGTCGACCAGCCGCCGCCGGGGAAGATGCTGAACGGCAGGCCGCTTGACCAGTGGAACAAACCCGTAAGGCCCCAGCCGCCGAAAACCGCATCAGCAAGGCGCCCCATGCCGCCGGCGAACTTCCGGCCGCGGCCGACGGGCAGATCAATCACCCAGTTCGAGTTTATCTGATGCCTCATGTCGAAGTCAGAGACCGCGCGTAATTGGTTCGGAGCCCAGGAATTGATCACCTGGCTGGAGAAGCCACCAACCGTATCGAACACATTCACGCGCTCCGCGTTCGAGCCGACATCGATGGACTTCGAGAACGTATAGTTCACATCGAATTGCACGCCGCTGCTCAGCGCGTGCCGCAGAGTTAGATTCAAAGCGTTGTAGGAACTATTCCCGGAACTTCTCCATCCCCACAGCGAAGAGAATTGCGGCATGAAAAAGTTGTATGCCGTAGGGCCCGATTGTCCGGGTAATTGTGAGCACGCCGGATTGCAGACATTCGTCGTCCCGGGAGCGGGGGTGTCCAGACCCTGGAGGGAAACGATCTCATTCCCTGGGCTCCAGACGTTATAAATGTTCTGCGTAGCTGTGTTTCCACCACCGGCAGCGGCGGGAAACAGATTCTCCCAGAAAGGAATGGGATTCACGGTGGCCGCTCCCGCGTTGGCGGCCTTAGTCAGAAGCGTTGCCGCTGCGAAGTAGTCCATGTGCGATGCGGGGTCCACGATGTCCTCGGGCAGACCCAAATCGGTTTCCTGCAGGAGATGCCGCCCCAGGCGTCCGATGTAGGACGCCTCGAGCGTGAAGTTGTGTCCGAAATCGCGGGTAAGCGAAAAATTGAAGACGTGAGAGTACGGCGTCTTCAACCGGTCATCCATCCCCCAGTAGATGGCAAATCCTCCAGCGGCATTCACTCCCAGGGGTGGAGTCACTGGAAATGGCCCTGGCGCAATGCCGCTCATGTTCTGCCCGCAATAATTCCCCTGGGGCAGGTTATAGAGCCCGGTGAAGCGGAACGAACAATCTACGTCCTGAATGCCATACGGATTCGTCTCATAGCTAGTCAGGCCAAAAGAGCCGTTGCGGTCAAACGTGTTCACGATGCCTTCGCCAAAATGGTCGAAGTACAACCCGTAGCCCATCCGCACGGAGCTCTTTCCCCCTCCGCCAAAGACACTATGCAGCCAGCCGTTGTCGAAATTCGGAGAATACGCTAGCGCGAGGCGCGGCGCAAAGTTCTTGTAGTCCCAATTCCAATACGGCTGTTTGCCATTCGCCTGCCCAGAAATCCCGAAAATGATTGGCGGAAGACCTCCCGTCAGGCCGGCGGTGGCATTCTGTCCCGGAGAGTACGACTGCCCGGCAAGTTGCGCCTTAGCACGCTGAGCAAACAGGTCGCCGACACTGAGGTTCGGCGCCGCCTGGTTTCCGTCGACCTCATACGGGGGCTCCAGCAGGGAGTAGCGCAAGCCCGCCGTCACCACAACGTTCTGTTTGACCCGCCAGGCGTCCTGCACATACCACTCCGCTTCCCAAGCCTTGAAGTGCCGCGGAATGAGAGCCCCCGGTGCGAACTGGTTGCCGCCTTTATCCTGATTGAACAACTGGTTGTCGACGGTCACCAGCCCCGCCAGTCCGGTCGCGGCAAAATCGTAGAGTTCGCCAAACGATGAAGCAACGGCGGGGTATCCGTTGGCCGCGAATCCTGCCGGGTCCAGGCTGCACTGAGTAGGAATCGCACAGAACGAATTTTGTCCCGACGCATTCGCAATCGCTGAGTTGTCTAATCCAAACGGATCGGTTACTGCATACGAGACGTTCTGGAAATTGCCGGCGCGATTGTTATGAACCAGCCGCAGATTCGTGCCGAACTGCCAGGTCTGCTTGCCCCTCGTCCAGGTCAAGTCGTCGACAAAATTGTGCACCGGCACGTTGACGTATTCGGATTGCGAGCCCAGTCCGGTGATGTCAGTCAGGGTGCGGAAGTGCACGAATGGCTGCGAATTGACTCCCGAATCCCCCACCCCTTCGCGCACCAGCGACCAGCGGAAGTTGTTGATCAAGGTCGGACTGAGCAAAGCCGTATATCCGGCCGCGACCCCTTTGTTGTTGCCGGTGTGGAAGTCGCTCGAGGGCTGCCCGGGAAACTGCGGGGCCAGTTGCTGATTGTCGTTCTGCAGGTTGCCACGGAAAAACAGTTTGTGATTGCCATTCGCGGTGACTGCGTAGTCCAGCCGGAGGATGTAGGTATTGAGCTTTTCGGGGGCCGCTCCGGCGAATGTGTAGCCGCGATAGTCCAGCAGGTCGCCCACTGTGTCGGTATTCGGCTTCGGGTACTGCTGGAAAATGCTGAGCACGTTGGGATCGACGCCGCATCCGTTTGAACTCGCCCACGGACAGGTGCCGTTGGCCGCCGCGTTCGGATCCATAGCTGCAAATTGGGCCGGGGAGAGCTGCACCAACAGGTTCGGCTGACCGGCAGAATTGAGGCCCGCCCGCGGATCACTCACAACTGTAAAGCCGTTGGCGTTGGGCGAGCCCGTGACGCAGTTGGAGTCCGCGCTGGGATCGCACACGTATTGCATGGTGCCGCTTCGCAGTTCGGTGCTCGGAATCGTTTGCGTGACCTGGGTCGTCTCGCGCTTCCTCTGCCCTTCATACGCGAAAAAGAAAAACATCCGGTCTTTCTGCAGCGGTCCGCCAACCGTGGCGCCAAACGTGTTGCGGATCAAGTGTCCCGGCTTGTTCGGCAGGCCTGACGAAATTTCCGCCGCCTTGTTGAACCAGTCGTTCGCTTCCCCAATGCTGGAGCGGTTGTATTCGTATGCGCTGCCGTGAAAGGCGTTGGTCCCGCTCTTGGTCACGAGCGAAACTTGCCCGCCCGAGGATCTGCCTTCGTCGGCGTTCCCGTTGCTCGTGGTGACGCGGAATTCCTGAATCGAGTCGAGCGTGGCCCGCAACGCTCCCTGAAACGCATTGCCGAGAAGTTGTTCGTTATCGTCCAGCCCATCGAGCGTGATGTTGGTCTGGTCGCTGCGCGCGCCACTCACCGATCCACCGCGGCTGTCGTTCGACTGGTCAATCTGCTTGTCGCTGCCGATAAAGGTCACGCCCGGCTGCAGGCTGAGGATCGAAACCGGATCGCGCCCCTCCGAGGGCAGCCGGATCAGCTGGCGCTCGGTGAACGCGTTGCCGATGGACGCATCCTGCGTGTTCACCTGCGGAGCCTCGCTCGTGACCTCCACCTTTATGGTTGCGCCTTCCACCTGCATGGTGAAATTCAGCGTGGCAGGACTGTTCACGAGCAGCGTCACGTTCTCACGCCTCATCACGGCGAACCCACCGGCCGTGACCGTGACTGCATAGGTAGCCGGAGGAATCTGGAGAAACTGATAGACGCCGTCCCCACCCGAGGTCACGGTGCGCGTGAATCCGGTCTGCGCGTCGTAGATTTTCACGGTCGCGCCCGGCAGCACCGCGCCCTTGGCGTCGCTAATCACGCCGTGCAGCGACGTGGTAGATTGCGCCACGAGCATCGAACTCAGGAACGATAAAAGCAAAAGAACCGCGACCTGCCGGAGGCTCCGGCGCGTGCATGCTCTTGGTGGCCCTGCGAGTACGGTGCTTGAACGAGAAGAGTTGAGGTTTACGACGGATCCCCACGACATCATGATTCGCTCCGCAAAAGTTGGCCGCTATTGTGTCGCGGCGCATCGGGTGAGTGCAAGCGAATAACTGGTGGGAGGTGACTCGGAGTCAGACATGGGAAAGGTGACGTAACGTTGATTGTGTAAAAAGCAAGAGGGTGTAAGTTGGCTTTGGCCTAGCAAGCTAAAGCCTTTCCCACAAAGGAGACCTACACCCGATGGCGAAGATAATCCCAATCACCGAGCATTTCCAACATTTTCTAAGCGAGATGAAAGAGAGTTTCTGGGGCGATCTGTATGGGCAGACGCGGCAAGCGTGGCAAAGGTTCTTTGAACTGCAGTCGGAACGGCAGCGCGACCGGTTTTCGGGTGGGGGGCGGTATGAGCGGCGGCGGGGGAAGGGGCGGGACTACCGCAACGGCTATTACGAGCGGGATTTCGTGACCCGGTTCGGGACGATTCGGCTGCGCATCGCGCGCACCCGGGAGAAAAGCTTTCTGCCCGTAGGGCTGAAACCTTTTCAGCGGCGGGCCGAGGAGGTGTCGCTGTTGATCCGGGAGGCCTTCTTGCGTGGGATCAGTACGCGGCAGGTGGGGCGAGTGGTGGCCACCCTGACAGGCGAGACGGTCAGTGCGCAGACGGTATCGAAGCTGACGCGGGATCTGGATGAGGCGGTGCGCCAGTTTCATCAGGCGCGGTTGAGCGATGACTATGCCTATTTGTTTTTGGACGGAGTGAGCTTGCGAGTGCGGCGACCGACGGGACGCAAGCAGGTGCAGATGCTGGTGGCGTATGGGATCCGGCGTGATGGCAGCCGGCACTTGCTGGCTTTTTTGCGCAGCCAGGGCGAAAGTCAGGCCGACTGGGAGGGGTTGCTGCAAGATCTCTACCGGCGCGGACTGGAAGGCCGATCGCTGGGCCTGATTCTCACCGACGGCTGTGCGGGTTTGGCGGCAGCGATTCGCACGGTCTATCCGCGGGTGCGGCATCAGCGCTGCTGGGTGCATAAGATGCGCAACATTCTAGAGAAAGCGCTCAAACGCGATTATGACGAAATGAAGGCCGGAGCGCAGGCGATTTATCTGGCAGAGAGCCGGAGACAGGCCGCAGCTGCCTTTCGCGCTTTCCGTGCCCGCTGGTGCCGCGCTTACCCCGCCATGGTCCGGCGGCTGCAGCAGGATCTGCCCGAGTTGCTGTCGTTCTTCGCCTTTCCCCGGCACCTGTGGCGCAAACTGCGCACCACCAACGTGATCGAGCGCTGCTTTGTCGAAGTGCGCCGCCGCACCCGGCCCATGGTTTGCTTTGTCAACGTCGAAAGCGTAGACCGCATCATCTACTCCATCTTCCAGAGATTCAACCTGGAATGGAAAACCCGCACCCTCAAGCTTTTTACACAGGCAGCTTGACATCAACCATGGGAAACAGCCCTTGACGCCTATTTAGTCGGCAGATACTATTGTGCACACTCCAAAGCAGTCATGCGGACGTAGGACGGAGAAAGGACCGCTCTTCAGCTTCTAAACCAGCAGCGCCCCCCTTCTGGGCGCGGATACGTCTTAGCAAAACTCTGCACGTGGTGCCTTCGCCCAAGGCTTCTGGGCGACCTTTCATGCTGCCGCTCCATTGAGTGGTAAGCATCACAGGCAAACCTTGGGGTTTGCGAGGAGAATCTAAATGAACAGGGTCATTGGGATGAACCGCCTTCTCGTGCTTTTAGCCTTTGCTGTTCTATCACCTTCTTCGAGTGCGCAACTGACCAGCTCCGCTACGAACACTACATACGCCTGTCCGGGATCTCCTGGTCACCCAGGAGGCAATGGCCCACTGACCAAATATTCATGGACGTTCAAAGACTCGTCAGGCATCCATTCCTTTCCTGGCACTTCAGCCGTGTATGGCAACTGCTGCAGCAACAAGCATAGCGAACTGGCGTGTGCGGCAAAATCTACCCCTTTGGATACATACGCCAATGACGCAGCGTATTATCTTACCGCAACAGGAGCAAACGGATCCGCTGTTGTGGCGGCTAGAGGATACATTGATCCTAAATATATGGTGGTCGGTGTAACTTACGCGCCTCCTGGGCCATCGCAGAACACTTTTGTTTTATACCAGAACAGCACATTCGTTGGCATGACACAATCCCTGAGCCAATCATTCATGAACGGTAACATGTCAACCATCAGCCTTTCCTACGGATTCAGCATTCCGCTCGTCGCGAACGGAAAAATTACGACTTCCTCTACTACCAGTGCCAGCCAAACAACCAAGAATACCTCCACGGTTACAACCAGTTTCCAAGTACAGAGCGGCGAAGAGACGTTCGGGACGGGAGATTACTTTGCCCCCGTGGATCATGATTACGATCAAATCTGGGTATGGCTCAATCCAGCCCTTATTTTTTCTGTCGCGCCGTCGGTCGCGCCTCAGTGGAATGGGTACGGATTCGATGGAACCGATCAGCCAGGGATGGACATCGTGCCTATCGCACTAGGCTACCTGAACGGTGATTTTGGAGCGATGCCTCCTGATATCCAAACCTCGCTGAATCGCACATGGGCCGCGAATCAACTTCCTGCAGGGCAGGATCCCGCCCTCACCGTTGCCGATTTAGATCAAATCGCCTCGTTCGACCCGTTCTCGGTAAGCACGTATGGTCCCACCGTCATCGGTAGTGCACCACCCTCCCCGGAAACCTCAGATCATCGCTTTACACTGACGTTGTGCAGTCCGCCTACGGGTACCGCAGGTTCGAGTTTCAACTACCTTCAGGCGAACCCATCGACCAGTGCAAATGTGTACACGTGCCAGCTGACCTATACTAACCTCTCGACTCAGGCCCGAGAAATTACGAAAAGTTTCTCGGACACCTACACCGTCGACTTGAATTTCAACGGTTCAGGTTTTTTCAGCAGTTTCAGCGCTGAAATCAAGAACTCCTACACGCTCGCGTGGACAACGGACTCCCAGAACTCTATTACAACCTCGACTACATCGATGGGAAACCTTTCGGTTCAAGGTCCGCCTTGCAACAACGTCGTTCAAGGCCAGGGGCCTTGCGTCCCGGTCTATGATTCCTCGGGCAATGAGCCAACGCAATTTGACATATACCAGGACAACATGTTTGGGACGTTCATGTTTGCCCCCGTTCACTTCTACTAAGATTCTTGTTCAGTTTTCCGGCCGCCAGTCGCAACCTGGCGGCCTTTTTCCTGTGCCGAGAATGCCGATTGAAAAGGTCGACCCGGCGAGGAATCGCACGCGATCGAACTCATCTCCGAACACGTCCGCACTAGGTTTCGGAATGACTCGCCGCTGGGATAGGCTAAGTCTTCCGCCACACACGCCATGTCACAAAACTAACGGAGCAGGCCCCAGAAGCCAATAAAATAGCTACCGGATAGCACTCGAGGGTGTAGCGAGGCTCGGGATTTTCCAGGGTCCCGAGAAATGCGGATCGTATCACTAGAAATAAAGCAAATAATCCGACGCCAAAAAAATCGCGGGCGCGCAGCAGGCCGGCGGCTGCCATGGCAACGTAAAGCAAATTCACGATGCCGAATCCCAGGCTGACCGCGAGCCAGCGGCTGTCGTCGTTGAATTCCCACCAGCGCGGGTCGGAGGCAAGCAGTTCCGTCCTCGGACGCAGCCACATGTCCGCTATGCGTACGGCCGGAAGCCACAGATAATATCGGAGCGGGGCGGCCTGAACGCGTGCCGCCGCCAAGGCCGCGAAGCGGGCGTCGAGTTCCGGAGTCATCTCATGATCGCGGTTATAGTCGGCCAGGAGTGCGCTGGTTAATTCCCGTTGCGGCTCAGAGTCGAAGGCGCGCTTCGGCAGCCGCGTAATGTCCATGTCCGCCCCGGGCACATTCCAATAAACTTCCTGCACCGAGACGTAGTCTGCAATCCAAGTCTTGACCCAACGCTGGAAGCCGGTCATGACCAGTTCGTCGGAATCGGTCGCATAACGCGGGGCCAGAGGCTCGAAGCGATGGAACGTGTGCAGGTTGCGCAGGGTCCACGGAATCAGAGGCGCGGTAGCTCCGATTGCGACCAGCACTCCGGCTAATACCAGAGCGCGCGGTCCGAGGTGCGCTGCAGCGTGCCGCAGCCGCAGGCTGCGCACCAGTAGCCACAAAAGATATCCGCCTATAGCTGCGAGCAATATGCCGCCGTCGGGCCGCAGCAGGATGGCTGCCCCAATCGATAGCCCGCAGCTGAGCCAGACAAGATGCCTGCCTTGCCCCGGTACATCTGTCTCCCCAATGCCCAGCCCTCGAAAAGCCAGATCCAGCGCCAGCGCCGTAAAAAAGATCTCCAGCGTCTCCGTCAGAGCTGCGGCGGCGTAATCAGCCAGGAATGGACAGAGTGCAGCCAGAAGGAACGCGGCCTGCGCGGCGCGTTCGGAAAAAAGACGGCGCGCCAGGTCGGCGATCAAAAAGCAGGTCAGGAGGTCGAACAGCACCTGTACCAGAAGAACCGCGCGGAAGTTCTCGTCCCCGAACATGGCGAAGATCGCCGCCAAAAACGCTGGGTATCCCGGCAGGCGCGAGAGCGTCGGCATGACTACACCGGAGTTCGTCACGCCGTAAACACCGTGCAGAAGCCAATTCTCCGCAATGTTGCCGTAGAGCCGGGAATCATCCACCACTCCTGGAAATCGTAGGACAAATAGCAAGCGCAAGCCCAGAGCCGCCAGGCTCGCCCCGAGAAAGAACCGCGCCTTCTTCATCACCAAATCACGCACCGGATCCCGCACGGAGCGAATCATAGCGCGTCGCAGCCGTCCCGGACGCGGGAAAGTGCATCCAACGACTCAGAGCAGCCAACTCACCCTGCCCATCGAAGAATTGACCGTCTGCCGTCCGCGGCATACGATGAACAGTTCATCCCCCATGGCTGAGCCAGTTTTTTACGATCCTCAAAGGTCCCGGTGGAAACGCCTGCGACGCATGGTAGACGTTGTGGCGGTCGTGGTGTCCGCGCTCGTCATCTTCTTCGTCTACAGCGCCCTGCGCGATGAAGTCTTACCCGAACTGTTGCTCCCCACCCAGAAACGCCCTTTCAAGGCTTTCAAGGAAAGTGAAAAAGAGAAGGCCCGCGATCGCCAAAAGAAGCTTGCCGCACGCTCTCACCGCAAGTCGAAACTAGCGGCGTCGCAGGTAAAGCTGAATCAGGAGGAAGGGATTCGCGCCGCCTTCTACGTGCCCTGGGACGCGGCCAGCTTCTCGTCACTGCGCGACTACTCCCGCCAGATCGATATTTTGTATCCCGACTGGCTGCACGTTCTAACTGCCGATGGGCGTCTGCAGGGCATCGATGATCAAACCAACAAGTTTTTCGATGTCGTGCAGGGCGGCATCGTCCGCCAAGTCGACGACCGCGTAATGCCGTTTCTGAAGGCGGAAGATCCCGGCATGGAAGTCTTCCCGATGGTGAACAACTTCGACGGCGCGAGCTGGGTCGGAGACATCGCAAATTTTCTGAATAATCCCGATGCCCGGGCGCTCTTCCGCCATCAGGCTTCGCAATTTCTTTCGTCTGGCCGCTTCCGGGGCCTGATGGTCGACTTTGAGGCCTTTCCTGCCAGCGGCCAGCCTGGCTATGTTGCACTGCTCGACGAGTTGTCCACTGATTTGCACGCTCGTGGCATGAAGCTCTATGTCGCGGTGCCGCCGCACAATGGCGAGTACAACTATCCCGCGGTCGCGGCGGCTGCGGACGGCGTGGTGCTCATGAACTACGATGAGCACTATCCGGGCGCGGCGTCGGGCCCGGTGGCCTCGCAAGACTGGTTTGTCGAGAACCTGACTTTCGCCAAGAGCGTCATCCCGCAGGAAAAGATCATCTGCGCGATCGCCAACTACGGTTACGACTGGGTGCTGAAACCGAAGAAGGGGAAACTCCCCCCTGAAGCGCGCGACAGCACGGTCAGCGTGCAGGAGGCATGGCTCGCGGCGCGCGATTCCGACGAAGACGTCAGCTTTGATGATGACGCATTGAATCCCCACTTCAGCTACCTCGACGAACACAGCCTGCGCCACGATATCTGGTTCCTCGACGCGGTGACGGCATTGAATCACATGAGGTCTGCGCAGACGCTTGGCATCAAGACATTCGCGCTCTGGCGACTGGGAGGCGAAGACCGCTCCCTGTGGCGCGTTTGGGACGTACCCGGCGACGCCGGCGCCACCGACAAGTTGCGGGACGTTCCGCCCGGGGCCGACGTAGACATGGAGGGCCAGGGCGAAATCCTTCGCATCGAAGACAAGCCTGCGCACGGGACGCGCGACCTCACCATTGACGCGAACAGCAGACTGATCACCGACGAGGTGTTCCAGACCCTGCCGGAGCCCTACCGCGTCGGACGCTATGGCTACAGTCCGAACCGGGTTGTGATTACATTTGACGATGGGCCCGACCCGCAGTGGACTCCCAAGATTCTCGACGTGCTCAAAGCCAAGAACGCCACCGCGACTTTTTTTCTGATCGGCATTCAGACGGACAAGTTTTCCGGCATCGCAAAGCGGATTTACGAGGAAGGCCACACCATCGGGAACCACACCTTCACCCATCCCGATGTCAGTAACATCTCCACCGCTTATATGAAGGTGGAGCTGAATCTCACCGAGCGGCTTTTCGCCAGCCTCGTGGGAGTCCGAGCCACGCTGATGCGTCCGCCGTACGCGATTGACGAAGAACCGGACACGGCCGACCAGGTTCGCCCGCTCGAAATTCCGCAGGAGATGGGCTACATCACGGTTGGCAATCGAATTGATCCCAATGACTGGAGCGACAATCCCCGCCGCTCTGCCGAGCAGATCACCAAGTATGTGCTGGCCCACCTGCCGCCGTGCCGCCAGGATGATCTGCGTTGCGGGAATATCGTGTTGCTACACGATGGTGGTGGGAATCGGGCGGAAACCGTACGCGCTCTGCCGATGATCATTGACGGAATCCGCGCCCGCGGATATGAGATCGCACCGGTTTACGAACTGTTGGGAAAAACCAAGGCGGACGTGATGGCCCCGTTGCCGGCGGGCGAACTTTGGGCCGCCCGGCTTGACCGGGCGGGCTTCTGGCTTTTCGACGCGGGCATCGTCGGGATCACGTGGATTTTTCTGGTGGGCGATCTGCTCATGACTGGGCGCCTCCTGTTTATCGGAGCGGCCGCAGTGTATGACCGCGTGCATGAGAAGATTTTCGGCAAGCCAGCGGAAATCGCGTCCTACAAACCGAAAGTTGCGGTTCTGATCCCGGCCTACAACGAAGAGAAAGTGATTGAGCGAACGGTGCGCGCAGCGCTCAACTCCAATTATCCCAATCTGCGCGTCATTGTGATTGACGACGGATCGAAGGACCGCACGCTCGAAGTGGCGCGTAATGCCTTCGCCGCCGAGGCAGCCGCGGGCAAAGTTCTCATCCTCGGAAAGGCGAACTCCGGCAAGGCTGAGGCGCTAAACTTCGGCATCCAGCACATAGGAGATGCCGAACTCTTCGTAGGCATCGACGCCGACACGGTCATCGCGCCCGATGCCATTGCACGGCTGGTGCCGCATTTCATCAATCCCAAAGTCGGCGCCATCGCGGGCAATGCCAAAGTTGGGAACCGCGTCAATCTCTGGACGCGGTGGCAGGCTCTCGAATACATCACCAGCCAAAACTTCGAACGACGCGCGCTGGATGTTCTGGGGGCGGTTAGCGTTGTGCCCGGAGCCATCGGCGCGTGGCGCGTCTCCGCCGTGCGCGAGGCTGGAGGCTATCACATCGATACCGTCGCGGAAGACGCCGATCTCACCATGGCCTTGTTGCGCCGCGGCTATCGCGTCGAGTACGAAGACATGGCGCTGGCTTATACCGAAGCACCCACCAACGCGAATGGACTGATGCGCCAGCGTTTCCGCTGGTCCTTCGGCATTCTGCAGGCCGTTTATAAACACCGTGGAGTGTTCGCCCGCAAGGGAGCGCTGGGTTGGGTGGCGTTGCCCAACATTGTGATCTTCCAGATTCTGCTGCCGCTGGTATCGCCGCTCATCGACATCATGTTCGCCGTGGGCACGATCTGGTATTTCATCCAGAAGCATTTCCACCCGGATTCTACTGATCCCGCCAGCTTCCACAAGCTTGTGCTGTTCTTCTTTGCGTTCCTGGTGATCGACTTCTTCGCCTCGGCGATCGCGTTCGCTCTTGAGCGCCGCCACCCCGACGACAAAGAAGACGCTTGGTTGCTCAGCCAGGTCTGGCTGCAGCGCTTCGCTTACCGCCAGTTGTTTTCGATCGTGCTATTCAAGACGCTGAAACGCGCTCTGGAAGGCCGCAAGTTCGCCTGGGACAAGCTGGAGCGCACGGCCGCAGTGAACTATGTGCCGGCGGAGAGCCGGGAAAAGGTCAATGTACCCTAGCTGGGAGAGTCCAATCCCCACCCCCGTTGGGATGTTCTCGTTATTGGTCCCTCGTACCTGATCGCGGTTGCGATTACGCGATGCAGCAACTCGACAACACTGTAATAGAAAACCTGACCTTCGTCCTCGTCCACTGTGGCACCGTGTGCCTTGGGGTTACGCAGCTTTTTCCAGCTGTCAACAAGTGTCGTGGCATTTCCCGTCTCACGTGCCCATGCGTACATGAGATCCGACGCTCTCACGGCGGTGAGTCCGGACAGCATGCCCTGAGCTCGATTCTTGACGCCTGAGTCACCGGGCCACTTGTCGAGGTATTTGAGCAACTCCGTAACGATGTTGGTGCATGCCGATTCGGTTGTCTGGCCGCCGAGGAGTAGTTTGCAAATAGACTCTACTCCGACGGCGAGAGTTAAACACGCGGTCTGAAAAGAGCCCTGCGATCCACGACGAATACCCTCCAACTCCTCAAGCAGTTGATCCTGCTTAGATCCTGAAAGCTCTTCGCTAACATACTTGAGAAAATGCTCGACGAGTCGCCAGAAATCCCTCGCACCCTCAAGACCTCTGAAGTGGATCGGGCGTGGCATCCTCGAAGCGTAGCGCAAGAAAGGTCCCGACCTTAGCTCAAAGTCCTCGCGATCGCTGAATTCACGGACTACCACTGCGGGTCGAATCGTCTCTGCGGCAGCGAATCCAAGCGAGTGGCACATGAATCCGGCCCACGTGGGGCCGAAGGCACCCTTCATGTTTGCTTCGATAGAAAGAAAGCCGCCATCCTCACCCCGGAAAGTGACTTCGGATTCCCCGACTCGGTGGACATGATGATCAACCGTGCTTGACCATCCGATCTCGCGTTCGGCGGTCGATTTACTCGTTTTGGTTATTGCATCGAACGGTACAGTAGGGGCGTTAGGTACTACTATTCGAACCTTGCTGTGCTCCAACGCTTTTCTCTCGTGCGAGTGCGAGATTGTACCGATGCTGTGACTGACCGAGTAATTTGGGAGTGGTATTTGATTTCCTATGTTTATAATCAGCCAATTGCTACGCCACTCCCTTCCGACTTCATCAATAGCCCGCAACATCACGTAATCCGTCGGATCGGGGTTTTCACCAGCTAACTTTGATAAGACGAGAGACGGGTGGCGGTGGCCTGAAGGAGGAGAGATCATTCTGAAATACAGCCTTCCGAGATCATTCGAGCGAATTACGCCCATCCCCTTCAGGGCCACGTCCTCGTAGGAAGGACATACTAGAAGATCCATCTCCGGGCAAATTAACTCCAGCTTCCCCGCCTTAATCTCTCTGGCGAATTGGATTTCGTCATTTAGCACGATCAGTCCGACGCACTCTCACCGGAACAGCAACCCCGCAAACTCCGCCAGATTCCTCCGCCAAACCATCCAGGTGTGCATGCCCGGCGTCTCAATGTCGGTATGCTGCACGCCTTTCGTCTTCAGCCATTCGCGCAGATTACGGTTCACTGTGATCAGCCGATCTTCGGTGCCGCACGCAACCCAAAGCAGCTTGATTTGCTGGTTCGCCTTCGCGTCGAGCCCGGGGAAATCCTTCTCAAACTCGTCGGGAATGCCGCCCGAGCTGAAAGCGCCGATCCAGGCAAACTTGTCGAGATTGTTCAGCCCGGTCAGCAGCGACTCAGAACCTCCCATCGAGAGCCCGGCAATGGCACGCGCCTCGCGGTCTTTGGCGACTCGATACCCGCTTTCAACCGTCGGCATGACTTCCGTGAGCAGCGCCTTTTGGAAGTTCGAGAAATTCTTGTCGCGCACGTCGGTATGGCTCCACGCGCCCCATCCTAGACGAATGATTTCCATGGTGCCGTAGCCGAGCGGCATCACGACGATCATCGGCTTAACCTTGCCCTGCGCGATCAGGTTGTCGAAGATCACATTCGCATGTCCGACCATCGTCCATCCGCTGGCGTCGTCGCTGTAACCGTGCAGTAGATATAGAACAGGGTAGGTCGTCTTCGCGGTAGGATCGTAGCCGGGCGGAGTATAGACGAAGAAATTGCGCTGATCGTCGGCCACAGCCGACTTGTAGAAGTGAACGTGAACTTCGCCGCGCGGAACATCGTTCAGTTCCCATGGAAGCGCTGCAGGCCCGGGGACATGCACCACATTTTCTGTGTTGATGAGATTCGGCTTCAGCCAGTGATTGTAGGGATCGATGGAGCGTACGCCGTCGACGATGATCGAATATCCGTAGTAGTCCGGAGCCAGCGGAGCCGTGGTCACGCTCCACACGCCCTGATCATCTTTCTGCATCGCCACCTGCTCCGTGCCCTCGCGCGCGAGTTTCACTTCCTGTGCGTTGGGAGCGAGGAAGCGGAAAGTCACACTATTGTCGGAGTGCACCTCAGGCGTGACCAGCCACTTCGGCGGTTGCGGCGGCTGCGCCTGCGCGGGCTTAGCTTGTTGCGCCGTCAATAGTGCGGAGGAGGCGAAGATACAGGAAACGAGGAAGGTACCGAAGAATTTCATGGCTTCTCCTGAAACCAGCGACCTAATTGTAAGCCACGGCGCAGCTCAGAGCCGGTGTCCCGGAAAACCTGCCCTGAGCTTGTCGAAGGGGACGCCTGAAAAGTCGGTTAATTTTGGCGATGACTTCAATCGTGCCGAGGGCACGAGATCCCAAACTGCGATGAGTGCCCACCCGTGAACTGGCGGGCTATTTTCAGTGATCCCTGCAGGATCTTTCGACGGGAATCGAGATGCGTCGGTCTATTCTTTCCCGGCCACGTCCAGCCTTGATTCGGCGCGGTGCAGCGCGTCCAGCGCCCGCTCCACGTCGACTGTCGTATCGCCGCTCGTCAGGCGTTGCTCGGCACGCTCTTTGGACTTGCGCGCGCGCGCGACGTCAATTTCCGAGGGACGCTCCGCCGTCTCGGCCAGAATCGTCACCTTGTTCGGCAGCACTTCCGCAAATCCCCAGGCGACAGCGAGCCGCTGCTCCATAGACTTCTCCCGGAAAGTAATCTCACCGACCGCTAGTTCGGTGATGAGGGGCGCGTGCCCCGGCAGGATGCCCAGATACCCACCCTTCCCTGGAATCTGGACTTCCTCCGCCGTCGTATCTACGACCTTCTTTTCCGGCGTGACGATCTCGAGTTTGAATACTTCAGCCATGAGTCGTTGGTCGTTGGCCCGCGGTCACCGTCAGCACCGAAACACGTGCCAACGATTAACGACTAGCGACCAACGACGGTTCTTACGCCGCCGCCTTCATCTTCTCGGCTGCTTCCAGCACTTCCTCGATCGGCCCCTTCATGTAGAACGCCTGCTCGGGGATGTCGTCGTACTTGCCTTCCACGATTGCCTTGAAGCCCTTCACCGTGTCGGCGATCTTGACGTAGCGTCCCGCCGCGCCGGTGAATTGCTCGGCCACGTGGAATGGCTGCGACAGGAAGCGCTGAATCTTGCGGGCTCGTGCCACGCTCAGCTTCTGATCTTCGCTCAACTCGTCAATGCCGAGAATCGCAATGATGTCCTGCAGGTCTTTGTAGGTCTGCAGCGTCTTCTTCACCATCTGCGCTACGTCGTAGTGCTCCTGGCCAACGATGCGTGGATCGAGAATGCGCGAGGTCGAAGCCAGCGGATCGACCGCCGGATAAATTCCGATCTCGGTCAACGCGCGCGAAAGCACCGTGGTCGCGTCGAGGTGAGCAAACGTGGTCGCCGGAGCCGGATCCGTCAAGTCGTCGGCGGGCACGTAAATCGCCTGCACTGACGTGACCGATCCCTTCTTCGTCGAAGTGATGCGCTCCTGCAGTTCGCCCATCTCGGTCGCCAGGTTCGGCTGGTAGCCTACGGCGCTGGGCATACGGCCCAGCAGCGCGGACACTTCCGATCCGGCTTGCGTGAAACGGAAAATGTTGTCGATGAAAAGCAGCGTGTCCGCGCCCTCTGCATCGCGGAAATATTCCGCGACCGTCAGCCCGGTCAGCGCCACGCGCAGACGAGCCCCTGGAGGCTCCGTCATCTGCCCGTAGATCAGCGCGGCCTTCGACTCGGCTGGCTTGCCCGGTTTGATTACGCCCGACTCCGACATCTCCAGCCACAAGTCGTTGCCTTCGCGGGTGCGCTCACCGACGCCGGCAAACACGGAGTAGCCGCCGTGGTTCTTGGCGACGTTATTAATTAGCTCCATGATGACGACGGTCTTGCCCACGCCCGCGCCACCGAACAATCCGATCTTGCCGCCTTTCAGGAAAGGCTGGATGAGGTCGATGACCTTCACGCCGGTTTCAAACATTTCGGCAGTCGTCGCCTGCTCGTCAAACGCCGGAGCGAGACGGTGAATTGGCATCCGCTCTTTGAAATCGATTGGGCCAAGCTGGTCCACAGGTTCGCCGATCACGTTCATCACGCGGCCCAGAGTCCCGCGGCCCACGGGTACGGAGATCGGCCCGCCCTGGTCGATGGCCTTCATGCCGCGCACCATCCCGTCAGTGGGCTGCATAGCGATGCAGCGCACGCGGCCTTCGCCGAGATGCTGCTGCACTTCGAGAATGACGTTGATGGGACTGGGCACGGTGAAGCCGTCGCTCACCACCTTCACGGCTTCATAGATCGGAGGTAACTTCCCCTCGTGAAATTGCACGTCCACCGCTGGACCCGCGATTTGAATGACATGTCCTACGTTTTCTGGCATAAAACCTCGGCTATTGGCTATTGGCTCTTAGCTTTTGGCTCTTGGCACCAAATCTCACCACTTGAAGAAGGCTTGTCAAATTCCGAACGAGCTAAGAGCCAAAAGCTAGGAGCTAATAGCTTCTTCTCACATTGCCGCCGCGCCGCTGACGATCTCGATGATCTCTTTCGTGATCTTGGCCTGCCGCGCCCGGTTCATGATCAGAGTCAGCGAATCGATCATGTCGGTCGCATTGCTCGTAGCCGAATCCATCGCGGTCATGCGGGCCGCGTGTTCCGCGGCCACCGACTCCATCAGCGCACGAAAAATCTGAATGCTCACATACTTCGGCAGCAAAGCACGGAACAATTCTTCCGGCGCCTGCTCGTAGATGTAGTCCACCTGCGCGGTGCCGAATTGCGACGCGGCTTCTCCCGCGCTCTCGGTCGTGTGCATGCCCACACCCGCGCTCACCGCCGCTTCTTTCGCTTTCTTCTTCTCCTCTTCCGTCATCTCCTCGACCAGACGCACCGTCTGCTCGCCGATCTGCTCGATGGGAAGAATTTGCTCCCCGATAAGCCGCTGCGCGATCACCGACTTAAACTCGTTGAACACAATGTAGACCGCGTCGATCTCTTCGCGCTGATAGCGCGCAATCACACTCTGAGCCAAGGCCGAGGCCTGCGCGAATTCCACTTTTCCAAGGATACCCACATGTTCGCCGGTGATCTGGGTCGTTCCGGCGCGTTCGGCAGGTCCAGACTCGGCCTCAATCGATTCCGCGAGTTCCGCCAGACTCTGCGTCTGCACCTTCGCGGCGGGATAGCGCCGGCGCAGAAAGTCGCGCCCCTTGCGGCCCACCGCTTCGATGTCGATATTCTTTCCGGCCTTCGACTCGAGGAACCGCCCGGCCGCTTTTGTAATGTTGGCGTTGAACGCACCGGCCAGCCCTTTGTCGCCAGTGACAACAACCAGCAGGATGTTTTTCTCTTCCCGTTGCGCCAGCAGGGGATGCTTGGGCTCGCCCGTCTCGGGATCGTAAATCTCGGCCCGCGCCACCAGCGACTTCAGCACATTCGTCAGCATCTGCGCATACGGACGGGCCGCCAACGCGCGCTCCTGCGCCCGGCGCAGTTTGGCCGCGGAGACCATCTTCATGGCCTTGGTGATCTGCCGCGTGTTGATCACGCTGCGGATGCGGCGACGGATGTCGAGAATGTTTGCCATTGAAAATCGCTCTTAGCTATTGGCTCTTAGCCTTTGGCTGTTCAGTTCTGCTCTGCTTCCAGCTAAGAGCCAAAGGCCAAGAGCCAAAAGCCTATTTCGCTACCGCTTCCCTTGCGCCACAAACTGTTGCTTCGCTTCCTTGATTACGCTCTGCAACTGGCCTTTCAACGTGTCGTCGAGAATCTTCTTTTCCATGATCGAGCGTAACAAGCCGGGATTGGTCGACTCCACGTACTTGTAAAGCTCCGCCTCGAACTCCCGCACCTGCGCTACCGGCAGGTCGTCGAGGAAGCCGCTTGTGCCCGCCATGATGATCAGAATCTGCTTCGAGAACGGCAGAGGCGAGAACTGATTCTGCTTCAACAGTTCGACCAGTCGCTGTCCGCGATTCAACTGCGCCTGCGTGGCCTTGTCGAGGTCGCTGCCGAATTGCGCAAAGGCCGCCAGTTCACGATACTGCGCCAGTTCCAGTTTCAACGTGCCCGCGACCTGACGCATGGCCTTGATCTGCGCGCTGCCGCCCACGCGGCTTACTGACAGACCGACGTTCACCGCCGGGCGCACGCCCTGGTTGAACAAGTCCGTTTCCAGATAAATCTGGCCGTCTGTAATCGAAATGACGTTGGTCGGAATGTAGGCCGAAACGTCGCCCGCCTGCGTCTCAATGACGGGCAGCGCGGTCAGCGATCCGCCACCCATCTTGTCGCTAAGCTTGGAGGCACGCTCCAGTAGCCGCGAGTGAAGATAAAAAACGTCTCCCGGATACGCCTCGCGTCCTGGCGGCCGCCGCAGCAGCAGCGAAATCTCGCGATACGACGCGGCGTGCTTGGAAAGGTCGTCGTAAATGACGAGCGCGTGCCGCTTGGTGTCGCGGAAATACTCGCCCATCGCGCACGCCGCATAGGGCGAAATGTACTGCATCGGCGCCGGTTCCGACGCGGACGCCGCGACCACGATGGTGTACTCCATCGCTCCGGCGTCTTCGAGAATCTTCACCACCTGCGCAATCGACGACCGCTTTTGTCCGATCGCGTTGTAGATGCAGATGAGGTCGTTGCCCTTGCTGTTGATGATGGTGTCGAGCGCAACCGCGGTCTTCCCGGTCTGCCGGTCGCCGATGATCAGTTCGCGTTGGCCACGGCCAATCGGGATCATGCTGTCGATGGCCTTCAGCCCGGTCGCCATGGGCTCACGCACCGGTTGGCGGTCGATTACGCCCGGGGCAATGCGTTCCAAGGCGATGAACTTATCCGTGGCGATGGGTCCCTTGTCGTCGATCGCCTCGCCGAGCGAGTTCACCACGCGGCCGATCATGGCATCGCCCACCGGAACGCTCATGATGCGCCCGGTGCGCTTCACTTCATCGCCTTCCTTGATTTCGGTGTACTCACCGAGCAGCACCACGCCGACCTGATCTTCTTCCAGGTTCATGGCGATGCCGGCCACGCCGTGCGGAAAGGCAAGCAGTTCGCCGGCCATGACTTTGTCGAGTCCATAGACGCGCGCGATGCCGTCGCCCAGAGTGATGACGGTGCCCGTCTCGTCCACGGAGATCTTGGTTTCGTAGTTCTCGATCTGCTCGCGGATCAGTTTCGTGATTTCGTCTGCCTTGATTTGTGCCATAAATCAGCTCTTAGCCTTTAGCTGTTAGCTCTTAGCTACAGCCACTCTTCTAAACCTGTCATCCTGAGCAAGCATTAAGCGTCACGAAGTGACGGTCAATGCGCGTCGAAGGATCCCTTGCATTCCCTCGCTACCAGCGGAACCGGAGGGGGTCCGCAAAATCCACGCGACTCAAACTAAGCCCGAGGCTTCAATGGCTCCAAGCTAAAAGCCAACAGCTAAGAGCTAATAGCCTCTCTGATCTTCCCCAACTGACCCTTCACCGAACCGTCGTAAATCGTGCTGCCCACGCGGACTACCGCGCCGCCCAGCAGCGACGCATCCAGCCCGAAGCGCGCGCGGACCTTTTTGCCTGTTACTTTCTCGATCTGCGCTTCGAGCCCACGCTTCTCGGCGTCGCCCAGCTCGCGGGCGCTGGTGATGTGCGCTTCGGCGAATCCCAGGCGGGCATCGAGTTCCTTCTCCAGTTGCTGCGTGATCCGTTCCAGAAACTGCATCCGCCGGTGATCGATCAGCACCGCGACCAGGTTGCGCACGTGGCGTTCAATTCCATCCTGATGCACGATCGCATCCAGCAACTTGCGCTTTTGCTCTGCGGGAACCGCGGGATTCTCCCATACCCGCCGCAACTCCGTGCTCTCGGCCAACAGCCCCGCGATGCGGCGCAAGCCACCCACGGCTCGATTCGCATCGAGGTGCGCACTGAGAACCACGTCCGCGAAAGCCCGTGCGTAAGTGCTGGCAACGGAAGCCACCGCCTAGTTCCTGTCCTTTCCCGAATCGTCAGGCGCGCCCAGTTGCGCGGAAAAACTGCGCACCAAACCCTGGTCTGTGGCCGCATCCACACGAATCTGCTTCTGCGCCAGCGCAACCGCTAGATCGGCTGCGTGCGCCGTCAACTGGCGCCGCGCGGCCTTGGCCGCTGCGGCAATCTCCTGCTCCGCGGAGATCACTATCTTGCGCGCGTCTTCCTGGGCCGCAGCCTGGATGCGGACTTCCTCCGCCGCCCCTTCTTTCTCGGCGGCATCGCGCATCATGCCAATCTCGACATCCAGCTTGATCAGGCGCGATTCGATGTCAGCCAGCCGGCGGCGCGCTTCTTCACTCGCCTTCTGCGCTTCCTGCATTGCTTTCTGGATCGCTGCGGTACGGTCGCGGAACATTCCCGGTAGATACTTGCGTCCAGCCCAGACGATAACCGCGGCAATCACTACAAAATTCGTTACCACGCTCAGCCAGTAGGACCGCTGCAAATCCAATCCCGTGAGCCGCGAGATCAGCTTCACTGAGGCCGACTGCTTGAACTCCGCCATCTCGTCTTTTTCTTCCCCGGCGGCTTCCTTGCTCCCATGCGCCAGTTGGCGCCCAGGACTGGAGTTTTGTTGCGCGGAATCGCTGCTCACTTGCTGCTGATTCGAAGGGGCGGATTGCTCCTGTGCGCGGACCGCGACTGAGCCCACGCCGATTGCCACGAGCAGCGCGAGAAAACCTGACCGGACGATTCTTTTGCTTGAGGTCATCGCTGAGGTCCTCATCGCGCCGCCCCCGCCGGTTGTAGCACGCGCCGCACGATTTCCTGCGCCAGCGCCGCCACGTCCGCCTGCAAACCCGCCTGGGCGGCCGCGCGATCGTTCTCGATATCTTTTTTCGCGGCCTGCACTTGTGCCTGAGCCTTGGTGCGCGCCTCATTTACCGCGTTTGTGCGAGCCTGCAATGCGGCCTGCCGGCGCGCTTCCTGCGCACGGAATACCATGGCCCGCGCCTCTCGCAGCTTCTGTTCGTACTCTGTTGTGCGCGCTTCGACCGCAGCAATGTCGGCGCGCGACTTCTCGACTGCGCCTTCCGTTTTACCACGCCGCTCCTCGAGCACGCGCCGCAGAGGCTTGTGCACAATCGAGGTGTAGAGCGCGTAGAGCAGCGCCAGCAGAATCACCGTCGGCACCGCTCCGAGCAGTAATCCCCCTAGTTGTTGGAGCGTCTCATCCATTGTCGGCTAAGTAAGTCTGCTGATCTGTAGACCGTAAAATGAGGGCTATGAAAACTGTTAAGTCTAACGTCCCAAGGAGTTTATGTCAACGCGAACAGCGTGGATTTTGGCGGGTGGATGGAGCATTTTGGGAAGGACGCGACCTCAGGAGCTCTACGAAAAGAGTCCGATTTGTATCAGGGCACGGCTTCCAGCCGTGCCGCCCCAAACCCGCTAGAAATGCGGCCTTTAGCCCCCGAGGGCCGTCTCCGCTGCCCCACCTCTGCAGATTCCTGCACATAGTTCTTGACTTCCCGCGAAAGAGGGTTAGCATTGACATATCACCTCCGATCCAATTCAGGATCGAATGGGCCGATAGCCAAGGAATGTCACCGCTTCTTGGTTGCCGGCCCATTTAAATGCCCGATGTGCCCGTCGCCGCAGATCTCGCTGCGACACTCCGCAAAAGAAGTAAGAGGCTGACCCTGCAGGTCTGCGAGTAACCACGTCCAGCCGTTCTTAGGCTCAAACCATTGCGAGCCCCCACTTGCACCGCGCGAAGGTAATTATCCCTTGGGAACAAGTATGCAGAGATGTACCGGGAAGTGTACAGTTTTGGGCCCTTTTCCCTAGGTTGATCCGAGGTTCTTGGGAAGGATCATTCGATTCGGTACCACGTTCCAGTATTCCCGTCCGGGGCTGATTTCTAGCGAGCCTGAGCCTTTGGATGTGTCGGCAAACAGCCTGACGTGGCTGAGGTAGAGTTGGCTGTCGATGCAATCGGTGACGAAGTGAACCCAGCCCTCTATCTGGTTGCCTGAAATAAGCTCCATTGGCAAGGGGCGTAGATCATCGTGAGGAATCGGCATACGCGACCAGTCAGTGATTTCGAACGCATGTACATCGTCTCGAAACTCGGGAGCGTTCAGGACTCCAGCACGCGATAGCTCCATTCGGTAGTGGGTGACAGCTACGCGCTTCAGTCCCGAGAGTTCTATTTTGACGCGAAGAAAAATGCTCGTCCTTTGATTGGCTTCAGGTGATTTGTAGAGTTCGTAGGCGGTGAATTTGATCGTTGCGGGAGGGCCAGTTTCTATCATCCATCGGACTAGATGCACGCACGCCCAACCAAACCCGTAAAGAGCAATCGCACCCACGAAATACAGCCAAGCGTTTGCAAAGTTGGCTCGCCGGAGCCAGCCGAGTAGTAAGCCAACAACTCCGACGATGGATGTCACAGCGACGCCTTTCGAGCCACCGGGAAAGATGATTTCGAGAAGCCACGAAAGCAGGTGAATTCGACCGAGCGTTTCTTCGATTCGCTTCCAGGTTTTGTTTTCCGCCATCGCGCACACTCCAATCGCGGCGATTGTACCGGAACGAGTACTCGTCTAAATACGACTGCAAATATTTCGCGCTGACCGAGTGGTACACGCCGCCGATTCCGCGTTTCACCAGACTCCAAAACCCCTAAATCGTGTTCGTGTGAACGTCGCCAATCACATAAACTTTTTGCGAGTGTTTGATGCGCCTGTGCTCGTAGCTCATGCCCTCTAGCCGTCCGACCGCGCGGAAGCCGGGAGCTCGTGGGTGTAGATCATCGTCTCCGGGAGCACGTACTCCTTGACCAGCGCACTCGTTGCGGCAATCGTGAGTTCCTGCGTCAGCGGGTAGATGTGATTCCCGCAGGTCTCACAAGCGTAAGCCGTGCGGCCCCTCACGCGGTAGTGTTTGCGTGGTTTCTCGCACTTGTGGCAGACCTTCACGCCTCCGGGAAAGCGCTGTTCTTTGATCTGCTCCGCGCGAAGATGGACACCGGGCTACTTTGAACTCGCAGCGGCAATGGCGGGGTCAATGCAGTAGAGCCCCAGAGAGTATGCATCCGTTCCAACTGCATATATCTGCATCACCGTCAATACCGCGCCGACCGCTGCACCTATACCAGTCGCAGTAGTCGCGCCGGCGGCTAGGGCCCCCGCAAAATCCAAACTAAGCTTACTAATTGAGAGGGCGCACTGGTTCAGCTCGACTCCATTTTTCTTCGCTATGGAATCAATAGCATTGACACTCGCAGAGAGCATCGTTGCAATTCCGCCATCCGCAACCCGCCTGAAGCCGTCGATTGAAAGGCCAAGATTGCCTGCGTTCGTCATAAGGGTGCTGGCTTGAACCGCTGTCTTGTATCCCTTCTGAACCTGATAAAAGTCGTATGCTCGAACTGCACGTTGTAGGACTGGATTGTTCTGGATGTAGATACTCAGGTCTTGTGCGAAGGTGGCATACTTAGAAGCTGTACGAGCATCAACTTTCGCAGCGGTTAGCCCAGAAAAGACAAATGCACCTACGTCGCTATCATCGCTTGTCTCCGATGTTTGGCGCATATTTTGCTACTCCCAATCCCAATAAGTGCGGAAGGTTAGCACAGATGTACGCAAAGTAAATCCCACGAACGGGCCACAAGCCTAAAAGTCCGAGTTACCCCACCACCCACTCCCTCACCCTCCGTACCACCGACGCCGGCGCCTCGACTTCCAACTCCACCGCCCCGTCTTTATACTTCCGCGAATAGATCCTCGCTTTCGCTTCGAGCATGGCCAGCGTCTTCCCTTCATGCTGCGGTACGCGGAGATGCACGCGGCTGACCGGATCTTCCTCGATCATCGCGTCAATGCGCTCCAGCAGGCGGTCCAGACCGGTGCCTTCCGTCGCGGAAACGTAAACCGTCTTTGAGTCGGATCGCATGGCGTCGGCCTGCAAGTTCTGCCCCACCTCCTCATCCAACAGATCGACCTTATTCATCACGCGCAGGCGCGGCTTCTTCTCCGCTTCCAGTTCCTTCAGGACGATCTCCACCTGCGCATCCTGCTCGGCCGACAATCGGCTGCTCGCGTCGGAAACGTGCACGATCAGTGACGCCCTCTGCACCTCCTCCAAGGTCGCGCGAAACGCCGAGACCAGCGTGTGCGGCAGGCTGCGGATGAATCCCACGGTGTCCGACAGGAGCACTTTGCGCTTCGATGGCAGATCCACTCCGCGGAGGGTTGGGTCGAGCGTGGCAAACATGCGCGGGGATTCCAGCACATGCGCCTGCGTCAGCGCGTTGAACAGCGTCGACTTTCCCGCGTTCGTATATCCCACCAGCGCCACGGTCGCAACCGGCGCCGACTCGCGCCGTTGCCGCTGCTGCGCGCGAATACGCCGCACGCTTTCGATTTGCTGCTCCACGTGCCGGACGCGCCGCGCAATCTTCCGCCGGTCGGTTTCCAGTTTCGTTTCACCGGGACCGCGTGTGCCGATGCCGCCACCCAGTTGCGACATCTCAACACCGTGCCCGGCGAGCCGCGGCAGCATGTAGTGCAACTGCGCCAGCCCACCTGCAACTGGCCCTCTCGCGTCCGTGCATGCCGCGCAAAAATGTCGAGGATAAGCTGCGTGCGGTCAATCACCCGCCGCTGAACGATCTTTTCGATATTGCGCTGCTGGGATGGACTCAGGTCGTGATCGAACAGGAGAACATCGGCATCCACCGAAGCGGCCGCGCCCGCGATTTCCTCGAGCTTGCCCGCGCCGATCAAGGTCGCCGGATCGGGCCGGTCGCGCCGCTGGAGAATTTCGCCGACGACCTTCGCCCCGGCGCTCTCCGCCAGCGTCCGCAGTTCCGCCAGTGACTCGTCGGCGTCGAACTCGGGAATGCTGGGCTTGCCGTTGGACTTGATCGCAGCCCCAGCCACAACGGTTTTTGCCGGTTGCATCGCAGCCGCGTCGCGCGCGGCCGCCGCCTGCGCCGTAACCGTCCCCTTCGCGCCGCTGCGTCCACGCGTGCGCACATCCATGCCGACGAGAAACGCACGCTCGCGGTCCGGTTCCTCGCGGGCAACGTCGGTTCCGAGAGGCACACGTCTGCCGACACGCGTCGTGTCGCGGGATTTCTTGGTATGAGAACTTCCCAAACCGAAAACGCCTTATCCTTCGGTGCCTGAAGCGCTTGCCACCGTCGTGGTTGCGCCCGCTCCGGCACTCGCCGGCGCCTTCTCCGGATGCACGGCGTGGGCAACGTGTGTCGAGGCCACCCGTCCCATTACCACAGTCGAGATGGCGTGCTTGAAGATGAGTTGCTCCTGACCGTTCGCCTCCAGCACCACGGAGTACTTGTCAAAAGAGCGGATGCGGCCCGTTAACTTCACTCCGCTGAGGAGATAGATGGTGATGCTCACTCTCTCCTTGCGGGCCGTGTTGAGGAAGGAATCCTGGATGTTCTGCGCCGGCTTATTGCTGTCCATAGCCGATCTCCTTTATTCGTAGACTGCGAACCATCCACGCACCGGCCCACAAGCTGCGCATGGGCAGGTCAAAGCTAACAGCATGTTCCCGCGGCCACAGGAACAAGGGGGGACATCCTCGCCGACAGCGCGCGTGTCTTCCGCACGACCACGCCCACCAGCTAGGCAGATGTGAGTACCATACGGCGATCTCCGCCGCTTTTCAACCCGGAAGTTGCCCAGCCGGGCGGCGCCCACTCCGTTTTCGCCGACATCTATTCTGGCCTCCCGCGCGGCTTGTCACCCTTCTCTGGGGTTCCGGTTCGGATTTCGTAACACGCAGAAGAATTTTTCGCCCGAAGCTCGTTTCGGGTTCACTCTGTCCCCAAGCTTGAGTCAACACCGTTGACTCCCTTCCGAGTATCTGGTCAACCAGTCCACACATTCAAGGAGAGAGCCATGAAGCAGCGAAACTGTTCGCATTTGCTTTGCAGTATCCTTGTGCCCTTGGCTATGTTCGCTGTGACGCATGTATGCGCCGCCGCCCAAGGGGCATCGCCCGCCAACAACGCACCCACGCCTGTTCCCCCCGTTGCTAACCCGTGCCCCCGCTTCGCCGCCGGCAGCGCGGTGCAGAATCCACCAACTCTCTACAGTTCGAATGGAGTCCTCAACGTCAGTTTCTCGTATCAATCGACGACTGACTCCCGCGGCCGCCAGCTGTTCTGCTTCATGACGCCCAGCGGCCTGGAGAATCCGACCCTGCAAGTAAATCCGGGGGACCACCTGGTCGTCACCGTCACCAACAACACCACGGGCGGGATGAACCCCATGCAGCTCAATCCGCCCAACTGTGGTGATAGCGTCATGAACACTGCCTCACTCAACATTCACTACCATGGAACCAACACTTCGCCGACCTGCGGGTCTGACGAAGTCATCAAGACCACTATCAATCCTGGGGAAACGTTCCTGTACAACATCGCCTTTCCCAGCAACGAGCCGCCCGGGCTCTACTGGTACCACCCCCATGTTCACGGCATCGCAGAGCACGCGCTGCTCGGGGGCGCGTCTGGAGCCATCATCGTCAGCGGTATGAACAATGTGCAACCCATTGTTGCGGGACTCACTCAGCAGGTGCTGGTGATCCGCGACCAGAAACAGGTCCAGGGATTGGGTGAGGGCTCCGGCGGATGCACCAACGACGTGCCCTTCCAGGACATTACCGTCAACAATGTCCCGATTGACTCCAATCAGCCAGCACCGGGGGACCCGGTCACGTTTACTCCCGCCGTCCTGAATGTAAACCCGAGGGAACCTCAGTTCTGGCGGGTAACGAACTCCTCCTCGGACACTATTCTCGACCTGCAAGTCCAATACGACGGAGTCACACAAAACCTGCTTCTGGTCGCCATCGACGGAGTTGCCGTGAACTCACAGGACGGCAACCAGCCGGGCCACCCGATCCCAATCACGCATTTCCGGTTGCCTCCCGCTTCGCGCGTCGAGTTCGTCGTGACCACACCCTCCCCAAGGGTTCAGGTCGCGCAGTTGGTGACCACCAGCATCAACACGGGCGCCAATGGCGATTGCGATCCGAATCGTCCGATCTTCAACATCGCCTTGGGTGGAAATGGCAATAGCGCAGTGCACATGGATAAGTTCTCCAGCGTGAACACGAGCGGACAACGCTTTGCGGGGCTGGCCGCCGCGCCCGTCGCCCAATCCCGCCTGGTGTTCTTCGACGAGAATACAAACACAAACCAGTTCTTCATGGCTGTAGCAGGACAACCGGAGCAAATATTTAACCCCAACGCTCCACCGGCTATCACTGCCGTGCAGGGAACCGTTGAGCGCTGGACGGTCCAGAACCATGCCTTGGAGAACCACGAATTCCACTTCCATCAGGTCCATTTCCTGGTGCTGTCGCAGAACAACTTCGAAATCAATGGCCAGACGCAGGCCCCAGCGGTCGACGGCCAGTATCTGGATATGATCGAGGTGCCAGGATGGGATGGAAATCCCAATCACCTGTTCCCGAGCGTCACCCTCTTGATCGACTACCGCGGGCCTGACATCGGCAACTTCGTGTTCCACTGCCATATCCTGAACCATGAGGACCTGGGCATGATGAACATCATCCAGGTCGTGCAGGGTCCGCCGACAGCAAATGGCAGCCAAAACAAGCCCGTCGTGGGCGCGCCGGCCGTCGCTAACAAAGATGCAGTCCCGGCCGCGCCTAAGCCGTCTACTCAACCCGCCGAGCCGGTTGCAGCCTCCGCGAATCCTGGAGGAGGGCATCGGTAAACCAATCTAGTGTTGAAGGCTGCGGGGCCCGCCGAAAAGCGGGCCCCGTCTTCCCGTTGGCCGTGTTGTTCCGCTGTGTATTGACAGACCCGGTGCGCACGGAGCAGACTTTCCTCGACTCGGCGGCCTTCTTTTATTGTGTCGTCGCCAGTCTCTTCGCCGAGTGCCTCATGGTCTCAAGGCACTCGGGGCCCCACAACCAGCATTTCGAAGTTGGCGGAGGAAATCCTATGCACCAGTTCGTCGCAGTGGCAGCATCCTTGGTCGGACCCACCATCAGCGGGGCGGAGGCCACACAGCTCATCCTGCGCTGGTTCCACTTTCTGGCGGGCATTACCTGGATCGGCCTGCTCTATTTCTTCAATCTGATCAACGTCCCGTTCATGAAGCAGGTGGACGCTGCCGCCAAACCCAAGATCTTCCAGAACCTGACGCTGCCCGCGCTGAACTGGTTCCGCTGGAGCGCGTTGGTCACCGTTTTCATCGGCTTCTGGTACTGGTCGCAGTTCTACGTTGCGCCGGACGCGCACCGCGAAGGGGGTAGCGCCGGCAAAACCATCGGACTCTTCCTTCTGCTCTGGATCGCGGTCTGGGCGATCTTGTTCTTCGTCATCAAGAAAGTCACGCCTAGCGGATACGTCCTCGGCGCGATTACCGCGATTTTGGTCTATGCCGCAGGCTGGCTGTTTGTGAACCGCACCCCAGTCGGGGGTGATGACATCCACGTCATTTCCATCGGAGTCGGCGGCGGATTCGGCATCGTCATGCTGTTCAACGTCTGGGGCATCATCTGGCCCAACAACAAGAAGGTCATCCGAGGGACGCTGGCCGGCACGCCTCCCGCCAACGCCGCCGCGCTAGCGCGCCAGGCATTCCTAGCCTCGCGGACGAATTTCTTTTTGTCAGTGCCGTTGCTGTTCTACATGGCCGCCAGTTCCCATTTCTCGAGCACGGTGATCTTCGGGAAGTAGGTCGGGAACAATCTTCGCCGTTGAAAGTGCTTGCTGAAATCCTTTGGTAGTGTCTGAAAGAAATCAGACACTACGCGAGTCTTGACAACGCAGCGCCCGTGGAGGAACAATCTGCTCAAATGAGAACCTTATCCGTAACTGTCTTTTGCATGCTTGTTTTCTGTTCAGCCGTGGCGCGAGACGCTACCGCTGCCCAGTCTCCGGCGGCCCAACCGACCAGCGCGCAGGCCCAGATTCCGCCTGAAATTGAGACTGCGCTCAAAAAGTACGTTTCCGCCTATGAGCGTCGCAGTGCCCAAGATCTCTTGACCATTTGGCCTGATCTGCAAAATCAGAAGAAGGAATTCGGAAAGATCAAGCAGCATTTCGACGATGCGAGCGTTTCAAATGAGCATATGAGTTTGCAACCTCTTCAGACGCAGGTTCTGAGGGATGACGCGATCGTCCAATGTAAGCGCATGGAGACATTCGCAAAAACGGAGATGATGGATGGTGTTGGGGATTTGGATAGGAACCGCATGCCCGCTCAGAGTTCCGGCCCCGTGAGGGCGAACAAGGACGTGAAGAAGAAAGACAAGATTTGGATCAAACTTCACAAGGACAACGACCAGTGGCTCATCTCGATGCTGAGCGACAAACAAATAACATTCTGAGCAAGTTGGTGCTAGCGTGCTGGCCATAATCTTGTGGTTCTGGTGTTGTCTAACCATGCTGACGAACTTGTCGCTTGCCAGCTTCGTCACGATACTGCTTCCAACTTGCGCAACTCCGTTAGACATTCGTCCTTAAAAGCTCTACCGACTACAACAAAAAAGGCGGCCTCTTTCGAGGCCGCACGGGAATTGCAACGCAATCAGTCGGTTAGAAGGTCAGCCGAGCTTGCACCTGCAATAGACGTCCAGATACCGCAGATCCGACGAACGCTCCGTACGGGCTGGTCGGCGGTTCCACGGTCGACTGGATTTGTCCGAACGACCCATTGCTGGTGTCGTGAACCGGGTTTGCAAAGCTCGGATGGTTGAGCACGTTGTAGGCGTTTGCGCCCAGACCCAAACTCACATGCTCGGTGAGGGGAATATTCTTCAAAATGCTGAAGTCCGTGTTGAAGTAATGCGGACCACGGAAGGCATTCCGAGGAATGTTGCCAAAGTTCGTTTCTGATCCCACTCCGACAAATTGCGAATTCGACAAGCATTTTGTCGGATTCGCTGCGTTGCCAGGATACAGGCAGCTCGGAGTCGATCCACCAAGGAAGTCAGGCATAATTGTAAGGCTGCTAGCATTGTGTAGCCCGGCCACGGCGCCTGCAATGGCGGCCCCGTCGGTAACCGTATAAGGGTATCCACTGCGCCAGAAGATCGTTTGTGACAGTACCCAGCCGCTGACGACTTTGTTCGCAAAACCGCTGGCTTTGAACGGCAGTTCCCAAACGTAGTTGGCGCTGATGCTGTGCCGAACGTCATAGTCTGCATTGCCGTAGTTCAGACGATGCAGATTGGTTGGGTCGATCTGGCCCAGCAAACTGTCGTTTGAGCTGTAGGGTAGAACTCCGCCGTTGGAAATCTCGTCGATAGCGTGCGACCAGGTGTAATTGAGAGTTCCCGTGAAACCAGCTGTAAAGCGCCGGTTCACGGTTGCCGTCAAACCGTTGTAATTGGAAACTCCCGGGTTGCTCAGGAGAGTGACCACATTGAAGTGACCGTCAGGCAGCGCCGACGGTAGACCAGTAAATCCCAACGAAGACCACGAATTTGGTGCGTTACTCGTTACGAATTCGTCGTAGCCTTTGTTTCCGACGTAGTCCAGGTTGACCGACGTCTTGGTGCCGATGGCCTCTTGTATCTCAAAATTCCACTCAAGATACTTGGGATTCTTCAGGGTGTTTGCGACCGAGTTGAACGTAGGTTTAGCAGTCGGCAAAGTACTGACATTTCCGCCTGAGGTGAAGTTGGACAGAAACGCAGCATTGGTGGCGGCAATCGTCTGAATCGCGCTGTTAGCTCCCTCCGCTGGCGAATATGGGAGGAAACTCAGAATGAACGAATTCAACGAAGGTGAGTTGCGGGCAAAGCCGTCAATGATTGTGCCCGGATACAGATCCGAGAACAACCCGATCCCGCCACGGAGAACCGTGCTCTGGCGGCCCATCGGAGTCCACGCAAATCCGAATCTAGGCTGTATCACGACCTTCTCGATACCTGGGAAAGCCGTGTGCTGATTAGCCTTGATTACCTGGTTGTACGCAATGGTGTTGTCGTGCGTGATCTGGGCGAAATCCCCACCGTTGAGAGCCGTAAAGCAATTGGTTTGGCAGACCGCGTTCGAGTTCCGGTCCGCACGCAACGTCATGGTGAGCTTTAGGTTACGATTCACTCTCCACTGATCCTGGAAATACAGTCCCATACTCCACATTGCCATCGGTTGTTCCAAGTGGAGCGGGAAGCGCTGCCGGAAACTGTCGACGAACCCTGACGCATAGTCCGAAGTTGAAAAGACGAGTGTCTCGGGCGTCACGGCGCGCGCTCCAAAAATGCCGTCCGTAATATCCAGACGCTTGAAGTTGACGCCCATCTTCAATTCGTGCGAACCATGAGTTACCGATAGGTCATCCACGAACTGCGCCTGGGTTACGTTACGTCCCTGCGGGAAGGCGTAGTTCTCGCCGCCCAACAACGAGTATCCGTTCGTATCAAGCCAAATCTGGGCGTACGGGAAGAGCGCGGTTGCGGCGTTCTGGTTGGTGGACTTAAAGAAAGCGCTGTAGTAGAGACCAGAGACGATGAACGAGTTCAGCACTCGGGGACCAAATGTGTGAGTCCAGTTCATCTGGCCTTCATCCTGGGGCTGGCCGCTGACCGCATTAAAGGTCGGACTAATCGGATCGGTATAGGTCGCTTGCAGACCGCGATCCGCGCGGAACCGGAAGTTTAACTTATCGTTGTTGTTTACGTTGTAATCGACACGAGTCGCAATAATGTACTCGTGGCTCAACTGCCCAGCGTTGGAGTGGAATTGCTGGGAGCAAGGTGTGCCCCCGCCCTCATTGGTGCCCGGATTAACGGGGCCTGCGTACGCGGGGTTATTCGTTCCCGCTCCGCCAAAAGCGCTTAGGCCCTGCAGCACGGCCCCCGGGTAATTGAGATCTGGAGAAAGGACGTTCAGATCGCCGCAACCAAGATTGTTGGTCGTGTCGAAGTTGTTGTCTACAGGTACCGCGCGGCTAATTCCCGGAGCCGAATCAAACGTATTGAACATCTGGGTATAGAAAGCCGCTGAGTTGTTTAGCTGAGTTCCGCCCCACAGGAGCGAATTGGCGGGAATATTTGCGGCCACCGCAGTCGCAAATGCCGGTGTCGGCACGACCACTAACTGGCTGGTGCCGAGGATGTAGCGCAGGCCTTCCGTATCGAAGAAGAAGAATAGCTTGTCCTTCTTGATCGGTCCGCCAATCGATGCTGCCCACTGGTTGTTATTCTCCTGCGGAAGGGGAGTCTTCGACTGAGCCAAGAACCAGTCGTTCGCGTTCATGCCGCCGCTGTTGAAAAAGTACTGCATATTGCCGTGCCAGCTGTTTGTGCCCGACTTGGTGGCGTAGTCGACCTGCGCGCCTGCCATGCGTCCGTATTGACCGGTGTAGCCGTTGGCAACAACGGAAACTTCCTGCACTTCGTTCTTGCCCAACAGCAGGTTCGTCGCGCCGGAGTTATTCAGGTTCAGGTAAGGATCGTTCTCATCGTTGCCGTTTACCGTGAACAAGTTCGAGGTAGCGGGCAAACCGAAAGCCGTGAAGTTACCATATCCGCCGCCGCTGGACGTGTTGATCTGGATTCCGGGCGAAGTATTCGCGACCGCCGTAAGATCGTTGCCGCCGTTAGGCAGCAGATCGACCTGCTTCGCGCTGAAAGTCGTCTGAATGTTGGCGTCTTCCGTCTGGATCAAGGGTGCCGTGCCACTGACTTCCACAACCTCTGCACCTTGCCCGACCTGCAACTGGATATTCGCCGTGGTCGTCTGCCCGACGGCGACAGGGACTGTTTGCTCCGTAGTACGGAAGCCTTGCTGCTTCACCGTTATCTTGTAGGAGCCGGGGAGCAAAAGCGGAAAACTGTATGAGCCGCTGGCGTTCGCTGTCGTGTTAGCAGAAACTCCGGTCTCGGCGCTGATCAGCGTCACCGCGACATTGGCGACAACGGCGCTTGATGGGTCGGTAATTGTGCCATTGATCGCACCGGTTGTAGCGTTCTGGGCCGACAGTGCACTGGGCACCAACAGGGCTATCACTGCCAAAGCCGCCAATAGCCTGCTTAACGTTATGAAACGCATTTCCTGCCTCCTTAGAAATTTTCGTCACTCAGAATCGGATCCAGCGCCTTGTTTGCTGGGATTGCGCGATCCGATGGATTGCAAACCTGTTAAATAGAGAGACCCCTCAAACCTTTGTGAGAGCTGGGAATCCAGAACCAACCACTGCACCCGTCTACCGCGGGTTTCATTTTACAAACCCAACTGAAACAGACCTCTATACATAATCGGACGAACAACTGATGCAACTGACAATCCAAAACAGATTATAAACAAACATTTTGTTTTCAATAGCTTAGTGTTTGCCTAGTCGAGTGAAATACCGAAATACGTATAACTCGACCACGGAGAATATGACATTTGGAAAGCATGCTCAGCATAGGGAGGGTAAAACCAAGACGCCGAGACAGGTTAGCGCCGACGCTGCTTAGCTGGCCGGGAAGGTACTTCTCCGGGCGCCAGCACGCGCCGCACGATGGGCGTGTTTAGCTTGTACTTGCGCTCGCTGACGCTCCCAGCGTCGTCCTTGACGCGGAGGACGAAGACGGGCAAGGTTCCTTCCTTGTCGAAGTCTTGCTTGGTGACAGTTACAGGGAGCACTCCGTCGAGGCCGTGTTCGCGGTAGGCGGTTTCGTAGCGGTGCTTGCGCGTGTTCCAGGTGAAGACTCGGAGCTGATCGTAGTCGTAGGGCAGGCCGTCATGGGGATCGGTCAGCACGCAGAGATATTGTGGGACCTGCTTTTGCACTCCTTTGTCACTGTCCGGCACTTCGTTGAGAGCGAAGAACGCGACGAAGCGCTGACCCTCGGCGTACTGTGCGATCTCGAGTGGAGCGTCGACGTCGACCATGCGCGCTAGCACCCATCCGACGTGTCCCAGGCTGTCGCGAACCAGCCACCAATCCTCAAGCAGGGGCGCGGCTGGTGCCTTCGCCCCCAAGTTGGACGAGATCGGTTTGGTCGAGCTAGCTTTGATCGAGCCCGATTTCGCCGCGCCAGCCTTAGCCGAAATAACCGCGCCCGCCTGCTTTTCCGCGGTTGCACGCTTCAGAAGTGCGACCTTCGCGCCGGATGCCAGTTGAAACAGATGTTCGGCCTCGCGACCCGGAGTGATGTGCAGATTCGTATCATTGCGCAGGATCCCGGGAGCCTGCACGGGAGCGTCCTGGTTGTCCTGCGTGAGTTTCTGCAGGCCGTCAAAAGTCTTCTGATCGACCAAGTATCGCTGCTCGATCCAGCCTTCAATTCCGCTGACAGTGCGCACGCGGGCGAAACGCTTTTCGTGTTCCAGCACTTCGACGCGCTCTCCATTTTTCACATTGCCGACGCGGTTGTAGATGGCCGCGACCTGGTCGCGCAGCGCCGCCTGCGGCGCCGAAACGTACGCCACCTCAAGCACGCGGTGACGTCCGCGACCGCAAGCCGAAAGCAGCAGGATGGCGGCCATGCCCCACGCCACGGCCACGCAGCGAACGCGCGCTGAACCAAGCAGTCTCACGATTGGAACGACCAGAACCTTTCACTATAGCGCTTTGAAGAGGCAGTTTCGCATCCCGAAGGTTTACGCTGGATGCACCTCCTCGTTTCCCAAATTGTTTGACTGGAGAGCGCCCGCCCCGCAGACTGACACCGCACCCGAGCTTCGGTTACCATAGAGGACACCTTTGGAATGTTGTGGTTAGGGCGCTCAGGCTGCCAGGATGAAGTTCTTTGCGTCTAACATTGTGTAGGATTTCCCGGAAGGATAATGTTCAGATACTAATGAAAAACAAAGTCGATCATGGTTTTGCCCTGCCGCTGCTTGCTTGCCTCGTTCTATTCGCCGTGTCCGCCACGGCGCAGGACACGCCGGACTCGGTATTCCGTCCGCCCAAGGGAGCGCAAGTCGCTATCGTCGTATTCGAGGACTTGCAGTGTCCCATGTGCCGGCGCACAGCCCCGCTGGTCGAACAAGCTTCGAAGACCTACAAGATTCCAGTCGTGCGCCATGACTTCCCGCTGCCTATGCACAACTGGTCCTATCAAGCGGCGGTGATGGCGCGCTTCTTCGATACCCATTCCAAGGCTCTGGGCAACGAGTTCCGCGACTACATTTTCGAGAACCAGCTTGAGGTCAATCCGCAGAACCTGCGCGCCTTTGCCGAGAAATTCGCGGCCGCGCACAAAGTCGACTTGCCTTTCGTACTCGATCCGGGAGGCAAACTCTCCGCGCTCGTCAACGCTGACCGCGACCTGGGCAAGGCCATCAAACTCGACCACACGCCCACGGTCTACATTGTCAGCAGCCGCAATCCGAGCAAACCCTACGTCGAAGTTAAGGACAACAGCCAGCTCTATGTGACCATCGACGCGGTGATGAAAGAATAAAAGACTAGAGGATTCGGGGTCTTGAATTTCGATTGCGGAGTCGAAGCGTGCTGGGGGGTCGCCACGCCACTCCTCGAAAAACGCGAGAAGTGGCGCACCGGCGGTGATTTCGGTCAATGTTAAGGACCGCGCTACCCCCCTCAAGCGGCCTACAGGTCCGCTCGCCCGAGAGGGTGACGGTGGCCAGCCCTAAGCAGCTACAGTGCCCGCCGCATTCTCCACGACCTATATGGCGGTCTCCACGTCCGAGATCAGAGTGGTAGTGGTCGTGATCGCTGATTCGACTGCTTTTAGGATCTCGCTCAGGAAATCGGCAAAGCTGGTGTCGTTGTGATATGCGTAGGTCGCTTGTACCCGAGTTGCGATCGAGTTCCAGTTGTCGGCGATCGCCTGGACTTTCCGAGTTGTGTCCCACTGGTAGGTACATCCCGCCTGCGGCGCCGACGGCACATTCCCCCCAACGCTGAACGAGTATCCCTTGCCGCTCAGGTCATGCACGACGATCGAAACCCCGAATGATTGATTGGGGGAGTGCGGAACGATGGGCTCAGACGCGGCCCGGTTGGTGTAGTTCCCCCAAAAATGAGATGTCCCGTCCTGCTGGATCGTCAGGCTCACATTGTAGTTGCACGTTGTGGACCCGCTGCTGGTCGTGGCCGGCTCCGGCCCCGTACCAAGATTGGCCCAGGATAGGCTGGGCGGGAGCGAGGCCGGAGACGGGAACGCTCCACCGACTGCCTCCCAGAGTTGGTTGTCGTTCCCGGTCGTCTTTATCGGAAATGCATCGAGCCCCACGCCGGGGTTTTTGGATTGCCCCACGATGTCGATGACGTTGCCACTCAGCTTACTTTGGATGAAGCAATACCCCGATCCGGCGGGATCCTGGACAAACCGCCAAAGTTGGTTGTTGTTCCCGGTCGTTTTCTGGTGGAATGCGTCGAGAAGAGCCCCGGGCAGCGTGGAACTCTCCTGAATGTCGATCACGTTGCCGCTCAGCTTGCTCTTGATGAAGTAGTAGCCCGATCCGGCGGGATCCGAAATGAACTCCCATTGTTGGTTGTCGCCCCCGGTCGTCTTCTTCGGAAATGCGTCGAGAAGAGCCCCGGACTGCGTGGAATCTTGCTCAATGTCAATCACGTTGCCATTCAGCTTGCTCTTGATGAAACAGTAACTGCTCATTTGATCTCCTCTAAGGCATGCCAACGATTTAGTTAGTCGCACTTCGCGACTGCTCACCCGGCTGATAGTGCGGAGGTGGGTGAAATCGTTACAGGGCTGATGGGATAACCGTGCGATGGACGCTAGCAGAAAGAAAACCAGACACCTGAGCCCTAGACCTTTGTTTAAAGACCTAAGAAGAGACACATCCCGCGATTCTCACTCCGGCCGCCCGGTGTAGTGCTGTTGGGAGTGCACATTCTCGTGGTCTTCCAGCGATTCGAGGTGTGTGACTACTTCCGCCGGCTTGGCGAGTTCCACGGGCAAACGTTCTTCGAGCAGAGTCGCCAGACGATGCGCTTCCCCCACCACCGTGTCATGCGGAAACAGTAAGTGCACTTCAATGATCTGCCGGTATCCGGTGGTACGGTAGCGCACGCCGTGATAGTGCACGCCGAGTTCGTTGCAGATCGCGTCGAGCTTCTCGCGAATCTGTTTGCCGGTTTCAGGATCGGAGTAGTCGAGCAATCCAACCGCCGACCGCCAGGCCAGTCGTCCTCCGGACCACAAAATGTTTACCGCGACCGCGATCGCGACCAGCGGATCGAACGGCTTCCATCCTGTCAGCATGACGAGACCGAGTCCCGCCACCACGCCGAAGCTGGTGAAGCAGTCGGTGAGCACATGCTTGCCGTCGGCTTCCAGAATCAGCGAGTGGCTGCGCTTCCCGACCCGCAGCAGATACCACCCCAGCCACGCGTTGAGTAGGCCGGCCGCCAGCAATAGCAGTGTGCCCGACCCCAGATGTTCCAGTTGCAGCCCCGCCACCCATTTCGCGATCGCCTCCACCAGGATCCAGATGGCGGCCACCACAATCATGGCGCCTTCAAATCCGGCGGAGAAAAACGTGATGCGCTCGTAGCCATAAAGAAACGTTGGAGCCGCAGGCTTCGTACTCAGCCGCAGGCTGAACGCGGCAAATGCCACCGCGATGACATGCACGACCGATTCGGCAAAGTCCGACAGAATGGCTGCCGATCCGGTCATGAAATAGGCCGTCGTCTTGCCGACAAGCATCACCACGCCAACCGCCAGCGACAGGCGCATGGCAAACCGCGCCGCGCGCAATTCCTGCTGGTCGCGTTGCGCGTGCGCCGAGGCCGGCAACCGGACTGGGATCGTCTCCGGCATGATTGGGGGAGTGTCGGATCATCGTCCCATAAGGGGACAAACGCAGAATGTGATTGAAATCACAACTGTCGACCGGATCGCGCGCGCCTCTACTTCAATCCCCAAATCCAATCCCGATGGCGCGCGCCGTGCGTACCAACTCTCCATCGGGCCGCACCGACTTCAATTGTCCTATGGCGCGAGCTACGTCGACCGCAACGATCGAGTTCGCGCGCAGGGCAACCATCTTCCCGAACTCGCCCTTGGCAATCAAATCCACAGCAGCTACGCCGAAGCGCGTGGCCAGTACCCGATCATACGGCGAGGGCGAACCGCCACGTTGAATGTGTCCCAACACGCTGACTCGCACTTCCTTGTTGGCAAACAGGCCAATGGCATCGCCGATGGTGTTGCCCACGGGCCAGCCGCGAGCCATCTGCTTCAACTCTGGCGGCAGCTTGATGCCCTCGGCGACCACGACAATCGTGAAGCGGCTGCCGTGGCTTTCACGCAGCGCGATGAAGTCGCAAACGCTCTTGATCGTGAACGGAATCTCAGGGATCAGAATGACATGCGCGCCGCCAGAGATGCCGCCGGCCAGCGCGATCCAGCCGCAATCGCGTCCCATGACCTCAACCACCATGACGCGGTGGTGCGACGCAGCCGTAGTGTGGATCTTGTCGATGGCATCGCTGACCGTATGCAGCGCCGTGTCGAAACCGAACGTGAGTTCGGTGGCCGACAGGTCATTGTCGATCGTCTTTGGGACACCGACAATCTTCATGCCCTTCTGAAAAAGTTCGTGGCCGATCTTCTGCGAGCCATCGCCGCCGATCGTGACAATGGCGTCGATCCCCAGCTTTTTCGAGTTCCCGATGACCTGGTCGGAAATGTCGCGCACCACTTCCTGGCCGTTCTCCTCGGTCTTGTAGTGGAACGGATTGCCGCGGTTGGTAGTGCCGAGAATCGTTCCGCCGCGCGGCAGAATCCCACTGACTCTCTCAAGCGTCAGCTCAAAAGATTTTTCGGGCCAGATGAGCCCATCGAACCCGTCAGGAATGCCGATAACTTTCCAACCGTGCCGGAGGATGGCGGCCTTGGTGACGGCGCGAATGACAGCGTTGAGGCCGGGAGCATCCCCGCCTCCAGTAGCAATGCCGATACAGCGTATGTCTGACATGGCGAATCCGATCGGAGTATGAATTCGGCTAATGATGAACGACCTTGGGACCGTCGGTCGTTTGTCGTTGGTCGATGGCGAGGCTATGTAGGGACAGCCGCCTCGGCTGTCCCGCGAAGCGCAGCGAGCGCCCAGCTGATGACGAACCAACCGTCTCGCTACGATCATACCGTTTCAGGATGGTATGAGAGCAACGTTACCAGTGGGCGTAGAGGAAGAGGAAGATAGGGCCACATCGGGAATGCGTGCCCCATTTCTCGCGTATGTGCGAGAAGTGGGGATTTAGACCGTAGAAAGTGAGCCACCCCGGCTACGGAGTGACGGTCAGCGTCGCGGCGACTTGAGTGGTACCGGTGTACCCGGCGTATGTGACCACTATGTTGAATACTTGTTGGGTTGTAAAAGCGCCCGCCACGGGCGTGCACTCCTGAAAGCCCGAGGTCGAGTTGTAGGCGCAGGGAAGATTACTCCCAACAGCGGTTCCATTCTGCTCAGCCGTGAGCGTGACCAGCGACGTGATGTCCTGCGACCCGGAGCCTGCTGTGCCGGAAACCTTGAATTGCGCGACGGCGCTGCCGGTGTCCTGCACGGAAGTGCTACTTGGGGTTATCGTCATCGAACTGACAGTCTCGACGACCGTGGCCGTCGTTGTGCCGCTGATGCCCTGGGACGACGCTGTTACGGTAATGGTTCCGGGATTGACCCCAGTCATCGTGCCCGATTTCGGATCGATCGTCGCGACCGTGCCCGTGCTGGGGCTCGAGAGCGTCCAAGAGACGCCGCTCGTAAGCTGGGAGCGGTTGCTATTGCTGTCCGTCCCCCAAGCCTGCATCGGCTGCTGAAAACCCACACCAAACGAAGGGGTCGGCGGTTGGAGCGCGATGCTCTGCAAGGTTGCCTTCGGGAAAAACCCTTGGCAGCTTACGGCCAGGGCCAAGGTTGCAAGCACGGCAAGGGCGCCGGTCAATCGGATCTTGTATTTCGCGGATGACATAGTTTTTGAGACTCCCTGGGGCGCGCCTGCTCGACTCCTCACCTGCTTCTCCACCATCGGTCTTCGAAAATTGTAGCAGAGACGATTTCGCCCGGCTCACACTCCAGTACCTGAACCGTGGCTGCAGAACCCTCCCTGGCAATCGTCGCCGTGCAGGCCTGTTCCCGGTTAGAACGCCGGTCCGCAACCGCCTTGCAAAAAAACTCCGGGAACACCGAACCTCATCTAAGGCACAGCCTACCGCGGCTTTCCCCACGCGTAGCCAGCCCATGAAAGAATGGCCAGCGCCGGACTCAGCCGCTGGCCACAGAACACATGAGTTTCCGAGCCCTCTACCGCCCCTTGCCCTTATGGCGGTCTTCCCTCGGAGCGTTTTGCTTCTTCGGAGGCGGGCTCGACTTGTGCGATGACGGAACCGGCCTCGAAGCGTTGGGGCCTCCCGACTTCGGCGGAGCCGCTGCTGTCTTGTTCTTCGACTCGGGCACCGGATTGGTCCCGCTGCTGCCATGATTCTGGTACGTCCGGTTGGTCCCTGCGCCTTTGTTTTGCGCATTATTCGAGCTCGGCGGAGTAAATGGACGGAATCCCTCGTTGGACTTCGACTTATCTTGCGGGGTCGGCTTGGAGTTGCCCATCGTGCGATTCGCGTTGTTCGAATTCGCTGGAGTAAACATGCGATTCCCCGGCGCGGACGGCCCACGCGCCTCTTTCGGCGACATGGCCGGCGCATGGTATTCCCCGCCCGCGGCCCGGGCTGAAACGGCAGAACGGCTGCTGAAATCGCCAGCCTTGGCGGTCGCAGCGATTGCCGGGCGTCCATGGTTCTCAGATGCGAAATTCTGGCGGTTCTGGCTGGCCAGGTGCTCGTGCTCGGTCTGCGACGCCAGCGCCGCCGTGTGATGCTCGTGCTCGGCCGCCTCTTCCTGCGGCGTCGGACGCGCTGCGACGCCGCCCGTACCGCCGTTGAAGCTCGTGGTTGTGTTGTTGACTACGACGGTCTTGGTGTAGACGCTGGTCACGTTGGTGACGCTCACGTTCGTGACGGAGCGGTTGTAGTAGAACGCCCCGCCGCGCCACTCACCTCCGACGAACCCCACGCCGCCGTAGCCGAATCCGTAGTTGATCCCGCCATAGAAACCAATGTGCGGCCCCCAGTAGCCGGCATGCCACGCATAGAATCCCCCGCCCCAACCCCAATATCCGGGCGTCCAGAGCATGCCGACCGGCGCCACGACCCAAGTACCCGGCACCCAGTAGTAGCCCGCATCATCGTTCCAGCCCCAATAGCCGGGGGTCCAGAAATACCCTGGGCCCGGGCAAATCGGCTGCGCGTACACCGGTAACGCGGGCGGCCCAACCCGGACCGAGATTCCAACCGCGATCTGCGCGCACGACGCGGCAGTCAAGACCATCCCAACAAGTACGGAGCACATCCATCGAATTACGAATCGCTTCACCTTCATCACATTTCCCCTCGCCCGCACGGGCACTCAAACAAACCGCAGCCGTCAAGCACCGAGGGCAAAATTTACGCCGGCCGGACTGCGCTCTTCGCTATAAACCCCGCATATCGAAGTATGTTGCGGAGGGAAAATAACCTGGAATGAACCGCTTGGGCAAGTTTAGGGTGCAAGACCGGACCAACGGGAAAATGAAAGAGTGTCGACCCGGTCCGAGATGCATCGCGAGAACTGAGAACTAGTTCGCCCTCTTGGCGCGTGCGATCCGCTCGTCGATCGGCTTGCGGCCCGCGAATCCTTCCTGCGTACCGTGCCAGTGCGTAATGGACTTCTCTCCCAGCTTCCAGCAGAGCAGGACAATCTGGCCTTCGACCTCGCAGGGGAAGTCGAGCAGTCCGATGTCGATGTCTTTCACCTGCACGCCGATGGAGTCGATCTCGGCGAGTGCATCCTTGGCGCGTTGTTCGGCCTTCACCCTCTCGGCTTTGCGCCGCGCCAGCGGAACGACATCGAGGAACATTCCGCCGTTCAGAAAGATGCGGTGGGCGAGCGCCTGTTGTTCGGCCTCAACTTCTTCCATGAGCTTCTTGCCGTTGATCGCGGTTCGCAACAGCGACTCGAGCACCGGCAGCAGCGACTGCGCTTCGTCGAGAGTGAAAGAGCGGTCCGACATAGGAATGCTCCTATTTTACCGCACGCTGTGTTGGGGTGGCGCGAACACGACGTGGGGCGCGGAATCGCTCCTGCCCGCACACCTATTGCTTCCCTCCGACGCCGGGAGCCGTTGTCGGGCTGGCCAGCGCTTGCACGTCGCCCACAATTTTCCCCATTGCCTGATCAAAGTTCCTGTCGCGATTTCCCTGCAGAATCGCCCACTGCAAATGCTCCGTAAAACCCCATAACACCGCGTTGGTTTTCGCGTCCCGGATCACCAGGCGAAACTGCGGATCGACCGTCGCCGCGCCGACACTGTCTCCCCGAAGCACAGGTCGCTCGATCGGACTCAGCGTAAGTTGTATCTCGAACAGCAAGTCGGCGTCCGCAGGAGCCCCCACCAGTTCGTATCGCCCCCAAGTTGTCATGGCGGCATAGAACTGGTTATAGGTGCGGTCGGCTCCGCCGAACTTCGGGTCGTCAAACAACTCATCTCCCCCGGCATTGGCAACGAAAACCTTCTTCGCCGCCAGGATTGGCGTTGGTACCGGCGCGGGCGGGGCAAGCTTCGCCGATTGCGCCGCCACGACCGAGACCTGCAGCAGAAGAACAGCGAGCCCGAGATAGGAAACCACCGTGTTGCGTTGCCTTGTCATACGTTTCTCCGCTTACCGAGAGTTTGCAGCTACCGGATAGACGCTCTACAGCTGCGTTTACTAGGCATTCTGCAAGAAGTCATCCGGAACCCACTCAACCCTCCGTCTGTCATTTTGAGCGAACCCGGGAGGAGCGCGCAGCGATCCTCCCGCACAGTCGAAGCATCCCTATTTGCACTCGCGCCTCGACTGCCGAATTCTGATTTGCCTCACCGAGTTCGCCCGTGCGACGGATCAGCCGACGTCGCTGCATTCACATCGATGTGCATCCGTGACGCCGCGGCGATTCCGGGAGGATAGCAGTTTCCGTCGCGGCTGTAGTTGGTACAGTGCGCAGCAACGTCCTTGCGCTGCGGAGACTGCGCGAACTGCCACACTTCGGCGAAGCCAACACCACTCTGCTCGGGACTAGGCGGATACTGTGGGAACGCGCATCCGGGCGCGGGTGGACACGCATCGTTCGTCACCCAATATACGATCTCGCGCCCTCCTGCGCTCTGACGAATATCTTCTGCGGTAGCGACGTTGCCGTCATCGGCGGCGGCCATGCCCGAGCAATAAATCCCGGCCCGGAATCCGGCGCCGGTAACGCCATCCATGCGTAGATGTAAACCTTCTGCTCGGGAAGCATGCGCCCGCCCTGCTCCTGGTCGAGAAAGATCACGGTCGCAAGGGGAAACCCTTCGCGCCGCGCAGCGGAAGCCGCAGTCTGCGCGTCAGACCGGCCAATCCGCGCGGCATTGGGCACGGATTTCAGCTCAGCGTAGAGCCGTCCATTGAACAGCACCAGGAACCCGAAGCCCGCGGATTCAGTGGCCATGCGGTGACCCGCCCAGGTGTTCGTCTTCTCGCCAGGAGGATTGTTGAGCCAGTAACCACTGTACGAAAAAGTCTGGCGGAGAGTCTTCAGATTGTCGTCCCCAGGGTATTCGTTGCGATCGAAGCCGAGGTAGCTATCGCTCTGCGCCTGCAGCGTTGCGCAAGCCAGAGTCAACGCCGCAGTCGCCGTGATCCGCCGCCAATTCATCTGTTCATCCTAAATGAAGCGAACCTCGCTGGTTGAAGCCGAAGTCGTTGCGGGCTTGTTGCGGCCCGACTGGAAGAGGCTGCGGAAAAACTCGGATTCCGCGCGGCAACGCCTGAAGGCGTGATTGATTGACCAGCACTTACGCTATGCCTGAAGGCATAGCCTGATACGAATCGTAACTTCTTCCGCAGCGTCTAAAGTCGTGCCCTTCCCCGTGCCGTTCACTTCTGCCTCATCGCAGCTTGGCCGCGCTTCTGACTTCCTGAATTCCCGAAAAGAAACGAAGACTCGACAATTTTCAATCGGGAAGGGCACGAGTTCGACTCGTGCCGCATTAGGCTGGGAGGAGATCGCGGCTTCCAGCCGCTGAGGTCTGCTCATGAAACCAGCTCGCATCGTCGCAATAGTGGTCTGCGTCGCAATCCTCGCGGTGTTCGCGGGAATCATGGGGCAGCGGATTTACCGATACTCGGCCATTAAGGACAAGCTTCAAGAAGCCGTAGGCCAGGACACAGGATATACGGAGACCCTCCTCAAGGTTGAGAGCGAAGGCTCTCACATGACCTTCGGTGAGCTCTTTGAACTCTGCGATAGATCGATCGAAGGTCGCACCAACTTGATCATCGAGCTTAGAGGCCTTTACCCCTCGATCAACCTCAAATTGAAGGAAGACCTCATAGGTTACCTGAACGCGGAAAATGAATTCGCGCGGTCAAAACGAGACTTTTATCGCAAACAGATGCAGCTCAGCGGCGCCTTCGACCTGTATAAGGAGACTGTTCTGGACATCCCTACCTCGTACTACGGCGGCGACTTCTACCAGTCGAATACTGCACGAAGAAAAAGGGAAACCAATGACGCTGCGCTGGAAATGCAAAGCAGCGCGGCGAGCTTCCTGGAATCGTACAGTAAGTGCTCGGCGCAGAGAATGGCATGGCGCGAGCTGCGAATCGCTCAGGTCTGCGGTTCGTTTCTGTGTTCAAGAAATATGAGCAAGGAAATCGGAGCGCGGCGACAAATGCTCAGCAGATCGCAGGTGCTCTCCTCAAGTAGGGCGTGCCGCATCGGCGACTCTATCCCCCGATATGCACCATCGTCCTTGAAGCCGGAACAAAGTCCGGCTCTCCGATGTGATGCCGCTCTTCTTTTTTCTGCACGACGCCCTGAATGAACTCCGCCAGCTCTTCGTCACTCGCGCCGCGGCGCATTTGTGCGTGCAGGTCGTGATCCCACACGGAAAACAGGCAAGTACGAATCTTTCCATCCGAGGTGATGCGAATGCGGCTGCAATGACCGCAGAATGGATGCGACACCGGCGCAATGATTCCGATTTCGCCAACACCATCGTCGAAGCGGTATCGCCGCGCCGTTTCCGAGCGCGCGTGCGGAATCTCGACCAGCGGTCGGTACTCGGCCATGCGCGCCAGAATCTCGTCGAGCGTGACCACCGTCGTGGGCGACCAGGTGCGTCCCTCTTCGAGCGGCATGAACTCGATGAAGCGCACGGTGACACCCTCTTCGCGCGCGAACATGCCGAACGGAATAATCTGGTCTTCGTTGAAGCCGCGCATCAGCACGCAGTTCACTTTCAGCGGCCACAATCCGGCGCGGCGTGCCGCCCGGATTCCCGCCAGCACGTGGTCATATCCGCCCGGCACGCGCGTGATGCGCGTGAAACGGTCTGGATCGACCGCATCCATCGAAACGGTAACGCGGGTAAGACCCGCGTCCTTCAACGGCTGCGCCAGATCGGCGAGCACGTGGCCATTCGTCGTGAGGGCAATGTCGAGCGGATCGCTGTTCTCGAGAACACTTCCACGAGAGGAGCCTTGAAAGGGCTCGGCTTCAGCCGAGCCGTTGCTGCCGCCGGAAGAGGAGGGCTTTAGCCCCTGAGGACGCAGTTTCGCGAGTTCCCGCACGAATTCCACCACGTCTCTACGCAACAGCGGCTCTCCGCCGGTCAACCGAACCTTGTTGATCCCCATGCTCACCAGCACGCGCGCCATGCGCAAATAATCGTCGAAGGGCAGGTCGCCATAGAGCGCACCTTCGTTCCCCGTGCGGCAGTAGACACACTTGTAGTTGCAGCGATCAGTGATGGAGATCCGCAGATCGGTGATGGCCCGCCCGAATTTGTCGTGAAGAAACAAGGTCGTTAGCCGGTGGTCGTTAGTCGTTGGCCTGTTCGTCGTTGGGACTCGCCAACGACGAACGACCATCGACCAATGACTGTTCCTGGAAGGAAAACAAACAGGCGGGACCATCCCGGCGGCTGTTTCCTTTCCAATGCGCTCCTCGCGGAGCGCGGGAGGCGCCGGCGTTCCCACCAGCACCCTCGGGAAAAGTGTGGGACGGACACTCCCTTCGACAAGCTCAGGGCAAGCTCCGTCCGTCAAACTCTTCCCTCGCCGCCGCAGCCAGGGTATGCCCGAAGGCTGAGGCGGTCGGAAACCGAACTTTCACATTATAGGACGTGCAGGAAAGAAAGAGGATTCAAGGTTTTGCATTCGCCAGCGCCTTCTCAATCGCCGCCTCGGCCATCGGCGCCATGATCTTGAATCCGGCCGCGTTCGGATGTAATCCATCGTCAGCTAGATCTCTTTTCATGAGACCTTTGTCGTCGACCATGGCGCTGAAATAGTCCAGATAGGTGCAGCTACTAGACGCAGCCGCGCAGTAGCTCTTCAGCCACTTATTTAGCGCAAGAATCTTCTCCGGCGAACGTTGCGCAAAAAAATCCTTCGACCGCTCCGTGTAGTTGTGCACCGGCAGGACCGACGAGTAGATCACCTTGATGTTATTCGAGCCCGCGAGTTCGGCGACGGAGGCGTAGTCGGCCTCAATGTCTTCCAGCCGCATCGGCCCGGTATTGCCCGCGATGTCATTGGTCCCCGCGAGAATAATCACGACTTTAGGCTGTAGATCGATCACATCCTGCCGAAAGCGCACCAGCATCTGCTGCGTAGTCTGCCCTCCGATGCCGCGGTTGATGTACGGCTTGCCGGGAAAATATCCGTCGAGGTGCCAGATATCGGTGATGGAGTCGCCAAAAAACACAACGCGATTCTCCCCGGTCGCAGGCGGCTTAAGCGCGGCGTTGGCGGCGCGATACCGCGCCAGCTGGCCGTAGTCGTCGGTGAAGACGGCGATGCGCGAGGCCCGGTACTGATCCAGTCCGGGGAAGCCCGTGGAGGGGATGCTCGGCGGCGCCTGCGCCGGCTGTTGAGCCAAAGCGGAAACTGTGATGAAGAGAACTAACGTGAGCCTCTGGAAGCAGCGAGATGATTTCATGCGGTTGCTCCTAACGTGGACAGGATAACTCGGCCTCACCACGGATGCTGGAAAGTCGATCCGATGGGCCCAATCACGGCCGGCCGGCAAGCGCCCGCGCAATCGCCTTCTCCGCCAGCGGCGCCATGATTTTGTAACCGGACGCATTCGGATGCAGCCCCTCATCGGACAGATCGCGCCTCAGCATGCCCTTGTCATCCACCATCGCTGAGAAGTAGTCGAGATAAACGAGCCCGCTCTTCGCGCAGAAATCCTTGAGCCACGTGTTTAGCGCCAGGATTCTTTCGCGCGGACGCAGAGCAAACGACTCCTTCGCATCCTCCGTGTAGTTGTTCACCGAAAGCAGAGAGGCAAAGACCACGCGAATGTGGTGCAGGCGCGCCAACTCAGCCATGGACGCGTAGTTGGCCTCGATGTCCTCGTTGCGCGTGGGCCCGGTGACGCCAGCCACGTCGTTGGTTCCGGCCAGCACGACCAGGACTGTCGGATGTAGATCGATCACATCTTGCCGGAGGCGCACCAGCATCTGTGAAGTCGTCTGCCCGTCGATGCCGCGGTTGATGTAAGGCTTGCCGGGGAAATAGTCCGCCAGCTTCCAGTAGTCGGTGATGGAATCGCCCACGAACACGACGCGATTCTCGCCGGCGGCCGGCGGAGCGAGCGCCGCATCGGCATCGCGATAGCGCTTCAGTTCCCCGAAGTCATCGGTGTAAATAGCAATCCGCGACGCGCGGTATTGATCGAGGCCTGGGGAGCCGCTCGAAGGGATGGAGGGAGCGGGCTGCTGCGCGAAGGAGGCTAAAGACAGAAGCAAAACAGCGACAACAATAATCCGGCAGCGCATGCCGCAAATGCTATCACGGTCATCGCGAGATACCGCCTCGCGAGACCTCGGCGAGAACCTGGTTCCTCCTTCGCGCCCCTGTGTCCCCCGTCACACCCCTCCGTGACATATCTCACTGCCTTTCTCTCTGCCCTGGTACAACCTCTGATCGTAATAGTGCTTTCCGCGCAGCCTGGGTCTCAGGGGCCCTCCACCCGGCGCGGGAGTTCCAGTTCGGACCCCTGCTCGCCATCCGCGAGCAACATCTCTTACAACTCGGTCGGAGGATCGCATGCTCCATCTCGATACCGGCAACACCGGTTTCATGATTCTATGCACCAGCCTGGTCATGTTGATGACGCCCGGACTCGCGTTCTTTTACGGCGGCCTTGTGGGCCGCAAAAACGTTCTGGCCATCATGATTCAAAGCTTCGTCTCCATGGGCTGGACCACCGTCATCTGGTACACCTACGGCTATTCTCTGTGCTTCAGCGGTGACTGGCACGGAGTCATCGGAAACTTCCACTACGCCTTCCTGCGCGGCATCAATCTCAGCACGCCGTCGCCCAACGACACCATTCCTGCATTCGTCTTCATCGCGTATCAAATGATGTTCGCCATCATCACTCCCGCGCTCATCTCCGGAGCATTCACCAACCGCGTCACGTTCAAGGCGTACATGCTGTTTCTGACCGGATGGCTCACCTTCGTCTACTTCCCGTTCGTTCACATGGTGTGGGGCGGAGGATTTCTCCAGCAATGGGGCGTAAAGGATTTCGCCGGCGGCATCGTAGTCCACAACATCGCCGGCATTGCGGCCCTCGCTTCCGTCATTTACGTGGGAAAGCGCCGCGTGCAGGACCGCGGCCCGCACAGCATTCCGCTGGTCGCACTGGGTACAGGCCTGCTGTGGTTTGGCTGGTACGGTTTCAACGCCGGCAGTGAAATGCGCGTCGATTCCGTCACGGCCACAGCTTTCCTGAATACCGATGTTGCCGCGTCCTTCGCCGCAGTCGCCTGGCTGCTGGTGGCATGGCTGAACGAGAAGAAGCCAAAGCTCCTGGGCCTACTCACCGGTGCAGTCGCCGGACTCGCCACCGTAACTCCAGCGGCGGGCTACGTTTCTCCGACCACGGCGGTGATCATCGGCATCGTTTCCGGCGTGGTTTGCTACTACGCGGTCGAAATGAAAAATAAGCTGCAATGGGACGACGCACTCGATGTCTGGGGAGTTCACGGCGTTGGCGGCTTCCTCGGCATAGTCATGCTGGGCATCTTTGCCAACAAGCAATTCAATCCCGAGGGCGCCAATGGATTGCTCTACGGCGATCCGGTATTCCTTCTGAAGCAGGTAACCGCCGTAGTTTTCTCCTCGGTATGGGCGTTCGTGTTCACCTACGCCATGCTGCGAATCATTGACGCTTTCACCACGGTGAAGGTCCCGGAGGCATCAGAAGAGATCGGCCTCGACGAGTCGCTGCACGGCGAACACGCCTACGAACAACTAACCGATGAAGACGTGGTCCATAAGCTGGTCGAGTCGGTTCGGCACTAACGCGGTAAACGGTAATCAGTAAAGTGGGTGCCCCATTTCTCGCGCGCTCTTCGCGCGAGAAGTGGGGATTTCTTCTTTGATCCGCCTGAATCCGTGGCAAAGAACTTCCGCCTTACATCCCGTCGTAATTCGGTCCGCCCCCGCCTTCTGGGGGAACCCATGTGATGATCTGGTAGGGATCGGCGATGTCGCAGGTTTTGCAGTGGACGCAGTTCGACGGATTCAAGCTGATGCGCTTGCCGTTGGGCTGGGTCGCGTCGTCGACCATTTCGTAAACGTTTGCCGGACAGAAATTCTGGCATGGGCTGCCGAATTCCTTCACGCAGCGCGTATTGCAGATATTCGTGTCGTGGATAACCAGGTGCGCCGGCTGGTCTTCTTCGTGCTTGGTGCCGGAATGGTAGAGGTCGGTCAGCTTGTCGAATGTGAGCTTGCCGTCGCCTTTGGCTGCGCCTAACAGATGAGCTTCTGCGCCTCCGTTCGCGGGCAGTTCGGCAAGCTTGCGCATGTGCTCGTGCCCGGCATGCGCGGGATAGCGGTTGCTCAGGCCGCGTCCACCAGTGACCATCTGCAGTCCGGTGTGGAACATGCCCGCGTAGAATCCGCCCTCGAATCCTTGATGCATGTTGCGCACTTTCCAGAGTTCATCTTTAATCCAGCTGGATTCGACTTTTTTCTGAAACTCGCCCAGTGTCGCGGCGGAAGAATCATTTTTCTTCAGCGCTTCAAACGCAGTCTCAGCCGCCAGCATGCCACTCTTGATCGCGAGATGAATTCCCTTGAGCCGCGCCGAGTTCAGGAAACCCGCGGAATCGCCGAGGATCATCCATCCGTTGCCGGCGACGGGCGGAATCGCCCACCAGCCGCCGTAAGGCAGCGACTTGGCACCATAACGGATCATCTTTCCGCCATCGAGCAGGTTCGCGACAAACGGATGGCGCTTGAATTCCTGCAGCACGCGCTGCGGATCGAGCCGTGGATCGGGATAGTCAAGCCCGGTGACGAAGCCGAGCGAGACGACGTTCTCTTTGCCGCCGTAAATCCACGCGCCGCCGTACTCCTTGGTGGTGAGCGGCCAGCCCATCGTGTAAATGACTTCGCCTTTGGCGATGCGGCCTGACGGCACTTCCCAAAGTTCTTTCACCCCGACGCCGTAGGTTTGCGGATTCGCGTCGCGCGCAAGATCAAATTTCTGGATTAGCTGTTTGGTTAAAGATCCGCGCGTGCCTTCGGAGAGAATCACGACTTTCGCCTGTAAGTCGTAGCCGGGCTCGAAGTTGGATTTCTGCTGACCTTCTTTGTCGACACCCTTGTCGTCGGTGCGGACGCCAGTAACGCGGTCGCCGTCGAATAACAATTCCGAGCCCGCAAATCCGGTAAAGATCGTGATGCCGGTCTCCTCGACTTTGCTACCCAGCCACTTCACGAAGCGATTCAGCGAGATGACAAAGTTGCCGTGGTCCCGTAGCGGCGGTGGAGTCACGGGAAGCTTGAACTTGCTCTTCTCTGTAAGGAAGTAGACAGCCTCCTTTGTGACTTCAGCATCGAGCGGCGCTTCTTTTTCGAAGCCGGGAAGCAGTTCATGCATCGAGCGAGGATCGAGCAACGCGCCGGAAAGGCAGTGCTGCCCAACCTCGCGTGCCTTCTCGAGCACATAGATATTTTCCTTGCTGAGCTGAGAGTCCGGATGCTGCGCGTTGTGCGCGTCGATGAGCTGGGACAGGCGCAGGGCACAGGCCATACCGGATGGCCCGCCGCCAACAATGACAACATCGGCCGGCATCAGCGGGCGCTCAACGCCTTCGAGGGGTTTGCGAAAAATTAGCATTTGCTTGGTCAAACAACTTCACTAAAGCGGACGGACCGAATTAGATCTTAGATCCTAAGTCTTTGCTGTCGAACGTCGGACGGAGAACCACGATAGGACCCTCGACGCTCTCCAGCTTTAATTCTCTTCGGAGGTCACCTCTTAAGCTTGAAAGCAATTTGTCTAGTTGCGCCTCCCGATGCTCAGCTAGTTGCTTGGCAAATTCTTGTGCCGCTGCTATTTGACTTTCGCTTCCGAACAGTTGGACATCAACGAGCGCAGAATCCAGGCCTGCAAAGTAAGCAGCGTCCGTTTCCTTGCGATTTGTTGCAGTTGCCAATCGTCGGTATGCTTCGATCAAGTACTGAACCCTGAGGTCACGGCGCTTGTTCGCCCGATCGCGTCTGACGGAAAGCCAACTACCGACAAACCACGAGACGATCGCAACGGCGGTAGGAATGAGCAGTGTCAGCATAAGATGCTTAGCGGTTGGCAAGACTCGCGATTTCGCCCAGACCAAGTAATTTTTGATCTGCGGTTACTAATGTCAGTTTGAGCACTTTCGCAGTGGCCGCCAGAAAGCGATCGGCGGGGTCGGCATGCGACAAAGGGAGTGACAGACCAACGCTAACGATCTCCCGAGTCAAAGGCGCCTCGCGCAGCTGCTCGGCCGCGCGATCAACCCAGGCGAAAGGATCTCCGACACGAATTCGGCATTTTTGCATGAGCACGAGAGTTTCCCAGACGCTCACTGGAGACAGCCAAAGTTCGTTGTTGCTGTTCGAGAGTTCCGCCGCTGCGCGCTTTCCGATCCGTTTCGGATCCAGTTTGCTCCAGATCCAGATATGCGTGTCCAGAAGCAGGTTCAATCGCGGTAAGCCTCGATGTCGTCCAGATCAATTACGGGCGAAACGATGTCGCCCACGATTTCAGCGGTTCCGATCATATCTCCAAGAAACTTCCGCTTGCGATCGGGCCCGGCCGGGATGACCTCCGCCACCGGGCGTCCGTGGCGGGTGATTCGCAAGGGCTGCCGAGTCTTGTGGACCTGTTCAATGAGACCCAGACACTTGGCCTTGAACTCCGAGATAGATATATCGTTCATGACCATTATTTTACCTATAGTCATAAAACTGGTCAACAGCAGATTCTACCCGCCGGCCTTCGCCTTCTTTACTTCCTCAATCAGCGGCGGGACGATGTCGAACAGATTCCCTACGATCGCATAGTCCGCAATCTCGAAAATCGGCGCTTCTGAATCTTTATTCACCGCAATGATCGTCCGTGAGCCCTTCATCCCGACAATGTGCTGAATCGCTCCGCTGATACCAAGCGCCAGATAGAGCTTGGGCGCGACCGTCTGACCCGACGATCCGATCTGACGGTCCATCGGCAACCAGCCCGAATCGCAGATCGGGCGAGACGCGGCAAGGTCTCCGCCGAGCGCTTCCGCCAGTTGCTTGGCGATCTCGATGTTCTTCTGCTCCTTGATGCCGCGTCCGACCGCCACGATGATCTCAGCCTGCGTAAGATCAACCGCCTGCTTCGCTTCCTTGAAAACTTCCTGCGGCTTGTTACGGATGACGCCGTCGGCAATTTCAACATTCACCGTTTCGACCGGAGCCGCATTGGCTCCGGCTTCGGCTTTGTCTCCACGGAAGGCACCATTCTGGAAGGTCGCGAACCACGGAGCGTTGCTGGTGAAGCTGACGTCCGCCGCGAGCTTGCCCTGAAACATCTGACGCGTGAAGATCAGCTTGCCCGCCTCGTGCTTGAAGCCGATACAGTCGCTGATGACGGTGCGCTGCATAGCCGTCGCCAGCTTAGGAACAAAGTCGCGCACCTGGTAGGTATGCGGCATGAGCACCAGTTTGGGCTGCTTCGTAGCGAGGAATTGCTTCAGTGCAGCGGCAAAGGCATCGGGCGTATAGGGATCGAGCTTGGGCGACTCGACGGCATACACCTTCGCAACTTTCTTCGCCGCAACTTCGGTCGCGATTGGCGCGGCTCCGCTGCCAACGACAGCAGCTTCCAGTGTCCACCCGGTTGCAGCGGCAATCACCTGTCCGGCCGTGATGGTCTCCCAGGAGACGCGATTCAGCTTGCCTTCGCGTTGTTCGACTACGACAAGGATTGAGTCAGACACTTGTTCTCCTCACTGCTTTCGAATCGCAGGGTGGCGGAAACTGCTATTCAGAAGACGGCTACCAAACCAAAGCAACCAACACGCAACACAGAGAACTACCATTACCGCGAAAAAACTCACCAAGAAACCAATTAGTAGCGATGGAATCGAAGCCTGGAGCTCGCCCTTAAATCTGAAACTGCCTACAATCGCAATGAGACCGGATGTCACAAAGAGCGCCCCGAATATGAAGGCGCCCACGCGCCCCGACGCATTCCTCGGCACCCAGCCCTTCGAGCCCATGCCGCGGTAGGGCCTCCTGCTCTGCCCAAGGTTCGGAAGAGGGCTATCAATCTGCCTCATCGCACTTCGATCGTGCAACTTCATCTCTACAGCACCCGCAACTCATTCCGCAGCTTATCCACTAACTTCTTCGCAATCTCTCCCGCCGACCCTTCAATGTGCTCCGTCTTCTTCGTCTTCTGCGGAATGTAGAGCCGCTCAATCTTCTGCAGATTGTCGCCAATCGCAGACTGCACCTCCGCCAACGCCACCTTCCGCAACGGCTTGTTCTTGGCCTGTTTGATCCCGATCAGCGTGGCATAGCGCAGTTTGTTGATGCCCGACTGAATGGTCAGCACGGCCGGCGTCGGCATATCGACGAACTGGAAGTATCCGGCCTCGAGTTCCCGCTTCACGCGAATCCCGCTGTCGGTCTTTTCGATCTGCATGATGATGGTCGCGTGCGGCCAGCCCAGCAATTCGGCCAGGATGACACCGGTTTGCGCATATCCGTAGTCGTCGGATTGCAGCCCGGTGAAGATCAGATCGAACTTCTCGTCTTTGATCGCGGCCGCGAAGGCCTTGGCCGTGTTGAACGCGTCGAACCCGACAAAAGCATTATCTTCCAGATGAATCGCACGGTCCGCACCCTTGGCCAATGCCTCGCGCAACACCTGCTGGGCGCGCGCCGGACCGCTGGTGATGACCACGACCTCTCCGGTGTGCTTTTCCTTCTGGCGCAGCGCCTCTTCCAAAGCATAGGCGTCAGGCTCGTTCACTTCGTACGAGACGTCCTCGCGGATCCAGGCGCCGGTTTCGTTGAGCTTGAGCGGTGCATCTTTCTGCGGCACCTGCTTCATGCAGACCAGGATTTTCAAGAGTAGGACTCCTTGCCCTTATTGCTTCGGGCAGCTACGAGAAAACACATCAGTATAAATGAGGGCGAGCGCGGGAGGTCCATCTTGTACAGGAATTCCATCTCTCCGTGCAGCCCCGGCTCGAGGATCGCCGTCGCAGGATGTCCCGGATCGTAGTAAACCTTCACGGTCTTTCCCACGGGATATTCATCCAGTACGCGTTGCCAGACCTCTTCGGCCGCCGCATGCGCGGGGCCCAGCGAGAACGCGTTGCCGTGATATTCCGTCTTCCCCACGCGATACCGATACTCGACTTCTCCTCGATAGAACTTCACGCCCCGCCAATAGCCTGAGCGCATCCACGAGGCGGTGATCCCCCCGTCGACCGAAGGCCACCGTGCGCTCTTCTTCGCCTGGAGATACGGAGGCAGCGCCGCGCAACACAACAGAACAATCAATGCGAATGCCCACAAGAGCAACCGCCTTGGAATCAGAAATCCACGCTGCTGTCGAGTGACTTACCTCATCTGTAGTCTGCAAACCGCCCTCTGAATTCTTACGATACCGTGCCCGCGGCGAACAGATAAGTCCCGGACGGCTGGCAGAGCAGGTTCGCCCAACTGTGATCGTAGTCACAGACTCTGCCCGCCCGCTCAAGTCAGCATGGCAAGAGGCTTTTATGCCAAACGACAACTTTTCTGCTATGCGGCAGAGCATCATTGACGGCGCGCCCGACACGGCTTCTGGTCTGGCACAGCAGGCGCTCGCGGCACGAGTCGCGCCTATCGACGCCATCAACAACGGTTTCGTTCCCGGGATGCACGACGTGGGCGAGCAGTTCGCCAAAGGCCAGATGTTTCTGCCCGACATGATGGCCTCCGCCGAAGCCATGCGCGCGGCCATGGCTGTGCTCGATCCCGAACTCAAGAAACTCGGCACCCAGCGTCCCATGGCCGGTGTCGTAGTCCTGGGCACAACCAGAGGCGACATCCACGAGATTGGAAAGATTCTCGTGGGAACGCTGCTCACCGCGCATGGCTTCCGCGTACACGACCTCGGCGTCGACGTCCCTGGCGAGAAGTTCGCCGCCCAGGCGCGCGAACTCGGCGCCGATATCGTTGGCGTGTCGGCTCTGCTGACCACAACCATGCGCAATCAGAAAAGCGTAGTCGAGGCTCTGGAGAAAGCTGGCCTGCGCTCGCAGGTAAAGATCATGGTCGGCGGCGCCCCGGTCACGCGCCGCTGGGCCGATGAGATCGGAGCCGACGGCTACGCCAAGGATGCCATGAGCGCCGTGGCATTGGCCCGCGAGTTGATGGCCCAGAAAACGCAGAGCGCGGCCGTGGAGCCGGTATGAGACCGAGATTCGAACTGCTCGACAAGCCCCTCCTCGAACGCATTCTCGCCGAGGCTTTCCAACTCATCGAAGACCCCGGCGTGCGAGTCGCGCCCTATGTGTTCGATCTGCTGCGTGGCGCCGGAATCGCCGTCAGAGATGGTGTGGCCCACATCCCTGAGGCCCTTGCCCGCCGCTTGCTTGATCTGGCTCCGCGCGGATTCTGCCTCTACGACCGCAGCGGCAAACCGGCGGTTCGCTACGGAGGAGACGACGTCCACTTCGATCCCGGTTCGTCGTGCCTTAACATTCTTGATCCCGAAACGCAGCAGGCGCGGCCTGCACTGTCAGCCGATCTGGTTCGGTTGGTGCAAGTCGCGGAAATGCTCCCGCAGTTTGCCGCGCAGTCCACCGCCATGGTGTGCAACGACGTCCCGCCGGAAATCGGCGATTGGTACCGTTTGTTGCTGGTGCTGTGGTATTCGGAAAAGCCAGTGGTCACGGGCGCTTTTTCCGCTTCCAGCCTGCATACGTTGCTTGAACTGCTGGCCATCGAAAGCGGAGGCGGAGACGCCCTTCGCCAGCATCCCCGCGCCGTCTTCGATGTGTGCCCTTCGCCGCCGCTGAACTGGTCGGAGTTTGCGTCGCAGAATCTGGTCGACCTGGCCCGCGCCGGAGTCCCGGCGGAAATCGTCAGCATGCCGCTGGCGGGCGCGACCGCTCCCGTTACGCTGGCGGGTTCGGTGGTGCAGCACGCGGCCGAGTGCATCAGCGGAATCACGATTCATCAGCTGGCCCAACCGGGATCGCCCATCGTTTGGGGAGCCGCACCCGCAATCTTCGACATGCGTACGGGGAAGACTCCCATGGGCGCAATCGAAACCGCGATGCTCGACGTGGCTTGCGCGCAAGTGGGAAAGCATCTCGGCCTGCCGACGCACGCCTACATGGTCGCGGGCGATGGCCGCCTGATCGACGCCCAGGTTGAAATGGAAAGCGGCATGTCCGCTGTCCTTGGAGCGCTGGCCGGAATCAACATGATTTCTGGCGCGGGCATGCTCGATTTCCTGGCCTGCCACAGCATAGAAAAACTCGTGATCGACGCCGAAGCCATTGCCTCGGCACAGCGCCTCATTGAAGGCATCGAGCCACGCACCGATTCGCTGGCCGTCGCCATGTTCGCGCAAACCGGACTCCATGGAGACTTCCTGAAACTAAAGGAAACCCGCGCCCTCTTCCGCAAGGAACAGCACTTCCCCTCTTCCGTCATTGATCGCGGCCTTCCGCAAATGGACGGCGCGACCCCCGACATCCTGGAGCGTGCGCGGCTGAGGGTAAACGAATTGCTCTCCGCTTACGAACGCCAACCGCTGGCCCCCGAGCGTGAAAAGGAAATGATCGCCTTCGCGCAACGTGAAGGCAAGAAAGCTGGACTCGAAGGCTTGCCCGAAATTCTGCGTCCGGAGCTCGCGCACGAGCCGGGCCTGATCTAGTGGAGGTCCCGGATTTTTCTGGGAAGAGGACGTGGTTCCTCATCGCCTTAATACTTGTGTAGGCGAGAACCGGAAATGCATACACTACCGTGGAAGAGCGGCGCTTCGAGCGCCGCGTAAAGTCAGCAGAATCGGGGCCGGGCTTCAGCCCCCCCGTGGTGGCATCCTCTTGTTCGCCCGGGAGTTCTACTCCGTAATCACAGTCGACTGGCCCGTAAGTTCGAAGCGCTTGCGGCAGCGCATATTCTTGCAGGCCATCATGTCGTCCTTGCGCACCATGTAAGATCGGAACTTGGCGAAACGCGCACGGTCGCGCTCGTCGGCGCGGCCTCCAAGTTGCCGCTTCTTGGTGCGCACCACCCATGTCACTTCGTACTCTCCTGGCTGGTGACAGTGCGGACAGTTCAAGGTGGCCGGTTTCTTCTCCTGCCGTTCGTCGAAAAACTCGCGTTCTTCCATAAGGTCGACTTGTCATGCTGAGCGGAATGCTGAGGAGAGCGAAGCGATCCTCAGCGTGCAGTCGAAGCAGCCCTGCCTTTAGGCGTCCGGCCCAGGCGCACACAGCATGCAACTTTGAATTATTGCACACTTGCCGCGGCACATGACTTGTTAACCGCATCGACACCGCCATCGGGGTACACTCAGAGCAAGCCTCAGCACTGGGGTTCGGCGGAAGACCGAATGGCCAGAAAGAAGAAGAAGAAGAAGCGCTTTCGAGCCGTCACCGCGGTGAAAGAACTGGCCCGCGAGCGCGTCGGTGCGCCCCCAGCCGGACAGATCGTGGTCGAGAAAAAGAAGAAACCGCAAAAGCACAAGCCTACCCTGCGCGACCTGCTGGACGAAACCTAGCGAATCAGGCCTCGCATCTTGACGGTCAATTGAACGTGGCTGTCACCGTGCGATCGTTCGTTAGCGTCACACTACAGGAATCTCCGGATTCGCTGTCACATCCTCCCCAACCGCCAAATGTGTGGCCGGTATTAGGAGTGGCTGTCAAAACCACAGTCGTACCGGACGCAAACGGTGCTGCACAAGTGGTGCCACAAGTGATGCCGGACGGTGAACTGATGATGACCCCGTTCGCGCCTCCGGTTACACCCACCGACAAATTGTGCGTCGCCCCGCCCTGGGGGCAGCCCAAGCTCGCAGGCCCATCGACCGTGACATTCACGAAACCAACCACTACATTACCGCTCGTATTCCCGGAATTCGTATACGAGCTTGCTGACACATTGGCGATTCCGCACGCAACTCCGGCTGTAAGATGGCCGGAGTTGTCGATCAGCGCGACGTCCGCGATGTCTGATGCCCACGTAACCTGAGTCGTGATGTCCTTGGTCTCGGGAGGGTGAATATACGATCCATATGCCGTGAGTTTCACAGGGATCTGTGAGGTCCCGGGGGGCACGGCAGCGCCGTAAACGACGGATGATGGCGCAACTGTGATTGACTCCAATCGCTGGTTGCGCGCACAACTCGACAGGCTTGACAGCGTGATCGCTGTGACCATCAGCGCCGTAATGCCGAACCATTTCCGGATCATGCTAGCTCCTGGGACCGGCGGCCGGGGCGCGCACTCCCGCACCGGGGGGAATGGGCCAATTTAGTCAAAGGTTGACCAAAAAGCAATAGCCCGCAAGAACCACGCCTCAGCCCTGAACCGCCTCCGCCACGACCTTCGCGAAATCCTTCACATCCTCCTCGGTCGTGTCGAACGAGCACATCCAGCGCACGATGCACTCCTCTTCGATCCACATATAAAAGAAGTAGCGCTCTTTGATTTTCTGAACCGCGTGTCGCGGGATTTGCGCGAAGACTCCGTTAGCCTCAACCTTCCATATAACCCTAACGTGCCGAATCCTGCGTAGTTCGGCTTCCAACAGACGCGCCATGCGGTTGGCGTGCTCCGCGCTGCGCCGCCATAAATCGTTGGTCAGTAGCGCCTCGAACTGCACCGCGATGAATCGCATCTTCGACGCCAGCTGCATCCCTTGCTTGCGTAGGTAGAGAAAATCCGAACTGACCTGGCGATTGAAGAACACAACCGCTTCCCCGCCCATGATTCCGTTCTTCGTTCCGCCGAAAGAGAGCACGTCTACGCCCACGTCGCGCGTGGCCTGCCGCAGCGCCTGGCCCAAGCTGACCGCGGCATTGGCGATACGTGCGCCGTCCATGTGAAGAAACATTTCGTGATCGTGAGCGAAGCGCGCGAGCGCCTGGATTTCGTCCGGCTTGTAGACTGTCCCCATCTCGGTCGACTGCGTGATGGAAATGACCCTAGCCTGCACGTGATGCTGGTCGCCGATCCCGTGGTAGGCGTGGCGCACCGAATCGAGCGTGACCTTGCCATCCTGATGCGGCAGTGGGATCAGCTTGCATCCCGTGTGTTTTTCCGGGGCACCACACTCGTCACAGTAGATATGCGCGTAGTCACTGCACAGCACAGCGTGGTAAGGACGGTTCAAAGCCTGCAGCCCGAGCACGTTTGCGCCGGTGCCGTTGAAGGTAAAGAACACGTCAACATCGGCGCCGAAATGCTCTTCGAACTTCGCGATGGCCGATCGCGTGTACGGATCATCGCCGTACGCGACAACGTGCCCCTGATTCGCGCGCCCGATCGCATCGAGCACCTCAGGATGGACGCCTGCATTGTTGTCGCTGGCAAAGCTGCGTGTGGGCTTGGTCGAAACCTGCGGCATAAGAAGACAATGTAGCAGATGTGGCGACAGCCGCCCTCGGCTGTCCGTGGCACGACGCTTGGGTGCCCCATTTCTCGCGTTCTTTGCGAGAAGTGGGGATTTTGCCGGCGCCCAGACCACTAAGGTCCCCCGACAGAACCTCCAGCATTGGCGCGCACCGCGACCACGAATTACAATTCCTTTCCTAATTTCCCGGAGGCGTGCAAGTGAGTCCAACGATGCGGATCGTCCTTCGTCGCTGTCTTATCATCTTTTTTCTTCTCTCCGCTCTAGCCGCGGCGCAAACCGCCGAGCAGAAAACCGCGCGCTACCTGGACTCGGTGCGCAAGCAGCCGTCCTTGCTGCTGGCCTTTTTGCACGAGATCCCCAAGGGGGGCGACCTGCACAACCATCTCACCGGCGCAATCTATGCGGAGGATCTGCTCGACTTTGCCGCCTCCGACAATTTTTGCGTCGACCGTACCACGTCGCGCCTCATGGGCGCTCCCTGCGATTCCTGCGAGAAATACACGGCAAAGCCCAGTGTCCGCTGCGCTTACGACGATCACATCCTCTACAACCAGATCGTCGACGCCTGGTCCATGCGCAACTGGCGACCCGGCGACGAATCAGGCCACGACCATTTCTTCGCCACTTTCGACAAGTTCGGATTGGCTGCGCACAATCACGTGGCTGAGGCCGTCGCGACCGTCATCAACCGTGCGGCGCGCGAGCAGGTGCAGTACGTCGAGTTCATGCACACCGCCGACGGGGGCGCCGCGCCCGAACTCGGCATGAAACTGGGATGGGACAGCGATTTCGCCAAAATGCGCGAGAACTTGCTGGCGGGCGGGCTGAAAGAAATCGCCGCGGCAACCAGCAAGACTCTGGCGGAAGACGACGCGCGCGCGCAAAAAGAACTGAAGTGCGGAACGCCGGACGCCGAACCCGGATGCAACGTCACCGTTCGCTACCTCTATCAAGTGCTGCGCGGATTGCCGCACGAAGCGGTGTTCGCCCAGATCCTGCTGGGATTTGAGCTGGCCTCGTCCGATCCGCGCTTTGTCGGCCTGAACCTGGTCATGCCGGAAGACTGGTACGTCCCGATTCACGATTTCAACGAGCACATGGCCATGCTCGACTACCTGCATGGCGTCTATCCCAAGGTGCATATCAGCCTGCATGCTGGCGAACTCGCCATGGGACTCGTCAAGCCCGAAGATCTTTCCTTCCACATTCGCGCATCGGTCGAACGCGGCCACGCCGAGCGCATCGGCCACGGCGTCGACATCATGCTGGAGAAAGATCCCATCGGCCTGATGAAGGAAATGGCTGCTCGCAACGTTCTCGTCGAGATCAATCTCACGTCGAACGATCAGATTCTCGGCGTCAGCGGCGACGATCATCCGCTGCCGATCTATATGAAGTACGGCGTCCCGGTAGCGATCGCCACCGACGACGAGGGCGTTGCCCGCTCCGACATGACGCACGAATACCTGCGCTCCGTCGAGGGCTATCGCTTGCCGTACATGGAATTAAAGCGTATGACGCGGCAAAGCCTGGAGCACAGTTTCCTGCCGGGAGAGAGTTTGTGGACGTCGACGAAACCAACATTTCGCGCCGTAGCTGCATGCGCGGGCAGTATGCTGGGCGCAGAAACGCCGCCCGCCGGATGCGCAAAGTTCCTCGCAGCCAACGAACGCGCCCGGGAGCAGTGGAAACTCGAAGAAGAGTTTGTGAAGTTTGAGAAGAAGTTCTGAACTGAAGAGGTGCCGTTCGGGAAAGAGGCTGTACGAACTGCTGTTGCGACTGTGAACGCATGCACTACCGTGGAAGAGCGGCGCTTTGAGCGCCGCGTTAACGGATCTCATTTGCTAGGGCTTTAGCCCCGGTGGTCGCATTCCGGACAGGACAAACTCCCTCAGCGAACGGTATAGCCGTGAGTAGATAGCCGCTTTACTAGTGGCGGCTTTGAGCACGGCGATCACGCACCCATGCCCCGCAAACGAACCCTAATCCCGTCACCACTCGCGTGGACTATGCAACCCGCACCGGTCGCCCCTCCCGCGCTGCCGGTCCTGGCCGAGCGCGGCGGGACGCAAATCCGCACTCCGCTGCCCGTCGCCATCATCGACACCCGCGAGCAGAACCCGCTCTCCTTCCGCCGCTTCAAGGGATGGTTCGCCCGCATCGAGCACCGTGCCCTGCGGCTCGGCGACTACTCCATCAAGGGCATGGAAGACTCTTGCGTGGTCGAACGCAAAGATCTCGCCGACCTGATTCAATCGTTCACCACGAACCGGACCGTCTTCATCAACCGCCTCCGCCGCATGAGCAACGTTCCCCACAGCCTGCTCGTCATCACCTCGCCGCTCAGTGAAATCAAATCCGAATATCCTTACCGTGCCGCAAACCCCAACCACATCACGCAATCGCTGATTGCCGTGCTCGCGGGTCTCCGCGTGCCTTTCATCTGCACCGAAACGCACGAACTCGGCGAAGAGATCGTCGCCTCCTATCTCTACCAGACCTTTCTGTATGATTGGCTGGAACGCAACGGCCACGGCCGCTACCTGGCCGACGGCGACTTGTAGTTCGGAGCCCCGACGCAATGGAGCCCCGGACGCCTCGTCCGGGGTTGCGCGCAAAGCGCGCAATATTTGACTCTGCACGCAATTCGATCGAAGGCTCACACAGCGCGGCCCGGATTAAGCAGGAAGCAAAGAACATCAATGCCTGACCAATTCGCACTTGCCGATGCCGCCGCTCAATTGATCTTCACCCGCACAACCCTACGCCCGCAAATCGCGCTCGTCCTCGGCTCTGGCCTCGGCGGTTTCGCCGACTCGCTCACCGACGCCGTCCGCGTGCCTTACGCCGAAATCCCCTCCTTCCCGCAGTCCACCGCTATCGGTCACGCGGGCCGCTTGGTCATCGGCAACGCAGGCAGCGTACCCGTTGCAGCCATGCAAGGCCGCGTGCATCTCTATGAAGGGTATTCCGCACAAGAAGTAACGTTCCCCATCCGCGTGTTCGGACGCATGGGAATTCGCGCCGTCATCCTCACCAACGCCGCCGGAGGCATCAATCTCAGCTACTCGCAGGGAGCGCTCGTTCTCATCCGCGATCACATCAATCTGCAGGGCGCGAATCCGCTGGTCGGCCCCAACGACGACCGCTTCGGCGTTCGCTTTCCCGACATGACGCAGGCCTACCCTCGCCCCTATCGCGAGATGGCTCGCGAGGAAACCGCCAAACTTGGCATCCCGCAGCATGAAGGCGTCTATGTCGGGCTGCTGGGCCCGAGCTACGAGACTCCGGCCGAGATCGAATATCTGCGGAGAATTGGCGCGGATCTGGTAGGCATGTCAACGGTCGCCGAAGTGATCGCCGCGCGCCACATGGGAATCAAAGTGCTCGCGATTTCCTGCGTCACGAACATGGCCGCAGGAATCCTCGACCAGCCCCTCTCTCACGCCGAAGTAATGGAAACCGGCGAGCGGGTGAAAACCACATTCGAATCCTTGCTGCGCGCCGTTCTGCCGCGCGTAGCTCAAGACGTCGCTGAATGCCCCTGATCTCGAGGGTGCCCTACCCTTCTCGCGTTCTCCGCGAGAGGGTGGGGAGTCTGACTTTCACTCCCGCTGTGGTCAACACCAAATCTCAACTACTTCCCCGCCCGCGGAATAAACAGCCCCACCGGCGGCCTAATCCCATACGTCGCCGCAAAACTATTCTGATTCACAGCCAGAGCGAACCGCCCGCGCGAATCGATGTAGATCAGCGGCTGGTTCAAAGGCACATCGCTAAACGTCCGCACAAACTTGATCTTCATAACTGCCTTGTCGCCCAACGCAACCGGCACTTCGTCCCCGTGCTGGTAGCCGAGTTTGAGAAAGTCATCGGCGTCAACACTAGTAACGAGATTTCCAAACGGCCCGTCAGTAGTGATGACTTCGCCGCTCAGTCCGCGCTCGTCGAGTTTGGTGGCCTTCAAGTCAAGCCGGACGAGATCCTTGACCGCCATCTCGGGGCCAACCTTCGTCCAATCCTCCCCGCGCGCCAGATGCGCCCCGACGGGCGAGAATATATCGCGGCCATGAAATGTAGACGACAGCTTGCTGCCGATCATCCAACTTGTGTTCGTAATCTCATGCACCGCTTCGATTCCGTCGTGCTGCTCCACCAGCGTGAGCAGGCCGTTGTCGGGCAGCACAAAATATTGGCCGCGCTTCGACTTGGCGACGATGGCTTTGCGCGTACTGCCCACGCCGGGATCGATCACCACAACAAAAACCGTTCCTGCCGGAAAGTACGCCGTGGCCCCGTCGAGATAGAGCGCCCCGTCGGTAATGGAGAACGGTGTGACTTGGTGCGTGAGGTCGACCACGCGCACGTCGGGCATAACGGAGTACATCACGCCCCGGCAAATGGCGACCGAGTCGTCGACGACTCCGAAGTCCGTCATGAAAACAATCGTAGGCGGATATTTCTGCGCCGGCTCGCTCGCCGCCAGCGACAATACGGGTGCCCCATTTCTCGCGTCCTGTGCGAGAAGCGGGGCTTTCAGCCCAGCCAACGGTGCCGTCCCCAGCACCGTGAGCGCCACGCTGACAACAACCGCCCGGCGCGAAAAAAGGTTCCAGCTGCTTTGCAAGGAGGTCATAAGTTCAGGAGTAAGGGCACAATTCTAACCAAGAGAAGAAAAACTGGGAAGGGAAAGCGAGCCCGCGCTCTCCGCACATCCATCCTGCGTTCTATAATGCTCTGCAATCAAAGCTCTGGAGGCACTTATGCCACAAGTCATCCCCGAGAAGTACCGCGACTTATTTCAGAAGCGCGCGTTCGCCAGTCTCGGCACTCTCATGCCCGACGGTCGCCCGCAAGTCACGCCCGTGTGGTGCGACTTCGACGGCGAGCACGTCATTTTCAACTCCGCTAAAGGACGCCAGAAGGACCGCAACGTCCGCCGCGATCCGCGCGTGTCGCTGGCCATCATTGATCCCGAAAATCCGTACCGCTATCTCGAGATTCGCGGCAGCGTTGTCGAGATCACCGAAGACGGCGCCGGGGAACACATTCATAGGATGGCAAAGAAGTATCTCGGCGTCGATAAGTATCCCTACGGCCAGCCCGGCGAAGTCCGCGTGCTCTACAAGATCAAACCGGAACACACCACGGTGATGGGATAGATCTGTGTGGGATAAGTCTGCGCAGGATAGATCTGTGTAAGGGTGGATCCATGTGGGGACAGCCGCCTTCGGCTGTCCGGCGGCCCAGCTGTATCGGGCCGCTGCAGGTAGCACATGCGCCTCGTCGGCTGTCGCGAGGGCGTCAAGGATTCGTATCAGGGCACGCCTTCAGGCGTGCCACTAGCGCGGCGTCGATCGATGCGCTTCTACAGGCTGCGGAAAACTCCGATTCGCGTCGGTCTCGGGAAGGGCACGAGTTCTACTCGTGCCGTAAGTCGCTGAAAATGCGTCCGCGCTTCAGCGCCCTAGGGACGCTTTCGGCATTCTCCGCGACTTTTTCCGCAACCTGTTTAGGCGCTGGATTCCGCAGCACCGTGGAAGAGCGGCGCTTCCAGCGCCGCGTTGAGCCGCGTAAAATCCATTGGGCTTTAGCCCCTGTGCGAGGGAATCGCAATTCACACTTACAACCTCTGCTTCCTCGGCTTCGGCAACGTCAACCGGACTCTAGTCCGTCTGCTCGAAAACCGCGCGCAGGAACTGCGTGACCGCCACGCCATTTCATTCCGCATCACCGGCGTCGCCTCGCGTCGCCTGGGATGGATCGCTGACCCGAAAGGCCTCGACGCGATGGCTTTGTGTGGCGCGGGCACTCCTTCCCGCGAACTGCCGGCGCTCACCTCAAACGATGACACCACAAATGCCGCTCCGCAAAACGTCCGCGCATGGCTCTCCGCCGCCCGCGCCGACGTCCTCTTCGAAGCCACATCCCTCAACGTGCAAAACGGCCAGCCCGCCGTCGATCACATCCGCGCCGCCCTCGACCACGGAGCCCACGCCATCACCGCCAACAAAGGCCCCATCGTCCACGCCTACCGCGAACTGCGCGATCTGGCCAAGACGCGCGGCAACCGATTTCTCTTCGAATCGACGGTAATGGACGGCGTCCCCATCTTCTCTCTGTTCGACCAGATGCCCGCAATTCACCTGCAGAGATTCCACGGAATCCTCAACTCCACCACCAACGTGATCCTGGGAGAAATGGAAAACGGCCTCACCTTCGACGAAGCGCTGAAAAAGGCGCAAGCTCTCGGCGTAGCCGAAACCGACGCCACCCACGACATCGACGGCTGGGACGCCGCCGTGAAAACTGCCGCATTGATTACCGTCCTGATGGACGTTCCGATTCGCTTGGAGGAAATTTCGCGCGAAGGCATCCGCGACCTGACCCCGCAAGCCGTCCGCAACGCCCGTCGCGACGGCTGGCCCTTTAAGCTAGTCTGCCGCGCCCAGCGCGCAGGCGAGGGCGTGAAGGCAAGCGTCGCGCCCGAGAAAGTGCTAGCAACGTCTCCGATGGGGAAGATCACCGGAACGTCGTCCTACATCCATTTCGAAACCGACATCTTCCCCGGCCTGTCCATCACGGAAGAAAATCCCGGCCTGTACGCAACCGCCTATGGGATGCTGGCGGATTTTGTAAGAGCGGTGTCGCACCCCGGAGCGGCGGCTTTAGCCAATGCCTTCTAAACGAAGATGGTTGCTAGCCCGCTTAGTCGTTGGCCTCTGGGGCGCTCGCCTTCAATCGCTTGCCCGTCCTATTTTTATACAGAGCGAATAGTTGCCTGAGCTGGTCTGTCGACAGGACGGCAGCTCTGTTCAGGGTGAACGGGTTTCGGCCACCAAGGTAGTTGAAGTGAAACCACTGAAGTCTTGGGCGGCTGAGAGGTCGGCTTTCCCACATCATGGGCGTGTAGTTGCCATCGAGGCAGAGGCCAACAATGTGAATAATTTGAACAACTTCCCGATCTTTTCGAGGGAACGCATAGGTTATGCGCAATGCAAGTTGCTTGCATTCCGGACATCTCATCAGAAGAAGTGCCTGATCCCAGTTCACTCGTACTCTATCCCAGATATAGGCCGCTGCAGAAGTGCAGCCGGTCACCTGCGAATATTCGGCGCAGTCGTATCCGCAATCGCATTGCAACCAATAGCCGGCCTTCTCCTCTTTTTTCATGCGTCGTAGTCTCCCGGCATTCTCCGTTAGCGCAAAGATCGCTGGTCTATTCGTGAAGGCGGGTTGCAAGTTTCTCCATGAGGGATCTGACGTTAATCATGATCGTCTCGGCCTCCTCGTCGGTGTACTTGATGGCCTCTAACCGATACTCCGGCCCTCGCTTGCTCTCAAAAACAAGGCCAGCAACATTGTGGAGATTCCTAACTGTATTCAGCAAAGTATGCGCTTGGAACGCTTTCATCATCTCCCACAAGTTCACCAACCTGTGCGGAGTTTCCGTATGGAAACAAGCTGGTAGCGCGCTCGGGTTGCCCCGGTGGCCTTCCAAATCATAACTCCGTCTTAGTTACAAGCACATAGTTGCTCTAGTATTAGCCCGGCTGCATGATACCGTTGGAGTTACATGCCGACCACTGAACCGACAGTCACTCCCTCGGCCCTCGACCTCGCCTACGTCCGCGCCCAGTTCCCTTCCCTCGCCCAAACAATCAACGGACACCCCGTCGCCTTCCTCGACGGCCCCGGCGGGACGCAGGTCCCGCAGCGCGTAATCGACGCCGTCTCGGACTACCTGCGCCACGACAACGCCAACACCGGCGGAGCCTACGCCACCAGTCGCCACACCGACGCGATGATCGCCGAAGCGCGCAGCGCCATGGCCGACTTCCTGCACTGCGGCGCCGACGAAGTCGCCTTCGGCCCCAACATGACGACGCTGACCTACGCCATGAGCCGTGCGATTGGCCGCGACCTCAAGCCCGGAGACGAAATCGTCGTGACTCGCCTCGACCACGATGCCAACGTTTCTCCCTGGCTGCAAATGGCAGAAGATCGTGGCGTCACCGTCCGCTGGGCAGAAATCCACGACGAAGACTGCACCCTCGACATGGCCGACCTCGCCTCGAAGATCACCGCCAAGACGAAGCTCGTCGCCGTCGGCTATGCGTCGAACGCAGTCGGCACCATCAATCCGGTGAAAGAAATCGTGCAACTCGCCCATAAAGCCGGGGCCCTAGCTTACATCGATGCCGTCCACTACAGCCCGCACGGCCTGATCGACGTTGCCGCGCTCGATTGCGATTTTCTGGTGTGCTCGACCTACAAGTTCTTCGGCCCGCACATGGGAGTGCTCTTCGGCAAGCGCGAACACCTGAAACGGATTCGTCCGTATAAAGTCCGTCCGAACACGAACGCGATTCCAAATTGCTGGGAGTGGGGCACGATGCAGCATGAATCGATCGCCGGGATCACCGCCTGCGTAGAATACCTCGCCGACCTAGGCCGCCACCTCGGCACATGCAGCGGCGGGCGCCCCGCCCGTCCGTCGAGCGAAGCTCGACCCTCGCCGCTCACCCGCCGTGCTGCCCTCGAAGCCGCCTACGAAGCCATCCACGAGCACGAACGCGCCCTGCTGGAGGGCACCATGGCCGGCCTGCGCAAAATCCCCGGCCTCAAGATCTACGGCATCACCGATCCCGCACGCTTCCACGAGCGCTGCGGCACGCTGGCACTGCGCATACCCGGTCACACTCCTCTCGAACTCGCCACCAAGCTCGGCGAGCGCGGCTTCTTCACCTGGGACGGCAACTACTATGCCCTCAACCTCACCGAGCACCTCGACGTCGAGAAGTCCGGCGGCTTCCTCCGCATCGGCCTGGTCCACTACAACACCGCGGACGAAGTCGACCGCCTGCTCGCCGCGCTGCGGGAAATTGTGGGAATGAAGTAGCCGGATCCATGTGGGGACAGCCGCCCTCGGCTGTCCGCTCAAGCGAAGATCGACGCAGCGAAGCTCGACAGTCGGTTCGATCGAACCGACAACTGAGACCTTGCTGAATCCCCCAGAAAACACTTCAGCCCGGGACGCGTCCCGGGCTGAAACAAGAACGTTCTTCGAAGCGAAGGTCGAGCCGCACCCGCCGTCTACGGCCAGCGCTTGGCGGTATCTTCCCACCCGGCAGCGCGCACCGGTTGCGGCGCCGGAATCGTCGGCGTTGTCGGAACCGGAATCCGTGCCGTAGGCTGCGGTCCGTTGACGGCAGTCGCCAGCACGGGTTTCGCCGTGTCCGACAACCCTTCTTTTTCCTCGGAGAGCAGCGGGGCCACAAATCGCAGGGCCTCCACTTCCTTCTCCAGTCGGATCAACTCCATCTCTTTCTGCCGCAGCACTTCATAGACATTCTTCATAAGCGGGGCACCTACGCCTTGTTTCGTGAGTGGAATCCTATCCTCCGAACTTTAGCAGACTTGCCAATGTTGTCAAGGGATTCGGGACGCCGGGAGTGCCTTCCAGGGCGGGGAAAAGCCTCTTTCTAGCGCAGAAGAACGATGGCCACAACCGTCGCGGCGACCACCAAAATGGCCCCAACAATATACTTATTTGCCGAGAGCCACGACTGCGAGGGCTCCAGTCCCGCACTCAAAACGAATTCCGGTGATGGAGCCTCTGAGGTCTCCAACGGGGCCACGGATGCCGTTTCGAGAACAGCAGGATTCAGGGCAACAACCACCTGCTTGCCTGCAACTTCTTTGGATTCATTCACCCGCGAGTCCGGCAATGCGGCCTGAGCCGCGGGCATAGAGACTTCCGCCGCAGATACACTCTGCCGGGCAGGACCACCCGCCGCAGCCGAAGCCGCCGCAGCCGCGACTAATCGCGCGACCGGCGCGGAAGGCGAGTCGGCAAGACCCGGTGCCCCATTTCTCGCGTTCTTCGGGAGAACGCCTGCCCTGAGCGAGTCGAAGGGTGGGGCTTTTGGCTCCGAGGCTGGGCTTGCGCTTTGCAGTGGAGCCACCGGCCGCTTCAACTGCCCGCGCCACCTCTTCTCCTCACACTCCACGCACAGCGCACGCCCCGGAGACACCGGGAACCCACAAGCCTCGCACGTGCGCAAATTCCTTAGTACCGGCGGGACGTGGCTCCGGTCGGCCTCCGCAGGCTTCTCGGCTTCCGGACTCAGCGCCGCCGACCAGAACAGCGGCTTCTTCGGCAGTGCGGTCTGCACCGCAGGTAATGGCGCACGCTCCTCCCGCAGCGGAGCAATCGGTGGGGGAACGACTGACTGGACCAGGACCGGTGGTTCCGCGGCAGGAGCGCGGGCCGCAATCGACGGCTCCGGCAAAGCTTCAGAGTCGCCTCCCAAACCCGCGCCGGCGGAGAAATCCGCTCCTGGGTGGCGCAGCCCTTCCAGCGCTGCGCCAGAGCTTTCCTTTTCAACAAAGGCTTCAGCCTCCGGGTCGCCCGATCCTGCGTCAGCCAGCGGCTCAGCCTCCAACTCCAGAACTGGATTCTGCGCTACTAGAGTTTCCTGGCCTAGGATGTCGTCATCCAGCACATTCTCATCCGGCACATCCGGAGAAGCTGCACCTTCCGCTGCGGAAACCGCCGCTATCGACGGCTCCGCAACGCTCTCCGCAGCGCGAGCCAGCCTGACCGCAGTTTCAACCATCTCGCTCAACCGCTGCAGCGCCGAAAGGTCGCGTTCCCCAAAAGCATTCACCTTCCCCGAGAACAGCTCGAAGACACCCAGCACCTCGTCGTCATTGACGACCGGCATCACCACCACCGACGCGATTCCCAGCTGGCGGCAGCCTTCGCGATTCACCCGCGGATCGCGCTCGGCGTCGTCACAGCGCAGCGGCTGGCGGGTGCGCACGCTCTCGCCCGAAAGTCCAAATTCGGTGGATAGCAACGCGCCCAGTTCCGGCACGTTCGCACCTGTGCTGGCCCGGCACTGCATGTCGTTCTTTCCGTCGCGGCGCAGGGCGATCGCCGCGCCGTTCGCTCCCGTGATGTATTGCGCGCGGTCGGCCAGCAACTGCAACGCGGCGTCGAGATCGTGCTGCGCCATCTCCGCCAGCGAGCGGCCCCCATCTTCTCCGGGAAAACGCATGGACGGCGCCAGCGTGGAATGCACTCCTGCGGTGGCCACGGCGACCGCCGCGGAAATGCTGGCCTGCGAAGTCCGGGTTCCGTTTCGCTGCTCCACTTTCTGCTCGATCCCCCGCTCCGGATTCGACCCGACACTCGCTTCGCCGCCCGGCAAAATGCCAGCCTCCGGCGCAGACCGGTCGAGAGTCGAATAAGATTCCATGGCGCGCGTGCCAGTCATCCCACAGAGTCGGGCGAAACCGGGGCGCAATCCGGTCGCCGCAGCTCATTCCAGTTAAGAAGATGCAGTAATTGGAGTCTCGCTCGGAGCGTGCAGGGTGTCAAGAATTTCCCCACGCGAAAGTACCACGACAAAAGTGCGGATGCCTCCTGAAACGGGCCTCTACTCGAGATCCTCCGCCGATGCCACCGCCGCCTCGCCCACCATCGCCAGATTGCCATCGTTCAACGTCAAGAGGCCGCACGGGTAGGTTGCCATCGCGCACGCCCCCGAGCACAACTGTCACTGACGCCCGCCTGAACCGCCCCCGCCGCCCTCATCTCTGAATTGGACACTGCCAGAAAGAGCTTGGCCAGCTACTTTAGGAAACCGGAACGTGGAAGGAAGAAACACACTAGAGGAATCCGAGTAAGCGAATTGATGCCCGCTAAACGCCTACCCTGACGCCTGATCCCTGACCCCTGACGTCCGCTGCCGCAGCGCCGCCTGCGCCAGCCGGTTCGCCTCGGCGTTATCCTCGCGCGGCACGTGCGAAATAGAGAACTTCAGCGAGCGCGCCAGCTTGCGGCAGGTCCAGTGCAGCGAGTAGAGACGCGGACTGCGGCAGGTGTACTCGCCCGTCATCTGACGCACCACGACTTGCGAATCGGAATACACATGCAGCTTCCGCGCCTTGAGCGACACGGCATACTGCAGCGCTTCCATCAGCGCGGCATATTCAGCTACGTTGTTATCTTGATGGCCAACCCACTTGGCGATCCGGATCGGCCCACTCTCGCAGCCGTTGATCACGACCCCAATGCCCGACGGCCCCGGATTCCCCAGGCAACCGCCGTCCACATAGGCCACGAGTTCTGACATCAAGTCGATTCTTTTCGCCGTGGGTGCCCCATTTCTCGCGCGCTCTTTGCGCGAGAAGTGGGGATTTCTCATTACTCTGCACGATGCGCCCATCTCGTTCCGCCGTCAAGACGATTATTTGGTTCCCTTTCATCGTTTTGCCGCTTTGGGCACGACTGTGCAAGATCGTGTGCAAAATCGGGATCAATTCCGCTCGCCTGTGGATAAGTTCCGACCTTGCAACCATTTGCATTTCTCGTTATGCACAGCTTTGCAAAGAGCTATTGCACCAAAAGTTTGCGTTGACTTTTGTGAACCCTCTGTTAAGGTTGCTTGCGTCGACGGTCGAAAGGGTTGGCACAATAATACTGAGCCAGTCCAAAGTAGACTGAGTGATCAGCTTGGCGGGGTAACCTGCTGGGCAGCCAGACCTGAAAAAACCGACGGCTCTGCGAGGGGCAGTTGGGGTTTGGGACTGCGAAAGCAGTGATCGCATCAAGGGGTCGTGACGGTGCATGCTTCCACGCTGTTAGCTCCCTCGCAGGAGCGGGCAGCTAGGGCATAACCAATGTCACGGCCCTTTCAATTTTTGCAGCCTTTTTCCTCAAACGCCCCAAGGCACTCATCGGCAACCCGCTCCTCTGAAACATCTCTGATGTGATTTCCTTCGTGATACTTCGTGTCCTTCGTGTCCTTCGTGGTCCAAGCTTTTCTGCTGTCGGTCTTAATACGCTGGCGAAACCTGATATGCTCACAGCGCTGTAAACGTCTTTTCGAGGACCGAGTGCGCATTCCCGGCCCCGTTCATCCCTATGCAACCCTATTAGAAAATCGTTTTACTAACCCGCCCCTTCCTGTGCAATAATTCCTCCCCGTAGCCCCTCCGCGCCGGCGCGCGCGCTGTCACGGAAAGCACTGAAATCCAAAGACGGAGAATCTCATGTCCAAGAATCCCCTGTCCCGTCGTCAATTCATCCAGATCGGCACCGGCGCTCTCGCCGCCACTACAGTCGCCAAGTCTGTGTTGCAGCCTCATCTACTACGAGCGGCCGCGCGTCCGGTCGCGCCCAGCGACACCATACGCTTCGCCTCCATCGGCACCGGCATTCGCGGATGCGAACACCTCGAAGCTTCTCTCAGCGTGCCGGGCATCCAGTGCGTTGCCGTCTGCGATTTGTATGACAGCCGTCACGTCGCCGCCCAGGAAGCCGTCAGAAATCCTAGCGTCCCAGCCACGCGCGACTATCGCTCCATCCTCGATCGTAAAGACGTCGACTCCGTCCTCATCGCCACCATGGACCACAACCATCGCCGCATTTTCGAAGATGCCTGCGCCGCCGGCAAAGACGTCTACTGCGAAAAGCCCATGTCGCACCTGGTCGAAGACGGATTCGCCATGGTCGAGGCCGCGCACAAGAACAATCGCATGGTCGCCATCGGCAGCCAGCGCGTCAGTTCGGTCCTCTATGCCAAAGCGAAAGAGATTTACGATTCCGGCAAACTCGGCGAGGTCTTCTCCATCAACGCCTACTGGGATCGCAACTCTCCCAGCGGCGCCTGGGTCTATCCCATTCCGCCCGACGCCGGCGAAAAAAACATTGACTGGAATGCTTTCCTCGGCAACGCCCCCAAAGTCGCCTTCGATCCCGTTCGCTTCTTCCGCTGGCGCTGCTACAAAGATTACGGCGAGGGCCTCGGCGGAGACCTCTTCGTCCACCTGCTCTCCGGCATTCAATTCATCACGAGCATCAACGAGCCCGCGCTGCGCGCCCAATCCTCCGGTGGTCTTTTCCATTTCAAGGATGGCCGCGAGTTCCCCGACCTCATCGAAACTCTCTACGACTATCCCAACTGCCGCGTCACTCTGCGTTGCAACCTGAACAACGATGGCGGAGAGTTCATCGGCTTCTACGGCACCAAGGGCACCATGATCATCAAGGATGCGACCTTGACCTACAAGCCGCAAGACACCCGTCCCGAGCCCGAAGGCTATTCGATCTACGGTTGGCCGGCGGCGCTAAGGGATCAGTATCTGAAGCAGTGGCACGAAGAGCATCCGGAACCCGAGGCACTGAAGTGGAGCCCCGACGCAGAAGGCGAGTCGTACGCCAATCCTCCGGGCTACAGCGATACGGTCGACCACCAGGCCAACTTCTACAACGCCGTTCGCACGCGCAAACCAGTCGCCGAAAACGAAGTCTTCGGCAATAACGCCGCCATCGGATGCCACCTGGCCAACTTCTCCTACTTCAACAAGTCAGTGGCAGTGTGGGACGCAGCAACAAAGAAAATCGTAAAAGGTTAGGAAAATACCCGAGGGTGCCCCGCCCTTGTCTCTGCGTTCCTTGCAGAGACAGGGCGGGGATTTTGACTTCCCAACTCTTCAAGACAAAGCATCCAATTTCTCGCCTTCTTTGCGAGAAAAGCTGCCCTGAGCGGAGTCGAAGGGCGGGGGCTCCTTGTTTTCGCAGGGACGTTCTCTCAGGCCGCAACGTCCTTCGGCGCGGGCTTCGGTCCCGTCGACACTTCCGCACTCAGCTTCTGTTTGGCGAATGTGTCCCAGTCATAGCTGAAGATCTGCTCGAAATACTGGGCCGCATCCGCGTGCCAGATAATTAACGAAGCATCCCGATTGCGCAACACTCCATCGCCCGACCAGTTCTGGCTGCCGAGCGCGACCACTTTCGAGTCCACAACAAAACCCTTGTTGTGCACGCCGTTCTGAATCCGCACCACAGACGTGTCCAGGCCAGCCTCCTGCAGTTTCTCCAGCCAGCCGCCCGTCGCCTCGTATTCACTCAGGATGATGCGAACTCGCTTCTTCTTGTCGATGCGGTCCTGCACCGCGGCAACCAACGCCTGAAAATCCTTGTCTACACCCGCCTTCGGAGGATGCATGTACTGCGTCTGGATATCGAGCGTCTCATTGGCCGACTTGATCAGGTCCAGAATGTTCTTGGCATAGTTGCCGGCTCCCGTATCGGGGGTCAGCAAAGGCTGCACTTTGATTTTCTGGTTGGTAATCGCCTTCGGCTCAAAGTACTTCCGCGGCACGGCCTTGCCTCGAAGCTCCGCCTCCGGACTCTCAGCCAGTGCGTCGAGCAAAGGATGCATCGCTGCCATCGCCGCCGGTGCCGGCTTGGCCTGCAGCTTTGCCGCCTCACTGCGGTCGTTCAGCAAATACGCTTCAAACGTTTTCGCCAACCCCTCGTGCTCAACGATCACGTGCCAGTCGCGGTCCCGCTTGGCGGCTTCGGCGTCAATCTTTGCCTTGTCCGCACCCGGAGCAAATGGATTTATATCCGGCTGGTTGGAGTTGTTCCAGTTCCCGCTCGATAGCCAGAAAGACGTGTGGTCCTTCACCGCCACCTTGATGTGGTAGGCGTTGGGAAAAATTGCCTTGCTTACCTTGGGATCGTTTCCCTCGGCCGCCCACGCAAATTGCTCCCGATTCTTCAAGGCCTTGGCCAGCGCCGCCTGCGTGTCGTCATCCGTCTGGTCACGGCTGGGATTGGGCGCAGGATGATCGAGCACTAGCGACAGCTTCTGCTTGCCCTTCAGCCCCGTCAGCAGTCCGTTTAGAACGTGGGCGGACGTGCAGTCGTACATTCCGACCGTGAGTTGATCCTTTATGTCCGCGAGGAATCCGCTGAGTTTCAACCACCCGGCATCCGGACTGGCATGGCAGGTGATGGACATCGTATCCTCCACCGGCGTGAGCGGAGCCTTGGCCGGCGTGTACGGCACGCGTGGTTTGGCCAGGTGCGCGGCCACCGCCGCCGGAGGCGCAGCCTTCTGCAGCAACTCCCCGGTTTGCGCGTCGCGCTCCAGCGGAAATTCCGGTTGCAGGTACTCCGGCCGCGCCATCGCTATCAATGCCGCGTGCCGCTCTGGCGCCGTGTGCCGCAGCTTCTGGATTGTGGTCGCTTCCCGCACGTCCGTGGGATGGCCGCCCACATTCGCGGGCACAGCATCCTCCGGGCGGAGGTTCGCAACTTTTTTCTGGACGGTTACAACAATCGCGGGCTGCTTCGTGATCCAGCCGTCGCTGATCTTGCAGCCAGGTCTGACGGTGAGGACTCCGGGCTTCCTGAATTTCTCCAGGTTGGCCTGAATGACTTTGTCAATCTGAGCGAAGTTCGACATGCTTCCTTCTTTCCCGCTGGTAGGGCGTGGCTGATTACCCGCGCCACAGCGCATGAATATGCGTTCGCGTTACGGGGCCGATGGAGCCTCGGTTCTCGGGCACTGGTACCGTGTGGAAGAACGATTCGTATCAGGGCTTCGCTTCAGCGATGCCGCAAAACATCACAGAGACCCCAACGGCTTTTAGCCGCTGGCCCTTGCCTCGCCGTAGCGGCTCATGCAGCTGAAGATAAGGCCTGATACGAATCCACTCTCAAAGTGCACCACTACCGGTTCTCGGAGGGAAGTGCGCTAGACGGCTGCTGGAAAAACGGGAACGCTTGCACTACGTGGACGCTTGCACGACCGTGGAAGAGCGGCACTTTCAGCGCCGCGTAAAGCGAGCAAAACCATTGCGGGCTTCAGCCCCGGTGTCCACGTTCGTTCTCGGCGAAGGATCTTTTCCACAGCCTGCTAGACGAGGCCACAATACTCCAGTTCGCCCCGGAAAACAACCTGCAGTGACCGGCGAGGCTGCCCCACCCTTGCGTTGCTTTGCAAGGATGGAGCACCGAGTTCAGCGTTAGCCTAATGGTCTGACTCGTTCCCGCGCTAATCTATGCCCGAATTCACCGTAATCGTCACGGTGGCCGGAGTGCTGTTGTACACGCCGTCGTTCACGATCAACTGTATGACGTACGTGCCGGTCACGGTGGGCACGAACGTGGGGTTGACGACGGCCGAGTTCGACAACGTCGCCGCGCTGCCCCCAGGCTGGCTCAGAATCGACCAGCTATACGTCAGCGGATAACCGTCAACGTCGGATGACGCCGATCCCGTTAACTGTACCGTACTGTTCACGGTCACAGTCTGCGGCGGTCCGGCGTTGGCCACCGGCACAGAATGGCTCGTTGAAATCGTCACCGTAGCGGGTGAGCTGTTCAGGAATCCGTCATTCACGATGAGTTGCGCGATGTAATTTCCGGCAAGATCAGCAGTGAATGTCGGATGCGCTGAGGTGGGCTGCGCCAGCGTGGCCGCGCTTCCCGTGGGAACGCTCAGCAACGACCATTGATACGTTAACGGCTTGTTGTCGGAATCGGTCGATCCCGTTCCATCGAGCGTGACCAACGTGCCGAGCGATACGGTTTGCGCCGGTCCGGCGTTGGCGACAGGCGGCATGTCGCTGTTGCCGATGGTGACGGTTGCCGGGGCGCTGTTCAGTATGCCGTCATTGACGATCAGCTGCACGACGAAGTTGCCGGGAACATCAGCCACGAATGTCGGGTTCACGAGCGTCGCATTCGACAGAGTGGCCGTGCTTCCGGTTGGAATACTTAGGAAGGACCACTGGTAGGTCAGCGGGTTGCCGTCCACATCCGTCGATCCGCTGCCGTTGAGTTGCACGGTCGTGCCAACCGTTACAGTCTGGTTCGGTCCGGCATTCGCGACCGGGGCCGAATCCTGCGTGCTGATGACGACCTGGCTGGGCGCGCTGCTGTGGTATCCGTCGTTGACCACCAACTGCACCGTGTAGTTGCCGTACACGTCGGCGGTAAATGTCGGCTTGACCGCGGTTGTACTTGACAAGCTTGCTGCGCTTCCCGAAGGAATCGAAACGAACGACCAGCTATAGGTCAGCGGAGTTCCCGTCTGATCGGTAGAACCGGAGCCATCCAGCCGCACCGTCGTCCCGATCGGCACGGTCTGCCCCGGTCCGGCATTCGCGGTCGGCGGCAACGGCGTTATCGTGATCGTAGCGGAACCCGACTTGGTCGGATCTGCCTGACTGGTAGCCGTGACCATCACGGTCACCGGCACGCTGAGAGATGGCGCGGCATACAAGCCAGAAGAACTGATTGTTCCGGCGCTCGTCGGACTGATCGACCAGGTCACCGCCGTGTTGCTCGTGTTGCTCACGGTCGCCCTGAACTGCTGACTCTGTCCTGGATTGAGCGCCGCACTCGTCGGCGTCACGCTCACCGATATCGCCGGCATCAGCGTAATGGTGGCTGACCCAGACGCACTCGGTGCGGCTTGGCTGGTCGCCGTGACCGTAACCGTTTGCTGCGTTGTGACGCTCGCCGGCGCGGTGTACAGCCCAGAAGAACTGACCGTTCCCACACCGCTGACCGACCAGGTCACCGCCGTGTTACTCGTGTTGCTCACAGTCGCCGTGAACTGCTGCGTCTGTGCCGGATACAGTGTCGCGGTGGCCGGCGTCACGCTCACCGATACCGGCGGCATCAGCGTAATGGTGGCCGAAGCCGACTTGGTTGAATCCGCCTGGCTGGTCGCCGTAATCGTAACCGTTTGCTGCGTTGTGACGCTCGATGGTGCGGTATACAGCCCAGAGGAACTGATCGTTCCCGCACCGCTGACCGACCAGGTCACCGCCGTGTTGCTGGCGTTGGTCACGGTCGCCGTGAACTGCTGTTTTTGTGCCGGATACAGTGTCGCGGTGGCCGGCGTCACGCTCACCGTCACCCCTCCGATCGCGCCGCCGCAACCCGTGATGGTAAACCCGGAGTTGCCGTTGATATTGATCATGTCGGCAACGGCCATCATGCAACCGCTATTGGGACCGGTTCCGGTGTACATGAACGTGTCGCTTTTGAAGTACAACGCTCCGTTCAGTACCGTAGTGGACTGGCCATTGACTTGATCCTGGCAGCTGCCCGCGGTCGAACATCCCGCGCGATCACCAAACATCAAAACGCCGGCGAACGCGCCGGTGGTCGGCGCCGACAGTGTCACATTCGCCTGTCCGCTGATGATGACCGGGGTATAGCTGGCGCTCGCAGTACATCCCCAGCCTGTGCTGGATGTGTTATAGACGGTCACGCCCGTGCCGGTGACAACCGATTGTGAGTCGAGCGTCAGACCGCCCCCGGCGATGACATAGAGACCCGGCGCCATGGTGAACGTGATCCCGCTGGTGTTGCCGACTCTAAGGCCGCCGCAATACACACCAGGCGGAACCGTGTTATTGGCCGGCGGGTGGTTATTGTTGTAAGTGATATGGCCTTGGCTGATAATCGTCCCCCCCTGGGTTGGCGGGGATAGAGACGCAAGCGGGTCTCCGGGGCTGGTAACATGCACCGGCGAAACGGTTGCGCCGGTCGCTTGGTTCACAAGCTTGGTACTACCGCTTAGATTCCAGCCGCCCACCACTCCTACCTGTGCGCTGTTCGTCAGGTAGAGGATTTCGCTGCCGTTCATCGTGAAAGCTTGCGTGTTATTGGATTCAACCACCGCGCTACACGACGTGGTAATGGATGTACTTCCTGAAACTTCGAATGAATTCTGTGCGCTCGGATCCAGCGCATACAGACACGGCGACGCGGTCTGCGCTTGCGCGTGAGTCACCATCGCCACCATCGTCAAACAGACGAGGAACAATGCAGCAAGGCGCGGTGACTGCTCGATCGCCTCCCGGCAGATACGGCGCGATAAGGTGCGAACGAATGGTGGGCCAGAAATGAAATGACGAAACGTAGACGAAGTCATGATCCCCCTTGATTGGACGGTGCTTCTTCTAATACGCAGACTCAAAAGACTGTCAGGACACGAGCGCGGTTTTGGACGTACAGATGGTTGCAGTTCGGAAGACTCGCTACACAACAGCAGGCACCCACAGTCGAACCCATTCACTCTAAATTGGCCGAGGAACCCATCACCTTACTTGGAGCACCGAAGCGATGTGAGTCATGATTTCTTTCGCGCGCTCCTAGGTCTGCTGGAAGTTCCGGATTCAGTAAACTAAAACTTAGAAATAAAGTCATCTCTCTCTGGTAATCACGCTGAAGTTACGTTGACCAGCAGTTCATGCGAGCACGAACGCTTCCAGTCCGCCGATTGCGCGGAGCCTGCGGACAGGCGACCGCATGCGGCTGGTGGCCCATCCTAGTCTCGCCGCCCTTTGGCGAGACCAGGGTGGGGATGTTTGATCTTCTTTTCGAGGCCCTGACTCGCCTATTTCTTCTTCCCCGGCAAGTACTTCTTCTCCACCGACGCCACCACGTAATTGGGATCCACCATCTCGTTCAGATGAATCTTCGCCACCTTCGACAGCAGCTCATACGCGTCCAGTTCCGACAAGCCGTAGTCCTTGTGAATCCAGTGCACCAGTTCGGTAAATGCGATGCGCACCGCGTCGTCTACCGGACGATACGCGCCGACGGTCATGATGGCGTCGTCGTTCTCAAACTGCGGCCAGCTGATCGTGCGTCCCTTAATCACGCTGATCTGCACTCTCGCCTTGAGAGGCACCTCGATGGCCGTCCCCGCAATCTCGCCATCGCCCATGGCCGCGTGCCCATCGCCCAGATAGAGCAGCCCTCCCTTGACGTTTACTGGAAAATACACAGTGTTGCCGACGCTGGCTTCGGGCGAATCCATGTTGCCCCCGAACTCCGCTGGCACCACCGACGTGCGCCCCTCGCCGTTCGCCGGAGCCACGCCAATGCATCCAAAGAACGGATGCACCGGTATCTTCACCGAGAAATCCGAATCGAGCGCCTTGAACGTGGCCGTGTTGTCCCTATGATCGATAGGATAAAACCACACCCGCTCCGGCAGCGGCGCATGCAGCATCGGCGTGTAGTTCGTCTCATTGATTGCGCCAAATCCCGGAGCGAACGCGCCCACGCCCGTGTCGCCATCCACCTGCAAATCGAGAATCTTCACCGCCAGCGTGTCGCCCGGCTCCGCCCCTTCCACATAGAACGGCCCCGCCAGCGGATTGTCCCCGGTCGCCATGCTGAGCGTATCCCCCGGCTTCTTCAGCCCGTTGCCGAAGCAATCGAGTGTGTTGGTATCCAGAATGTCCCCCGACTTCAAACGCAAGACCGGCTCCACCGTCGCGAAAAGATACTTCACGTTTGCAGTAGTGGTTGTGTAATGAACCACGTTCTGCGCCAGGGCCGAACCCACCAGCAGGAGGGCAACAAGAATGCGAATAATCACGGGGCCTCCTGGACTTTTAATCTCCCTAAGGTCTGTCATTCTGAGCGAAGCGAAGAACCCCCTGCAAGCGTGCACGACCACCGCCGTCGAAAGGAGTTTGTACCACAACCGCCTCCGGCCCGCGAATCTCATGCCCAAGAGAGCTAAACCATAACCAGATCGCATCTGAAAAAGTGGAAGATAACAAGCGCTCCAAGCCGCGAAGCGGCGAAAGAATGCAGCCCGCGCCGCAAGGCGTGGGTAGACAGAGTAGAACAACACAAGCCCCGCAAGGGGGCGGAAGAAAAGTTATGACAGAGACTCCCAGGGGACGGACCGGCTATCCTCACAAATAGCCGTTCGTGGGTGGTGTAATGACGCGAATTAGAGCAGCTAACGATAAACGCCCGAACAACGTTCCCGCGGGTGCCGGGCGTCCATGGGGTCTGGCTTCTTCTCGTTTAGGTGGGGGGTGTTCTTACGTTCCGATTTCGCTCCGCGATCATGCCCTTCGCGCTAGCGTCGAGGACTTTGCAGACATCCCTAGCGTGGCCGAGCATGGGGATATCACCTCCGGGTCCCAACTGGATGAATCCGGTTCCCGGTTGCCGATGGCGAACAAGCAAACCTCCGAAATCCTTCCAACCGGGTAACTGGAGCCGATCATTGAGAGCGCGCCGGAGAATAGCGGCCAGCATGTCACTGAGTTGAAGACCAAGCGAATCGCGGGAGTCTTGAAACGTGCGCTGTTCGGTCAGAAGCCGTTTCGCGTCGATGCCAACCCAGTCCCTCGTCTTCGGGGGCCTTCCGTAAACTGAACTCAACCACCGGCTGTGGCGTAGCATCTCGGGGTCCGCCGTCGTTTCCGTGAAGCCATATCGAGCATCGAAATGTGAGTAATCCTCTTCAGCGATGCAAGTCAGGGGCTCTCTGGCAAACGCACTTTCACTTAGTGGAAGGATCAGAGTGCTCCACGTTTCTTCCATCGCGGTGATCGTTCGGTCCTTTCGATCTATAACCCATCCGATGTCGCCTAACTCCTGAGGCTGACGCTGGACGAAGTAAAGCGTTCCTTTCCGAATCGTTCTGATGACTAGTTCCCACGTGGCAAAGGATTGGAGAAATAACTGATTCGGCATCGCGCGAACGGCTTCGCCGAGTTGGTGCAAATGCGGAATAGGCCCGGGATGGTGTTCGCGGGTAATATTCGCCGTCACGCCGTCCGCCTGTCGGTTCTTAAAATCTTCAACCACAGGATCAGGGTGCGCATTCGCATCCAGCGCAATGAACTGGACGAGCGTGTCATATCTCAGCAGGAGACTTATGACTCGGGCAGCCTGCGATTCGTCCAAACTGCTGCCCTTAATCTCGACGTCCTGGTTAGGCCAAGTATCTCTGAGGCGCAAGAACTCATAGAACAGATCCTTCTCGATTCCGCTTGGAATCATCAATGCGAGGACGAGCGAGAACAGCGAGTGTGGCGGGTTCGGGGGTACAAAGAGTCCGGCTTCATCGATATAAATTCGCATGCGCAACCGAGGCATCCGGAAGAATCACATGCTCCTCGACGGGCCCGGCCGAGAACCTTGTACGTCTGTCAACGTGTGTCGTCAATTGTAGCGCGGGTTCCAAAACTAGGAGCTTGCCTTCTTCTGCCGATTGTAAAACCGCTGCACCTTCGCCCGGTTCCCGCACCGCGTCATGTCGCACCAGCGCCGGTGATGATTCTTGCTGGTATCCAGAAAAAACCACTCGCAGGTTTTTGAGGAGCACGCCCGAACAAAGGGCAACTGGTCCGACGCAAGCAGATCAGCAGCCGAACGAGCGATAGGCCACAGCACGCTGTCGAAGTCACCGCGGTCGTCGAATCTCCAGTCGAATCGCCCTTTCTCCAGGACAAGCCGCATATGTCCCGCCGCGCTCTGCGCATCGGCATTGAGCCGGGCGAGCGCAGCGGCTGGCACGGCGCGCTTGTTCATGATCGCCCAAAAAACATCGTGGATGGCCTCACGCAACTCCCTGGCCCAGACCAGAACTTCCTGCGCGGGGAGCGAAGAGCGTTTCCTTTCACTACAAGCTTTTCGCGAATCGCATGCCGTTCCGCGGCGCGCAACTGGACGAGCGTCACGTGGCGCTTACCGGGGCAGCCACGTGGATGTACGTGGTTGATGGGAAAGATCGTCCCGCGAATTTGAGGATTGATCGTTCCGAGCTGCCGTCCGAGTGGCGTGTGGCGACCGGCCTGACCCACGTCTCCGATGACACGTACTCCGCCGAAAATTACGACTGGTTTGCGGACTGTCCGATTGAAATCGCCGACTTTGCTGAAAAAGACTTCACCGTGCTTGGAACTCGCTACCACTTTGTCGTACACGACATGATGAGTAAGCAGGATTTTTCGCAGTTCGCCGACCTGCTGAAGGAAGTGATCGAGAACGGGGTCGTGCCCACGCTTGCTCCCGCAGTACTCACCTGCGGCAGCCCCACGCCTGCTCCTTTCGCCGACTACTATTTTCTGATTCACATCACGCCGGGTTTCGGCGCGGGCGTCGAACACCTGAATTCCACGATGATCACCATCGGACAGGATTGGGGCGACCACAGCGCCACTGACCACGATGCCCTCAGCAATTTCTACGAGTACAAGATGGACTTGATCGTGCACGAATTTTTTCACGCGTGGAATGTGAAACGGCTTCGCCCTCGCGAACTCGGCCCATTCGACTACTCGCGCCAGGTACACACCCCCTCGCTGTGGATCTCCGAAGGGCTGACCAATTACTTCACATCGCTGGCGCTGTTGCGCTCGGGATTTTGGAAAGCGCAGACATTCTTGGACCATACCGCTCGCGTCATCACCGTGCTGGAGAGCGAACCGGGAAGAAGGGAACGCAGTATCGCGGATACCAGTTGGGATACCTGGCTTGGCTTTTCGGGTGGCGGCAGTCCGGGTACCGGTGCGGGATTCACCGACAATCTGAGCAACACGAACTATTCTTATTACGATGGCGGGCAGGTTCTCGGAATCCTGCTGGATTTGGAGATCCGTCACGCCACGGGTAACCGTAAGTCACTGCAAGACTGGTTGCGCCTGATGTATTCGCGGTATGCCTTGCCGAAGCCAGGGTTCGAGCCCAAGGATGCGGTGAAGGCTGCGTCGGAGGTTGCTGGAGTGGACATGAGCGATTTCTTCCGTCGCTATGTCACCGGGAAAGAACCTCTTCCCTATGAGACCGAATTTTCCTACGCCGGAATTCAAGTGATCAAAACGGAATCGCAGGTTCCGTGGATCGGCGTGGCGCTGGACCGCGCCGGCCAGGAAAACGGGTATCGCGTCACCAACGTGATTCCGGATAGCCCCGGAGATTTGGGCGGCGTGGATCGCGGCGACGTACTGCTCGCCATGGACAACATCACCCTTAGCTCGATGAGTCTGGACAAGCAATTGGCGCAACGCCACGTCGGCGACTCGGTGGTGCTCACACTCGTCCGCCATGGAACTGTTCGCCAGCTCACCATCAAGACCGCGGCCAATCCGCATGCAACCTATGAGTTGAAGCCCCTGCCACAACCAAGCAAAGAGCAGCGGGATTTGTACGGAGGCCTGGTGCAGTAGGGCTCGCCGCAGCGCGCTCGCTGCGCTCGCGGGACGGACGAATGCGTCCGTCCCTACACGTTCCGAAATCCTGCCGGTTTATAACACAGTAGTATTTAAGGGTGAGTCGATGCAGGCGGCGTTTTTACGTGCGAACTTATATAATCCGTCGCTCCCTTGACGGTAATGAAGAACTTCTCGAAGTCTTCATCTGAGATTTCTATGCCGAACGCTTCTTCAAATGCCATGACTAGCTCAACGTCATCCAAGTCGTCTGCGCCAAAGTCTTCTTTGAAACTCGCGTTTGGAGTCACTTCCGCTTCATCCACTCCAAGCTGCTCAACGATGATCTGTTTGACTCTTACTGCAATGCTGCCATTGTTCGCGCCCTTCGAGCCGTTCTGCGGTTGCTTGGATTCGTCCAGCTTGGCTTCTTCTCGATGTGCCTTCTGCTGTTCATTGAGTTTCGCGAATTTCTTCTGCTGGTCAGACGTCAGGATGGCGTGAATCTTAGAATTCGCGGTGTCGTGAATCTGGTCCATCTTGGCGTTCTTCTTTTGTTGACTCAGGGAGGTATCTTCCAGCGCCGCTCTCGTCTGTATTGCCTCGTCTTCGAGAATCGGTTTGACCTTGGCCTTCTGGTCATCGGTTAGATTCAGCTCTTCGCTCAGCCACTCCAGACGACCTCCGCGTTTACTGTGATGTATCCCACCCTGAGCTTGCGGGCTTGATGGCTGCGTTCCACTTTCCTGTGCCCGTGCGGCCAGGGAACAGACAAGTAAAAACAGCACGGCGAAACACGGCGCTCCAAAGTTGATGGTTCTGGACATTGCGTCCTCCTTAGAGCTGGATGCATTGGTATCTTAACCCGGGAACAAGACTCCGGGGGATTTTGACTTCGGTCTCGTGATTCAAAACCCCCGCTCAAGCAAAGTTGAACGGGGCACCCTCGTCCGGGCCAGCCCGCCCCCACCTCTCGCAACAGACGCGAGAAATGGGGGCACCCCCTGGCAGCGCACTCCCTCTCTTCTCTCGACCGCACACATCACCTGATCCGGAGGGTTGGCCTGGTATCCGAAAAACATTCGCGAGGACCAATCCAGATTGGTGAAGAGCGCGTACTCATGACACAGGCTGGTTGGACGAAGTGATCTGTTGTCGACCCCTGCTGCTCATGGACGCCAACGCCTGAATTCTGCCCAGGAGATGGATGATGAACATAGAGAAGAAAACGGAATCCACAAACCTGATTGCCAGCTTGACTGGAGACGATGCGTCTCCGTATTCCCGGCGATCGTTCTTCAAGCGGGCCGCAGTGGTAGGAGCTACGGGATTGGTGGCGGCCGGAGGACTGACTGCGCTGGCATCGGCCGTGACGAAGCCGAGAATTGACCTTGGCGAAAATGACAAGCCTGGCAACGGGTTCACTTCCAAGGATCATGCGATCCTGGTTGGAGCTGAGATTGCGGAAGCGCTGGCGGTCACTACGTACACGAACATCATCAATGTTGCGCCGTTCTTCACGCGGCTTGCGTCCGACGATCAGGGCTACCTGATGGGAGCGCGGCAGGAGGAGATGTCGCACTACCTGTTGGAACAGGAAGTCACGATGCGGGCGACGCCGTACTCCTCTTTCTTCTATCCCATGAACATGTTCGCCGATGCACAGACCACGCTGAACACGCTGGTGGCGCTGGAGGATGCGTTCATTGCGGCATACCTGGTAGGCGTGCGCAACTTCAGCACGCCGGAACTGCGGGTGACGGCGGCGCGGATTATGGGGATCGAGAGCGATCACCGGACGCTGGCGCGCGTGGTGGCTCCCGGAGTGTCGACGACCGATGGCGGCCCGATTGAGACGATCACCGGTCTGCAGGGCGTGGCGGAGAGCGTGGATCCTCCGAACAACAATGGATATGAACGGACGCAGTGCTGGAACCGGATCGGACAGGCTATCTCGGCGCTGTTGCCGTTCGTGGACATCAATGCCGCCAAGGCCGCCGGGTTTGACACTTCGAAGACGTATGCGTTCGAACCGTTTACTCCGACACTGCCGAACCCGCTGGGCGATTTCTTTTCGTTCAAGGGTTGCTGATTGGCGGTCGAAAAAGCCCCACGTCTCGCAAACGACGCGAGATATGGGGCACCCATGTACGTATCGCAAAAATGGAGGGTTTTATGATTGAGGGATTGTTGCAGCCCATGCATTTGTTGGTGATTTTTGGGATTGCGCTGCTGGTGTTTGGTCCGAAGAAACTGCCGGAGCTGGGGAAGGGATGGGGAGACGGCATTCGCGGGTTTAAGGGGGCGATGGCGGAGAAGGGGGAGAGCGAGGAGAAGAAGGGGTAGTTGTGACTGATCCAGGGAAGTCAAAGTCCCCACTCTAACGTCGCAAAAGGCGCGACGTTAGGATGGGCCCCGGCTGGTAATTGCCAATGCGGGGGCTTCTCCGAAGCCGGGCGGACGTGGCGTCCGCCCCTCCATTTTTCTAGCGGTTGTGGTCGCGGCGGCGGAGGTAGTCGATGAACATTTGTTCGACGGGCTTGTCGTAGGCCATGAGGACGTGGCGGACGGTGTGTCCGCTGACGAAGTGGCAGACTTCTTCGGCGAGGTTCTTGGCGTGATCGCCGGCGCGTTCGAGCGACTGGGTCATGAAGATGACCTGCAGGCTGGCCTGGCGAACGAGGTTTTCGGGATTCTCGATGTGGCGGAGGAAGACGAGATTGCGGAGGCGGTCCATCTCGGCGTCGGCGCGGAGGACGTCGATGGCCTTGCTGATTTCGCGATCGGAGAATGCGGAGCCACAATCGGTCAGCATCTTTTCGAGGATGGTCGCCATGTGGGTGAGGTCGCGGGTGTCTTCGGAATCGATGCGTCCGCCTGCGGCCTGGGCGCTGTTGGCGAAGCTGAGCAACAGGTCGCCGATACGCTCGAGGCCGATCATGAACTTCATACAGGCGAGGAGCTCGCGGGCCTCGGCGGGACCGACTTCCGTGATGGCGGTGGTGACGCCGCTGTCGATTTCCATGTCGAGCGTGTCGAGTTCGCGCTCGCGCTGGCGGAGCGAATTGAGCAGGGCGCTCGATCCCGTCGCGATGCCTTCGGCAGCGGCACCGGCGGCCTCCTTGGCCATGCGACAGGCTTCCACGGTGCGGCGAACAATGTACTGGTGAGCTGGTTCGGGGGCGGGGCTCTTGATCGCGGTGCTCATAGATTTGTCCGCTGGACGAGAACGTGGGCGACGGTGGGATCTGCGGGGCTCGCCGTGGTTCTGCCCTTCATGGGATTGGATGGCCAACGGCTAAGAATAGATTCTTCTGTGGACGGCGTGGTTAATAAGCTGTGAATTTTGCGTAACTTTTCGTGGCGTGCAAAGCAACTGCGACGACGCACACGAGTGTTGTCGGGCAAGACAGAACAAATGCGAGGGGAATCTGAGAGTCGGTGTCCCCGGGCCTTCGGCTTCGCGCGGTCGAAAATCCCCACTATTTATGTCGGCTACGGTGGACTAAAGGCTCATGCTCGCTCAGGGGCAGGCTCAGGCTGGACGGCCGAGGCGGCCGTCCCCACATAAGCAGAGGGAGTTCAGGCAGTGGGGAGAGTGAAGAGGAAAGTGCTGCCGTGGCCTAGTTCGCTTTCGGCGCGGATGGAGCCGCCGTGGGCGAGCATGATGTGTTTGGCGATGGCCAGGCCCAGGCCGGTGCCGCCGGATTCACGGGAGCGGGCTTTGTCGACGCGATAGAAGCGTTCGAAGAGGCGTGGCAGGTGCTCGGAGGAAATGCCAGCGCCGAAATCCTGAACGTAAAATTCCACCCCGAATTCGATGCCGCGCGGGGCGGGCCTGGCGCCGAGCAAGATGCGTCCGCCGGAACGGCCGTATTTCATGGCGTTGTCGATCAGGTTCGAAAAGACCTGGTGGATGGCTTCGCGATCAGCCAGCACTAGCGGCAGGGACTCGACTGCGCCGCTACCTGCCGAGGCTTCCAGGCCCACAATCTGCAGTTCGACCTCCTGGCTGCGGGCGATCTCACGAAAACTTTCTTCGGCATCGTGTAGCAGTTCGATGGGCGGGACGGGTTCGGTCTCGAAACGGGTCTCGCCGGATTCCACGCGGGCCAGAGTCAGCAGGTCTTCGGTGAGGCGCGCCATGCGAGCGGCATTCTTGCGGATAATCTCCAGAAACTCCCGGCTGGGCGTGGAGTTGTCGGAACTGCTGTCGAGCAGAGTCTCGGCGTATCCCTGAATCGAAGTCAGGGGAGTGCGAAGCTCGTGCGAGACGTTGGCAATAAAATCGCGGCGGGTCTTTTCGACGCGCTCGGTCTCGGTAAGGTCACGCAGCACCGCGACAACGCCTCCGTCGGGCAGAGGCGCGGCGGTGACGTCGAAGGCGCGACCTTGGACGATGGAAGTAGCGCGGGCCGTCTTGACCTGTTTCGCGGTCGTCGCAGCCTTGACCGCGGCGAGGAAATCGGGATCGCGAATGGTCTCGACGACAGGCGCGTTCAAGCGCGTGTGCTGACGGACCAGGCGATCCATTGGCTGATTGGCCCACTGCACAAGACCATCGGAACTAACGGCAATAACGGCGTCCTGCATGCTGTTGAGCAGAGTCTCGAGTTGGCGCTGGCTGGAACGCACGGCAGCAAAGCTGCGTTCAACCTGGCCGGCGGTTTTGTCGATGGCGGCGGCGACGCGGCCAATTTCATCGAGTGGACGATCGTCGACGCGAGCGCGGAGGTCACCCTGCTCGATGCGGGCGGCGACATCCACGATGCGTTCGAGGCGACGGGAAGTCCAGACCGAAGCGGAGGCCGCGATGAGCAACGCGATGAGCAGCGCAACGGCCGATCCCCAGAGCAGGCGGCGGTGAACCTGGGCCTGAACCGCTTCGACGTCAGAAAGGGGATAGGCGAGGCGGACGGCGCCTCCGGAGACCGGAGCGGCGACGTAGAGAAACGGGATGCCGAGGGTGGCGCTGCGGCGCTCGTTCTCGCCAGTCCTGCCGGCGAGGGCGGCGGCGAATTCTTGTCGCGTGGCGTGGTTCTCCATGGTGGCGGGATTGGATTCGGAATCAGCCAGCACTTTGCCGGAGGCGTCGATGACGGTGGCGCGGGCGCCGGCGGCCTGGCCTTCCTGCGCGGCGATTTCGGCGAGAGAGTGCGTGCGGTCGGTTTCGACGCGGTGCGCGAAGAGGAGCGTCTTCTGGGTAAGGTTGCGCTCGATGTCGGTGCGCAGTGAGGCTTCCCAGGCACTGCCCAGCATGACGTCCAGAATGGCGGCGGTGGCGGCGATCACGATCAGGAAAACGGCCAGCAGTTTGAAGAAAATCCGGTTCTTCAAGTTCTCCTCTTTGGCGCGTTAGTGGTACCGGCCGTAGGCAAATTCGCGAACCACAAAGGGCACGAAGGTACACGAAGGAGAAACCGTCGAAGACTTCCTTTGTGTGCCGTCGTGTTCCTGGTGGTGGATCTGCTTTCGCATCCTGTCATTTTGGGACTTCGAAGCGGTAGCCGGCGCCGCGGACGGTTTTCAGATAGCGCGGGTTCTCGGGGTCGGGCTCGATCTTTTCCCGGATGCGGCGGACGTAGACATCGACCGAGCGCGGCGTCACGTAGGCTGTGTCGCGCCAAACGGAGTCGAGAAGATGGTCGCGGGTGAAGACGCGTCCCTTGTGGCGCGCGAAGTAATCGAGCAGACGGAACTCGGTGGCGGTGGTGGCGACGACGGTCCCGCGTACGGTAAGGGTCATGGCCGAGGGATCGATTTCGATGTCGCCGACTTTCATGGGGCTGGGCGGAAGCGGGCGCTCGAAGCGGCGCAGCACGGCTTTCACGCGGGCCACGAGTTCACGCGGGCTGAAGGGCTTGGCGATGTAGTCGTCGGCGCCGAGTTCGAGCCCGAGGACACGATCGGCCTCGCTGCTCTTCGCAGTCAGGAAAATTACCGGGACGGCGGAGAGGCCGGGCGTCTGGCGGATGGTGCGGCAGATTTCCAGACCGTCTTTGCCGGGGACCATGATGTCGAGGATGAAGAGCGCTGGGCGCTGGCGTTCGGCGTCGGCAAGAACGTTGGTTCCCGTGGGATAGACGCGCACAGTGAAACCTTCGTTTTCGAGATGGTGACGGACGAGGCGGGAAATGTCGGGATCGTCTTCGACGACGAATAGGCTTGGTTTCACAGGATTATTGTAACTGGAAAGCAGTTGCCGGTTGCCAGTTGTCAGTTGCCAGCGGGGAGTTCGGGGCTGAATTTCATCGGATTGTAACAATCAGGTGGGGCGAGAGAAAGGCTTTAGCCACTAAGGACACGAAGGTCCACGAAGGAACTCTTGCATGGGGACCTGCAGTCAGATAGAGACAATGATGTTATTGGCCTTGTCGACGCGGAACTTCTTGCCGGGTGGGATGACTGTGGTGGCGCTGTATTCGGTGATGATGGCGGGGCCGGAATATTTTTGGCCGGGGCGGAGGTCGTCTCGTGAGTAGATCTTCGTTTCGAGTTTCCTGCTGTCGAATAGGACTGGGACTTTGGGAGAGGAAATCCCACCTCGCTTCGCTCGGGGGCGGACGGGGGCGTCCGCCCCTCCATGGACGTGGGTGCACTTTAGCGTCGCGCGGAGACGGAGCGTGACTAGTTCGACTTCGCGATTTGGATGGGTGTAGCCGTAGCGGCGGCGGTGTTCTTGCTCGAAGTCGCGCAGCAGATTCTTTGTCAGTAGGATATTGAGTTCGTATCCCTGGCCGCGGTAACGGAGGTCGACGCTGCCGTGGTAGCGCGGGCTTCCTTGCCAGGCTTCGCGGCGGAAGTCTTTGGTGGCGGTTTTTTCCAGCGTAGTGAATTCGCGGCGCAACTGTTCAGTTGGAACTTTGCCCGAGACGCGCCAGAGGACGGTGCGGGAGTAGTCTTTGACGACGTCGCTGGCGAGAATGCCCAGAGCGGAGAGCGCGCCGGGGAATGCGGGGACGATTACGTGCGGGATGCTGAGGGCTTCGGCGAGGGCACAGGCGTGCAGGCCTCCGGCGCCGCCGAAGGCTACGAGCGCGAAGTGGCGCGGGTCGCGGCCGCGCTCGATGGAGACGACGCGGATCGCTTTTTCCATGGTGGAGTTCACGACGCGGATGACTCCGGCGGCGAATTTTTCCAGAGCCAGATTTGCGCTTTGTTTCTTCAGCCATTCTTGGGTGAGGCGGCGGGTGCGGTCGAGATCGAGAGTGAAATCTCCGCCTAGAAAGCGCGTGGGCTGCAGGCGGCCGAGGAGAAGATTCGCGTCGGTGACGGTGGGCTGCAGGCCGCGTCCGTAGCAGATGGGGCCGGGATCGGCACCTGCGGATTCGGGGCCGACACGAAGAACGCCGGCGGCGTCGAAGCGGGCGAGCGAGCCTCCACCGGCGCCGACGGTGTGGATGTCGAGCATGGGAACGCTGACGGGGAGACCGGCGACGTGCGCATCGGTGGCGGTAGTGATTTCGCCTTCGACCAATGAGACGTCGGTGGAAGTGCCTCCCATATCGAAGGCGATGATGCGGTCGAAGCCGCTGGCGCGAGCGGTGGCGGCGGCGCCGACTACGCCTCCGGCGGGGCCGGAGAGCACGGTGCGGACGGGCTCGCGGGCGGCGGTGGAGAGCGCGGTGATGCCTCCGCTGGATTGCATGACGAAGATGCGGGGCACGGGGGCTAAAGCCCCGGCATTCTTGTTGGCACTTTTCGCGGCGCTGAAGCGGCGCTCTTCCACGTCGTGAACGGTTTTTGCGGCGGCGCCTACTTTCTCGGTGGCGGAGTCAGTCTTGCTCGTAGACAGAGAGACGTTGCAAGCAACGTCTCTACGAATGAATTCTCCTCCGGCGCGGGATTCCAGGTTCTCCAGGTAACGCTGCATTACGGGCTGCAGGTAGGCATTGATCACCACCGTGGAGGTGCGTTCGTATTCGCGGAATTCGGGGAGGATTTGGTGGGAAATGGAGAGCGGCACGGCTAGCGGCTTTAGCGCCGTGGCCACGGACAGTTCATTCTTTGGATTCGCAAATGAGAACAGCAGCGAGATGGCGATCGCTTGCGGCTTGGCGGCTGCGAGTTGCACGGTCAGTGACTGGAGGTCGTCCAGAGTCGGCGCGGTCAGGATTTCGCCGTCACTGGCGGTGCGTTCGTTGATGCCGAAACGGAGATCCTTCGGGACGAGCAGCTCGATGCGGTCGAAGAAGAAATCGTAGAGCTTGGGGCGGGCCTGGCGTCCGATTTCGATGGCGTCTTCGAAACCTGCGGTGGTGACGAGCGCGGTGCGGGCGCCTTTGCGCTCGAGGAGCGTGTTGGTGCCGACGGTGGTGCCGTGGAGGAGGATGACGTCTTTGGCCGGGGCAATTTTTTCGAGTGCGTCGACGATGGCTCGGGAAGGATCGTACGGGGTCGAGAAGACTTTCAACATGCGGAGGCGTTTGGTCGTGGGATCGATCCAGACGCAGTCGGTGAAGGTGCCTCCCGTGTCGATGGCGATGCGGAGAGGCTGGGGGCGGCAAGGCATGGTGGCGTCGGAAAGTTAGATTAACACCCGGCAGACACCCCCCACGTCTCGCAAAGAACGCGAGACATGGGGCACCCGGACGTCTTCCTCGCAGACTGGCCCTATTCCAATTGGAAGCTGACTCTAACCGATGCGCGGATTGAGACTTGGCCCGGAGCGACTGTGGATTCCGCCGCTGGCAGGCCTCTGTCGTAGGAGGAGCTGCTCGCCTGTACAAAGCTGTTCGTCTGTGCAAACACGCCGTTGAAGGTGTCTTCGGAAATGTCCCACGGCTTGCCGATTGTCTGACCCAGCTCTGCTGCCATTGCGGTAGCTTTCTCTCGGGCGGCTTTGATGGCCTTGGCCCTCGCGTCGTCTTTGTATTTTCTGGGCTCGGCGACAAGGAACTCGACACTGTCGACGCGATTTACGCCTGATTCGAGCAACTTCGTGATCAGATTTTCGTACTTCGACAAATCCTAGAGAGTCACCTGGATCGTCTGCGAAACTTCGTAGGCCAGGAACCTCGGCACCTTTTCTTCAGAATACTCGGGCCGCATCTGGAGGTTGCTTGTCTGAATGTTCTTTTCCTCAACGCCGGCGCTGTGCGCCTCGGCCAATAACTTCTTTACGCGGCGATCGTGCTGAGCCTTGGCGACACTCAGATCTTTGTCCCGTGATTCGACCCCGAGGCTCAGCACTGCTTCGTCAGGAGCGACGTTGACCTCGGCGGTGCCTGTTACCGAAATGAGCCTGGGACGAGGGAGCAAATCTTGCGCGAGCACTGGTCGTGGAAGGACTGTGAAGAGCAGAGCCACAGATAGGATGAGGATAAAGGCTCGGCGCATGGAGGTGCCTCCCGGGTTGTGCGTTCATTCCGCGGCACCATTCTATCCAAAGGCAAGCGGGCAGGAGTGCCCGCTCCACACAACCTCGCCGAGCTTCGCTCAGCGGGACAGCCGAAGGCGGCTGTCCCCACATGAACATTCCTACTTCGTGGTGAAGGCTAGCGTCAGCAGCGTTTTTTGTTCTACTTCGTGGGCTTTGGCGCTGCCGGTGGCGGGGCTGGCGCCGGAAGAACGCTTTACTGTGAGCACGGGGCGGTCGCCGGAGATTCGTTTCAGGCGCGGGAGCATGTTGAACATGGCGCCCATGTTGGCGGGCTCTTCCTGGACCCAGACTACGTCGGCATTTTTGCCGTGGCGGTCGAATTCGGCGACGACTTCCTGCTCGGGGAAGGGGTAGAGCTGTTCCAGGAAGACGATTGCGGTGCTGGTGTCTTTTCTCTTCTTGCGTTCGGCTTGGAGTTCGTGACCGATTTTTCCGGTGCAGATCAGGATGCGGTCGGCTTCTCCGACTGTAGTGTCGGGGATGACGTTCAGGAAATTCTTGTGGGTGAAATCGTTTCTCTGGAAATCGTCTTTCTGAAAATGCTGGATGGGCGAGCTGGCGTCGGGATGGCGCAGCATGCTCTTGGGGGTGAAGACGATCAAGGGCTTGCGCCAGTGGCGCAAGGCCTGGCGGCGCAGGAGATGGAAATACTGCGCGGCGTTGCTCGGTTGTGCGATCTGAATGTTGTGCTTGGCAGCGAGTTGGATGAAGCGCTCGATACGGGCGCTGGAATGTTCCGGGCCCTGGCCTTCGTAGCCATGGGGCAGGAGCATGACGACGCCGGAGAGCAGGTTCCACTTGGCTTCCCCGGCGCTGATGAACTGGTCGATGATGGCTTGCGCGACGTTGACGAAGTCGCCGAACTGGGCTTCCCAGAGGACGAGTGATTCGGGATAGTCGCGGCTGTATCCGTATTCGAAGCCGAGGACTCCGGCTTCGGAGAGCGTAGAGTTATAGATTTCGCAGCGAGCCTGATCGGGCGCGATGTTTTCGAGCGGGACGAATTCGTTTTCGTTTTCGATGTCGGTGAGAACAGAATGACGCTGGTTGAAAGTGCCGCGACGAGAGTCTTGTCCGCTGAGGCGGACGTGCGTCCCCGTTTTGACCAGACTGGCGAAGGCTAAGGCTTCGGCCATGCCGTAGTCGACGGGGCGTTTGCCGGTGCCCATCTCGGCGCGCTGCTCGAGCAATTTCTTTACTTTCGGATGAATGTTGAAGCCGTCGGGATAGCTGGTGAGTCGAGTTGTGAGTTCCGATAGTTCTTCCGGCGAGAGTCCGGTTTCGACTTCGAATTCGGACCTGTAGAGACCACCGTAGTAGCTGTTCCAGTACTGCGGCAGGTCGCGCATCAGGGGCTTGTGCTTGATGCTGCTAGCTTTTTCCTGCGCGGCTTCGAACTCGGCGCGGATGGCGGCGGCGCGGGCTTGCGCGTCAGTGGCGCCGATGTCGTCGGCGTAAATTTCCCACAGCGGCGGATGCTCTTTGATCTTCTTATAAAGAAGAGGCTGCGTGATAGTGGGGTCGTCGACTTCGCTGTGACCGTGGCGGCGATAGCCGATGACGTCGATGACCACGTCGGTGCCGAACTTGTAACGGTACTCGGTGGCGATGCGAGCGACGCGCACGACGGCGTCAACGTCTTCTCCGTTGACGTGGAAAATGGGGATCGACTGACGGCGCGCGATGCAGGCGGCGAAGCGCGTGGAATGTTCTTCGAGATAGCTGGTGGTGAAGCCGAGAAGATTGTTGACCACGACGTGGATGGTGCCGCCGACGGTGTAGCCGGGGAGGTCGGCGTAGTTCATGGTCTCGGCGAGAATGCCTTGTCCGGCAAAGGCGGCATCGCCGTGGACGAGCAGCGGGAGATATTTTTCGCGTCCGCCTTCGCCGGTGCGGTCCTGCTTGGCGCGGGTGCGGCCGACGGTGACGGGGTCGACGGCTTCGAGGTGGCTCGG
>Ga0116223_10000095_pt1 | contig 110633 bp, 103 predicted proteins | sample Sb_taG_3_FD_90092 | JGI IMG/M metagenome (GOLD analysis project Ga0116223, IMG submission 90092) | Peat soil microbial communities from Weissenstadt, Germany - Sb_50d_a_PC metaG | ecosystem: Environmental > Terrestrial > Soil > Wetlands > Peat | place: Germany: Weissenstadt | collected... | reverse complement strand
CTCATAACCCAAAGGTCGCTGGTTCAAATCCAGCCCCCGCAACCAATTTGCTCAATCGAATTAGGAGCTTAGAAAAGGCCGCTTGATGCGGCCTTTTCTTTTTGCGCGATACGATCTTAAAATGGCGGAAACGCAGTGGAGCCTCGCAAACGAAAGAACTCGAACCAATCTTTGAACCCGGTGGAGACTCTTGCCGATGAAAAGCCCCGCAGCGGAGTTCGGGAGGTCAGGCTCTGGACCATTGGACACTCCACCCGGCCGATCAGCGAATTCATCGCACTGCTTCGCGCTCATCACATACAGCGGCTCGTTGATGTGCGAACCATTCCGCGTTCCGGACACAACCCTCAATTCAACGGAGATCTTCTGCGTCACTCTCTGGAGACGGTGGGAATTCATTATCGTCACATGCCCGCACTCGGGGGCCTCAGGCATGCGCGCCGCGACTCGACCAACACCGCGTGGCGCAACGCAAGCTTTCGCGGCTTTGCGGATTACATGCAAACTCCGCAATTTGATGAAGGTCTCAACGAACTGATTCGTCTGGCGCGCGGAAGCCGCACTGCAATCATGTGTGCGGAAGCGGTGCCGTGGCGCTGCCACCGTTCTTTGATTGCAGATGCGCTCCTGGTTCATGGTGTCAATGTGGATGAGATTGCGAGCGCGACCAGCGTTCGCTCGCACACACTCACTCCCTGGTCTCGCGTCGACGGGCAAAGCATCACTTACCCCGGAGAACCGCCAATCGAGCAAGAGCGCTCGATCGATTATCGGCAACGCTCCCGCGCGACCAGAAAACTTGAGAAGAAATGAGTCAAGCGTGACTCGGGCGGGAATGGCAGCGGCCAACCGCTCTCAGGCAAACAGCCAGACTTGCTGCGCGGTCTTGCCCAGGATCCAGGCTTTGTCGTCGGCGTTGAGGAACTTCATTTCGTCGCGAACGACGCTCAGAGTTTTGTCGTAGGTTGTCCAAGTCAAGTCCACTGGCCAGTCGGAGGCCCACATGAGGCGCTGCGGACCGAAGACTGCGTGAAGGCGCTTCACGTATTCCTGGGCATCGAGCCAGGGATATGGCTGATGGGAGATCGACCAGGTGTGCGATATCTTGACGAAGATGCGCGGATAGCGCGCCAGCGCGATTAACTTTTCGAGCTCCTGCGGGCGATCAACCGGGCAATCGGCCATGTGATCGATGACGATCGTGAGGTCGGGACATTGATCGATCAGATGCACAAGATCGGGCATGCGCGTGATCGGCGCGTACACCTGCATCGGAATCCTTAGCGACTGCGCACGCTTCCACAGCGGCGGCATCAAGGGGCCGTTGATCCAGTCGCCGCTGGCGTCGGCAGAGGGACTGATGCGCACACCATGAAAGCCCTGCTCTGTGAGATGGGAGAGTTGGTCTGGCGCGGCGGGATCTGTGGGATCGACGCGGCACACGCCCTGGAAGTTGGGAGCGAATTTCCTGATGGAATCGAGGCAGTAGCGATTGTCCCATTTGTAGCCGATGTACTGCGCGATCACCGTTCGCTGGACGCCATTGGCTTTCATCAAGTCCAGGGCCATCGCGGGAGTGCGATCTTCTTCAGGCGGATTTTTTGTGCCGGGGGCCCACGGATAATGCGAGTCATTGATCCATACGTGAATCTGGGCATCGACGACGCGGTATTCTGCCGGTCGTTCGGGAACTGCGAGAACGAGGCCTGCGAATGAAAATTCGCGACGAGTCATCGTCATAAATAAATCGGCTCCAGTTTGCGAACGATGTATGCGCCGCAGCGGTGAAAGTCGGCGAGCGGGCCCAGGCGGGCAGTGTCGAGATCGACGCAGATCCACCCACGATAGTCGACGCTCTTCAAGACACGGTGGCAGGCGGGGAAATCCACTTGCCCGTCTCCCAAGTCGTAGCTGCTATTGAAAAAGCGAGCCGAGTCCGAGTCTTTGGGAAATACCTTTCCGTTTGGCTGCACCCAGTCTTTCGTCGGGGTCGTCCATTTCGAGTCTTTGTAATCGAGAAAGCGGATGCGATGCTTGTAGCGGTTGAGCGTGCCTACGACGTCGCAGCCTGCAAGATTCAGATGGCAGGTATCCGGTGAAAGCCCAAAAAGCTTCGGGTCGGTCATGGCCATAAAGCGGTCGACCTCATCCTGATTTTGAACCATCTGGCCCATGTGATTGTGCAGGCCCGCGGTAAAGCCCATGGTGCCGGCCAATTCGCCGATCTGGTTGCAGCGGTCGCACAGCTCGCGAAATGCGGCCGGCGTTTGCGTCGCCGGCAAGTTGCGGCTTGGAGAAAAGACGACAAGATGATTGGCGCCGAAGTCGGCGAGAAACTTCATGGCGCTGCGGGCGCTGTCGAGCACTGCCTGGCGCTGGGTGGCATCGTGCAGTGCGCCGTTCCAGGAGATTGTGACTACATCGAGGTTGCGTTTGGAGACCTCACGGAGCATTTGCGCGGGCGTCATCTGATAATCGCTCAGGATGTGCGGAAAGCCCGCAAGGCGAACGCCGATGAAGCCGGTTTGCTGCATGACCTCAAGCATGTCGGTAAAGGGAGCCGGGCGATAATATCTCCACAACGCCTCTGACAAAGCCCACTTGATCTTTCGATTGGCAGGCTTGTCGCCCTCAGCGCGCGCCACGCTCGTTGCCAGCATGGAGAGGGCGGCAACAAATTCCAGGCGATTCATGCTCATGCGATCCCTCCAAATCCTTCACCAAGTGGCTTGCCGCACCAGTTTCTCACGGGAACGCCATCGCGCAAGCAGCCGCTCTTTTCTTCTCACCTGATTTCGCATTATTCTATAAGCAGGATTCTTGCAATGAAAACCTTCACTCTCGACGAAGCGCAATCGCTGCTGCCCGTGCTGGAATCGTTGCTGAAGCGCGCCATGGAAGGCAGGCAGTCTGCCGAGAAGGTGGAGGCGGGGCTCAACAGCATTGCCCAGCGGATTTATTTCTCGGGCGGGATGCGGGTGAACGGTTCTGAAATCGCCAAGCAACGCGCCGAGTTGGAGACGCTCCTCAAGCAAATCCGCGAGATCATTGCCGAGATTGATGCGATTGGCGTGCAGGTGAAGGATTTGGATTCGGGGCTGCTGGATTTTCCCTGCCGCGTCGATGACGAGGTGGTGTTGCTCTGCTGGCGAATGGGCGAGCCGGCGATCGAACACTGGCACACGATGGAAGCCGGCTTCCAGGGCCGCCAACCCGTGGATGAACGTTTTCGCCGCCGCGCCGCATCGGGCGAACGGCCGAACTAGGACTGTGACCGGATCATTTCGTACTTTGGCGTTGGTGGTTCCCAGGCCCCAAAATCGAGATCTGGGGCACCCATGAGTGGGAGAAATCTCAGCGGTCACAGACATAGGTGGTGGGCGTTAACGGGGTGCGGCTTCATTTTATTTCAGTTGGAAACGGAGAGCTGAAAGCTAAAAGCCGGGAGCTAATAGCAGCTTTTATGTGCGGACGATTTGCCCGGAGGTCCACTCGGGAGGTTCTGGCGGATTGGTTCGGATTGGATCTGGAAGACCAGCCGCCGTTCGTCCCGAGCTTCAACATTGCACCGCAAAGCGTGCAGCCGGTGGTGCGCCTCGGCCGTGACAGCGGGAGAGAGGAGTTTGCTCTTCTGCGGTGGGGACTTGTGCCCTTCTGGGCCAAAGACGCGAAAATCGGCTACTCCACCATCAATGCGCGCGCGGAAGAAGCGGCCAACAAACCGGCATTTCGCGAAGCGATGCGCAAGCGGCGGTGCCTGGTTCCCGCCGACGCTTTCTATGAGTGGGAACGCAACGACCCGAAGAACAAGCAACCATTCGCGATTGCGCTGAAAAGCGGTGAACCGTACGCGTTCGCGGGACTCTGGGAGAGTTGGCGCCACAAGGAGGGGGAGCCGCTGGAGACCTTCACCATTCTGACCACCGAAGCCAACGAAGCGCTGCAGCCGATTCACAATCGCATGCCGGTCATCCTAGCGCGGAAGGACTACGGCCGCTGGCTGGAGCCTGCCGCGCCGGAGCGGCTTCCGGTGGATCTGTTGCGCCCATTCCCCGCGGAAGAGATGGCTGCCTGGCCGGTAAGTCAACGTGTCGGAAACGTCAGAAACAATGATTCTGAGCTGCTGGCCGCCGAATAAATCTGCGCATGCGAGATAATCTTCTCCCGAATGTTTGCGCGAAATTTGACGACACGAAAATGCTCGCGGTTGCGCAAGCCGTGATTGAAGTAAACCTCGGCTCGACTCCGGCATCGAATTCATATAGTTAAGTAGTTAAGTTGCGGCCCAAGCGCCGCAAGCATAGAGAACCACGAGCAACGCCAGGAACCACGTTGTTCCAGAACGATCCGGAACAGATTGAACTGGCAGATCTGCAAGCCCGAGCGACAACGGGCGTCGCGCTGAAGCGCACAACTCTCACGGCGCCATAAAGGAGTTTCTATTTATGAGAAGCACATCGATCCTCGCTGTTTCCATTGCGTTTGCAACTTGCGCACTTTTTTGCCCAAAACCCGCCGCGACACAGACCTCGAATGGAACAACGGATGTGGACGCCAGCATGGCGGCAGGCGCGGCTAGTCAAGTGGCGGCCCAGATGGTGCCGGCGAATGCCACTCTGGCACAGGCGATTGACGCAAAGAAGATGCAACCTGGACAGCCGTTCCAAGCCAAATTGAGCGATACCGTTCACCTGAAGAATGGCGTGGAACTGCCCAGGGGCACGACCCTGGTGGGCACAGTCGCCACAGACCAAATGGGGAATGGAAAGTCGACCCTGGCCCTGCGTTTCACCAAGGCGGATTTGAAGGGTGGTAAGGAGATCCCCATCCAGGCGACGATTGTTGGTGTCGCCCCACCGGCAAATGGTTCTGGCTGGGACGGAAGCGGCGCTCAGGCGCCTCCGAGTCCCTGGAACGGAAGCTCCCTGCAGGTGGATGAAATCGGGGTCATGTCGGGGATCGACCTTCACAGCAAAATTGCGGGCGAGGATTCGGGAGTATTTGTATCGTCGAGAAAAGACAACATGAAATTCCTGAATCAAAGTCAGCTTTCGCTGGCCATCGCTCCCCGTGGCACGAGCGAGACGAGCGGTGGATTTTAGTTAACAGAGTTCGCGCAATTCGAGATTGCCAAACGACTCGCCTCGTACTTCGCCCCCTTGCCACGCAGGCGACAAGGGGCGAAGGAGGCGTGTTTCAGTCTCGGAGTAAAGACCGCCTCCGGAGCGGGTCTGATGCTGTTCCGGTCTACGGGCTGAAGTTCGCGGGCGTTAAGACAGACCCCATCTGAGCCAGACCTGTCGAACGAAATCGGTCATCCCCACGTCTCTACTGTGACGACCAGATCTTCTGTGCGCCCTTCAGGAAGCGAGGCCACAGGACAAGGCACGCGTCCTGGCGTTACCCTTTCAATAAGTTGCGCTTTTTTGCGGATTCCGCTTGGCAAGAATAATAGGCCGCTTTCTGGCTACTCTCGGGGAGTGACGATGAAGATCGGCGCTGGGCTTTTGCTTGCATCAACGGTCGTGTTTTCAGGGTGCTCGGGATTCTGGGATCCGCCGGCGAACAGCGGCGGGGGCGGCGGCACGACGCCCACGACACTTTCCAGCGGCGTCTTTTATGTGGTCAACGAGACGACCAAGCAGCTCGTGGGCTACTCGATCAACAGCGGCACGCTCGGCGCAATTTCGGGCGGCACCGAAACTTTTCTGGCAGCGCCTAGCTGCATTGCCATCGCACCGAGTGGCGGGTTTCTCTACGTGGGGACAACCGGTGGCATCTATATGTATTCGATTGGATCGAGCGGCGCCTTGACCGCGGGAAGCAATGGAGGGATTTTTAACAGCGGCGAATTGCCGGCGGCGATGGAGGTGGATCCCAGCGACTCGTGGCTGATCGCCGCATACATCAACGGCTCCAACCAGGTGGAACTGGATGCGATTCCGATTTCCGCGACCAATGGGAGTTACATCGGCGCGCCCGGCGCGGCATTGCCGTCTCAGGCGTTCAGTATCGCCAATGCAACGGTGAAACAGATCGCGATCTCTCGCGATGGCGCCAATGTGTTTGTGGCGCTTGGCACCGGGGGGACGATCGTGGTCCCGTTCAATTCAGGCAACTCCAATCCATTGGGAGCGACGGCGAGAACGATTGCCCCGCAGACCAGCGGCGGCTCCGCGCTCTCTGTGGCAGTGGATCCGACAACGCGGTTTTTCTATATCGGAGAGACTCTGGTTAACTCATCTGCCACCCCGGGTGGCCTGCGCGTCTTCAGCTACAGCTCGTTGAGCTCCGGCACGCTGGCGCAAATTACCGGTTCTCCGATCGCGAGCGGCGGGCTTTCGCCGAACGCCATCCTGCCGCTCGGCTCAGGCGATTTCGTTTATGTGGCAAACGGACAAGGCCCGACGACCGCGGGGAATATTGCGTGGTTCTCCCTGTCGGCCTCGGGAAGCACTTACACGATTGCCGCGGGCAAGACAATTGGCGCCGGCATACAGCCGATGGGACTGGCGGAGGATAACACGAAAGCCTTCGTGCTGGCCGTTTCCACTGGAGGATCGACAACGAGCGGGAATCCCGATCTGGACGCTTACACCATCAGCTCGGGAGCGCTGACTTTGGCGGTGAAGTCGGTTACCGGCACTGACCCGGTGGGAGCGGTGGCGGTGGCGGCGGTGCCGAAGTAACTGACCACTGCTGAAGTGCTATTCTCGAAGAGAACGCCAAGGCTGTGCCGACTCGTTTCCCAATTCATTTTGTTCGTTTTCTCCAGCGCTCATTGAGCGTCTTGCTGCTGCCGGCGGCGGCATGGTGCTGCATTTTCTTCGCAGCGGGGTGCAGCCGTTTTCATTATGAGAAACATGAGATGGTGTACGTCTCCATTCGCGAGACGTACCTGCACGACCGCGTGGCTCCGGTGTCAAACCGGGTGTGCCAGGTGGTGAATGGGCAAGCTCTCGAAGTATTGGAGCATGGGCACCGCTTTCTCAAAGTGAAGACGGACAAGAACGAGATCGGATGGATTGAAGAGCACGCTGTAATTAACGCCAAGATCTACGACGGATTTCAAAAGCTCGCCGAAGAGCACAAGGACGCCCCGGTGGCGGCTACGGCCACTCTGGGCGACAACCTGGCGATGCACATTCTTCCGGGGCGCGAAACGGACCGATTTCATCTGCTGGCTGGAAATACCAAGGTGCAGCTTCTGGAGAGAGCTTCAGCTCCGAAAAAGCCTGCAGAAGCCTTCGGGCCGTTACCTGTCCCGAACGAGACAAAGCCGGCCGGGGGAGCGAAGCAATCGCCGGCAGCGAAAGGAGCGAAGCCGGCGGCGGCAGCAAGCGCAACGGGCGCGGAAGAGACTGAGCCGCCGGAGATGGAAGACTGGTGGCTGGCGCGCGATCCGCAGGGACACGTGGGCTGGCTGCTGGCGAGCAGGCTGGATGTGGATGTGCCGGACGATGTTGCCCAGTATGGCGAGGACCAGCGCTTTGTGGGTTGCTGGATGCTGACCAAGGTGATGGATCCCGAGGTCGATACGCCAGACCATGAGAAACCCGAGTATCTGACGGTTCTGGCGCCTCATCACTATGGTTTGCCGTACGATTTCGACCAGGTGCGCGTGTTCACCTGGAGCGTGAAGCACCATCGCTACGAGACGGCGTTTCGTCTGCATCCGATCCAGGGCTTTCTGCCGGTGCGCGTGTTTCAGGAAACGACACCGAAGGGCACCGTTCCGGCGTTCAGTTTTCAGATCGCGAGCAACGGCGATGTGAGTACGGATCCTGCAACCGGCGTGATGCGGCCCGCGGCTCCCAGGACGATTGAATACGACATGATCGACACGCGGGTGCAGCGCGCCGGCGCGGATAAAGCGCCGATTCCTGCGATGCATGAGTCGGGGGAGAAGGCGGGGAAGCCAGGGAGCAAGGCGGCGAGGGAGCGAGGAAGCAGGAAATAGGGATTAGGGAATAGGGACAAGGGAATTGCCGGCGGATGCTGGATGCGGAGACACAGTGAAATTGTTTGCGGGAGCTTTCGTAGAAATACTGTAATTCTTGGGAAGATGGGACAAATGGCGGTTTTGCGCACGGTAATTGCGCAGAGCCGCTTTTTTATTTCCGAAGGGAAGGAGAACGAGATGTTTGAGCATGGACGCAGGATGAAAAGGCACAAGAGGTGGCCGGGATGGGGCGACGGCCATCCCGGCGCGCCCGGCCACGCTGTGAAAAACAAACGGATTCACAGCGGCAGATCGGGAGAGTATTGTGTCCTGGTAGGGCCCATCCCCCACATCCCAACGAAAAAGCGAGGAGGTCTAGTCATGCCAACAACCATTGGAAGAGTGGAATGCAGGAACTTCAGCGCCCCGAACGAAGTGAGGACGTTCGAAAAGGGCAAGGTGGAAATTGTGAACGTTGGAGGAGCGACAATTGGGCGCGCGACATTCGAGCCCGGATGGAAGTGGTCGACCTGCGTGAAGCCGATTGCGAAGACCGGCAGTTGCCAGGCGGCGCACTTTGGATACCAGGTGTCGGGAACGATGGTCACGCGGATGGATGACGGAACTGAGAGCACAACGAGGGCTGGCGATGCGGTGAGCCTGCCGCCGGGACACGACGCCTGGGTGGTCGGCAACGAGCCCGTGGTCTTCGTCGATTTCCAGGGCATGGTGGATTACGCGAAGAAGCGCTGATCGGACATGAGCGAAGTTGAGGACCGCCTGTAGGGAACAAAGCACTTTTGTTTCCCAGCTTCTCTCGATGCGACTCAACGGCCAAGGCCTGAAACGAGGCGGGCTGCCGGGGTGTCCTTGTGCGGGCGTGGACGCCCGCACTACGGCCGGACACCACCCCACGGACGAAGACCTTTCCGTGGGGGCCCAAGTCGGGAGACCGGCGTTACATCACGATGACGGCGGAGCCTTCGCCGGTTTCTTGCTTGATGGCTTCAAGGGCGCGATTCGCGTCGTCGAGCGAGAAGGTTTGCACGGCGGGACGGAAGTTGAGGTCGCGGGCGAGTGCGAGGAAATCGCGCGCGTCCCGGCGCATCATGTTGGCGACGCTGCGCAACTGGCGCTCACCCCAGAGCAGGCGATCGTAGTCGAAGGCGGGCACCTGGTCGAGGTGAATGGCGTTGATGGCGACGACGCCGCCCTTGCGCAGAGCGGCTAGCGCGCTGACGACGACTTTGCCTGAAGGTGCGAAGGTGATGGCGCGATCGAGCGCGACGGGAGGCTTTGCGTCTTCGTCGCCGACCCACGTGGCGCCGAGCGATGCAGCAGCTTTGCGGTGCTGCTCGCCGCGCGTGACGACGTAGACCTCGCAATCCCATGAATGAAGAACTCGAATGGCGAGCGAGGCGGAGCTGCCGAAGCCGAAGAGGCCGACGCGCTCGCCGCGCTGAACGCCCGCGACGCGCAGGCTGCGGAAGCCGATGACCCCGGCGCAAAGCAGCGGCGCGGCGACGATGGGCTCGAGGCCTGCGGGAAGAGGGTTGACGAAATCGGCGCGCACCGCGGCGAACTCGGCGTAGCCGCCGTTGACGGAGTAGCTGGTGAAGACGGGATGGTCGCAGAGATTCTCCATATTGTGGCGGCAGAACCAGCAATCGCCGTCGACGCCGCCGATCCAGGAGACGCCGACGCGCGTGCCTGCGGGGAGCACCGTGGTTGTGCCTTCGACAATCTCGCCGACGATTTGATGACCGGGGATGATGCGTGGATGGAGCGGTTTGAGATCGCGCTCAACGATGTGGAGGTCAGTGCGGCAGACGCCGCAGGCGAGGACCTTGAGGAGCAGTTCGCCGGACAGAGGCTGCGGGCGCGGGATGTCTTCGATGGAGAGCCAGGAGCCGGGAGTTGCTGACGTGGAGTCGAAGACGGCGGCATGCATGGGAGAGGCCTCTGGAGACAAGGTTAGCGCAGAGGAGCAGCGGGGTTAGCGGGTTGGCGTCGATAGCGCGACGATGGTGAGTTCGCAAGTTGGCGGAGCAAGATGCGATGTCGACAACGACGTTCCCCCGGTCGTCATCACGTCTCGTCCAAAAGTAACGGGGATTTGAGGGTACGCAGGATACGCAGGTATGTTCAGCAGCGCTAGCCACATTTCAGTAGCGGAATATAATCCATTTCACCTTATGGGTTATCCCTCCCTATCTCTTCCCGCAACGGCAAGATCGCGAAGCCTCGATGAGGCCAGTGTGCGGTCACTGGCTCTCGTTGTCTTCAGCGTTTCCATGTTCCTGAGCGCAACTCTGCTGTTCATTGTTGAGCCCATGGTCGGGAAGATGCTGACGCCGTTGCTCGGTGGCACTCCAGCAGTTTGGAATACGTGCCTGGTGTTTTTTCAAGCCGTGCTTCTGGCCGGCTACCTCTATGCTCACGCTGCGCTAAAGTTTCTGGGACGAAGAGCGCAGATTGCGGTGCATCTTGCCCTGGTCGCTCTGCCGCTGATGATTGCGGGGATGCTGCCGCTGCACCTTCCGGCGGGATGGGAGCCGCCCGCTGAAAGCAATCCAGTGGGATGGGTGCTGTGGTTGCTGCTGGTCGTCGTGGGCCTTCCATTCTTCGCGCTCTCGTCCACAACATCAGTGATGCAGCGCTGGTTTGCGGACTCGGGCCGGGAGGACGCTCATGATCCGTATTTTCTGTACGCGGCCAGCAATGCCGGAAGCCTGATCGGTCTGCTCGCGTATCCGCTGCTTTTGGAGCCGTTGCTGCGATTGCACACCCAAAGCTGGTTATGGAGCGTAGTGTACGCGATGTTTCTGGCAATGACGGCGGGATGTGCGGTTCTGGCATGGAAGTGGCGGGGCGACAACGCAGAGCTCACAATCAATAAAGCTCGAGAGGTCGCGGCAGACAAACGCGATGCGACGGATTCGATTGCGTGGGCGACACGATGGCGCTGGATCGCGCAGGCATTCATTCCTTCGAGCTTGATGCTGGGCGCGACGAGCGCGATTACCGCGGATGTTCCGGCTATTCCTCTGTTTTGGGTTCTACCGCTGGCGGCCTACTTAATCAGTTTTGTCTTCGTCTTTGCCAAGAAGCCGCCGATTTCGCATCGGTGGGCTGTGGAGCGGGTGCCCTTCCTTATCCTCATCGGGCTTTTCCCTTCGATCTCGCAAACCCGGCTTTCGCTTGCAGAGCTTCTGCTCGTGTATCTGACGGTCCTGTTTGGATTGGCGCTGGTTTTTCATGGGGAGCTGGCGAATAGCCGGCCAGCGGTGAGCCACTTGACTGAGTTTTATCTTTGCCTTTCGATTGGCGGCGTCCTGGGCGGTATCTTCAATTCGCTGATTGCCCCGGTCATATTCCACACCGTGATGGAATTGCCGCTGGCGCTGATCTTCGCCGCGCTGATTCGGCCGCTGCCAATTGCGGGTTCGATTGCCGGCGCGAGTGATTGGACGCGGCGGAAGGACTGGCTTTTGCCGCTGGCGCTGGGAATCTGCATGGTGGTGGTGATCATGGGCCTTGCCCACACCAGCATCCAGCCAGGCCACGTGGAAACAACGTTGGTTTTTGGTTACTCGATGGTATGGTGCATGAGTTTCGGCAAGAGGCGGATGCGGTTCACATTAGGGCTGGCCGCGCTGCTGGCGGCGAGCTGGCTCTATGCTCCCTTTGGCGAGATGCTCTCCGCGCAACGCAGTTTCTTCGGCGTCTATCGGGTGAGAAACAGCCCGGATGGAGGATTCCGCCTCTTTTATCACGGAGGAGTTCTGCATGGCACGCAAAGCCTCGACCCGAGCGCGAGCTGCGAACCGCTTTCTTATTTCACGCGCAGCGGGCCAGCGGGCTCGATCTTTGAGGCCGCGCAAGCCAGGAAGCCGCAGGGAAACTGGGCGATTGTCGGTCTGGGCGCAGGAGCCTTGGCCTCGTATGCGCAACCCGGCCAGACGCTCACTTTTTATGAGCTCGATCCCCTGGTGAAAGAGATTGCTGAGGATCCACGCTACTTCACGTTTCTGACGCGATGCGCCCCGGCGGCGAAGTTTGTGCTCGGAGACGCACGATTGAAGCTGCGCGACGCACCCGATGGCAGCTACGGACTGATTGTTCTGGACGCCTTCAGCGGAGATTCGATTCCCATGCACCTGGTGACCAGGGAGGCGCTCGCGCTGTATCTGCGCAAGCTGGCTCCCGGCGGCCTGATTGCATTTCACATCTCCAATCTTTATTTCAATCTTGCGCCGATGGTGGGCAATCTGGCCGAGGACGCCCATCTGACTGCGTACATCGGAAACGATACGGGGCTTTCGCAGGCGCAGCGCGATCAAGGAAAACAGGCATCGATCTGGGTGGTGATGGCGCGCGACCCGGGGGAGCTGAGCACGCTGGCCGCGCAGACAGGCCGGCCATTTCAATGGAAGCCGCTGAAAGGGCGGCCTGGATCCCCACTTTGGACGGACGACTACTCGAACTTGCTGGGCGTGGCGAAGTCGTTCACGAGCGTGGAGTGATGGGTGAAGAGCGGAGCTGGCGGGTCTGGCGGAGTTAGCAGAGTCAGGAACTCTAACTAAGACTCGGGACTACTGCGGGTGGCGGCGGAGCTCCAGCTCGACGACGCGAAGCATTTCCGTTTCGGGGGCGGGCTTGCCGGTCCAGATTTCGAACTGGCGAGCGCCCTGCTGCACGAACATCTCGAGACCGGAGATGACGGCAAGGCCGCGCGATTTGGCGAGCTTGAGCAGCGGGGTCTCGATCGGCGTGTAGACCAGGTCGAAAACGAGCGAGGCGTTAAGTTCGTTTTCTTTGATGGGGAGCGGCTGCTTGATGCCGGTCATGCCGCAAGGGGTGGTGTTGATGATGGCATCAAAGCGCTGCTTCGAGAGCACGTTCTGCTTGAGCACGTGGGCTTTCGCCTTGCGCGCGAGGGCGACGGCCTTTTCGTGCGTGCGATTGACGATGTAGATCTCTGCGCCCTGCTCAACGAGACCGAAGACGGCTGCGCGGGCTGCGCCGCCTGCGCCGAGGACGAGGATACGCGCGCCCTTGAGACGCATGCGGCGTTCGAGAGGGCGGACAACGCCGGCAACGTCCGTGTTGAATCCGTAGAGCTTGCCATCCGCGCCGGTGCGGAGCGTGTTGCATGCGCCGATGCGAGCGGTGAGCGGATCCATGTTGGCGAGATGCGGCAGGACCTCCTGCTTGAGAGGCATGGTGACGGCGACGCCATCGAGAGGCAGGTCGCGAACCACCGTGAGCAGGTCATCGAGGGTGCGCACCTTGAGGGGAAGCATGATGGCGTTGAGGTTCTCGCGGCGGAAGGCCGTGGCGTGCATGACAGGCGAAAGCGAATGCGCGATGGGATTTCCGGCGACACCGAAGATGCGCGTTGCGGGGTCGAGCTGCTCGAGCCGGTAGAGATCGAGGAGCGTGCGGGCGGAGATCTGGCCGGCCGCTGTTTCAATGCCTTCAGCGGCGGAGGCGAAGGTGAAGGCGGCGCCGGCGCGCGGGCTCAGGACGCGGCTGATGATGCCCTCTTCGCCCATGGCGATGCCGACGACGAGCGAGGCGAGGGACTGGTCTTCAATCATCTGCAGGACGGCAAGGTTGTCAGTGAGGCTACGGGCAGTGGTGACCACCTTGACGAATTCCGGCTCATAGGCGGCGATACGCTTGGCGACCTGGTTTAGGCCGTCAGGGCGGCGGGTGCGGGTAAAGTCGTGCGAACTGATGAGGAGCGCGGTTCCGGCGGCGCGAAGGGCGGCGCGGAACTTGGTAAGTTGCGCGCGGGTGCAATGCTCGACGGACTCAATTTCGACGTCGACGATGTGGCAGCCGGTTTCTGCCGCCTTGAGGAGGATTTCGAGCTCGGCGTTGAGGGCACCCGTGAAATGGCCGCCATACGGCTTACGTCGGCAGGTGACGATGGAAGTGATTTCGCGGTGCCGGGTGAGGAAGGTCTTGAGCTCGGGCAGGGCGGCGGCCGGTTTCGGCAGGAAATCGAGGCGGAACTCAAGGAAAACAGAGTCTTTAAGGGCAGCTCCGGCACGCGCGAAGAGCTCAGCTGGGGTCGCTCCCTGGACTGCAATGCACAACTTGCCCACCCGCAGGCGCGGCACGGCAGGAGCCGGCGCGGTCGGCGAAGCCAGCGTACTGGAGACAGAAAGTGGCATTCCCTTCAATTGACGCATCTTAAAGGGGTTTTGTGGCCAATGCAACCAATAAGATAGGGTACGAAAGGGTTAAGGCTCAAAGGACTTACCCCCGGGGGAGGGGGAATTAGCGGTGCAGCCCTTCGGCGGAGGGGGTTTGGCACAGGATTCGAGGGCTGAAGGCAGGGGACCGACCCATACTGGGGGGCGTTTCAGTGGTGCGGTACAGGTCCCCGGGGCGCCCATGAAGCTCACCCCCCGCCCGCGAGGGTTCCGACCGGAAACGGTTTGTGGGAGTTCGCTTGACCAGGGGCCGTCCCTCGGCTGAAGATGGCTGACGCGTCAAGAGTGGACTGACCACTGGCACCCTGGGGTCGGGCGCAATTGCTTCCAATTGATGAAGGAGATGGAACATTGAGGAGATTTGTCGGTCGCAGAGATTTCTTGAAAGCAGCGGCACAGGGCGCGCTGGCAGCACCTTTGGTGGCTTCGCTCGAGAGGCTTGGCATGGCGCAAGCGGCCAAGCCGGCGGGCGCGGCTGCTGCTCATGCTCATGCGGCGAAAGCCACGCAGGGCGGGCCGAAGGTGACGCTGAATGTGAAGGATTATGGCGCGACCGGAGATGGAAAAACGAACGACACACTGGCCTTGCAACTGACCATCGAGCGATGCGCGGTGCTGGGCGGTGGTGAAGTGGTGGTGCCGGCGGGCGATTACTCGACGGGCGCGCTGGTGCTGCGCGGCAATGTGCTGCTGCACATCGAAGACGGGGCAAGCTTGCTCGGCACCGGCGATATGGCCGACTATCCAATTGCCGAAGTGCGCTGGGAGGGGCGCTGGATCAAGGGGTACAGCGCGTTTATTTCGGCGACGGACAGCGAGAATTTCGGTATTACGGGGCTGGGAAAGATTGTGGCGAGCCCGGAGACCCGCGGGCGCGTGGATCGCAAGACCGGAATGCGGCTGCCAGCGCTGCTGGAGTTCACGAACTGCCGCAATGTGAATGTGGAGAACTGCTTTACGAGCCAGTCGGGGATGTGGTCGATTCATCCCGTGTACTGCGAGAACGTGACATTCAAAAACCTGACGGTGAACAGCGGGGCGGATGGGATCGATGTGGACTCGTGCAAGCACACGGTGATTGACGGCTGCACATTTGACACGAGCGACGACTGCATCTCGCTGAAGTCGGGGCGGGGAGAAGAGGCAAACACCATCAACCGACCCTGCGAAGATGTGCGCATCTCAAACTGCACGTTCAGCGACCGTTTTTTTGCGTGCATCGGCATTGGCAGCGAGACATCGGCAGGCGTGAAGGATGTGGTGGTGGAGCACTGCAAGTGCGTGAGCGCGCGCACGCAGGCGATTTACATCAAGAGCCGGCCGGGACGAGGCGCTTACGTTGAGAACATCAGCGTGAACGACTTCGAGGCTTCGGGCGCGAAGCAGGGCTTTCTGCGGCTGAACAACCTGAACAGCGGAAAGGTGGATGAGTTTTCTGTTCCCGGCGACGCGGGGATTCCGGAGTTCCGGAACTTCAAGTTCTCGAATATTCGCGTGACCGATGAAGCCATGCTGGTGCAGGCGACGGAGATTCATCCGCGCAAGCCGCTTGTCGGCTTCTCGCTGACGAACGTGACGGGCACGTGCAAGAGCGGCATCACGCTGGCGAACATGAGAGATGTGGTGATCCGGAACGTGAAGGTGACGGGATTCGATGGGCCGCTGATCAGCGTTGATAACGTGACGGGAATGGGATTGGCGGGCGCGGCGAAGATCGATCCTGCGAAGATGCCGAAGGTTCCGGAGGCGGTGGCGGAGCCGGAGAAGAAGTATGAGTTGCATTGAAGGTAGCGGAGCTAGCGGAGTTAGCGGAGTTAGCCAGATTCGACGAATTGCGAGGAAGTTTTGATGAGGATGATGCGAAGCCGTTTTGTTCTTGCTGCGGTGGGAGTTCTGGCGTGCTCGTTATGCGGGCAAACGGGGAACTCCAGCATTCCGGACAGGCCGGACCCGAAAGAGCTTCCGCTGCCGCCGATCAAGACGTCGATGCCCGATATGCCCAGTGTAGATCAGTTACCGGTGCGCACCGAGATGCCGGCGGTGATGACGCTGGATAACGGCAAGCCGGTGAAGACGCTGAAGCAGTGGCAGGAGCGCCGCGAACAGATGAAGCGGATTCTCGAATATTACGCGGTAGGGCTGGCTCCGCCACCGCCGGGCAATGTGAAGGGTACCGAAGTGAGCTCGCAGATGCTGATGGACGGCAAGGTAAAATACCGGCTCGTGCATTTGACCTTCGGACCGAACGAGAGCCTGAGCCTGGACATCGGCATCTTTACGCCGGCTGAGGGCAGACCATTTCCGGCGCTGGTGTCGCCCTCGGGCACGCCGCCGGGAGCGAAGGCCCTTACGAGGCTGCCGGAAGGCGCCAACCAGGGACACAACCAAGATGTGCTGATGGTGGTGGGGCCTGTTTCGCCGGCGGAGGCGGCCGCGAATGCGCAACGGATGAGCGGATTCTTCAGGCCGCGGACGGCGGAGCAGATTGCAGAGAGCAATCCGGCGATTGCGCATGGATTTGCGTTTGTGATGTTCAACAACAATGACTGCGGTGAAGACTCCACGCTGCGGCTGCCCGATGGAAGCTGGGCGTATCGCACCACGCGATTTTTTCCGGCGTATCCGAATTACGACTGGGGTTTGCTGCGCGCGTGGGCGTGGGGCGCGTCGAGGATTGTGGATTATCTGGTGACCGATCAAGCGATCGACAAGAACAAGCTGATCATTACCGGCGTGTCGCGCACGGGAAAGGCGGCGCTGATTGCGGGCGCGTTTGACGATCGCTGGGCGATGGTGGCGCCGGTGGCGAGCTCGGGCGGAGGAACTCCCGCGTATCGCTACAGCGGATCGATTCCAGATCGCGGCGGCAAAGAAGGACTGACGGAGATGGTGCGCAAGTATCCCAACTGGTTTTCGCCGCATCTGCACCAGTTCTGGGGGCAACCGGACAAGCTTCCGTTCGATGAGCATTGGTTTATCGCGCTGGTTGCGCCGCGGCCGTTCATCAGCCTGGAAGGCGATCACGACCAGAACGTGAATGCGAATGGGGTGTACCAATCGTTGCTTGCGGCGAAGCCCGCGTATGCGTTCCTGCATGCGACGGACAAGCTGGGAGTCAGTTGGGCCGACCGGCCGCATGGCATGGTCAAGGGCGACTGGGACGCGCTGCTCGCGTTCGCCGATAAGTTTCTGCTTGGCGAGCCGGTGGATCGGACGTTTGATCAGTTTCCGGCGGGAGTGGGAGAGACAGGGACCAAGGGAACAAGGGACCAGGGGATCAAGTGAAAAGTGGTTAGTGGTTAGTGGTCAGTGGTCAGTGGTCAGTGATTAGAGAAAAGTGATGAGAGACCAGAGATCGCTGGAGTTAATTGGAGAATAAATGAGGAGATTTCTGCAGGGAAGCTGGTTGCGGCTGGAGAGTATCCCCGCTACTGTTTTGCTTTTGTTGACGGCGGCGGGAATGGCGCAAGCCGGGGCTGAGCCAGAATCCACCATCTGGCGGTTTGACGATGTTGATTCGGTTGGCGGGCATGCGACGCATGTGCTCGGGCATCCGCACCTGATCGATTCGCCGTACGGAAAGGCGATCGAGTTCAATGGCGTGGACGATGCGCTGTTTGTGGATGTGCATCCGCTGGCCGGGGCGAGCACCTACACTTGGGAGGTGATCTTCCGGCCCGATGCGAACGGGGCGCAGGCGCAGCGATTCTTTCACCTTGCCGAAGTGGATCCGGCGACTGGCAAAGACACCGGCAACCGCATGCTGTTTGAGATTCGCATTGTGAAGGGCGAATGGTGTCTCGACAGTTTTGCGCAATCGAACGACTCGCGACGGGCACTGCTGAATTGCGACGATCTGCATCCACTGGGAAAGTGGTACCGCGTGACGGCGGTGTATGACGGCAAGATGCTGCGCAATTATGTGGGCGATGAAAAGCAGGGTGAGGGCGAATTGCATTTGACGCCGCAGGGTGCGGGGCACTCGTCGATTGGAACGCGGATTGACCGGCGCGATTACTTCAAGGGCGCGGTGTTTGAGGCGCGGTTTACGCCGCGGGCGCTCGAGTCCGACGAATTTTTGAAGATGCCGCCGGTGGTGGATGCAGGTGCTGGGAAGTGAATGGCTGCTGACGTGTGAATCCCAGGGCGCCGATCTCACCCTGAACGCAAAGAACGTGTTTAGGATGTGGCAACGAGGTTTTCCCTCGCATGCCAGAAGAATTTTCCCGTGAACCCGCGCGGGGAGGGCGTAGCATCGTGTGCAGAGAGCCCTCCGTTGGAAGTGCGAAAAGGACGTGCCATGCGCAAGTGGGGCATCGTCATCAGCGTGTTTTACGCAGTGATTGTGCTGGGCCTTCTCGTGCCCTCGGGGATGATCGTTGCAGGTGATAGCGATCCACTCTGGACGGTGTTCTCGAAACATTTGATCGCCGTCTATTCGGAATGGCCGTGCGTAGTTCCGGTTGTTGCGTTACTGGCTGGACAGGCCATTTTGCTCTTTCTTTCTGTTGACACATCGTTCAGGAAATCCAGGCCCAGAGCACATATCGCTGTCTCGGTGACAGCGGGGTCGATGTTATTCGCACTGCTGGCTGTTGCTGTTGTTCTCGGCGTGGGGTTCGCAGTGCGTGGCGACAAGTTCCACCTGGCCGATTCCGAGTGGGGCCTGTTGGTGTTTTGGCTGGCGCTGTGGGTCGCGTGGGGAATTGTTTTCTACTTTTACTTCAGGAATTCAGCGAATGTGACGGGGCGCGTTGTGTCGTGGCTCCTGAAGGGCAGCGTGCTGGAGTTGCTGATCGTGGTGCCGTGCCACGTAATTGTGCGGCGACGCGAAGATTGCTCGGCGCCGGTCTTCACCAGTTTCGGCATCGTCACGGGGATCGCGGTAATGCTGCTATCGTTCGGGCCGAGCGTTCTGCTGTTGTATAAGAAGCGGATGGATGGGTATGCGGGGCGCAAGCCGGCGTGAGAAAAGCTCACGGCAGATTTCATTTCAGACAAACTAGAAGGGCAGGGTGCCGATCGGGCGCACCTGTGAGGCCGTGCGAAATCGCCTTGTTACTCTAGAGCATTGGAGGGTTCCCGACGATGGCAACTGAAATTTCTGCGGGCGCGGCTGCTGGACAAACTCTGCATGCCTGGGAGGCCGGCGGCGCCGCGTCAGCCGAGGCGCTGACTGCATGGGTGGGCGCGCGGCTGGAGGCTCACGAGAAGGCATTGGCAGAGCTGTTGGCCGTAAAGAGCGAACGTACGCCAGAGAATTCGCTCGCGTTTTACGACAAGGCGATTGAGCAATTGAGCCTGGCGGGAGCGCAGGCGGGGATCTTGAACTCGGTGGCCGCGGACAAGGCGGTGCGCGACCAGGCACAGTTGGAGGCGCAGCGGGTGGCGATGGCGGGCAGCGCACTGAGCCTGAATCGCGAGGTGTATGACGCGCTGGTGGCGATGAAGCTGGATGGAGCCAGCGCCGCGACAAAACACTACGTGGAGCGCACGCTGCTGGGCTACCGGCTGGCCGGCGTGGACAAGGACAAGGAGACGCGGGACCGGTTGCATGCGCTGCACGACAAGGCGACGATGCTCGCGCTTGGCTTTGGCCGCAACATCCAGGAAGGCGCGAAGACGATCGAGGCTGTGCCGGAGGAACTGGAGGGCTTGCCGGTGGATTATATTGCGCGGCATCCGGCGCAAAAAAGTGAAGACGGCGCTGAACGCGTAACGCTGACGACCGATCCGCCGGACATGATGCCGGTGATGACTTACGCAGCGAACGCGGCGCTGCGCGAGAGGATGTTTCTCGCGTACAACACGAGGGCGTATCCCGCGAACCGGCAGATTCTTCTCGACATTTTAGGGACGCGGCAGGAGATTGCGAGCGTGCTGGGCTTCAGGAGTTGGGCCGACCTGGCGACGGCGGACCAGATGATGAAATCAGCGGCGAATGTGCGCGCGTTTCTTTCGAAGCTCGACGAGGCCAGCCGCAAGGGCGCGAAGCACGAGCACAAGGTGGTGCTGGAGTTTGCGCGGCGGCGAGATGCGGGGTTAAGAGAAATTGATATCGTGTGCCGTGGCTATTGGTACGAGCAGTTCCGGCGCGCGGAGTTTGATTTCGATTCGCAGTCGGTGCGGCCGTATTTTCCGTATGCGCAGGTTGAGGCAGGCGTGCTCAAAACGGCGGCGAAGCTGTTCAAGGTGGAGTTCCGGGCGTCGCAGGCACCGGCGTGGGATGCTGCAGTTTCGGTGTATGAAGTGTTTGACGGCGGGCGGATGGTGGGGCGCTTTTATCTCGACATGCATCCGCGTGAGGGCAAGGACAAGTGGTTCTCTGCGGCGCCAGTGGTGACGGGCGCGCGCGGGCGCGCGCTGCCTGAGGCTGCGCTGATCTGCAATTTTCCTGCGCCGGAGGAAAAGGATCCGGGACTTCTGCAGTATTCCGATGTGGTGACGTTTTTTCACGAGTTCGGCCACCTGATGCACGCGATTCTTGGCGGGCAAACCGAGTGGGCTGGGCTCTCGGGATTTGCAACGGAAGGTGATTTTATCGAGGTGCCGTCGCAGATGCTGGAGGAGTTTTTCCGCGACGAGAAACTGCTGCAGTCGTTTGCGAAACACTACGAGACGGGCGAGGCGTTGCCGTCAAAGCTGATCCGGACGATGAAGCGGGCGGGCGCGTTCGGGCGCGCGGACTGGGTGAGGACGCAGCTTTACTACACCAAGGTCTCGCTCAATTTGCACGACCAGGATCCGGCGGGAATGGATCCAGATACGGTGACGCGGGAGTTGTACAAGCAGTTTCAGCCGTGGACGTGGCTTGAAGGCAACAAGATGTATGCGAGCTTCGGACACCTGATGGGCTACTCATCGAATTACTATACGTATATGTTCGACAAGGTGATTGCGCTGGACTTCTTCGGACAGTTCGATCCGGCGGATTTGCTGGGTGGCGAGACGGGCGCACGATATCGCAAGCTGGTGCTGGAACAGGGTGGGTCGAAGCCGGGACGCGAGATGGTGCGCGACTTTCTGGGGCGCGACGAGGAGTTTGCGGCGTTCTCGAAGTGGCTGAATGAAGAATTCGAAGAGCAGCCGCTTGCTGCTAGCTTCTAGCTGCTAGCTTCTTACTTCTAAGTGCCCACTGTGAGTTATTCACAATGACGGCGAAGGATTTTCAGCGGATTGCGCTGAGCCTGGATGGCGTTGAAGAGGGCTCGCATATGGGCGCGGTGGATTTTCGCGTCGGTGGGCGGATCTTTGCGACATTGGCGTCAGTGAAGCAGGGCTATGGCAATTTGATGCTCACGCCGGAGGTGCAGGCGGAGTTCCTTGCGGAGCGGCCGGATTTGTTTTTGCCGATTCATGGCGGTTGGGGAAAGATGGGCATGACATACATCCGGCTCGCAGAGGCCGATGAAGACTCACTGCGCGGCGCGCTGCATTCGGCGTGGAAGCTGCGCATGGACAAGAACAAGAAAAGCGGCAAGTCGGCGGGTCGGCGAGCCGGCAAGGCGGCGAAGAGCAGGTGAGACAATCGGTAGCACTATCCCAGGCCCGAAAATCGGGACCTGAGGCATCCGACGCTGTTTCTTCACAGGTTTCAGAATCAAGATCTGGGGCACGCTTGACGGTGAGGTTCTCGGCGAAGAACAAAAGCAGATCCTTCGACTCCGCTTACCCCACAATCGCTGCGCAATTGTGGGGCCCCAAGCGCGCTCCGCTCAGGATGACAAATCAAGTTTAGTCTTCAGACGATTCCGTGGTCCCTCGGTCCCTTGGTCCCTGCTACTGCGTTTTCGTGGCCTGGAAGCCGGCCATGATTTGTGTCATGAGGTCGTTGACAGTGCCGGGCGAGCTGGGCAGAAGAATGGTGCTCGTCTTGCCCATCACGCCAACTTCGCGCATGGTGTCGAAGTATTGCGTGAGAAGCACCATGGCCATGACGTCACGCGCGGTTGAGCCTTCGACGGCGGATTTGAATTGTTCGACCGAGGACTGGAGGCCCTTGATGATGGCCTGGCGCTGGCGGGCGACGCCGTCGCCCTGCAGGGCTTTCGATTCGGCTTCGGCCTCGGCTTGCTTGACCTTGAGAATCTTATCGGCTTCGCCGCGGGCCTGGGCGGCGATCTGTTCGCGCTGCGCTGCATTGATATCGTTCATGGCGGCCTTGACCTTGGCGTCGGGTACGATGTCGGTGACCAGCGCGCGCAGGATGTTGTAGCCAAAGGTGTCCATGACTTCGTCGAGATCGCGCTTGACGGCGCCAGAGATTTGCTGCATCTGCTCGAAGGCCTCGTCGAGAGTGAGCGTGGGCACGTGGCCGAGGATGGAGTTGAAGACGTAGCTCTCGATCTGGGCCTGCGGGTTGCTCAGCTTGTAGTAGGCATCGAAAACCTTGGATTCGACTACCTGGTACTGCACCGAGACAGGGATGGTGACGAAGACGTTGTCCTTGGTTTTGGTTTCAACGTTGACCACGGCCTGGCGGACCTGCAGGTCAATGAGGCGGACGGTTTCGCAATAGGGCAAAAGGAACTGGAGGCCGGGCTTCGCCACGCGATTGAACTTGCCGAAGCGCTCGACGACGCCGGCGGAGTAAGTGCGCACGGTGTACATGGTTTTGAGAATCGTGACCAGAAGAAAAATGCCCACGATGGCGGCAACGATGAGGAGGAAAACGAGAACAGGCGAGGAATCCATACAAGGCCTTTCTTGCTCCGGCGCGGGAGCCCGCGGTTAAGTTCAGAATTCGAATGCGTTTCTTGAGATGGAGGAATGATACCGCAAGGCAGGGACGAAGGGAGCGGGGGAGCGGCGTTGGCGGAGTTAGCGGAGTTGGCGGAGTTGGGGTCTCCAGCGATGACATTCCCACCCTTTCGCAAAATGCGCGGTCAGGATGGGGCAACCGGCGGGAATCCTGGCGCCGACGATGTACGGGTCGGGAGACCCACACGGCGGCCGGTCGGGAAGCCGGCGCTACTTTGCTTCCGGCGCTCCGGCGAGGCCAGTGTCATTTCGGAGGGGACGCAGCGTTGGCTGCGGGCCGGAGGTGTTGTGCTGTCTTGGATTCGGGCCCGAACGTGGTTCGTTCTTCCCTCAGTGGAAGGCAGGAGTCCTCTCGCGCGAATCATTCATGATGATGGTGCAAGTGCTCGTTGATATCGGGCCAGACCTCGCGGAATACGTTGGTGATCGCATCGCGGCCGAGGGCGTATGCATATTTCTCAGTGAAGCCGGTGGCGGTTTGCGTTTTGCTGGGATAGTAGGAAAGAGAGATCGCCTGCGATACGCCGCGGCCGAGAAGCTCTGAGACATTGAAGGTGTTTTTGCCGTGATCGTTGGGCGTGATGAGGATGCGGGTGGCTGCGTAGACGGATCGATTGATGACTCCGCCCTCGCCCTTGGCGTAGTAACGCTCGTCCTGATGCAAGGCGGTGGGAAAAACCCAGTCGACCCAGTAGTTGCCGTCGGTTTTGTCGAGATAGCCGCGCCAGTAGTAGGCCCAGTAGCCAGGCACGCCTTTGCCTAACTGGGAGTGAGCATTTGTGCCTTCGGCCAGCAACGAGGTGATACCGACGAAGACGAAGGCAGAGTAGTCAAAGCTGTTCCTTGTGGCGACCATGAAGGCTTCGCGCGACGTGGGTGGCGGAGGGATTTCGCCCGCGCTGACGGCACGGTAGTTCGGCATGACGCCAAGAATGCGCTTAGGTTGGGGCGGGGGCTTGTGTTTCATCTGCTCGCTGGCGTTATCGTCTTGCGCTGTGGCTGCCCCGGCCGGCTGCGCCTGGCTGGAGGATGAGGATTGGTCCGGAGCATTTTGTGGTACGGGAGCGTCAGGAAGTGCCGTTGAAGCCAATTCGTTGGTTGTGGTCTCCTGCGCGGAGAGCGGTTTGGGCGCGGCGGTGCTGACCGTCCAGAAAATAACTGATCCAGCGATCAGCCAGGAATTGAAACGCATCGATTCACCTGCTATTGAGCCGGCATCAACTTGCACGACTTGCCGGAAGGCAAGCCGAATTGGGGGGAAGCCACTCGGATCAATCCGCAAGCCGTAGGCCTGGTTGCAAAACGACTTAGCGGGATACGCTCAATGACGCATCAACAATTTCTCTGTTAGACGCAATGGGGTCTGCACCAGACACATGAAATTGTTTTGCCTGAGTGCAGATATTGGGACGTGCAGGTTCCGCGGTCAGGTCTGGTCGCTGCAACTCTAATACATTTATATTGAATGACTTATGCGGCGAAGTCGATGAATCCCCGCTCAGGATCGGTGGAGACGAGCTTGACGGTGACGCGATCGCCGACATCGAGGCCTTTGCTGCCGCTGACCAGCTTGCCCTCGACGTGCGGATCGAGGATGCGCACGAAGGTTCCGTAGTTGTTGACGCCAGTAACAATGGCGGGATAGGTCTGGCCGATGTGCGGGTGGAGGGCCACTGCCGCGATCCGTTTTTCCATCTCGCGCTCAACCTTGCGCGCGGCGTCTTCCATCTCAGTGCAGCGCTGCGCGATGGCATTGAGGGTGTCTTCAGAGTAGGGCGAAGCGGAGCGGGTGAGCTGTGCTTTGAGCAGGCGCTGTGTGACCACGTCGGGGAATCGGCGGTTGGGCGCGGTGGAGTGAGTGTAGTCCTGAACGGCGAGGCCGAAGTGGCCGGGTGAAGGTTGATTGGGCTTGACGAGGATGTATTCGCCGGGGCCCAAGAGCTTGATGACGGTCAGCGAGATATCGGGAAAGCGATCGGGTTCCTTTTGCTTTAACACGAGCAAGAGATCGTTGAGCGCTTTCGAGTCGGGCTCGGCGGGGAGGGTATAGCCCTTTGCCTTGGCTAATTCGACGATGCGGTCCCAGCGCTTGGGCGTGCGGACGATGCGGCGGATGGAAGCCAAGCCCGCTTGCTCGAAGGTGCGCGCGACGACGCCGTTGGCCGCGATCATGAACTCCTCGATGAGCGAGGTGGCGCGATTCTTCTGGATTGGGGCTATGCCGACGACCTGATCGGTGATCAGGACCGGACGCGTTTCAATGGTTTCAAGATCGAGGGCGCCGTGCTGAAAGCGACTGCCTTCCATGCGCTGCGCTGCTGCATCCTGCAGCTTTAGCTGGGCGGCGAGATCGGTGCTGGCGGCGACTTTCGCGGGCGGATCGGCGTGGCCTTCAAGCCATGCGCCGACGCTGGGGTATGCAAGCTGCGCGCGGTTGCGGACGATTGCGCGATAGGCTTTGCCATCGGAGGCATTGCCGTCGGCATCGACGGCGAACTCGACGACGATGGCGGCGCGGTCCTGATTTTCGTTGAGCGACGACATGCCCTCGGAGAGCTGGGTGGGCAACATGGGAAAGATGGTGACGCCAGTGTAGACCGATGTGGTTTCGAACGCAGCGTGCTTGTCGATGACGGTGCCCTGTTTGACGCGGGCATCTACGTCGGCCACACCCACCAGCACGCGAATGCGGCCGTCTGCGAGTTGCTCGGCCCATTCGATCTGGTCGAGGTCCTTTGAAGTGTCGTTGTCGATGGAGGACCAAAGCAGGCTGCGAAGATCGGTGATGCCGTCGGCGGCAGGAGCAGCGGGCTGGGCCTGGATGGCGGCCAGTTCGGTATCAGTGCCAGCGGGGAAGTCGGGCTGAAATCCGTGCTCGATCATCGAAGCGTGTGCCGCGGCTATGAGATTGAAATGAAGCGGATGGTTGGAATGCATGAGCCGGCGTGCTCCCGCGGTGCTTCCGCAAAGTTGAAATCGCGCGAAATGCAAGCGTAACACGCTGGGGCCGGAGCGCTCTGGCACGGCAGGTGCGTAAGAGACGGTTTAGAAGGCTGCGCCGACGGACTGGGGTTGAATGCCGAGGTCGGAGAGCACTTTCGGCTTGGCTTCTTCGACGGCGAGCAGGTTGTGACAGACGGAGCAGTCCTGAGGAATCGAGCTGCCGTCTTTGGCGGTGTGGTTGCCGTCGTGACAGCGGAAGCAACCGGGATAGCTCATGTGGCCGATGTTGTTGGGATGCGTGCCCCAGGTGACCTTCATGAATGGAAAGACATTCTGGGTGTAAAGCGTGACCAGTTCCTTGCCCGCGGCCTGTACCTGTGAGGCTTTTGAGGCCAGCACATCGGGATTGCTTTGACGATAGAAATTCGTGAGCTCCTGGGGGATCTCGGCCCTCGCCTGCTCCTGGCTGGAGTACGTCGCCTTGAGCAGTTGGAGACTTTCTTTGTGGATCCAGGGCAGATCGGGGCTAATGAGGCCGCTGGCCATGGCCTGGTTGATGCCGTCTTCCGGGGTGACGAAGGTGTGCGCGGCGCGGTTGTGGCAGTCGATGCAGTCCATGACGCGGCGCTGGCCTTCGGGAACGCCACTACCGGCGGGCAGAGAGCTATAGACCGTAAATGAGCCGTCGGCGTTCTGGCGTTCGACCCAGGGGATCGTGGTTCGCGAAGTGTCGGTGGCGACGTATTCGATGTGGCCGAGATGGACGCCATGAATGCCGACGTAGTTCGAGAACGAATCGACGCCGCCGAGATGCAGAATGAGTACGGTCTGGGATTCAGTGTTCTTTTCGTCGTCAGCAAATTCGGATTTCACGAAAAACTTGTCACCATCGAAACGGCGGGGTGTGTGGCAGGCTTCGCAGGTATAGCGGGCCGGGCGCAGGCTGGTGACGGGTGAAGGAATCGGCGTGGGGTAGTTGGGAACGATTTTGGGCGCGAGCGGCGCAAATGGGTGCATCGAGACTTCAATGAGCTGCTTGGTGCCGTTGACCTTGGCGCTGAAGTAAGCCTGTGCGCCGGTGCCGATGTGGCACTCGACGCAAGGGACGTGGGAGTGGTCACCGATCTGGTAAGCGGTGTACTCGGGCGCCATAACGTGACAGGATCGGCCGCAAAACTGCGGTGAATCCATGTACTCCGCGCCGTGGTAGCTTGCCGTGGCCACGACAAGAAAATTCACGATGGTGGCGACGAGGACGATATCGAGGCCGTGACGAAAAATGGGATCGTTGAGGTCAACTTTGGGAAACTCGGCGGGGATCTGACCAGCCTTTTGCAGTTTTCTGCGACGGATCAGCACGCCGATGGGGATGAGCGCGAGGCCCAGCAGGAAGAGCACCGGCAGGATAAGAAAGAAGATGATGCCGAGGTAGGGATTGTCGCTGAGGTGGCCGGAGAGCTCGGCGAGCCAGTAGCTGATCATGGTGACGCCGGAGGCGGTGGTGATGGCGCCGCCAGCGAGGCTGATGGGGTTGTTGCCGAAAAACAGCGCCGGACGAAGCCAGCCTTGACTGAATTTTTGAATCACCGACACGTTTCCTCAGCCTCCATGCACGGGAGGCCCGCCTGCACGGCGACGGGCCTGCCTGCAAAGTACTGCGCAGATTTTAATGCTTACTTGAGGGTTTTGAAGTACGCCGCGACTGCGCTCACCTGCGCGTCAGTCAGGCCAGCCACGGGCTTCATCTTGCCCTTGCCGTTCTTCACTGCTGCCTCGATCTGCGCCACGGTGAGTGCCTTCATCGATGGATCGGAGACGGGCTTGATGCCCATGGCCTTGGCCATTCCTGCGCTGGGGGTGCCGGTGGGGCCGTGGCACATGGCGCACTTGGCTTTGTAGGTCGCTGCGCCGTCCTGCGCGAAGCAGATGGAGCCGGCAAGCAGCATCGCAGCGGCCATCACGATTGTTGAGCGAAAATTCTTACTCATGGCGAATCTCCTTGGGGTTTTTGCCGGCCGTACGCACAACCATGCGCTTGCCGTTTGGTTAAAGTTGATGATTCCAGCTTCCGGCCCACGCTTTCGGCCGTTTCTTCCGCACCGGAAATCTTAGCAGGAAGCCCCGGACGCAGACGGGCGCGATCGGGGTTTTGGAACCGACGACCGCGCCGGCCTGAATTGCGTTTACACTTCGTCTTGCTTCACGAACACTTGCTCTTACTTGCCAAGGCTCCGGAAGTAGTCCACCGAGTCCTTGATCTGGGCGTCGGTGAGCTTGCCCTTGTATGCCGGCATCCTGCCCTTACCGGTCTCAGTAACCGCAATCATCTGTGCCTCAGACATCGACTTAATCGAAGGATCGCTGACGGGCTTGACGCCCATCGCCTTGGCGATTCCAGGATTGGGCGTGCCCTCGGCTCCATGACAGCTCTGGCACTTGGCCTTGTATGTCGCCTCCCCAGAAGACTGGGCAAAGCCCACAGCGCCAGCCAGAAGAATGACAGCGGCTAACGCACCATGAAAACGGATCGACTTGCTCATCGCGCTACTCCTGAATTACTTTCCCGGCCAGTCTGCGCGCGGCCCTTCCCGACGCGTGCGGCTTTTTCCAGGAGGTTACTTACCGCGGTTGAACCCGAAAGACTTTTCTCGTCCTTCAGAAGCTCCACCGCTTCGATGACGGAAGCGGTGGTCAAACAAATGCCTTCATGCTGGTTCGCCCGGTATGGCGCGCCAGGGCGGCAGCGTTGGTTAGAACTGGTAGTGGACTCCAAGCGTCAGGTTGTTCGCGTGGAATTCCCGCGGCGCGGTGAATCCGTAAACCGGTGTGCCCGGTGACATCGCGGTATTCGCGACAGAACTGCAAGGTACAACTGGCGCGGAGGTGCTGCCTACCGCAAGGGCGGGGTTGGCGTTGCAATACTGCGCGCCGGAACGGCCACCTTCGCCATAATCGAAGAAGTTGTAATCGGCCTTCCAGATCAGTCCCGGACGCGACTCCCAGGAGAAGTTCAAGTAGGGAGACTGATAGGTGTTCACCAGCGAACCATTGACGTCACTGGCATCGGTAAAGAGCCGGCTGCCGTTCACCGAGGTGATGCGGTAACCGAAGTTGGAATGGACCTGCTTGACGGGCGAGTACATGAAAGCAGCCGACGCATACTGGGTTGGAGCGTCCATGAAGTCCCTGACTGGCCCGAAGAGGACGTTATTCGCACCATGGCCGGCTGACACGGCTCCGCAAAGCGTGCCGCCCTGAACCGCAGCGCCGGGCGCGACGGTGCCGCCCGGCATGACGCCGGCTGCACCCTGGAAGCAAGTGTTGTCTGCCATGTACACGTCGCTATAGGAGTAGTTGAGGTCGAGCCCATAGCGCTCGTTTGGGAAGAGCTCAGTGCCAAGGCTCACTACCCGCGAATGATCCACATGATTGAGCGGGCCGAAGTAGGCAGTGGTGTTGCCCGGGAAGTTCTGATTGTTGCTGGTGTTGTTGTGGCGCTCGAGGTCGTTAAATGCACCTGAGACCGTGGCCCAGGACTTTGCCCGGTAGATGGTATGCACCCTGAAGTGCTGGAGTTGCCGGAATCCCATCGGCGTAAAGGCGTTGTCGTTATACATGAGTTCGGCGCTGCCGTTGAGGTCCCAGTTGCTGGAGGGATGCAGAGCGGCGGTGAAGACTCCACCGTTTTCGTGAATGGTCACTTCGCCTGAGGTCGTGTTGTTGAGGGGCACAGGTATGTTGTGAGGCGCGGTTCCCTGGCCCTCTGAGATCAGGTGATCCTGATAGCGGTAAGTGAGCGAGAAGGTGGAGCGAGGCGTCGCATCCCAGCTGATCGTGAAATTGTTGGTCGTGAACATCTGGCCGAAGTAGCCGGCCTGCGTGCCACCAATCGCGGGACCGCCTGTAACCCCTGACGTGGTTGGTTTGCAGCCCGCCGGCGAGGTTGTAGTCGAATTGATCGTCGTGCAAGTGGTCAGATTCGTGTTATTGATGGTCTCCTGGCCCGCTGTGGTGGGCACTGTCACGGTGGTCCCACTGGTCAACCCGGCGACTCCGGGCTGATGAGCGTTGTTGTAGTTCACCTGTTCTTCGAGACTGACGGTTTTGGTCGCCTGCCAGACGACGCCGTAATCGAAGGCCATCACCTCACGCTTGGCGTTCGCGTACCCTCCATACGCGATGGAGCGGTTTGCTCCCTGCAGACCCTGGAACTGCTCATAGTAGTTGGCCAGGTTCATGTTCGCGTCGGTATAGCGGATGTTGCCGTTCATGGAGAGATTCCTGATGCTCGAGCTCTGGAACCGCAGAATCTCGGTCGGGAAGATCTCGCGGGTCGGCTGCGAGCGGGAATAGCTGCTGATGACGTTGCACGCAGGATCGACGATCGGCAAGCCCCCGTTGGGATTGGCATAAAGAATTGTGGACGAATTGCCCATGCTGGTGGCGTTGCAGTTGCTGGCCGCGCTGAAGGCACCGGTACTGGTGCTGTAGCCATACGGCACGAATTGCTGGAAGCTGTCCAGAAGGGAGACCTTGGTTCCGTTCGCCTCCTGCACGTTGAGGAACTGAGGAGCCATGGTGAAGTAGGAGTCGCCCTTGTAGTGGTCGACCTGCTCTTCAAAGGTCAGCTTCGTTCCTTGAACAGGCTTCCAATCGACCGCGCCTGTGAAATCGTCGGCGCTGTTGCGCTGGAATTCCTGGAGCAGAATTTCCTGTCCGGCGACCGAGTTGCCGCTTGGCGACAGGCTTGGGCCCTGGAAGATGTTCTTCACATACGCGAAGCGGAACGTGAACGTCGACACCGGAAGCACAGTCAGGTTGGTGTCCGTCATGCGGCGCACGGTGTTATACATGAACGGCGATTGCGTCGCCTGCGGCCACGCGTAGGAGCCGGTGGGCGCCGTGGAGGGCCCGATCGGAATCGAATACCCGCCGGGGATTCCCGGATTGCTCAGCAGATCGTAGTCGAAGTACTGGCGGTCGCGGCGAAAGATTCCCGAAAACTCGTAGTACTTGCCCTTCGAGAAGTCCATCTTGGCAAAGCTGAAGGGATCGCCGCCGAAGCCGCTGGCAAAAACCTGCATATCGTCGAGTGGAGTTTTCTTCGTGCCGGGCAGGGCATGCAGCTGAAAAGTTTCGCCGAGCACGCGGGGACCGGTGTGCAGATTGACCATCGTGTCGTACATGGCACCGCTGCCAGAGGTGCCTACCATGCGGCCGCCGAGATCGATGGATTCATGAATCGAGTATCCGGTGGGCACGCTCATCTGCGCTTCGGGCGCCGCCGGGGCGGCGGGATTCTGGGCTACAGCGATGCACGCCGCGGCAAGGAACATGGCCACCAGCATCCCCAGGAACATTGCAAAAGATGGCTGTTGATTAAGAAGCCGAGAAAACCAGCCTACGTTCTTCATATGAAGCCTCACTTGAATAAAACTCGTTGCCGACATCGAATCTTTGAAACCCCGTGCAAACCTGTTGTGGGAGCCGTGCGGCGCTGATGAGACAGTTGCGGCACGACTCCATCACTCCTATCTGAGAAACGCCACACTTAGATTCGAACCATGGATGTAGGTGTGGCAGCTCGTGCAGGGCACGCTGTCCGACGATCCCTCACCCTGGCCGTGAATCGCGCCCGCACCTACCGCGCTGTGGCACTGGTTGCAGAGCACATTGATGTTCGGCATGTTAAGCATGCGTGCGTTCTGCGAGCCGTGCGGCGAATGGCATGCCAGGCAGGTTTCGGCCCTGACCGGGGCGTGCTCGTAGACAAAAGGCCCGCGCACGTCTGTGTGGCATTTGGTGCAGATCATGTTTTGATCGACCGTCATTTTCAGGTTGTTGGCCTGGAACGTGCCATGCACATCGTGGCAGTCGCTGCACTTGACCACGCCTTCATTGACGGGGTGATGAAACGCCATATCGAACTGCGGTTTCGTGTCGTTGTGGCACTGGAAGCAGAGGGTGGGCTGCGGCGCCTTGAGTAGCGCGTCCTCTTTGCTCTGGTGAATGCTGTGGCAGCTGATGCAGCTCACATTCGCCTTGGCGTGCGGAGAGCGCTGGAAGTCAGGATGCGTACCTGCGTGGCAGGTGAGGCACCTGGCGTCCACGTCCTTCGCCGAGGCCTTGGCGGGATCGAAGATCTTGGTGACGTCGCCGCCGCCGGCCACGTGATCGCTGCCGGCCCCGTGGCAGTTTTCGCAGGTAACGCCATTAGCGTTGCCGTGCATCATGCTCATTTTGGTGTGCGGGTTGGAGGCGAATCCTTTGGAGACCTCTTCGTGGCAGGTCGCACAAGTGTCTGCGCCGACGAACGTGGCTTGCGCGGCCTTGGCCGATGCGTCAGAGGCTTTCGCTCCGGCTGGCGGAGCGGCCAGCGCCGTTGCGCACATGAGGCCCGCGCCCATCAAAAACATCAAAAACACTCGCAGCCCCGTCTTCATTCCCTGGGCCGCACCGAACGGCGATTGCGTTACCAGCTTATGTGTATGCATGGAAAAATACCGCCTTCAGAAAAAACTTCCTGGCACAGCTTAAAAACCAACGTCCGCACCATGGTGCAGGTCAATGTGGTGACTTCTCGCTGCTTGTGAGCGCCAGCACGGAACGAAAGCTCTCGGAATCGAGTACGGGCGCTTGCACGTGTGGAACATCACCACATGCTCGAAAGATTACGGTTTTGTCGTGATCTCGAGCGGTGATGCCCATCACACGGTGTGAGACATCTCCACCAGACATGAACGCCCCCAGTTTGAGTGACTTGCGGGGGTCATGCGCGCAAGCCTAGCCCAGGGCATCACAGAGGCTTAACTGGCTTCAGGAACGTGAGGCCCATCACATCCAAAGCCGGTATTGGTCAAGCAAACTGCTTATGGATGCCAGTTCCGGCGAACTGAATGATGCGTTTGCGGGGCCTTTGGGCATCCTGGCCTCACCTGTCGCCTGTCAAGGCAGAACCGGAGATTCCGGAACGGTGGAGGCGACGGGCCCCATCGAAAGAGAACGGAATATGACGATGGCGGACATACAGATTTCGGTTGAAGAACAGACGAAGCCAAAGCATACGAATCGCTCGTCGCCGCTCGGTTGTGCGGCTTGCGCCAATCGTCGTCCGGGGTGGTTTTGCTCATTGGGCAGCGCAGTCCTTGCAGACCTGGAATTGGCCACCAGCACGATTTCACTGCCATCGCAGGCATCACTTTTCACACAAGGCGAAGACGCCCGTTGCCTCTACCTGATATGCAGCGGCTATCTGAAGCTGACGGCGGGTCGGCCGGAAGACCGGCACATGATTGTCCGCGTAGCGGGACCGGGATCGATGCTGGGCCTGTATGCGGTGCTTTCGCATGGTGTATATGAAGTGACCGCGGAGTCGTTAACGCCGGCGCAGTTGCGGCCCGTGGAGCGCGAGCGGTTCCTGAGCTTTTTACGCAATCACAAGGAAGCCCAACTGCGAGCAGTGCAGTGCATTTGCCAGGAGTACCGGTTCGCGCTGCAGGATGCGTGCCGGATTGCACTGGCAGAGACTGTGGCGGCCCGGTTGGCGCGACTTTTGACCGAACTGGCGCATCAAATCGGCGAGCATACAGAAACCGGCGAGTACCGTTTCCCGTTACTACTGACGCACGAGGAGATGGCGTCAATGACGTGCACGACCCGGGAAACGGTGACCCGCACTCTCGGCCAGTTCCGCAAGGAAGGCTGGATCTCGATCGAAGAGTCGATGGTCACTCTCCATCATCCTGGTAAGCTGCAGGGCTTACTCTAGAATTTCTGACAAGCGCTGATTGAGGAGCCCTTCAAGGGTGGGCTTTTCCGCTCGCCTCCAGGCCGCTTCTCAAGTCCAAAGAGCTAGAATGCTTGGTAATTGGAGTTCAAGCCACATATGATTCGCGTTTTTTCCTGTTTTATTGCTCTTCTTTCTCTATGTTGGGCGGCATCAGCTCAAAATCCCACTTCCGATCCGGCCACGGGCAGCGATGCGACGACGGTTCCAGCCGGAGTCACCAGCACGGTGAGCCCGGAAGTCGCGCAGTTCCAGAAGATTGAAGACAACTGGTCGGATGCCGTTAACCGGCACGACCAGTATGGTTTGGAACTGGTGCTTTCCCCGCTGTTTGTCGACATTGCGGCCAACGGCGACGTGACCACGCGCAATCAGCAGGTGGCGCTGGTGCTGAGCGGGGAAGACAAGTCGCTCTATTTCACGCAAAAGGTCATCACGGTGCGCATGCTGGGCGATATCGCTGTGGCCAACGGCACCTACACTCTGCACCACAAAGTCAATTCGGCCGAGGTGGACGAAAAGGGCGTGTTTACTCACGTTTTTGAGCGCTCTCACGGCGGTTGGCTGTGCATCAACTCGCAAAGAACCGTCCTGACGAAGGACGCAGGCGGCAAGCAAAAGAAGTCGACGGCGACGGAAACGCCCTTCCATATCCCGCTTTTCTCAAGGGGCGACAAGGGACCGCAGTAAGCCAGGACATTCAGATTCTTCAGCTCTTCCCAAGGGCGCTCCGCTCAAGATGACAGAATCATTTTTTGCTGCTATCTGGCGCTGATTCAGTGCGACGCTCAGAGCGCGGCGAGCGCTTCAGCTTCATTGGGGTAGAGGCGCGAGTACTTCGTGATGCCGACCATGGTGAAAACCTTGGTGAAGTGCGGCGAAAGGCCGAAGGCGCAAACGGTTTGTCCTGTGTGCGAGGCTTCAATCAGGAGTTGAATCACGAGCGCGATGCCGCTCGAATTGATGTAATCGACCCGCGTGAAATCGAGGAGGATGAGCTTCGTGGATTCCTTCGGCAGTCCTTGGTAAGTGCCGAGGACGGCATCCTTTGAGGTGCTGGCGATATCGCCTTCGAAACGGAGGACCGCGACCGGAAATCCAGACGGTGATGTGACCCTGTCAACATGCGACTTGGTTTCAGATTGCACTTGTCGATTGCCTCCGTGTTCTTTACGTTTAGAAATCTCAGCTAGTCGGAATTTTTGTCGAGTTTGATGACGAGGCGCACGTAACTGCTCTTGCCATCGGATCCCGCGACCCATTCCGCTTCGTCGACCAGCGCCTGGATGAGGAACATGCCCATCCCGCGCGCATCCTCCTCGCCATGCATCTTGCGGTCGATGTCGGGTCTGGGCGGCTGCTTGCTGATCCCTGTGCCATCGTCGATGACCTTCACTTCAAGCGAGTCGGCGCCAGCGCTCAGGACCACGCCGACTGAGAGTTTTTCGTTCAGCCGATTGCCGTGCTCGATCGCATTGATGCAGGCCTCGGCCACTGCCGTCTTCAAATCCTCAACGCGGTCTTCGGGGAAGCCCATCAACTTTGCCACTGACGCCGCCGTGCTCATGGCCACCTTCTCGTATCCCATCCTGGTGGGCAGCCGGACTTCGACGGTGGTTGATTTCGACTCGGTCATTCCGACGTCTTTCCGCGGCATAGCGCCAGCGCGGTCATATCGTCTGCCTGCGGGCGGCCTTCAGCAAATGCCTCGATGGCTCCCCACAATGCATCGAGAATACCATCGGCCTTGCGGGAAGGACACGTAGAAAATTCATTCAAAAGCCTTTCCGGACCAAACTCCTCATCTCCGCGAAAGACCTCGGTAAGGCCATCGGTGTAAAAGAGCAACCGGGCTCCGGGGGCGAAATGGCGTCGTTCGCAGGCATAGCGCATGCCCGGCACGAGGCCCAGCGGAGTGCCCGCGGCGTCAAACTGGTACGAAGTCCCGCTTGCATCGACGAGAAAACCAGGATTGTGGCCTGCATTGACGACTTCGATTTCGCTGGCTTCGGGATGCAGGCGGAGAAAGATCGCGGTGACGTAGCGGCGGCGGGCCTCCTCGCCCTCGGCCCAGTGGTGCTGATTCATCCGCGTCGCAAGCTCATCGAGCGGCATGCCGGTGGCGGCGATGCCGCGAAAGGCGGCGCGAAAGCCGGTGGACATGATAGCCGAGGCCAATCCCTTGCCGGCCACGTCAGCGACAGCCATGAGCAGGCTGCCATCGGGCTGCTCGACAATGTCGAGATAGTCGCCGCCGACCTCGTAGCAAGTATCGGAACGGAAGGCGACCGAGTAGCCGGAAATCGTGGGCAGCGTTTGCGGCAAAAGCGAGCGCTGAATCTGCCGGGCGGCATCCAGATCCTGCTGCAGGCGGGCGAACTCAACGTTGCGTTTGTGGTTGCGCGCATTCTCGAGCGCGACTGCGGCTTGCAAGGCGAGGCCCTCAAGGAAGTCGGCTTCAGAGAGGGATAGTTCGCGGGCGCCGGGCGAGGCGACCACGAGTTCGGTCATCTTGTTGCCGCCGCGGTCAGCCAGGGGATAGATGAGCAGCTGTTCGCCGGCGGCATCGGCAGGCATGTCGCCATATGCCAACCCGGATCCAGGGAAGGCTGCGCCGGCCATTTCGAGCTCGCGCACCACGATGCGCAGCACCGATTCCAGTACCTCCTCTTCGCGGATGGTTCCGTGGACCTGGCGCGAAGCCTCAAGGAGCGCCTGCAGGCGCGCGACCTGCTGCTGTAATTCGATGGTCTCGCCGTCGGCCGCAAGTTGGGCGTCCGATGCCATACTGACCCCCGTGGAATCTGAATGTATCACGCTACGGCAGGGAACGAGGGAACAAGGAGACGAGGGAATAAGAAGGCGAGACTGAGGGACTCGGGAAGGAGGTGTGCATGGCGGACGTGGCAGGAGTCCTTTGCGGCGGGCATCACAGCGGAGCGAGGGGAAGATGGGTAAAGTCTGCGCGTGGAGGAATTATGGCTGCCAAGACAAGAATTGCGGCACGCGCCGTTTGGATCGGACTTCTCAGTTGGTTCGTTCCATTTGTATTTGGATTTCTCCTGTTTCCAATCAAGAAGATGAATGGCCCGCTCTTCAGCACACTGATGTACCTGGTTGTGCTGGCGACTTCAGGGTTGTTGCTGGCCTTTTATTTCCGGCGACGGGCGGTTTCGGTTCGCGAGAGTGCGATGGTGGGAACGCTATGGCTGGCGATCAATCTGATTCTGGATTACCCGATGTTTGCCTTTGGACCGATGAAGCTCACGGCGCTGGGATATTACTCGGAGATTGGGCTGGTGTATCTGACGTTTCCGGTCTTTGCGCTGCTGGCTGCACGGCTGGCGAAGAGCTAGAACGCGAGCGAAGGCGGCGCGGGCTGGTCCGTTGCCAGCGGTGTTGTTTGCCGCAGGAGTAGTATCGTGGGAGGTTTCCGCTATTTCCCGAATCAGGCAGGAGGTCTCCCAATGGAGTCGCAACAGCTCTCTATCACGAGGCGGTTGTGCTGCAAGGAAATGAAGCGCAGCGCATCGTTCCTGACGGCGTCGTTTGGCGCGGCCGCTCTTCTTTTCGCCGGTCAAGCCACAAGCCAGACGCGAATCGCCGGTAAGATCGCGGATCAGGCGCAGGCCGTGACAGCATCCGAGCAGATCATCGCCGCACCCTCAGCCGAGCAGCGCGCGGAGGTTTCAGCTCCAGCACCTCAGGCGGAGGAAGCCGAGCTGGTCAAACCGCCGGCTCTCTCGATTCTCTCGATGGAGGCCGCGCAGAACGGCGGTGAGAGTTCGTCGCAGAGCGCGACGCAGAGCTCATCGCAGGACCAGCCGGCGGCCACAACATCGACCAAGGCTGCAACAGCCAAGACCAAGCCGCCGCATCGCGGACTGGGCATCGCATTGGCTGCGGTTGGAACTACGTCGCTCGTCCTCGGCGTAGTCGCTTTCACGGCCAGCCGACTCGATATCTGTGCAAACGAACACAGCGGCGGCTGCCAGGAAGCCAGGGACGCGGGGCTGGTCTTGATGCCTGCGGGCGGAGCGGTTGCTGTGACGGGGTTTTATCTGCAGTTCCACCGATGAGGCCGCAGCAGCGCGGCTGACGAAGGGCTAGAGTTTCGCGGAGCCGGCTGTAAAACTTCCCTCAGGGGCTGAAGCCCGCATTCATTTTTGGGTGTATTGCGGCACGACTGAAGTCGTGCCCTTTCACAAAGCCATGTATGCAACCAGCTCTAGTATGGCGCGGGCGTCAGGTCGGTCGATGGGCGCACGGGAAGAATGAGCGGCGGACGAGGCCGCTGATTGAAATCGAAGTCGCGGACCAGATCGCCGAGCTGCGACTGAGCTTCACGCACATCGGGGCGCGGATCGGGACGGCCATCGATCTTTGGATCAAGGCGCTGGCTGCGAAGAAAATCATCCTCGATGAATTTGACGTACGCGTCGAAGCTGAGCGTCTGGTGATCGATGAATCCCTGCCGGGCGTAGGGCGAGATCACGATGGCAGGAACGCGCAGGCCGTAGCCATTCTCATCGACATTGACGGGAAGTACGTGATCGTAAAAGCCGCCCCAGTCGTCCCATGTGAGGAAGATGGCGCAGTCGTTCCAGTCAGGCCCCATCATGACGGCGTTGATGAGCGCGGTGACGTAGGACTGGCCCGCGCTGACCTTTGCAGGCGGATGCTCGCTGACGGCTCCGGACGGCGCGATCCATGAAACTGCGGGAAGCGTACCCTCCCGGGCCTGCTTGAGAAAGCTGGCGATGGGCTGCACATCGGCAAGCTGGCCATTGTCTTTCACAGTGTCGAAGTAGGGTAGCGGGTTCCAGATGCCGGGGGTCTTCGAGTTTTGCTTGATAGGCGGACAATCTTCGGCGTCGTCGTCGCGGCAATCGGGCTCGCTGCCGGAGACGACGTAATACCCCCAGCTCACGCCGTCCCGATGGAGCAGCCAGGTCAGGTCCGTCCAGGCGTAGATCGGATTCTCTCCGGTTCGATTTCTGCCGAAGTCCGGCGGCAAGCCGGGGTTCTGGAGCTCGTTTATGCAGCTCGATGGGTCGCCGTGGCGGGTGCATCTCGCCGACCATTCCGACACTTCGAAGAGATGGGCCGGCAGGCTCCATGAAGCGTTGGGTTCAAACATGCGATCCTGCAGAACGAAGTGCGAGGCGTAGGCCCAGTAGTTGGGAATCTCGTGCTGATCGTGGTATCCCATCACATCGGGATTGGTCGAATTGGTGCAGGCAGGATTGTTCAGGTTGAGGCAGCCTCTTCGGCCTTTTTCCGCCTGCGCGACAAAGCCGTCCATCTTTCCGGCGTCCACATCGGCGCGCGCGGCGCCCACGCCATGCGGTCAGCCGCCATTCACATCACGCACATCGTGATAAGGAGGATCACAGGCCCCTGTTTGCGGGTTGGGCGCGCAGACCGCAGGCTTGCCGGCCTTCATGGGAATGCCTTCGGCGCCGGGATAAGTGCCAAAGTACGAATCGAAGGATCGATTCTCCTGCATGATGATGATCACGTGCTTGATTTTGTGAATACCGGAGTCCTCGGGGTGCACGGCGTCGTGCGATGAACTCTGCGCTTTGGCTGCGGTGCAGAGGGTCATTCCGAAAAGAAACAGGTCGGCAAGCAGGACAGTTCGACGAAACAAGGTGAACTGAACGGGGATATCCATGGGCCGCTCCTCGCAATTTGATGCCGGGAAGGATTTGTTCGCAGAAGCTCGATGCGTGGGCTGAAAAAAGCGCCATGACATTTCTGCGGTCGGCCCAACCGTGGGAACTCGGCGCGGTGGGCTCACCTGCATTAGACGCAGGTTTCAGACGCGGCGCGTACGCGAAAACGTGAGCGGCTGGGGTGAGCGAGATCGCTCGCGACGAATGGGAATTGAATCGATTTCTCTTGGACCGAGAATATTGGCCGAGCTCAGCCCGGGCCCGCGGCCTAGCTCACCAGCTCCATCTCTTTGAGGGATTCGAAATAGGGCGCGCGCATGACGCCGCGCTCGGTGATGATGGCCGTGATGTATTTGGCCGGGGTGACGTCGAAGGCAGGGTTGCAAATGCCCACGCCGTTGGGAGTGAGCTGCTTGCCTGCGTGGTGCGTGACTTCCTTCGCTGGGCGCTCTTCAATGGGGATGGCGTCGCCGGTAGCGGTGGCAAGGTCGATGGTGGACCACGGCGCAGCAACGTAGAACGGGATGCTGTGCTCGCGAGCGAGGATGGCGACGTTGTAAGTACCGATCTTGTTCGCTGCGTCACCATTGGCGGCAATGCGATCGGCGCCGACGACTACAGCCTGGATCTTCCCCTGGCGCATGAGGCTGGCGGCCATGTTGTCGCAGATGACGGTGGTGAGAATGTGATCGGCCATCAACTCCCATGCGGTGAGGCGCGCGCCCTGGAGGAACGGCCGCGTTTCGTCTGCGTAGACGTGGATCTTTTTGCCGTGCTCGACGGCGGCGCGGATCACGCCGAGTGCTGTTCCGTAGCCGCAGGTGGCGAGTGCGCCGGCGTTGCAGTGAGTTAGAACGCCGCATTCATCGGGCAGCAGCGCGGCTCCGTGCGCGCCCATGGTTTTGCATGCGGCAATGTCTTCGTCGTACATGGCGTGCGCTTCAGCCAGCAGTTTTTCCTGGATTTGGGCGAGAGAGGCGCCGGCGCCTGCCAACTTCGCGAAGAGCGACTTCATGCGGTCGATGGCCCAAAAGAGGTTGACGGCTGTGGGACGGGTTGCGGCCAGGCGGGCGCAGATGCGCTCGAACTCCGGCGCGAATTCGGCCACCGTGGAAGCTTGGCTGTTTTTCGCGCCGAGGGCCACGCCGTAAGCCGCAGAAACGCCGATGGCCGGGGCTCCGCGGACCACCATGGTGACGATGACGTCGGCCACCTGTTCGTAGGTTGTGGCGAGCACATAGCTCTCTTCGAGCGGGAGCCTGGTCTGGTCGATGAAGCGGACGCCCTCGGGGGTCCAGGTGAGGGTGGGAATCATGCAATTCCAGTGTAAATCGAGGGGTCGTTTTCGTCGTAGCGCTCTGAAGCTGGCCCCAGCCTCACCGCCAGCGCCGGTGCTATGATTTCGCCATGTCCCAGCCGGAAAGTTTGTCCAGCGAGTTCCGCAACATGCGGTGCTTCCGTCATCTCGTGTTTGTGTCGAGAATGCAGGGCTGGGTCGCCACTGCCATCTTCTTTTTCTTTCTCTATCGCTTGGCCGCTCATCTCGTTGCAAACGACATGAGAGTGTGGGCCGTTGCCTGGCTACCTTTGTCGGCACTGATGGCATTTATTGGTTTTACGAGCCGCGGCTATGCCACGCCCTGGAAGTGGCCTAAGCACCGGAGCTGAGCCCGAGCACCGAAATCGCGATACCGCAGAAGCCTCGCGCGCATCGGGCGCTTCAGGATGAATGCGCCTGTAAACATTTTCAATTTCCGCTGGACTTGCGGTCCCGCCCCTGCGTAGAGTGGTTGCGAACCTTTTTTGGCAATTTCTCTTTGCGGGAAGCTGAGGAAAGATCATCTATGTCAACACGATCGGTACAATCGGCGCCGCCGCGCGCGCCTAGTTACTTGGTTCCGTTTATTATCGTCACCTGTCTATTCTGTATCTTCGGATTCTTGACGAACCTCAACAGCAATTTGTCGCCGAAGCTTGAGGACATTTTCAACCTCAATCATGCCTGGTCGAATCTGGTTGCGACATCGTGGTTCTTCGCGTATCTCGTTTTCTCGGTCCCAAGTTCCAAGGTGATCGAAATGGTGGGCTACAAGAGGACCATGGTGATTTCGCTGTTCATCATGGTGGTAGGCGCGCTGCTATTTGTTCCGGCTGCTGCGCGAGTGAATTTTCCGCTGTTCCTGACAGCCAGCTTTGTACTGGCGTCTGGCGTGTGCATGTTGCAGACTTCGGCCAATCCATATGTATCGATCCTCGGGCCCGAACACAGTGCACCCGCGCGGCTAACCCTGGCCCAGGCGTTCAATTCGCTGGGCACAGCATTGGCTCCCCTCGTCGTAGGCGCGTTCATCCTTACTGATCCAGGGAAGCTGCAAGACAAATTTGCAGTGGCGCATACGGTGCAGGGACCCTATATCGCAATCGCAATTACGCTGCTGGTGCTGGCTTTCGCCATCATGTTCATGCATCTTCCCGCGATCACAATGGCGCGAGATGCCAGCGAAGCCGAAAAGGATATTGCGCAGGCGGGACGGAGCATCTGGAGTTTCAAGCACACCGTTCTGGCTATGGTGGGAATCTTTTTTTATGTGGGTCTGGAGATTGCCCTGGCGGCGAATGCAATCAAGTTTTTCGTTAGCCAGGGAGTCAGCAGCAGAGATACGGTCGCACTGCTGGCATCTTTCTACCCGCTTTCGATGATGATTGGGCGATTCGCCGGCACAGTTGTGATGAAGGTGATCAAAGCAGAGAAATTGTTGGCCGGGCTGGGTGTTCTCGGGGTTGCGCTGTTGGTTGCGGCCATGTTCACGACCGGGCAGGTTGCGATCTGGTGCTTAATTCTGTGCGGAGTGGCCAACTCGATTATGTATCCGACGATCTTCGCTTTGGGAATCGCAGAACTGGGACCGTTGACCAGCAAGGGATCGGGCGTGATCACCATTGGCAATGTGGGCGGGGCGGTGCTTCCGCCGCTGTTTGGTTTAGTTGCCGACAAATTTAATTACCAAGCCGCCTTTCTGATACCCATTGTGGGCTATCTGTTTGTGGTGTATTACGGACTTTCGGGATACAAGCCGGCACGCGATTTAGCAAGGTAGACGAATTCTCGATTTGTAATTCAGGCCCTCCGGTTTGCCGGAGGGCCTGCTGTTTCTGGGCCGTGAGGGGCGGAGAAATGCGGGGATCGTGCCTGAATTTGGAACGGATGGCTGTCACGCTATGGGACAGCGAATGGAGCGTATTGCGGCACCATTTGAGTCATCTTGCGACAATCTGAATTGGAGCGGAGCAGAAGAGAGCTGAATCGAGCCTGAAAATAATCACTAAAGTTATCCCGGGCCAGACCGATGAAGGTAGTGGATGCAAACAAGCCCCATCCAAAAATGGCGGCGGCCTTGAGAGAAGGATTAAGACAGCGCTGGAGATGGCGACCGCAGGCATCCGAGAAGGAGTTGAATCCCATGGCCCTCGGAGTTTTGAACAATCTGTCGGCGATCTATGCTGAGAACAATCTCAACAAGACGAATGTGAGCCTACAAACCGTATTGCAACAGCTATCCTCCGGCTCACGCATTAACTCAGGCGCCGATGACGCCGCGGGTCTCTCGTTGGTAAATGGCCTGGCGACAAACACGGCTGCGCTCACACAGTCGACGACGAACGCCACGGAAGGCGTAGGTCTGCTGCAGGTTGCCGACGGTGCTTTCTCGCAGGTGACGAGCCTGCTGGACCGTGCCGTTACGCTGGCGACCGAGGCCTCGAACGGAACGCTGAACACCTCGCAGGAGGAGGCGGCGGACCAGGAATACCAATCGATTCTTTCTGAGATTAACAACATCGGAACGACGACCACCTACAACCAGGTGCAGGTCTTCACCGGATCAGTCAACGGCGTCGATATCTATACCGGCGATTCGTCCGCGACCGGCTCGTCGATCGATAGCATTTACTTTGGCACCATGAGTTCGTCGACTCTGGGTGACTCGGGAGGTTCGGTGCAGCAGGATACCGGCGGCGAATTTGTGGATTTTTCGATAGACGCGGCAGGTCCGCCTCTTTCGCTGACCACCGCCGCGAAAACCACTGACGTAATCACAACCGGCACCGGATTCACGCTTAGCACCAAGAATGCCAACGGCACCATAACGACGCAGAACCTTGTGGGCGCTGCCGCCGGCACTGTCGCCAACCTGATTGCCGCAATCAACGCAGCGAAGATTCCCGGCGTGACTGCGAACTTTACCACCGCTGGCGCCGTACGCAGCACAAGCGGCACAGTCACCGGGGGCGACACCGGCATCCAGCTCACGAACACGAATCCCAATGTGACGATTGCCTCGGACGGTGCGCTTGCCGATGCAGGGGTGGGCGGAACGGTCACAGCCCAAAACGCCGTGGTGTCGACGAACAATGCCGCGACTACGACCATTAGTTACAAATTCGGGGCGAACGGCGACGCCTCAGCCAACCTGGCGCAAACCGATCTTCTGAGCGCGACGGATGCTCAAACTGCATTGGAGGCGCTCAACCAAGCAGTCACGTATGTGGCAGGTCAGGACGGCTACATTGGCGCACAAATTAACACTCTGAATTCGATCAGCCAGGTGATGAGTACGCAGGAAGAGAATGTGGTGTCGGCGCAGAACGCGATCCAGGCCACCGACTATGCCTCCGCCACTTCCAACATGTCGAAGTACGAGATTCTGAGCCAGACCGGCATCGCGGCTCTTGCGCAGGCGAACCAGGTGCAGCAGGAAGTGACGAAGTTGCTGCAGTGATCAGTGGTCGGGGATCAGGGGTCAGAGATCGCGTGAACTGACGCTCGGCGGGAGAAAACAGCTTTAGCAAGACTGCAATACCTTCAAGACAACCCAGGGACAGGGCGGCGGCGATGCGAGAGCTTCGCCGCCCATTTTCTTGCGCAGAGCAAAAACAAGGATGAGATTGAAATTCAAGCGGATACCCATCAATTGAAACTTTGCGCGTAATTAATCGTCAGAATAAATAGAGACGTAAGCATCTCTGCTGAGTAATTTAGAAGGTCGCAAGAGCGAAAAAATCGTGCCGCAAGAGGCAACTCCGGCATGCTGATGATCATCCGAAGGCTGCTGGCGCAGAGGCGGATGGCCCACAAGCTAAAGCAATCACAGAAATGAAGTGCCGGAGGCCGCGCCTTCCCTCCAGGGAAAATGAGCGGATCGTGAAAGATCGCTGGTCGTATTTCGATTAAGACGAGTTAGAAGCGGTTTGAGTGAGCGAGAACCGCCGTAGAACGACACTCCACTTTTCTACGGTGAAGCGTGAAATTGAGAATTGATTTTTGCCGGGGACGCGCGTGTGCGCGTTTCGTGCGCACGCTTATGGCGTGTGTTGCAGTACTGGGATCGACAACGCTGCTGCCTGCAGCAGCGTTTGGACAGAACGCTACGGGCGCTATTCACGGACAAGTGGCGGATCCATCGGGCGCGGTCATTCCGGGCGCGACGGTTGTGGCCACGACGACATCGGGGCAAGTGGCCGGTAAAGCCACTTCAGATGGTGTAGGCGCATACGCAATTCGGGGGCTGGCGGCTGGCACCTATAGCGTGACAGCGACAGCAAATGGATTTGCCGAATTCGAAACCCCGGGAATCGTCGTCGCGGCGGGCCAGTCGAAGACTGTGAATGCAAAACTGCAGATTGAGGTGCAGCAGCAACAGGTGCAGGTGGAAGCGGAAAGCAACACCGTAGGCACGAGCCCCGAGAGCAACGCCAACGCAGTCGTGATTAAAGGCAGCGATCTGAACGCACTGTCTGACGATCCTGATGAATTGCAGAACGAACTGGAAGCGCTGGCCGGACCGTCGGCAGGCCCGAACGGCGGCCAGATTTACATTGATGGATTTACGGGCGGTCAACTGCCGCCGAAGTCCTCAATCCGCGAGATCCGTATCAATCAGAATCCATTTTCGGCGGAGTATGACCGGCTGGGATACGGGCGCATTGAGATTTTTACGAAGCCGGGCACGGGGCAGATGCACGGCGAGATAGAGGCCAGCGGAAACGACTCCTCCTTCAACTCACCAAATCCATTGCTGGAGGGAGCGTTCGAACCACCTTACGACACATGGGGCATGCACGGATCGGTAAGCGGACCGATCTCGAAGACAATGTCGTACTTTGTGAGCGCCTTCAGCCGCAATCAGCAAAACGAGAATGTTGTGAAAGCGATTGATCCAGCGAGCATCACTCCAGGCGCCGACCTGAACAATCTGCCGTCATTAAACGAGGCGTTTGGCAATCCCGTGTCGCGACTCGACATCAGCCCGCGCATCGATTTGCAGTTAGGAAACCTGAACGCGCTGACTATCAGGGAAACCTACAACCGCATGCATGACACGAACAGCATCGGAGAGAGTGGCCTGACCCTGCCGGAGGAGGCCACGAACAGCGATAACCAGGAAAACGCGGTGCAACTTTCGGACAGCTGGACGCTGAGCAAGAACCTGGTGGACGATATTCGTTTCCAGTACAGGCGGATCCGCGACCAGACCTCGGCAATCTCGAATCTGCCTTCGTTTACGGTGCAGGGACAGTTCTCGGATGGAGGCAATCCAGACCAGAGCCTGGAAGATCATGAAAACAATTACGAGCTGCAGAATTACTTTTCCGGCGTGAAAGGCGCGCACACGCTGAACTTCGGAGCCAGGGCCAGGGTTTACGACGATGTGAACTACACCAGCGGCGGCAGCAACGGATCGTATATCTTCTCGACCGCGCAATCGTTCTTGGGCTGCTATCAGACGCCGCAAGGGTCGCCGCCTCCCTCATCGTGCGTTCCGCAGCAATATACCTACACGAAGATCAACAATGCGGTGGCGAAGGTGACGTTGTTTGACGCGGCGCTGTTTTTCCAGGACGACTGGAAAGTGAGCCCGCAGTTCACATTCAGCTACGGCGCGCGCTGGGAGACGCAGAACCGGATCAGCGATAAAGACGACTGGGCGCCGCGGCTGAGCCTGGCCTACGCGCTGGGCAGAAGCAAAGGCAGGCAGCCGAAAACGGTGCTGCGCGCCGGGTACGGATGGTTCTATCAGCGTTTCACGGTGGCCAACGGATTTGGAGCCAACGTGCCTTTCATCGTCAACACGATCCACGAGAACGGAGCGAACGAACAGCAATTCATACAGACCTCGGGCATCACTTTTAATCAATATGCGACGACGCCGCTCAGCGCCAGCACATCGGGAAGCACGACGGGAAAGAGCGCTCCGACGTTCTACACGATTGCGCCGAATTTGCACGCGGCGAATGATATGGAGGCGGCAGCCGGAGTAGACCGGCAAATCACAAAGGACATCACGGGAAACGTGACGTATGTCTTTTCGCAGGGAATCCACCAGTTCTTCATGGATAACCTGAGCGCGGCGGCGGAATTTCCGCTGGAGGACGCATCGAGCGATACATATCCGACGACAGCGCCCACTGCGCCAGGAACCAATAATCTGCAGTATCAGTCCGGCGGTTTCTACCGCGAGCAGCAGATCATGGTGACGGTGCGGGCGACAACCAGGAAGTTCAGCCTGTTTGGGAATTACACGTATTCAGATGCGAAGGGGGACACGGAGGGTGTGACTTCGGTGCCGTCGGTGTCGAGCGATCCGGGACTGGACTTCGGGAGGACGCACTTCGATGTTCGCAACCGTGTGATGCTGTTCGGAAATTTCATGCTGCCGTGGGCGGTGTCGGTGTCGCCGATGGTGGTGGCGAATTCAGGAACGCCGTTCAACATCACAACAGGCAGCGATTTGACGGGGAACAACCAATTCGACGGACGGCCGACGTACGCGGCCAACTGCTCGGAGCCGAACACGATCCAGACCCAGTGGGGCTGCTTTGACGCGGAGCCGTATGGAACGGTGAGCCCGGAGAGCGGCACACCGATTGAGCCTTACGCGGTGAACGAAAGGATTACGCCGTATGGCCTGGGAACGGGACCGGCGAACGTGAGCGTCAACATGCGGCTGGCGAAGGTGATCGGGATCGGTCCGAAGGTGGAATCGAGCGGGCCGGGTATGGGCGGCCGTGGACGAGGCGGCGGAGGCGGAGGCTATCGTGGCGGGCCTCAGGGTTTGGGTGGAGGAGGGCTAAGCGGCAGCCGTGGCGGCTTCGGCCCGATGAATGAGTCCGTGCCGCGGAAGTACAGCCTCACGTTCTCGGCGTGGTGCACGAACCTGCTGAACCACGAGAACCTGGGGGTACCGAATGGCTCAATTTCTCCGACGCTCGACAGCGCAGGGGCGCTGGAGCCGCAACGGTTTTTCGGCAGGTCGCAGACGTTGGCCGGCGGGTATTTTGCGTTACCTACGGCTGGCAACCGGAACTTGTCGTTGCAAGCGACGTTCACTTTTTAGAGCGCTGCTCTCTATTCCCAGGTCCCCGCTTTGAGGTATTCGTCGATCGCCTTCGCCGCTTTGCGGCCTGCGCCCATGGCGAGGATGACTGTCGCTCCGCCGGTGACAATATCGCCGCCGGCAAAGACGCCGCGCTTCGAGGTGCGGAGCGTTTCGGGATCGGCCACGATGTAGTTGCGCTTGTTGGTCGCCAGGTCGGGCGTGGTGCTCTGGATGAGCGGATTGGCCGTGGTACCCACGCCGATGATGGCCACGTCGGCAGGAAGGATGAACTCCGATCCTGGAATCGGGACGGGGCGACGGCGGCCGTCGGCATCGGGTTCTCCCAGTTCCATGCGCACGCAGCGTGCGCCGGTGAGCCAGCCTTTTTCGTCGCCAAGAAACTCAGCTGGATTGGTCAACATGCGGAATTCGATGCCCTCTTCACGCGCGTGCTTCACTTCTTCAGCGCGGGCGGGCATCTCGGCTTCTGACCGGCGATAAACCAGCGTTGCCGACTTCGCGCCAAGGCGGCGCGCGGTGCGCACCGCGTCCATAGCGGTGTTGCCGCCGCCCACGACGATCACATCGCGCGAGCGGCAGTCGTAAATGGGCTGGTCAAATTCCGGGAATTTATACGCGCGCATCAAGTTGGTGCGGGTGAGAAACTCGTTGGCCGAGTAGACGCCGTTCAGATGCTCGCCGGGCACACCGAGAAAGACCGGCAGGCCGGCACCGGTGGCGATGAAGATGGCGTCGTAGCCTTCGACGCGCATCAGCTCGTCGAGCGTGACGCTCTTGCCGACAACGACGTTGGTTTCGAACTCGACGCCCATACGGCGCAAGTTGTTCACTTCTTCGAGGACGATCGATTTGGGCAACCGGAACTCGGGAATGCCGTAGACCAAAACGCCGCCCAGTTCATGCAGCGCCTCAAAGACGCAGACGCGATGACCCTTCTGAATGAGATCGCCCGCGGCAGAGAGGCCGGCGGGGCCGCTGCCGACGATGGCGATGCTCTTGCCTGTCGGCGGCGCGATGGCAGGCAGGCCGAGTTGTCCGCTATGGCGCTCAAAGTCGGCGATGAAGCGTTCGAGGTTGCCGATAGCCACGGGCCGGCCTTTTTTGCCGATGACACAGCCGCCCTCGCACTGGCTCTCCTGCGGGCAAACGCGGCCGGTGATCGCGGGCAGCGCATTGTCTTCGCGCATCTTTGCCGCAGCGGCAAGAAAATCTCCCGCGTAGATCAACGCCACGATCTCCTTGATCTTAACCCCAACAGGGCAATCCAACTGGCAGCTTGGCTTGGCGCAGGCAATGCAGCGCGTGGCTTCAGTGACGGCGCCGGAAGCAGCGAGGCCCTGATTCACTTCCTCGAAACTGTGCGCGCGTACTTGCGCGTCAAGCTCAGGCATTCTGACGCGCGGAATCTGCATGCGCTCTTTCAAGGGCAGCGGATTGGCGAGAAGCGGCTCTGTGTCAGGCATTATGCTTCTCCTCGCTCGTGGTGCGGACCGCATCGAGCTGCGCGCGCTGGGGCGCCGTCTGCTTTTCCTTGTGGGCGAGTGATGCACGCTGATGGGTCAACTGCTCTTGCTTGTGTTCCTCGAAGGCCTTCAGCGACTGGCACTCCTGGCCGCGGTACATGGCGTTCCGCTGCATCAACACTTCAAAATTCACTTGTGACGCGTCGAACTCCGGCCCGTCGACGCAGGCAAATTTACTCTGGTTGCCGAGAAGCACGCGGCAACCGCCGCACATGCCTGTGCCGTCGACCATGATGGAGTTGAGGCTGACCATGGTCTTGATGCCGAGGGGCGCGGTGACGTGCGCTACCGCACGCATCATGGGAACGGGACCGACGGCGAGAGCGAAGTCGATCTTGCGCCCGGCCCCAGGGCCGTTATCGACGAGGTCGCTCAGTTTTTTGGTCACAAGGCCCTGCTCGCCATAGCTGCCGTCGTCGGTGAGAATGTATGCCTCGTGGCTCGCGGCGCGCACTTCATCCTCAAAGATCACCATGTCTTTGCTGCGCGCGCCTTCAATGAAGATCACATGATTGCCGGCGTCTTTGAGCGCCTTCGCCGTGGGCAGCGCCATGGCTGTGCCCACGCTGCCGGCCACAATCAAGGCTGTTCCATAATTTTTTATCTCGGAGGGATGGCCAAGGGGGCCGACAACGTCGAGAATGGAATCGCCAGTTTCAAGACAATTGAGCAGAGAGGTGGTTTTGCCGACGGCCTGAACGACGATGGTGATGGTTCCGGCCGCGGGATCGGCGCTCTTGATGGTGAGCGGAATGCGCTCACCCATTGCATGCACGCGCAGGATGATGAACTGACCCGGCCGTTGCTTGCGGGCGATGCGCGGCGCCTGAACGGTGAGTTGCCGGATGTTGAGGCCGACGGTGCGAGCTTCTACGATCCTGAACATATGCTGGAGACTCGTCCTCCTGTTCGATCCGCGGCCGCCGAGCGCGAGCGGAACCCGCCTTGGGCAGCGTGAACGGGGCATGTTCGCGCGGCCAGCGGGCCGATTGGCGCAGCTTGCAGCATTGATTATTCAGGAATTAGGGGTGCCCGTTTGTGACGCGGGTCACTTGGCGGTAGGGGTCACCAGAATTGCGGGAAGGCCAAAGGATTACGAGTGACGCGCCTTCCAGAGGAGATAGAGGCCCCAAGCCGACAGCGTGCAGCCATCCCTGATAGTTCCCTCAAGCATCTTCTGCTCGAACTCGGCAATTGGAACGCAATGCGTGACGATGTCGTGTTCTTCGGGGTCGGGTTTGTTTTCGGACATTTGGAGACCCGTAGCGAGGAAGACGTGAAGGCGCTGGCGCGTGAAGCCGAACGCGATCCAGTTGAATCCGAGGTAGACCATCTGCTCGGCGACAAGGCCGGTTTCTTCTTTGAGTTCGCCGCGCGCCAGCTCTTCGGGGTTATCGATGGCACGCTCCCATGCGCCCTGGGGCAGCTCAAGGGTGCGCTCCTGGATGGTGGTAGCGGAATTGCTCGACGAGCCAGATGCGGTCGTCCTGGATGGGAAGAATGATGGCGCCGTCGTGTTTCTCAATCACGCCATAGATTCCCTTTTCGCCGTTGGAGCGCAGGATTTCGTCTTCGCGCACGCGCATCCAGTGGTTGCGGTAGACTTCGCGGCTTGAAAGCGTGGTGATGGAGGGATCCGCTTTCTTCCGCGATCTACTGTCTCCTGAGTGCATGAGCTCACCCTTAGCGTTTTCCCGTATACGCATCAAAAAACGGGGATCAGGAGCAGTTTAAAGGCCACAGATGTCGGGCAATCAGCAGTTGACCATCACGGCGGAGCAGCCGGCACGCGCCGGTCTCCATTTCACCAGGAATTCTGTGACTGAGGACGCCTGCATGCTGCGCATGGCTTCAAACTCTCCGTTCTTCTGGCTGTAAAGCAACGCGCCATGTTCACTGAGAACGGCGAGCGCTGGAACGCCGCGCTTGAGCGGCACTTCGTACTTTTGAGCGAGATCGAGGTTGGCGTCCATATAGCCGACGTTGATGTGCACGAGCACAAAATTCGAATCGAGGAGCGGCTTGTTGCGGGCGTCGTGGAAGTAAATATCCAGCACCTGGCAGTCACCGCACCAGTTGCCGCCAAAATCGAGCAGAACGTGGCGATGGGTGGCAGCGGCGGTTTTGAGGGCGGTGGCCAAGTCGGCTTTGGCCTGTGCGGGGTCGGGATAGATGGCACGATCGGCGGAGTAAGCGGCGGCCACGGCCAGCGCCAGCAAGCCTGCGATCGCGAACAGCTTTAATGGCTTCATTGGGACCTCCACCTCTGCTTTCAGTCTGCCACAATTGGCCTTGCAGGTGGCATTGCTGGAGAGCTGATCAGATTGCAGGGGGGTGTGTAACGATGGAGAGTTGAGGAAACGCACGAGGCAATTTGGTGCGCGCTGGGAGTGATCAATGGAACATCTGTTCCTGTTTTTAATTCAGCCGTGGCACCTGGTTTTGCTGGGCGTGGTGGCGTTTGCAGTGTTCGGGGTCATCGGACTGCTACCCCCTGGACCGCGGACCGGCCCGCCATGGACAGAATCCTGAAGTTTCTCATAACCATGACTTTCCGCGCCGGTCCAAGGCCGCCCGTTAAAGGCTCTGCATGTGGCACTTTCGGGGCCTGATCAGACACCCGAATCCGATTTGTGCGACAATAGACACCATAGGATGCGCGCCAATCAAGGCAAAGCGCGCGGAGGAATTTCTGATGGGCGATCTACTTCAGCCTTGGCACCTGATCGTGCTGGCGGTAGTTGCGTTTCTTCTGTTTGGCGCCAAGCGGTTGCCGGAGCTGGGTAAGGGATTAGGCGAGGGATTGAAGGGTTTCCGGGAGGGAATCCGGGGGATTACTGATCCCACCCCGACAGCGCCGCCGGCTCAGCAGCAGAATGCAGCACCGGCTCCGCCGCCTGCGTCGAACGCGCCGGTCGAGCCGAAGCAGGGCTAAGCGCCAGGCGGCAGCAACCGCTTCAAGCCGGTTTGGGGCGCGAAGCCGAACAAAGTTTGAGCGACACCGAGAAGGTCTGTGCCAGCACACAGGCCTTTTGTGTTTTGCACAAGACTTCGAAATGGGGTTCATCGGGCGACTCGGCCATCCGTGGGCGATCAGCTTTGCATAGCGGGCGTTTGCAGCGAAGATGCGCGGGTCTGGAGACCCGCACGACAGCCGGCCAGGAGGCCGGCGCTACCTGTTTCGCCGGCGCTACTCGTCAGCAGAAAAGCTTCTACTTGTAGTCCTGGGCAGAGGGGTAGTAGCCGAGCTTGGCGGTGACGATCACATTCGGCCGGTCGACACGCACGTCGATGGAGCGGAACTTGCTGTCGTAAATGGACTCGTGGCTCATATAGCCCAGCGTGTACTGGTTGCGGGCTTCTTTGGCGAGCTTTGCGTAGCTTGCTTCAATATTGTTAATGCTGCCCTCGGCGTACATATCGCCGCCGGTGGCCTGAACGTATTTGTACAGGATGTTGTCGTACATGGTGAAAGGCAAATGGAAGCGGTCGAGCCAGCCCTCGCCCGGGTATTGCGAGTCGCCCACCAGCGTGGCATAGACGGCAATCTTGTTGGTTTCGAGGTATTTCACGACCTCTTTCCACGTGGCCTTGCTGCCGTACTCCTTGCCGTCTGAGATCACGTAGATGATGCGCCGCCGATCTTTGGGGCGAGTCGAAAGTTCCTTGGCCGCCTGGAGAATTGCGTCGTTGAGGGTGTGGATCTCCTTGGGGATGGTGATGAAGGTGCTGTCGCCGGCGGACTTGCCCGGCTGCAAAACAGGATCGACGCAATTGCCGTTTTGATAGATGCCGCAGCCCGCAAGCGGGCCACTGTTGATCGGCACCTGGGGGTTGGTGCCCACATTCTCAGCCAGCGATAAGACCGCGGGCAGGCGCGCGCTCTGCGCTCCGGTAAAGCTGGTCCATTCCCTGGCGCCGTTGGTGTAGGTAAAGACCGCAGCCTCGTCATAAGGAGCGAGCGCACCCTGGATCGCACCCATGGATTGGTTCACGCTGGCCATGATGTTTGAAGGAAGGGTCTGGTCGATGACAAATGCAATGGAGAGTGGCTGCGGATCAACGCTGAATACACGCAACGGTTCGCGGGTGTTGTTTTCGTAGACGGTAAAGTCGCGCCAGGTGAGCCCTGAGATCAGATTTCCCTTGGTGTCTTTGACCGTGACCGGAACCTGAACGAAGTTGACGTTGACGATGAAATTGGCCATCGCGGCGCTGCCCTGTTCGGGAGGAGTCGCTTGAACATCGACTTTCGGCTGGTCGGCGGGCGGCGCGCTCGAGGGCGCGGGGGGCTGCTCAGGTTGCTCAGGCTGTGGTTGCGGTTCGCCCGTGGCGGAGGATGAGTTGGGTCCTGAAGGAGTTTCTGAGGCGCCAATTCCCGGCGTGATCGGCCCCGCTCCTCCGAACGAGGGCGGCGGTTGCGGCGTGGGCGCGTCGGGCACCGACTGTTGCTTCTGTCCCTGAACGCTTGAGCCCAAAAGGAGCCCCGCGCTTATAAGCGCTGCCAGCGCAATGGCCCTTCGTCCTTTCACAGCGATTTCATTCCCCCTGATGGCAATCTGCACGTGCAACTGCGCATTTAGGCCACACCTGACAGAGTATCAGACGCACCAGAGGCTCGTAGGTTGCCCGGAACGGGTTCGTTTGGTCGAATCCATCTGGCGGGGCTGAAGCCCGCACTGATTTGATCTTATTTATAATGAGAGGCCGGAGGAGTGGCCCCGTCGTGCCTGGTCGCGCCGCCTGCAGCAGTGTGCGTGCCTGGAGGTCAGCGCTACCCGTTTGCCGCCATTAGCTATTTGTTGGCGTGCTGGACAGGGCTGAACGGACCTGCGCAGAGGTTACCTGCCGCTGAGATCAGAATCGGGTTATGCTCTCTAAGGGGTTGGGTTTTCGTCTAACTCGCCAGAATGCTTCTCCGAATCGGAACAGCCGCGCTTCTGCTTGGGCTTTCGGTGTTCGCACCGGCAGCGTGGGCTCAGCTTGCGCCTTCGCCCGACGCGCCGCCGGTGAGCACCGCTCCCGCCGCACCGCCCGATGAGACGCCCATGGCCACTTTCAAGCAGACCGTGAGCCTGGTGGACCTGTTCTTTACCGTCAAGGACAAGAACGGCAACCTCATTCCGCATTTGACCAAGAACGAATGCACGTTTCTTGAAGACAAGGTGCCGCAGACGCTGAAGAGCTTTACGGCGGAGACCGATCAGCCGCTTACGCTGGGAATTCTGCTTGATACGTCGGGCAGCCAGCAGCGCGTGCTGCCCCTGGAACAGCAGGCCGGCAGCCAGTTCCTCGAACACGTGCTTCGTTCGAAGGATGAAGCTTTCCTGGTTTCATTCGACGTGAACGTGGACCTGCTGCAGGATTTCACCAACAGCCCGCATCTGCTGGCGCGAGCCATGGACAAGGCGGAGATCAACACGGCAGGCGGCAATGGCACGGGCATTCCGGGGCTCGGTGGGGGAACGATTCCGACCATCGGCGATCCAAAAGGCACGCTGCTCTACGACGCGATTGATCTCGCAGCCAGGGAAAAGCTGAACCAGGAGACGGGCCGCAAGGCGCTCATCATCCTGACCGATGGCCAGGATGAGGGCAGCCGAACCAAGATCGGTGAAGCAATTGCCGAGGCACAAAAGAACAATGTCATCGTTTATGTCATCCTGATCGCCGACCGGGAGATGTACTGGGACCAGGGCGAGGGCTATTTCGGTTACTCCGCGGCAAAACGGATATCAGATGAGACGGGCGGCCGCGTGATCGATGTGGGCAACAACGGCAAGAAGCTCGAAGCGGCGTTTCAGCAAATCCAGGACGAGCTGCGAACGCAATATCTTGCGAGCTATATTCCCAGCAACCTGAAGGACGACGGCTCATTCCGGCACATCGGGGTTGAGTGCAAGGGCGACCAGGGAGAGAACCTGAAGGTGCAGGTGCGCAAGGGCTACTACGCTCCGGCGCCCGGAAGCTAGCGACCCGTTGATCACTTCGGATTTGCTGTTCCTTTTCTGTTCCGGCGTCCTTCCGGAATCCTTTCTATTCACGGTTTGATCTTCGAGTAAAAAATTCACGTTCGCGGTAAGAAAATCTACACGAGACCGCGTTAAACTCGTTTCGACGGGGGAAATGCATCAGGTTGTGACTTTGGTTTTGGACCAAGAGTAACTGGCCTGATTTCAGCGATCTCTATAGACGGAGCGCCGTCCTGGCAGCTCTCGTGACAGGGTTTTGGTTCTTCATTTGCCATTCTTTCGGCATCAGACGGGTTATACCATCGCGCCGGATTCTTCATTGGCGCCTGCAAGCAGTCTGCGGAAGGAGATCATTGGCGCAAATGAAAGATATCGGAATGAAAATCGCCATCATTGTCGGGGTGGCAGCCGCCCTGGTCACAAGCATTCCTCTGCTGGCGCAAGAGGCTGGCGCTTCAGCGAATGCTGGGGCTGCGGGCGTGCAGGCTGACGATTCTGGGAGCGCTTCAGAAAAGGCAACCTACGCGGCGACTGCTGGAGGCTTTGGAGATCAGTCGTGGTCACATGCATGGGAGATGAGTTCGATTACGGGCGAATTGGACGGGAAGCTCGACTCGAAGACGGCCAAGCCCGGCGAGCAGGTGGTTCTGAAGACGATTCAGAAGATCCAGACCTCCGATGGAACGATCATTCCGAAAGGCTCGCGCCTGATCGGCCATGTCACCCAGGTGCAGGCATACAGCAAGGAGCATGGCGCAGCGCTGTTGGGAATCGCGTTTGATCGCGTGGAGTTGAAGGGCGGGCAAAGCGTGGCGATTTACACATTGATCCGCGGAATGACCTTCCCTGCAAGCGCGATGGCGATGAATTCAATGGACGGTGGCGGTGGAATGGGCGCGCCGATTGGTGGTGGCGGAATGATGGGCGGCGGCCAGGGAATGGGCGGCGGCCAAGGAATGGGTGGCGGACGCGGAGGCGGCGGCATGGTTGGCGGCGCCGACGGGGCCGTCAATGGAGCGGGGATGGGAGCGGGCAGCATGGCTGGCGGCGTGGCCGGAGCTGGTGTGGGAGATGTCGGCGGCGTGGCGGATCGCACGGGTGCGGCGGCTTCATCGATCGGCGACCGCACAGGAGCCGATCTTGGCGCGACGGAGAACGCCACAGTCGCGACCGCGGGACATGGCGACGCGGGCCTGGCCAACGATGCTCACGGGGCTGCCGCGGCTCGGGCCGTGCCTCGTCCAACGGGGATTCCGGGCGTAATGCTTTCGGGAAGCAGCTCCGCGTCGGGGTTGTTCGTTTCCTCTGCCAAAAGGGATATTCAGCTCGAGGGCGGCATGCAGATGCAATTGGGAATCGTGGCGAAGGACTGAGGGAGCTCACTGCCCGCGGCCTGGTTAGTGCGATCACCGCGACCTGTGATCGTTGGAAAACGACGCAACTGAACGCCGTCTCGTTTGCCGGGCACTGTACGGAATTCAGACAACAGGTTACTGAAGGTGCGCGACGCCGTAATCTGGCGCGGAGAACTGTGTTTCGTTAGTATCGGCACCAACGGAAAAAACTTGAGGCTGTGAGCAAGAAATTCTTCAGCTTCGGTGAATTCCGCTTGGAGGTACTCGCCATGGCCATTCAATGCGCCGCCCAGGAAGGCTTTGAGATCAGCCCGCGGTTCCGTCAAACCGTCGAGCAGCGCATTGCGCGCCTGGAACACGATGCCGATTCCGACGAAGCGCAACTGGATCGATTGGACGACGTAGACCACATCCGGCGGCAGATGCGCCTGGTGGCTGCGCAACGGGCCGAAGCGCTGCGCATGCGGCTGTTTCTCGATCGCGCAAAGACGCGCCTGCCAGGGCCGATGATTGCGCTGTAAAAGCAGGGGTCAGTGGTCAGTGGTCAGTGATCAGCCTTCTTCGCTGCGGTGATCGGCCTCAGCAGATTGCCTTTGGAAAACTCCACTGCTGAGCCACTAAGAACCCCTTCCAGTTCAGCATGCAACGAGCGTTTCCACAGGAACGCGTGTTTCCACAAATGCGCGCTGTTGCGATTCTACGTACACTTATGTGCTTTGGAGGAACAAGAAACATTGCCGAACCTTGAGTATTTTGTTGTGGACGTGTTCACGACCGCGCCGCTGGCCGGCAATCCGCTGGCAGTGGTGATGAACACGTGCGGCCTCACGACAGAGCGGATGCAAGCCATCGCGCGCGAGTTCAATTTATCTGAAACCACATTTGTGGAACGAAGACCAGCGGAAGTGGAGCGCGCAGAGGGCGTGCGCGTGCGAATTTTCACGACGCAGGAAGAGCTCAAGTTTGCCGGCCATCCAACGCTGGGCACGGCGAGCGTGCTGAAGATGTTTGCGCCGGAGACGGCGCGGGGCGACACAGTAACTCTTGCCGAGAATGGGGGGCCCGTACCGGTGCGCTTTGAGGCTGGACAGGCCGACTCCGCCGGCTTGTTCAGTGAGATGACACAGCCGGAACCGGAGTTTGGGCTGGACCTGCCTCAGGCTGCGGTCGCGGCGCTGCTTGGGCTCACGAACGACGAACTGGACCCGAAGCTGACGCCGCAGGTGGTTTCGACGGGCGCGCCATTTGCGATTGTCGTGCTGCGGTCAGTAGCGGCGCTTGAGCGGCTGAAGGTGGATCAGGACAAGGCGACAGAGTGGCTGCGGCAGCGCGGAGCGCGGTGGTTCTATGTCATGGCTCCCGTCCCCGACGAGAGCGAGGACGGCGCGAAGTATCGGGCGAGAATGCAGTTTTATGGCGGCGAGGATCCCGCCACGGGTTCGGCGGCTGGTTGCGCCATCAGCTACCTGGTGGCTCGCGGCGCCGTTTCGTCGGACACGCGCGTGCATGTTCTGCAGGGGGTGGAGATCGGGCGGCCGAGCCATCTTTTTCTGACGGCGCGAATGGAAAACTCGAGGGTCCGGGATGTACGCGTGGCGGGCAGCACTGTTCTTGTGGCAAAAGGACAGCTTTTCCTGCCGTGATGCACATGCTTTCAACAGAAATTCATCTTCGCAAGTGAAAGCGTGTGTTGATGCTAGCGATTTTTCATTTGTTACAGGCGGATTTTCATCGGGCTTTTCGCTTGCTGTTCCCTCTTTTCATGAAGGAGCGAGGGTCGTACTCTTCGATCTCGTTACAGACAATTTACTGGCGCGCTCTCGGGCCCCTATTCGCGCGCTAAAACGACAAGAGCTTGACCCGCGAAGAAAGGCTAGCCTGCAAAAGATCTGTTGCCGGTTGCCAATCGGCGCAAGGGGCCGCACATGCCTGCATCGTGCGGCCGCGCCGGGCAAACGGAAACGCTCCGAAGGATTAGGAGACGCCTCCTTCCGGTTTCCGGGCCAAGAACCACTGGTACGCTCGTCCGCCTTTCCAAGCGGAGGCGGTTGAGTTGCGTAAAAGCGACCAAGAAATTGAAGTGAGGAGTGAATCCCCTGCTATGCGTCCGAAGAAAGTGATTCTGTGTGTAAACAACAACGAACAAGAGCTTTCGGTGCTCCGGTTCATGCTGATGACCAACGGCTACCGCGTTTTGTCGGCCTCAAATGGCCATGAAGCGATCGCCATTTTTGCTAATGCGCCACAGGTTGACCTGGTGCTGGCCGATACAACCATGCCGGGGATGAATGGGGTTCAATTCGCCGAACGGCTGAAACGCGTGCGGTATCACGCGCCCACGATTTTGCTGGGCGACGCGCAGGCTATGAATGGGGATATTCATGTGGCTGATGCGGTGCTTGCGAGGAAGAACTGCTCCTCACAGGAGTTGCTGGAGCGGATCAAGGTGATGAGCGCGCGCAAACGCGGCCCGCGCAAAGGCGCGATGCGAATGCCGCCGATGGAGCAACTCGCCGCCGCCTCGTAAGAGCAGGGAGCTAGGGAGCTAGGGAGCAAGAAAGCGGAGACGCTGCGCAAGCCGGGGACAGACGCTTTCAGGTTCTGGGGGTTCGTTCGCCCCGCTACGCTTCCTGTTTCCGATGCGTGACCATTCACCCCGGTTCCCCGGGGGTCAGGCGCCTCGCCTTTATGTCCTCCTGGCCCCCGTTCCCCTGGGCCCTTGGCGCCTGGATTTCTCCTCTTGACGATGATGGGCGACTATGCGCATACTCGCCATCGGTGGCCCGGGCTGGCGGCAGGGTGATGCTGTCGGTGAAAGCTGGTTCGTATGGACCTAGTTCTTTTGCGTCTTCTTTTTGTGATCTTGCTTGCTGCGGTTTGTTACTTCCTCCGGCCTTTCGGCATACTGGCCGGGTGGGAGGGTGCGGTTGCGGGAACGGTTGCCGCCTGCGCGGTGATCGTTTTCGAGCTGAGGGTTCGGGCGCTGACGCTACGGCGACTGATCGGAGCCGTGGTGGGCAGCGTGCTCGGCATCTTCGGCGCGGCGCTGTTTTGCCTGGTGTTGCGCTCGGCACCGCTCTCCGGCTCAACTTCGGCCGTTCTGCAAATCTTCGTCCTCCTGCTGATGACATATGTGGGCTTGCTGGTCGGGGCCAGCAAAGGTGATCTGCTGAACCCGGCGGCGCTGGGTACGGTGTTCTCCGCCGACAAGCCGTCCAGAAAGAGCGCGAAGGTGCTGGACACGAGTGTGATCATCGACGGGCGCATCGCCGATATTGCAGAGGCAGGTTTTATCGACGGAACGCTGGTGGTTCCCGAGTTCGTTTTGCGAGAACTGCAGGTGGTGGCCGATTCGACCGACGGCTCCAAGCGCCAGCGCGGCCGACGCGGCCTGGACATGCTGCAACGCATGCAGTCGAACGATAAGATCCAGGTGCAGATTGTGCCCGACGACTTTCCATCGATCCGTGAAGTGGACCTGAAGCTGCTCGAGCTGGCCAAGAAATGGGAGGCCAAGGTCGTAACGAACGACTTCAACCTGAACAAGGTGGCCCATTTGCACCACGTGGAAGTGCTGAACATCAATGACCTGGCCAATGCCCTGAAGCCCGTGGTGCTGCCCGGCGAGCGGATGAACGTAGTGATCCTGAAGGAAGGCAAGGAGTACAACCAGGGCGTGGGCTACCTTGACGACGGCACCATGGTGGTGGTGGACCATGCGCGAAAGCTGATCGGCCGCTCGGTTGCCATCTCAGTGACCAGCGTGCTGCAGACGGCGAGCGGCAAGATGATCTTCGGCAAGATGGACGAGAACGGGAAGCCGGCCGCCAGCGAAATCGCGGAGAGTGCGCGCCAGAGTTTCTAAGGAGCCGCAGCGACCGGACCCAAGATGCCGACACTGGACTCAAATCTACTGCGCATCGATTGCCCCTGCACCAAGCGCAACTGCCCAAGGCATGGAAGTTGCGAGGCATGCCGGGAGTATCACAGGAAAGCCAAGCCCCCGATGCTGCCTTATTGCGAGCGGGAACCAAATTGGGTCCAGAAACTACTCGGCAAAAAGCGCCTGAGGGCGCGGTGAGACTGAGAATTCTGCGGGCGCGCGGACCAATCAATTGCTGCGCAAGCGCTCGATAAGCCTTTGCTTTGCATCGGGCCACTCGGCCGCGACGATTGAATAGCGAAATGAATCGCGAGGCGTGAAGTCGGCGGCAAGCCGGTGCGCGCGCAAAACGCCTTCGAACTTTCCGCCGATGCGTTCGATGGCGGCCTGCGAGCGCTTGTTGCGCGCGTCAGTGTGCAGGCAGACGCGGAGCATTCCCCCCCCATACCTCAAAGGCGTGCGTGAGCATGAGGAGCTTGGCCTCGGTGTTGGCGGCGCTGCGGATGGCCGGGGCCGTGAGCCACGTGTAACCGATCTCGCACGCGTCAGGGTGCTCGCGGCCGTGGCGAGGATGTCCGGTGGGCCAGGGCCAGCGCTCGATATCAAAGAAACGAGTTGAGCCGAGAACGACGCCGTCGGAGATGCGGACGGTCACGAAGGGCACGGCTGTGCCTGCATCGCGCAGGGCGACTGCAGCCTGAATGTATTGGAGAACAGCGTCGCGGCCGACGGGGACGGCGCTCCATTGATAGAGCGCGGGACTGCCCGCTGACGCGGCGGTGAGCGCTTCGGCGTGGGACAGGGCGAGCGGCTCGAGGCGAATGGTTTTGCCGGAGAGAACTGGTGGGTCGAGGATCATGTTTTTCAGGGTCGCGCTATTAGGCGCGCGGTGCGCCACAGCGAGCGCCGACGCACTCTTAGTACTTCTGCACTTTGGGGTCGATCTGGTCGGCCCAGGCCAGGACACCTCCGGCAAGGTTCTTCACATTGGGGTAGCCCTGCGCAGCCAGAAACTCCGCGATGCGCTGGCTACGGGCGCCGGAGCGGCAATGTACGATGATTTCGCGATTGCGGTCGATTTCCGCGAGCCGCTGCGGCACCTCATTCTGCGGAATGAGCTTGCCGCCGATGTTTGCGATCTGATACTCGTAGGGCTCGCGCACATCGAGGATGAACAGATCATCGCCGGCATCGAGGCGCTGCTTGAGTTCTGTGACGCTGATCTGGGGAATGCCGTTCTTCAATGATTTCTCCTGTGCGGTTTCTGGGGTGATGCCGCAGAACTGCTGATAGTCGATGAGCTCGGTGACCGTTGGATGCTCGCCGCACACCGGGCAGGCTGGATTCTTGCGGAGCTTGAGCTCGCGAAAGCGCATGGCGAGGGCATCGACGAGCAAAAGACGGCCAACGAGAGGCTCGCCTTTGCCGAGAATGAGCTTGATGACCTCAGTCGCTTGAATGATGCCGACCATGCCGGGAAGAATGCCCAGCACACCGCCCTCGGCGCAGTTGGGAACCAAGCCGGGCGGAGGCGGCTCGGGGTAAAGACAGCGATAGCACGGGCCCTCACGCGTGGCGAAGACGCTTGCCTGCCCTTCAAAGCGAAAGACCGAGCCGTAGACGTTCGGCTTGCCGAGCAGGACGCACGCGTCGTTGACCAGGTAGCGCGTGGGAAAGTTGTCGGTTCCGTCAGCGACGATGTCGTAGCCGCGAAGGATCTCGAGAGCGTTGGCGCTCGAGAGCATGACTTCGTGCTTGACCAGGTTGAGGGCGGGATTGAGAGCAAGGAGCTTGTCGCCGGCAGAGTCGAGCTTCTTGCGGCCAACATCTTTGGTGGAGTGGATGATCTGGCGTTGCAGGTTGCTCGCATCGACCACATCGAAATCGACGAGGCCGAGAGTGCCGATGCCGGCAGCGGCCAGGTAGAGGGCAAGCGGCGAACCGAGCCCGCCGGTTCCCACGCAAAGGACGCGCGCGGCCTTGAGCTTCTGCTGGCCCTCCATGCCGACTTCCGGCAGGATGAGGTGGCGCGAGTAGCGGGCGAGATCAGCCTGGCTGAGCTCGGGCAGCTGAATTGGGGAAGAGGTCGCAGCCATGACTCCGGTTCTCCGGTCATTCTCAGTTTATCGGGCGAAACCGGGAGGAAGGCAAAAGAGAACGGCTCCGCATTGTGCGGAGCCGTTCGGTTTGAATGGGCCGGTTAGAGCCGGTGAATGGGATGGACGAAGCCGGCAGTGACGGGCTACTGACCGGAGGCTCTCTTGGTGGCAGGAGCAGGCTTGGAGGCCAGGGAGGCGGCGGGATTCGACTTCCAGAAGGCCGGATCGGACTTGATCCAGTCGGCGCTGACGTAGCTCTGCTTCGCATTGACGGTGAAGAGTTCGCTGTGGGAAGAATCGACGGCCTCGCCGAAGAGTTCATCGAGCTTCTGCATTCCTTCCGCTCCGCCGATGGCCTCTCTGAACTTCTTATCCTCAGAGTAGCCAACGTCGATCGCGGACATGGAGGAATCGCCGGTCAGCACGATGTAGGTACCGTCCTGCGCGCCGAATGCGACTTCGTACGTGCCCCAGTGGGCGCTGGTTCCAGCCTTCTCGTGGGCATCCTTGACCATTTTCACAACCTCGCGCCATTCCTTCGTGTGGCCGGGACGAACATGGAAGACGGAGATCTGGTAGACGCGGTGGTTTTGGATATCGTCATGCGGGTGATAGCTCAGGTCGGCATCATAGGTGTAGACACCCTGCTCGACTTCATCCAGCAGCTCGCCATCGGCGATGCTGGCGCGCTCCAGGTCAGCGGAGAGAGTGGGATTGCCGTCCTGCATCTTGTTGTCCTTTTCCCATTCCGCGAACGAGTCGTAACGGGCCATATAGATTGCCCGTGTTCTGCCGGACATCGAGTTCATGGCGACGTAGTAGACGGGAAACTTGGCTTTGGCCTGGGCCAGGACGAATGCGCTCTCGGTCTTGTCGTGTGCCGCGCCACCTTTGTAAGGCTTGGGATATTCGATGGTGATTTGAAGAATTTTGGGAATAGTAGAGGTGGAAGAAGTATCTTGCGCCGCGGTGAATGAGCAGGCAGCGACCGCGAGGGACAGCCCCATAAGTACGGAACTGAGGGTCTTCATGTGTGGGATTCCTCCTTGATTTGCTCGGAGAAGGCGTGCGATGGGGGATGAGGGCGGGAAGCACAGTCTTTCTAAGCAGTGTGATTATCAGGCCCTGACCGAAGGGATGTAAAGGGGTTTCTGATGGCTGATGAAAGATTGCCGGGCAGTGGGAGCGGTCATCTATGGACAGGATGACAAATCGTCGATCAGGATGGCCTGTGGCGCGAAATGCTTGTCTTCTTCGGTGGTCCCGGCAAGACGATAGGCGTTGGTGATCGCGGCCTTGCCTTCAACGACTTCGGTGATGACATAGGTGCAACCCAGCCAGTGGGCTTCGGCCAGATCGGTGGACGACGATTGCGCCGGATGATTCGGATGGGAGTGATAGAAACCGGCGATCTCGAGGCCACGGCGGCGCGCCTCACGCGCTATCTTCACCAGTTCGGCGGGAGCAATTTCATAGCGGTCCAGCGCTGCTTCGGTGCGCGCGTTTGTCGCCCGAACCAGCGAATCGACGCGCCAGCCGTCCGCCGCCATGCGGCCAAGCAGTGCACCGCAACACTCGTGCGGATATGTCTCCTCCCCGTGAGCACGGAGATCCAGATAGACGGCGAGCGGCAAGTACAAGATGCTCACATATCCCTCCCAGGACGATCGATCAGAACGATACGTGATTGTGCTAGGATGGCGGCCATGAAGAATTGCAGCGCCGCTGCCGATGTGCGAGAGTGAAATTATAGAGCAAGCTGCCTGTTCGGATTATTGTTCCAAACCGGAATGCCATTATGAAACGAAAATCCGCCCATCCCAACTTCGACCAGACATTGAAACTGCTGCGTGCCCATTCCTTTGACGTTGCCCCGCACGCAGGTACGGAGGGCGGAGTGCTGGTGAGCAAGCACGGAGTCGGAGCCGTCCTGGTGCCGGCGCCCAAGAGCAAAAACCCCGACGATCCGGCCGTGGCGTACGCGGTTCACCCGGGAATTGTGGTGAAGGGCGAAGTAGCGCGGCTGCTGGATCGGGGCTACCAGAAATTTCTTAAGACTTCCCAATATGAGCTGCCAGCCTCGGCACAGCAATTGCAGGCAATCCACACATTCAGCGAGGAGCTGAAGCAGCTCGTCGGGGAAGTGAGCTTGTACAACGAGTCGCTGGGCACAACAAGCGATGTGTATCTCTACGATCGCCTGAAGGGCCGTGAAGCGCCGCAGCCGGACCCTGCACAGCCGTGGGAGCCGGCCGACGGACATTGATCCCCGCTGAGAATTGGTGTGCAGCAGGTGATCCAATTGGAAGAACAGGGGCACAGCCACGCGGATGACCCACCGGAGCACCGCGATCACTCGCGCTACCCGGTCGATGAGGAGGCCGTTGTGGCCTTCGCGGGTATCAACAAGCTGCAGGCGGCCCGCATCATCGACCTGAGCCAGGAGGGCTGCCGCGTGCGCAGCAAGGAGCGGCTCGCTTTTCGCTCCGGCTGGCCCGTCGAGGTCTCTTTCAAAGTGAGCGGCGTGGTGTTCGAGTTCAGCGGTGTGCTGCAGTGGGCCGACAGTGGAAGCCTGATGGGCGTCCACTTTGTGAATGTGAATCCGCGGCGAGTGGTGGAGCTGGCCCAAGTGATTTGCGAGATGGAAGCTTGCGAGAAACCACGGACGGAAACCGAGAGCAGAGTTGTGGTGGACCAGGCGGGCGCAGAGCGAACTGAGCAGCCAGGGAAAATCGAAAGCGCGGGTCATGACGGGAATGGCGCCGGAGGAACTGGCGAGGAGCATCCAACGGCTCGGCCTGCCGATACCAAAGCCGTGGCGGGATCCGAACCACAGGCTGCGCAGGCTGCCGTGCCTCGATACCGTCGAGGAAGTTCACGCCACGAAGTGGACACTTCCGCATCGATCCTCCTGGTCAACGTTGGATCGACGCTGCGTGGACGAATTCTGGACCTGAGCCTGGGCGGCTGCCGCATTCGCACCGATGATCGCTTTCCGGTGGGCATTTACACCCGGGTGGAGACGGAGTTCCGGCTGGAGGGATTGCCGTTCCGGCTGGGCGGTGTAATCCAGGCGATTTACGACCGGAACATGGTTGGCATTCGCTTCCTCGATCTCAGCGAGCGGAAGCGCCAGCAGGTTCTTGACCTGATTGGCGAGATCGAGAGAACGCATCCAGCAGAAGTTCCCGTCGAAATCGGCGCAGCGGCAAAACAAGTTTGACGATGGTTGGGACGGCGCGCCAGTGAGAAGGAGCGTTCGCGATTCAGGCAAGCGGGGTGCCCGCGCGCTGATGCGGGCGGTTCAGCGAGCAACCGGATCAACTTCGATATAGTCGAGCGCGGCTGAATCAGAGTCGTCGGGCACGCCTTCGACACGAAGCGTGTCGCCGGGCTTGAGATTGACTCCATGAGAATCGGGGCCGCTGTAAGTGAAGCGCGTGGAGTTGTCGCCGTTGGGTCGGCGCGAGGGGAGCGTGTCGCTGGCCGCCCACGATACGAGTTGCCGGCCGTTCAGGTCCAACGTGAAGTGGGCCGCGCCAAGTTGCAGATCGAAATACTGAACGGCGATGTTGAATTGTCCGGCGACGCCGCTGTAGGTCCACTCGGCGGAGCAGGTCTTTTGCGCGCAGGTGACGGCTTTGCCGCGTGAGGCGTCTTCCCACGGGTGCACATCGAAGACGGTGTAGCCGGTGAGGCGCGCATCTTCTGCTTCGAGGCGGCCGGGAAAGTGGGCGGCGCGCCCACGCGCATCGGGAATGCCGCTCTCTTTGAGGAAGTACTGCACGATGGCATCGCGCCAGACAATGGCGTGGCCGGCCTGGTACTGGAGGCGAGCGTTTTCGTCGTTGTAGAGCTGCGGATCGATTTTGTCTTTCAGCGTCGCCCATTCCTCGCCGAGTTGCGCCGCTTCGGCAGCACCCTTGTAATGGCTGTCGTAGACGTACTGGATGACGGTCTTTCCCGAGTGCAGTTTGTAGGTCCAGGGCACGTGATGGAAGAAGAGCAGCAGGTTGTCAGGAGTGGTGGCCGCTGACTCGTACATTTTTGCGATGGCCGGCGGGTACTGGCCGATGAAGCCGGTGCCTGTGGCCACGGTGCGGTCCATGCCGATGCCCTGGGCGTCGTCGCGGTGCCACTGGCCCCAGCCGTTGCGCTCGCTGGCCTCGATGTTCGGGCCGTAGTGGCTGCCGGTAATGTCGGTCAGCGTTTGCGTGCCGAGGAAGCCGGTGTAGTCGACATACGCGGGCCAGGACTGCATCAGCATTTTGTCGACGGTAGCGATCACTTGTGGATCGTTGCTGATGGTTTGCCGTGTCCACTCCGCGGCGATCTGCTCGGGCGTGAGATTCGGGTCCCAGGCGAGGCGGCCGAAGGCATAGAGATTGGCCATGGCGAACGGAGAGCCGAGCCAATCGCGGCCGACACAGGAGACGCCGATCATGCCACCAAGGGGACGATTGAAGCTCTTGCCTTCAATGATGTCCTTGACCGGGGTTGCACGATTATCGGCGCGCAGGTCGAAGTCGAGCACCCACTTCCACATGGGCGCGATGTACACCAGGTGGCGCTGCTGGCCGAGATACTCCTGTGCGATTTGCAGCTCCATTGCCTCGCTAGTTTTATGGAGGCCGGCGAAGAGAGGCGAGATCGGCTCCTGCGCCTGGAAGTCGATCGGGCCCTCTTTGATTTGCACGATGACGTTGGGCAGGAAGTGGCCATCGAGGGGGTGAAAGATGTCGTAGGCGGCGCGGGCGCGATCGGCCTTCAGGTCATTGTAATCGAGATGATTGTTGTAGACGAAAGCGCGATAGAGAACGACGCCGCCGTGGGGCGCGAGCGCGGCTGCAAGAACGTTGGCCGCATCGGCGGGGCTGCGGCCGTAGCTGGCGGGACCGGGCTGGCCTTCGGAATCGGCCTTGACGGTGAAGCCGGCGAGGTCGGGAATTTGCTGGTAGATCTCATTCACCTTAGCGGCCCACCAGGCCTTGACTTCGGGATCGAGGGGATCGAAGGTGTTGAGTCCACCAATTTTTTGCGGGCTGGCGATGTCGACGCTCATCGCGAGACGCACGCCCCATGGGCGCATGGCGTCGGCGATGCGAGCAAGGCCCTTGATCATGTCCGGCGTCAGGAACGGTGCGGCTCCGTTCACGTTGTTGACGTTGCAGCCATTGATGCCGACCGAAGCGAGCAGGCGCGCGTATTCGCTTACCTGGCTCAGATCGCCGCGGACATGTCCGTTTTCAAAAAAGATGGACGGCCCGCCGTAGCCGCGCTCGACGAAGCTGTTGGCGTTGTCCCACTCGTCGACCCAGCGGATGGGCATGGCGGGGTGGCTGCCGATCGTCTCGTTGGGGACCTGATTGGCCTCGGCGAACTCACGCAAAAGGGCGAAGGTCCCGTAGAGTGCGCCGCGCTCATCGCCTCCGGCAACAATGATCAGCGTTCCCTGCTTTGCGTGGCTGGAATGAATCCAATAGGAATCAGGAGCAAGGTTCGCCGGAACACCCGCTTGCGGATATGCCTTGCGTGCTTCCGTGGCCGTACCAATCACGATTTGATTTCCGAATTCGTCAATCTCTGCACTGGAAATGCCGTAGAGATGGTAGAACTCCCTCCTGAACTCCTGAGCTGCAGTTCGCACCATCGGGCTTTCGCCAAGTGGATGGATAAAAAACAGGGTGGGTTGGGTGCCGCGCCAAAGCGCGTGACCAAGCCATGCCTGATCGGCGGTCTGGGCGCGTGCGGCGAGCGCGGCTGCGGAAAATGCAATGCCGGCGAATACTGCGAAGAAATCGATTTTCTTGCGTATCGCAAACCGTCTCTTGGCCATTGGCTTCGGCTCCCTACAACGTTCTACCACGATTGGGAGAAGCAGGGGACGAGAGAACGAAGGAGCGAGGGAGCAAGAGAGCATCATGCCGCGCGGAGCTGCGTTACCAATCGATTGTGACGCGGCGCAGGCCGCGGACGGCGTTGGTGAGATAGACGACGTCGGCGCTGTGAAGATCGTCGAGCGTGAGTACGCGCTCCTCTATGTCCGGACGGGTTTCAAGCAGGTGGCGGCGGTAGACTCCGGCGAGCAGGCCGCACTCGATGGGCGGCGTGAACCAGCGGCCCTCTTTCTCGATGAACACATTGCTGATGGCGCCCTCGGTCACTTCGCCGCGCAGGTTGAGGAAGAGCACATCGTCGTAGCCGTTGCGTGTGGCCTTCTGGTATTCCAGCGCGTAGAGCGGGCGCTGCGTGGTCTTGTGGTAAAGCGTGGGGTCGGCGGGATCGGTGCGATGCGAGGAAATGCGGACGCGGGCCGGATCCGCGCTGGACGCGAGCGGTTCACTGTTGATGCTGAAATTGCCATCAGCGTCGATGAGAAGAAGACGGACTTTTCGCGGAGATGCATCGACGAACTGGCGTGCGTGCTGCTCGAGAGCGGAGCGGATGGCTGCGCGGTCGCAGGCGAAGCCGAAGTAATCGGCTGAATCGGCGAGGCGATCGAGGTGCAGATTGAGGAGCGTGTAGGCGCCATTCCAAAGCATGGTCTCGATGAGGAAGAACTCATCGGGCTGGCTGACAATCAAGCGATCGCTCGTACGATGCGCGGGGTCGGTGAGGAATTTGGCTTTCAGCAGGCACTCGCGAAATTCTTCGGCGGGATCGGAGTCGATGACGACGCCGCTGCCAGCGCCGAATGTGCCCTGGCCGCCGGAAAGCGCAAGCGTGCGAATAGCGACGTTGAAAACGGTCTGCTGCGGCGAGAAGAATCCGATGGCGCCGGAGTAGATTCCGCGCGGCTCTTTTTCGAGCTCAGCAATGAGCTGCATGGCCCGCACTTTGGGCGCGCCGGTAATGGAGCCGCAGGGAAAGAGGGCGCGGAAGATGTCGTGAAAGCCGATCCCGGGCCGCAGCTCGGCGCTGATGGTTGAGGTCATCTGCCAGAGCGTGGGGTAGCGCTCGACGTTGAAGAGATCTTCGACGCGCACGGTACCGAAGCGCGCCAGGCGGCCCAGATCATTGCGCAGCAGATCAACGATCATGAGGTTTTCGCTGCGGTTTTTGGCGTCGGTGCGGAGCCACTCGGAAACCTGGCGGTCTTCGCGCGTGGTGCGGCCGCGTGGGGCCGTGCCTTTCATGGGGCGCGTGACGATGCGGCGCGCGTCACCGGCGCGGTCGACGCGAAAGAAGAGCTCCGGCGAGAAAGAAAGTACGTAATGGCCCGGCTGCCAGTGCAGGAAGGCCCCGTAGTTGACAGGCTGGCGAGCGCGGAGACGCGCGTAATGGGACGCGACGCTCCCCGGTGCATTGACGCGGAATGGAGCCGTGAAGTTGAGCTGATAGACGTCGCCAGCGCGGATCCACTCGTGGATGGCGGCGATGCGCTGCGCGTATTCGGCTTCGGTGAGGGTGAAGCTGGCGTCGAGGGTTTCCTCAGGGACTAAAGCCCCCGCATTTTTTTGCGGTTGTTCGGCACGAGTAAACTCGTGCCCTGTCACGGAGCGTTTGTCTGTCCGCATCCTCTCGAGGCCCGGCGGAATGGCGCCTTCGAATTCCCCCGCCTCGTGGTTGAACACGTAGCTGCGCTCGTAGATTCCGAACCAGGCCAGCGGCGTGCCGGCCGGCGGCGGCCGCATACCCGCCTTCGGCTCAAAGCAGTTCCCGCACTCGTAGGTGAAGAATCCTGCGGCGCATCTTCCTTCGGCGACCCCGTGCTCGATTGCTGCGAACAGATCGAGAATCTCTTCCGCGGTATAGGCTGTGCACACACGCAGCGGAGCCGTGAACAGTTGCGTCCAAGGTTTCTCTCCGAAATCGCAGCCATCCGGTTTGCCGCCTTCGAGCAGAACCGTGGCAGGCGAATGCTCCACAAGCGCATAGACCTCCGCGGGAAGGGGATGCCGGCGATTCATGCTGGCAGTATCACCGAGGCCGCGTTCATGGGGCCAGCGATTACTGAACGGTGAGAACGAAGGTGGTGGAGTTGGTGATGGCGGTGACCCCGTTCGTCGACTGCCCGGTAACGGTGATGGTGAAGTTCCCGGTGGGAGTGGAGGGCGTGACCGTCGGACCGTGATTGTAGTAGTAGTAGAGCGGATTGCAAGCGGTGGTTCCGAGCGTGGTGACCAAGCCGAGGAGAGCGACGAGCATGAGCCTGTTGAGCCACTTGCGGCGACGCGTACCCCACGCCAGCCCTCCGAGGCCGAGCACGCCGGGCAGCAAAATGGCCCAGGCAACGGGACTGTTTTTGCGTCCGAGCGGGACGGGGGTCAACGCGCCGGTAGTTCCTTGGCGCTGCGTCTGAATCAGCATGGAACTGACCGGTGGGCAAGCCGACGGCGGCGAACCGGAGGGGCAGCTTGCGGGTGTTGTGGGCAGGATTTCGAGCGACTCCGGCGTAAAGGTGCAGGAAGCCAGGCTGGGAAGTCCCGAGCAGGAAAGCGTAACGAACATGGGAGCCGTGAGGGCAGCGTTGTCTTCGGGCACAACGGTGACAGCAACGGTGCCGGAACTGCCGTTCGTAACGGTGAGCGGGAGCGAGGAAGGAGAAACTGCCGCAAGCGTGATGGCGAAATTCGGTGTCGAGCTGGCTTGGCCGCTGACGTTGCTGGTGATAGAGGATGATTTCAGGTGAGCGGCGTCGCCGGTATAAACAGCGTGAAGAGCGTGGCCGCCGGCGGGCAACGAAACTTGAGCGGTTGCCTGGCCATTGGCATCAAGCAGTACCTCGGCCAACTGCTTGCTGCCGTCCTCAAGGACGACCGCGCCGCTTGCGGGGGTGCCGTCTATGCCATTCACCGAGATCGCAGCGGTGGCCTGCGTGTGGCCGCTTTGGTCGCTGGTTTGTACGTTCAGGGACGTTTGGGTCGCAATGGCCGGCGCGGCGGCTGCCGCTAGCGCGGGAAGCGTAAACGCCAGGGCCAATCCTGCCGCCCATTGAAGCCGCAAACCGCGGCAGATCATGCCTCTCACTTGCACCTGCTCCAACTCTCCAAAATGATTGCGCGATTGCCTTGCGGCGCTTCGCTGATTCCGTCTGCGTAGACCCCTATTGTATCTGGCGAGGGCGCACTCCGGCCACCCCGCCGCTTTCCGTTGGACGCAGTTCCGGCCGGAACGCAATCCGGCAACCGCGCTATGCTTTGTGCGTAGGGGAATCGCCATGACAGAGGTAGCTTCTCGCCCGCAGCTTGCGCATTTGACCCAGGTTCTCGACGATCTTCGCGCCAGGGGCACGCACTTCAGGCTTCGCGTGCTCGACGACCAGCAGGCGCCGGTGTGCCACTACGACGGCCGCGAAGTGATCAACCTGGCCAGCAACAATTATCTGGGGCTGGCAAACCATCCCAAGCTGATCGAAGCGGCGATGGAGGCCACGCGGAAGTTCGGCGTAGGCTCTGGCGCCGTGCGCACCATCGCTGGAACCATGCGCATCCACATGGAGCTTGAGGAGAAGATCGCACGGTTCAAGAACGTTGAGGCATGCGTCGTGTTCCAGAGCGGATTCGCGGCCAATGCCGGCACGGTAAGCGCGATTCTGGGCAAAGAGGATTTCATTCTCTCGGACGAGCTGAACCACGCCAGCATCATTGACGGTGCGCGATTGTCGCGGGCGACGATCAAGGTGTTTCGGCATAAGGATGTGGCGCACTGCGAGGAGCTGCTACAACAGTTGGCCAACGAGCCGGGCAAAAAGCTGGTGATCACTGACGGCGTTTTTTCGATGGACGGCGATATTGGGCCGGTAGACAAGCTGGCCGCGCTGGCCGAGAAGTACGGCGCCATCATGATGGTTGACGATGCGCACGCGTCCGGTGTGCTGGGCCGCAATGGCCGCGGATCGGTGGACCACTTTGCGATGCACGGCAAGGTGGATGTGCAGGTCGGCACGTTGTCGAAGGCCATCGGCGCGCTGGGCGGATATGTTTGCGGGACAAAAGACTTGATTGATTACCTCTACCACCGCGCGCGGCCGTTTCTATTTTCGACGTCGCATCCGCCGAGCGTGGCGGCCACATGTATCGCGGCTTTCGACATCCTGGAGAAGGAGCCGGAGCGAATTCTGCGGCTGTGGTCGAACACGCGGTATTTCCAGGGCGAGCTGAAGCGGGTCGGTTTCAACATCGGCGGAGTGAGCACGCCGGCGACGGAGACGCCGATCACGCCGATCATTGTGGGCGAAGGCCGCGCGGCCATGGATTTCAGCCGGGCGCTCTTCGATGAGGGCGTTATGGCGACAGGAATTGCGTTTCCGACGGTGCCGGAGGGCAAGGCTCGGATCCGCACCATCATGACCAGCGAGCACTCGAGAGCGCAGTTGGATCAGGCGCTGGAGAAAATGGAGCGCGTTGGAAAGCAGATGGGGATTCTACAATAGGCACCAATGATCGCTCATCTGCGCGGCAAGCTCATCTTCAAGCAGCCCGGCCAGGCCATTGTGGAGGCCGGCGGCGTGGGCTACGACGTCGCCATCTCGGTACCCACGTTTACGGCGCTGCCCTCGGTGGGCGCCGAGGCCTCATTACACATTCACACACAGGTGAGCGACGACCAGATTGCGCTCTTTGGCTTTTTGGATCGTGACGAGAAGCGGCTCTTCGAGCGCCTGATCACAGTGAGCGGCGTGGGACCGAAGCTGGCGATCAAGATGTTAAGCGGGCTGTCGGCGGAGCGCACGGTGCAGGCCATTCGCGGGCAGGACCATGCGCAGCTCACGCGCATTCCCGGCGTGGGCAAGAAGCTGGCCGAGCGGCTGGTGGTGGAGCTCAAAGACAAGCTCGACGACTTTGCCATTGCGCCCGCGCCACATGCCGTGCAGGGCCCGGCAGTGGATGATGTGCTTTCAGCGCTCACCAATCTTGGCTACCAGCGCGCAGCGTCAGAGAAAGCCATCGAGCAGGCCATTGCCAAAGACAAGGCGCTGGCCAGGGATTTCGATGGGCTGTTTCGCGGCGCGCTGAAGGTGATTCGGTAAAGCAGCCTTCTAGCTGCTAGCTGTTCGCTGTTAGTTCTTTGCTGTTAGTTGTTCGATTTCTGCGGTTGACCCGGGTGGGTGGCTTTTCTCATTCGAAAACTGGCGGAAAGCGGCTTAAATCGGGGATTTTTGGCTTTTTTGGTGCAACCTGGCGTTAATTTGTAACCCGCTGTAGCGCGAATCCGTTTAATCTATACAGACCGCTGGTTCGCACTTCCCTGGTTGGCACTTCCATGGAGCGACAGCTTTTTCCCCACTGCAAGGATCGTTTGCGTGCGTTTCATCGTCGCCATTATCAGCCTGAGTGTCGCCTGCAGCATCTGCGCGGGGGCCACGCCGATTCCGGTTACGGCGCGGCTGGCTGATCTGCCGCCCGCATACTTCGATACGCCTAATGGAAGCGCTGCGGGTTACGATCCAGGCGCTGTCGCTGGGGGTTTACCGGACGACCCGGATCCGATGCCTGAGGCGGAGCCGATCGATGCAGGGCAGTCCGCGACGGCCGCAAATCCAGATGATGCAGCCGTAAGACAGCGCCCGACGCCGAGCCCGAGCGTCCCGGTGGATGCCGATGGCAATCCCGTCCCGTTGGAGCGTCAACAGCCGCAGCGCATCCTTGGCTTCATGCCGAATTTCCGGTCTGTTTCAAGCGGAGCCAAGCCGCATCCGCTGGGATGGGAATACAACTTCACCGTTGCCACGCACCAGGCTACAGACTATTCCTCGTTCATTTTTCTTGGGCTTACTTCGCTGACGGCCGAAGGGATGGACATGCATCCGGCACTCGGAAAAGGCGTGAGCGGATTCTATGCCTACTCGTGGCGCGGCTTCCTCGACAAGTCAGACAACACCTATCTTTCGGCATTTCTTCTACCTTCGTTGTTGCACGAGGACACGCGCTTCTACGCGCTCGGCAACGAGCACAGCATCCCGATTCGCGCGCTTTACGTGATCAGCCGCCAGGGCGTAGCAAAGACGTACGGCGGCCGCCAGATACCTAATGTCGCGGGCCTTGGCGGCAAGGTTCTCACGCAATTGGTCTCGCGGAGTTATTACCCGCCCAGTGCAACGACACTCGTCGTCCTGGCGAGCAAGTTCGGTTACTCCGTGATGCGCGACGTGATCTTCTCGTCGATTCGCGAGTTTTATCCGGATGCGGCGGCGCACTTCATTCGCAAACACCAGAAGAAGATGGCGGCGAAGGCTGCGGCGAAGGATACGGCGGTTCAGTGAGGGTGCTTCCAGCTCGTAGCTTTCAGCCCGAGACTCTTCGCGTTGGTGTGGCGGGGCTGCTGCGTGAAAACTTTGCGAAAAGCAACTGCAGATCCTTCGGCTCCGCTTACCCCATGATCGTGTAACGATCATGGGGCCCCAAACGCGCTCAGCTCAGGATGACACACTTCTACATTGGCGTCGAAGGCTCATTCGAGTGAGCGGTCTGCTGTGAAAATGTCCGCGACCTGCGCGCGCTAAACTCCATTTGTCATGGCTCCAAAAGCAAAGCCTGCTTCCGCAGTACTTCCCTACTTTCGTCCCGAGGCGCTCACGTTTCTGCGCAATCTTGCGAAACACAACGATCGCACGTGGTTTCAGCCGCGCAAGACGCAGTTTGAGGCCGAGTTGCGCGAACCGATGCTGGCCATCGTGCGCAAAATTACGGACGCCATGGTGGACTTTGCGCCCAACCACGTGCGGCCCGCGGAGAAATCGCTGTTTCGCATTTACCGCGACACGCGATTTTCTTCGGACAAACGGCCCTACAAAACGCATGTGGCGGCGTGGTGGACGCACATGGGACTCGAGAAAACTTCGGGCGCGGGTTACTACTTTCACGTGAGCCCGAAGGAAGTGGTCATCGCCGCCGGCTCTTACATGCCGGAGAAGGAGCAGCTGGCCGCGATCCGCCATTGGCTGCTCGATCATCACGCGGAGTTCCGCAAACTGCTCAAGCGGCCAACAGTACGCAAGCTCTACGACGAATTCGAGGGCAATGCTCTGACGCGCCCGCCGAAGGGATTTCCGTGCGAGCATCCGGGGATGGATTTGATTCGCTGCCGCCAATGGGGACTGGCTGCGGAGCTGCCGGCAAAGGCCGCACTCAAGAGAGATTTTGCCGACGTGGTGATCCGATACTTCAAAGTGGCCGCACCGGTGGTGGACGCGCTGAATACGCCGATCGCGGCGGCGCTTGTACCGAAGAAGCGGGTTCTGTTCGGGCTACGGTAAAGGCCATCGAGGTTTGTTTCCCTCCCTTGCGACAAAAGAGGCGTCGCAAGGATGGGGCAACAGGATTTGACACTCCCCACCTTCCGTAAACTGCGCGGAAAGGATGGGGCAACCTCGATGTTGAACACACCAAACCCGCACCAATCGCGGGTTTTCTAATGCACAATAGGCCAAAAACCGGCAAAAATAGGGGTTCCACCCACAAAAACCCAAGAAAACTGTGGAAAACCGGTGCTTTCCCATTGACTTTGGCTGCCTGAAAGCTGCATTGTAACCATCGGCAGGGTTCTTCGTAGCCGCATGAATACAGGGGTTTCGCGCACCAGCAGTTTCGCCCGGCATTCCTCCATGCGGTCAGCATTTCGCGGCGGAAGCCCAACCACGCGGCAGCCCGGAGGGCTCGCCCAGAAGGAGAACAATCAATGGCATCAGGAATGACCAAGACCGCACTGACTCGGCATATGGCCGAGAAGCTCGAACTGACCAACAAGCAATCCGCAGCCTTCCTGGACATGCTGGCAGAGACAGCCATCAAGGAGACCAAGAAGAACGGAGTGTTCGTGATCCCCGGCATCGGCCGTTTGGTAAAGGCTGAGCGCAAGGCCCGCATGGGCCGCAACCCGCAGACGGGCGAGGCCATCAAGATCAAGGCCAAGACCGTGGTGAAGTTCCGCGTGGCCAAGTCCGCCAAGGACGTGATCGCGCCGCCGAAGAAGTAGTTCCTTCCACACAATTCGAGCAAGAAAAGGGGAGAGGCACCGCGCTTTTCCCCTTTTCATTTGGATCGCGGCTCGAACAAAAGAATATTCTGGACTCCTGCGGCTCCGCGGCTCATCGAATGGGCCATGACAACTGCTTCAACCCTCTCCGAACCGATGGCGGTGTCGCCGGCGCGAAGTTCCCCAGTACAGTGGTTGCTGCGGATTGAAGGCCTGGCGATGGCGGCCGTTTCAGCCGTACTCTATGCGCGTACCGGTGCAAGCTGGTGGCTTTTCGCGGCCCTGTGGCTTGTGCCGGACCTCTCGATGCTCGGTTATCTTCGCGATCGGCCCTGCCGTGCTGCGCGAATTTACAACGCCTTCCACACTTACACAGTGCCCATGGTGCTGGCGCTCGCAGGATTGCTTGTGCACGCGCAGATATTCGTGCCGGTGGCGCTCGTCTGGATGAATCACATCGGCGTGGATCGCCTGCTGGGCTACGGACTGAAGTATGCAGACGGCTTCGGATTCACGCATCTCGGCGGTCTTGGCGCGCACAAGGCATGATCAGGCGGAGCTGGCTTTGATCTGGCCGCGAGGCATGAACGCGCGCACGACCAGGGAGATGCCAAAGCTGATGAGGACAGCCTTGATCATGAGCAGATTGTTGTAAGTCCACGAGAGGAACGCCAGCGTAACGAAGATGCCGATGGGGTTGATTTCGGTGAGCAGCGCAATGAGCCAGTTTGGATGCGCCGCGGCGCGAGGCAGGCGCGCGTGCAAGCGCGGTATGAGGCGTGGCACGGCGCGAAGATACTCGCAATAGGGCTCGCCAATCTGCGCAGTAAGGAATACTTCCTCGCCGAGAATCAGCCGCAAATAAAAGATCGTGACGAGGACCATGGTGAAGAGCGCTCCGGTGGGCGGCATGAGCAACGAAATGGCCGCCATCATGAACCATCCGCCGAGGTAGAGGGGATTGCGCACATAGCGATAAGGGCCGGCGGCCATCACGCCGCCAGCTTGCATCTGCAGGTGGTGCACGATGTCATATCCCAGGTAAGCAGCGCCCCAGATGCGGAGCACGGCGCCGGCGAGAGCGGCGAGCGAGCCAAGAACGATCACGATGGGCGCGGCAAACGTGAAGCTTGCGATTCCCGCCCGGCTGATTTCGAGGGCCAGCCACTCCAGCGTAGCGACCCGACGGCCAAGATCCCACATGCCAATCCAAGGGGCCCAGAATCCCAGACCAACGATGACGATCTGAATCAGCATCCGCAGGCGAAATTCGATGGAACTTGCGCGCATTTGTTTTCTCTTTCGGCGGAACTTGCGCTCGTGGCGGCGAGCGCGGCAGGTTTATTTCAGCTCTTTGATGGTGGCGCCGTCGGGAATCTTGACCTGGAACTGATCAGCGGGCATGTCGATGTTCTTTTCGACGCGCTCGACAGCGAGCACAAGCTGGATTCCTTCCTGGGGCCGCTTGATGGTGATCTTGGATGGATACCTGCCGGCGCTAAAGGTCTGATAGCTGGTGTAGAAGATTTGCGTCTCCAGCACCCCGTTCTTGTCGTAGACGTACTGGTCGTAAGGCAGCATGTCGTCGCGATGGAAGGTGATGGTACGAACCGGCTGGATCTCCTGACTAGACTTGCGGCGCATCACGCTGAGCGTGTATTCCGGCTCGATATACAAATGTTTGTTGGCAGCGTCGGGCACAGTTTCGGTGTCAGAAGACACCATGAATTCATCGTCGGATTCCAGACCCTGAACTGCAATCGCGCTGAGGAAGAAGTCGGGACGCAGATTCTCCAGTGGATTGTCTGATCTTTGCGTTACCGTATCCGAGCCTTGAAACACAGTGTTCTTATTCGGAATCACGAGGGTGAAGTGGCTGCCATCGCTGGCCATGTCAAAGATGGTTACGCCAAAGTACTTCCCGAGCACGCGGAGCTTCCTGGGTTTCTGCATCAGGATGTATCCGCGGCACGAGGGAAAGTCTGTGGCAACGGCTTCCTTATTCTTGGTCTGGGTGGCGTATATCTCGACAGTCGCGGTGAGCGAATTCAGCGCATCCCAGCGCGCGTTGACCTGCTTTACGAGGTCTTCAGGGGAGACGGTCTCGACATTCGCCGGCGCTATGGGTACGGGCAGGTGGCGCTTGGTGGGGATGAAATAGGAACAGCCCGAGAGCAACAGCGTCAAAGCAAGGCAGGGCGCCGAGGCGAGAAGGCGCAGGGATCTCATCGTCCACCCGCCTTTTTCTGCGCCTTGCGGTAGATTTCGACATTGCGATTGTGCTCGTCGAGTGTGCTGGCAAAGCGCGACTGGCCCTGGGCGTCGAGGCCGGCGGCAACGAAATAGAGGTAATTGGTTTTGGCCGGATCCATGGCTGCGCGCAAGGAAGCGATGCCCGCATTGGCCACCGGTCCCGGCGGCAGACCGGCATGCAGATACGTGTTGTAGGGCGTATCGCGGCTCAAATCGCTCTCGTAAATCGTGCCCCGCCACTGACCTTTCAGTTCCAGCCCATAGATGACGGATGGATCGGTGCGTAACGGCATGCCTTTGGCAAGCCGGTTCTCAAATACGCTTGCGACAAGCGGGCGGTCCGCATCCACCGCTGTTTCGCGTTCGACAAGCGACGCCAATGTGACAATCTGATGGACGTTTTCGCTCAATCCGAGTTGAGCGGCCACCTGCCGGAATCGCCTGACCATCGCGGCTACGATTTGCGCGGCCGTGACGGTGGGAGAAAACCGATAGGTATCAGGAAACAGGTAACCCTCCAAACTTGCAGCGTCGGGATCGAGGCCGGAGATCAACGCGGATTGGCTTACCGCGGCGTCGAGGAATTGCTGCCTCGAGCAGAAACCAGCTTGTTCGGCGCGCGCGGCAATATCAAAGACATTCGCACCCTCCGGCACGATCAGGGTCTTGGTAAAGACGTCTCCCCGCGCAATGCGCGCGTATACGACTGTGACCGGCTCCGGATGGTCGAAGCGATACATGCCCGCTTCGAGCGTTGCGCGATGGACCCAGCGCAACAAATCGAAGGCAAACCGGCTGCGCACAATTCCAGCCGATTCCAACCTGCGGCCGATGGCCGACACCGAAGAGCCCGGCGGGATGTTCACAAATGTTTCAGAATCAGGCCCGTAGGGGGTGAGGATCAGCCACGCTGCCCCGCCCGCCAAAACCGCCATAACGAACAGAATTCCAAGCAGGAAGCCAGCCGCACCGGATTTTTTTCGTCTGCCGCCTCTCCGATTGCGCTGCGCCATCCTGCCGATGTGGACCCTTCTCCAAGAATTAGGACGCAAAAATCCCGCGTGGGATTCACCCCGTTCTTCGATTGTAGCGGTTGAACACTGCGGCTGGCCGCAGAGAAGCCGTAAGCTGAAGCTGAGGAGTTACATGGATGAGTTCCGGCTTACGCCCGCGCTATCTCGGCCTGGATATCGGCAGCCGCCGCATCGGCGTGGCCGTGACCGACGAATTGGGGCTGACGGCGCAGCCGGTGCTGACGCTCGAAAGGCGAAGCAACCGGCGCGAGGATCTGCGGTCGCTGGCGAGGCTATGCCGGCGTTTCGGGGTGGTTGGGATCGTGGTGGGCAATCCGCTGCATCTGTCGGGCGAATCGGGGACGCAGGCGGCAAAGACGCAGGCGTTTGCCGCTGAATTGGGCGCGCTGGCGGGTCTGCCGATTCACCTTTGGGATGAGCGGCTGACCACGAGTGAGGCTCATAAGATTCTGTACGAGTCGGGGCATGCTCGGCAGAAACATCGGCGGGTAGTGGACCAGGTGGCCGCGACGCTGATTCTGCAATCGTTTCTGGACGAGAAGACGGCTTCCAGCTTCTAGCTCCTAGCCACTAGCCTGCATTGCACAGGAGCAGTCTTCCAAGCCTGCCCTTCGCTTTTCCGAGTCGGCTCTATACGCGTTGGTGGACGTGGACGCTCAAGCTGGAAATTTGAGGCTGGGAGCTGTTCTTTCCCCTGCCTTATAATGAGGAGTCAGGTACGTTCATCTTTTGCGGCTGGAGCAGCCTCCCCGCCATCGGACCACGGATGCCCGAGCACATCAAAAAGAAGCTTCTCGAGGAGATCAAGCACCTCGAGTACGAGCTTGCCCACGAGTTGCCGGCTGAGATCAAGAAAGCCAGGGCGTTGGGAGATCTGTCGGAGAATGCCGAGTATCACATGGCCAAGCAGCGGCAGGAGTTTGTGAACGCTCGGCTGGGCCAATTGAAGAAGCGCATGGCAGAGCTTTCGCTTGTCAACCTGTCCAATATCCCCAAAGACAAGGCCGGATTCGGATCGACGGTGGTGGTATACGACTCGACCAAGGACGAAGAAATTGAATACCGGCTGGTGACCAGCGAGGAGTCCGACGTCACCAAGGGATTGATTTCCACGACCTCGCCGATTGGTCGTGGGATTGTGGGGAAAAAGGTGGGCGACACTGCAACCATTGTGACGCCAAACGGCAAGCGCATGCTGGAGATTCTGAAACTGACAACGATCCACGATGAAGCCGGCGAGGGCGACGGTGACGCCACGGCTGGTGGATTGCAGTAGGGCCTGTTGCGGGACCCTGGCAAGGATAAACGGGAATGACCTGGACAAGCGCCTTTGGCCGTGCATGTGGGTGGCTTTTGGACCGCATCGTGCATGGGCTGGCACTCACGCGCATCTCTCCTAATGTCCTCACGTTTCTCGGCCTCGTCATCAACATCGCCGCAGCCTTCCTGTTTGGCCACGCCAACGCAGCCAACGCCGACCACATGTTTTTCTACGCCGGCCTGGTGATCTTCGGAGCCGGCATCTTTGACATGGTGGATGGCCGCGTGGCTCGGCGCATCAATAAGGTGACGGTCTTCGGGTCCTTCTTTGATTCGGTGATCGACCGCTACTCCGACGTGGTGCTGTTCTTCGGCCTGCTGGTCTATTACGGACGCATCAACCGCTTCCGCTACGTGGTGCTGGTGGCGTTTGTGATGATCACGTCGCTGATGGTCAGTTACACGCGGGCCCGCGCCGAGGCGTTGATTGGCCAATGCAAGGTTGGCTTCATGGAGCGGCCGGAGCGGGTTGTGCTCATCCTGTTGGGTGCGCTGTTCAACTGGGCGGGCGTGATGGCGCCGGTGTTGTGGTTGCTGGCCGTCCTCTCTACCATCACCGTGGTGCACCGTGTCGTCTACACCTACCAGCACACCAAGCACCTGGCGCCGCTGACGTGAGAAGAACAGCTCCTAGCTACTAGCTTCTAGCAGTTAGCTTTTTCGTTAGAGAATCTTGGGTGTCACCGTCTGAAACTCATTTTCGATATCGATTGAGCTGTACGAATGATTGGATTGTCGCGTCATTCTTCCCTCAGATGCGCCTCTTGCATCTCCGATTCGCGCAGTTCGGAGATGGGCGGGTCTTTGCGGAACGTGACGTTCGAGCGTCGAATGGGCGCATATTGTGCGTCTTCGATTCGGCTAGAAGCGTCTGAGGACATATGAGCACAGAAAAAGCAACCTTCGGGGCGGGATGTTTCTGGGGGGTAGAGGCGGCATTCGCGGTCATTCCAGGCGTGATGGCAACGGCAGTGGGCTATGAGGGAGGGGCACTCGACCAGCCCACCTACAAGGACGTGTGCACCGACAAGACCGGCCATGCTGAAGTGGTTGAGGTCGACTTCGATCCCGAGAAGGTGAATTACGAGAAGCTGCTCGATGCGTTTTTCGATCTCCACGACCCGACAACGCTGAATCGCCAAGGGCCCGACTGGGGCACGCAATACCGCTCGGTGATTTTCTTCCACACACCGGAACAGGAAGCGCAGGCGCGGGCAAAAATCGAACAGTTGACCGCCGAGGGCCGCTTCAAGCCGCGGCCGATTGTGACCAGGGTGGAACCCGCGCAGACCTTCTGGCGCGCCGAGGACTACCACCAGCGGTACCTGGAGAAGCGCGGGCTGGCAAGCTGCCATATCTAAAAGCAGGGACCAGGGAATAGGGGCCAGGGACAAGAAGAACAGAGACGAGAGAGAAGAGAAAAGGTGTCCGGGGTCCGTAGAAACCCCGGTTCTCAGTTCTCAACGATCGTGTTTCCGTCGGTGGGCTGTTCACTGGTGCTCGCTATTTGCTGTTCGCTGTCCGCTGAAGTTTTTGCGCCCGGCTCGTCGAACCACAGCCAGATAATCCACCAGACCAGAGCGGCGAGATAGATCGCGTTGTTGGCGTGATAGATCTTCCCCTGTAACGACATCACCCTGTCGTATTCAACCTGGCTATGGATGGTGGTATGCATGGCAATATGCTGCCAGACCACGCGCACGGTTAATTGCGAGATGGACACAGTGGAGAGACCGATAGCGATTTGCTGCGGATGACTGCGCCAACCCGCGCTGAAGCGGCGACCGAACAGCACAACCAACACGCCGAGCTCGACGATGAGCAGGTCCGCAAGCAAATCACCCTTCTGCGAGAAGAGCTGCATGAAGCGCATCGCAGCCAAAGTCGAAGCGGCAAACATCGTCTTCGGCGAAGGCCAGGGGCCCCACTCGACTAGCACCACACTGGCCAGGGCGAGCGTGATCAGCGTCGCGGCAATCCACGCATTGCGTTTGGCACCCTTGAATGCTCGCCGCGCGATTTCGACCACCACCAGAAGGGCAATGATCGTGGCGATATCAGACAGCACGAGGAAGATCTGGCTGGAGACGAGGGGAGACATGCGGCCAAAGAGCAACCGGCTGGCTACCATGCGCAGAGCCATCATCACCATCGCGGCGGTGAACCACGGAAATCTTTGCGCCCGGTTGCGACCCAGCAACACCACCAGGAGCACCAACAGTCCCGCAAACGTGAGGGTCCACAGGACCTGGTTGGCCGAAAAATCAAAATGAAAGTGCATTGGCACCTTGCGCCGGGCATTCTTCAATTGTGCGCGGCGGACTCATCTCAGTCTAAATGGGGCGGTGGGCGCGCGACCTCTTCCTGCCATAATGCGAACATGCTGGTTCTGGCATCCGCCTCGCCACGCCGCCGGGAATTGCTCGCGCAGGCCGGTTACAAATTCGAAGTGCGTCCGGCGCACATTCCTGAAGATCCGCTGCCGGGCGAGGATCCGATCGTCTACGTCACGCGGCTGGCTCGAGAGAAGGCCGAGGCTGTGTTTCGCGAAATGATCGGAGCCAACGAGACAGCGGGAAAGGGACGCCTGGACGGCCAGTCCTCCCTGGCAGTGCTGGGCGCCGACACCACGGTCACCCTAGATAACGCGATCCTGGGCAAGCCGGAGGATGCGGCGGATGCGGCGCGCATGTTGCGTCTGCTCTCTGGACGCACACATCGCGTAATCACCGGTGTGGCTGTGACTACCGCAGAGGGCACTCAAGTGGCTGCAGAGGCCACGGCGGTAAAGTTCCTCACGCTTTCTGAAGAAGAGATCAGCGCCTACGTGGCCAGCGGCGAGCCGTTGGACAAGGCCGGCGCTTACGCCATCCAGGGCCGCGCCGCCCGTTGGATTCCGCGCATTGAAGGCTGCTACTTCAACGTGGTCGGCCTTCCACTTGCACTGGTGGTTTCGATGCTCGAGTCATGCAAGGTTCGCGACTGATGGATTCTTCCGATCCTGCATCGCGAACCCGGGACTTTCGCAGGCTCGAGGGCGCCATTCTCTCTGACGAGAGAGGCACGGCGGTGTTGAAGAAACAGTAGACAGCGGGCGCGGGGCTTCGCCGCAGGGGTTTCGCCGGTCCTCTGGCAAATACTCTGGAACCGCTCGGGCCCGGCAGTCATCCAAGTGGCATATGACGGTTCCTTTGCTTTCATCTTTCAAGCTTCGATCGCTTGAGTTTGCCAACCGCATTGGCGTGTCGCCGATGTGCCAGTACTCGTCAGAAGATGGATTCGCCAACGACTGGCACCTTGTACACCTGGGCAGCCGCGCGCAGGGCGGTGCGGGCCTGGTGACAACGGAAGCGGCTGCTGTGCTGCCCGAAGGCCGCATCTCGCCGGACGATCTCGGGATTTGGAAAGACGAGCACATTCCGGCGCTCGCGCGGATCGCCGGTTTTCTACACGCACAGGGTTCCCACGCCGGGATGCAACTGGCCCATGCCGGCCGGAAAGCGAGCACGCTGAGCCCGTTTGTTGGCTCCGGCCTGGTGTTGGCGAAGGATGGCGGCTTGCAGCTGGTAGCGCCGAGCGCCATTGCGTTCGGGCCAAGCTACGCGGTGCCGGCTGAGCTGGATCAGGTGGGAATAGACGCAGTTGTGGAAGGATTTCGACGGGCAGCTGCGCGGGTCTTGCAGGCCGGATTCGATTTTGTCGAGATTCACGCGGCGCACGGCTACCTGCTGCACGAGTTTTTGTCACCGCTCTCGAATCATCGGACGGATGAATACGGCGGAAGCTTCACCAACCGAGCGCGGCTGTTGATCGAGGTGGCCGATGCGGTTCGGCGCGAATGGCCGGAGCATTTGCCGCTGTTTGTGAGGATCTCGGCCACCGACTGGGCCGAGGGCGGTTGGGACATTGATGAGTCGGTTCAGCTCGCCCGGCTACTACACGACCACGGAGTTGATTTAGTGGACTGCTCTTCGGGCGGGTTGGTTTCCGACGCGAAAGTTCCGGTTGCTCCTGGCTACCAGGTTCGCTTTGCTGCGCGCATCCGGCGCGAAGCCGGCATTGCCACAGCAGCCGTGGGAATGATCACGGAGCCGGCGCAGGCCAACGAGATCATCGCCAAGGGCGAGGCCGATTTTGTGTTTCTGGCGCGAGCGATGCTGCGCGATCCCTACTGGGTGCTGCACGCCGCTGCTGCACTTGACGAGCAAGCAAGCTGGCCCAGGCAGTATCTGCGCGCGGCTCCTACGGGCTCTCCCGCGCGAAAAGAGCTGGCGCCCGACGAAATGGTGGTGGCGCAGGATGGCAGGGTTGGCGGGTAAATCCGCCCTGTTTTTCCTCTGCAACTCGAGGTTCGCCGAGATATTTTGGTTCGCACAGACGGAAAGACCTGGCCTATACTGCGTGTAGAGCAAGGTCCTCCCCGGCAAATGCAGGCCTCGCACCGACTTTATGGCAACGCAACCCAGCCGAAAGCGCAGCTTCGAACCACCAACGATCCCGGATCGGCTTTACTTCAAGATCGGCGATGTCGCCCAACTTTGCGGCGTGGAGACGTATGTCTTGCGCTTTTGGGAGTCGCAGTTCCCGCAACTGAAGCCCAACAAGAGCGGGACGGGCCAACGGCTCTATCGTCGACGCGACGTGGAGCTGGCTCTTGAAATCAAGCGCCTGGTGCACCGCGATGGATACACCTTGTCGGGCGCGCGCACGGTTCTGGAGCAAGTGCAGCGCCGGAGCACGAAGCGCGATGACTCGCAGGGCAAATTGCCTATCGCGGCCGACCAGGGTAAAAGGCTCGACGCGGTAGCCGCGGCCATCGGGCACGCACGCGCCGAATTGCGAGAGATAGCCAACCTGCTGGGCGCGCCGGCCGAGCATCCGGCGCGCCGCCGCAACCGGCTTGCGCCCATCCGGGCGGCTTCGGGGTCGCTGTTTCCGTCGTAGGATTGTGCAGGAGCAGTAAGGAGTTGATGGCCGCGTCCAATGGACGCGGCCATCGTGCATTTGTGCGACGAGAGGCGCCGCTTACTCTGCCGCCGGCGATTCTTCCGCGGCTTCAGCAGGTGGCGGAGCGGCCGCTGCAGCATGCTTTTCTTCGTCGGTCGCTTCGGCCCGGACCTTGACGGTGACGCGCGCGGTGACTTCGCGATGAAGCCGGATGGCCACCTTGAAGTCGCCTACGCCCTTGATCGGGTCGCCCAGTTGGATCTTGCGGCGATCGACCTCGTGGCCCTGCGCAGCCAACTCCGCCGCGATATCAGCCGAGGTGACCGAACCAAAAAGGTGGCCCGCCTCTCCGGCCTTGCGGGTAAAGCTCAACACCAGCGGCTCAAGCTTGGCGAGCAGTTCCTCGGCCTGCGATTTCTCGCTGGCTGAGCGGCGCGCGGCCGCGACCTTCATCTGCTCGATGACGGCCTTGTTGGCCGCTGTGGCCTGCATCGCCAGCTTGCGCGGCAGCAGATAATTCCGTGCGTAGCCGTCGGCAACCTTGACCACTTCTCCGCGGAACCCGAGGTCGGCTACATCTTCCTTCAAAATGACTTCCATGACAAACTCTCCAAATTCTCTTATTGCCCAATCTGCGTTCACAATTCCGCATGGGCGAAAGCCCAGGGTTTGACGCCCATTTGCGGCATGACTGAAACCAAACCCTGATACAAAACCGGAACTGCGCCTGCGTTTGACAGACGCGACACGCCAGCGAACGACTAGTGTTGCGTGGCAAATGGCAGCAGGGCGATGTTCCGGGCCTGCTTGATGGCGCGCGTCAAGCGCCGCTGATGCGTAGTGCACACGCCGGTGAGCCGCCGCGGAACGATCTTGCCGCGCTCAGCCACGAATTGCTGCAAGAGCTTGACATCGCGGTACGGGATCGCGTCGATCTTTTCCGTGCAGAACTTGCACACTTTTTTGCGGCGGAAGAACTTGCCGCGGCCGCCGGGACCGCCGGAGCCGCGTGGCCCGCGAGGACCCGATCCGGGGCCGGAGGGGGCTTGTGGTGTTGGGGCTGCGTCCGATGCGCCGGACGCTCTTGCTTGGGTTTCTTCAGGCATCGTGTTTCCTCATTCCATTGCTATGCTCCGGCGAGGCCGGAGGATTTCTTAGGGGATCAGAGGTCAGAAAATCAAACTTGACAGTGTGCGACTCTGAGTTCCTGTTCCCTTGTTCCCTGCTTTTACGCGTTGGCCTGGACAGCCGAAGCCGTCTCAGCCGGAGCCGCACTTTCGCCGGCCGGGGCCGCGGGTTCGCTGCTCGTTTTGCGGCGCGTGCCGCGCGCTGCCTTCACTTTGGCCAGGCGCTTCTCTTCTTTGTCGATGCGCACGGTAATGAATTTGATCACCGGCTCGGTGACGCGCAGACGGCGCTCCAGTTCCAGGACCACGGGGCCGGTGGCCTCGATGGTCAGCAGGATATAGTTGCCGTCAGTGAACCTGCGAACCATGTAGGCAAGCTTGCGGCGGCCCAGTTTCTCAGCCGACTTCACTACGCCGCCACCGGTCGTCACTGTGGAGCTAAAGCCGGTGATTAGCTTTTCCACTTCTTCGTCCTCCACATCAGGACGGACAATGAACATTACTTCATACAAACGGGACATCTGTGTTCCTCTCAGTCGTCAGTGAAGAGTGGTTAGTGATCAGATTTTGGTTCGTGTTCGTGAGTCTTTCTGATCCCTGTTCCCTACTCCCTATTCCCTGTCTTTTCGTCTTTCCGGTTGAACTCGTTCATCGCGGCGGCCGGTCCATCTGTCAGAATGCGCCGAACCGCTGTTGCGACCCGATCCAATACCTCGTCGAGCACTGCGAGGTCCGCCTTGCGCATGGGCGAGAGCAGATAATCTCTGCCCTGGCGCGCGCCGCCACCGGCCGCAATCGCTTCCGGTGGAAGATTCGGCGCGACGCCGATGCGCAAGCGCAACCACTCTTCCGTGCCCAGAGCGCCAGTCACGCTGCGGGCTCCATTGTGCCCCGCCGGCGAACCGCGTTCCCTGATCTTGAAGGTTCCCAGCACAAGGTCGAGCTCGTCGTAAATGACGAGCAGATCCTTTGCCGGGTCCACCTCAAACTCGTCAACAAGAGCGGCAACTGCACTGCCGCTCAGGTTCATAAACGTCTCCGGCTTGGCCAGAACCACCAGGCACCCTGCGATACGGCAGGTCGCTGTCATGGCCCTGCAACGCCGGTTCTGAACCACAATGCCCTCCTGCTGGGCGATGCGGTCGATTGCCATGAATCCCGCGTTATGCGGGGTCCACAAATACTCGAGGCCGGGATTGCCAAGCCCCACGATCAGGAAAGGGCTCATCCGGCTTTCGGATTCGATTGCATCCGTCAAGCTTTACTTCTTTGCCGGCGCTTCCGCGTCAGCCTTGCCCTTCTTCATCACTTCCGGCTCAGTCGGAGCTGCAGCCGCCGCTTCGCCCGGTGCAGCACCTGGTGCTCCAGGCACTGCCGCCGCTGCTTCCGCAGTCTCCGGCGCCGCAACCACTTCTTCGCGGATATGGACGACGTGCGCCACGGTGGCATCTTCCGGGGTTAAATACTTGATTTTTTCCGAATGCGGCAGACCGCTTACGCGCACGACCTGGTGCATCCCGAGCTCGCTGACATCCACGTCAATATGACCCGGAATATCCGCAGGCAGACATTCAACCTCAACCTCGCGGAGCACCTGATCGAGGACGCCACCCTCGGTCTTGACGCCGACCGGCGTGCCTAACAACTTGACGCGCACGCGAACGCGCAGAACTTTGTCGAGGGCAATACGCTTCAGGTCGATATGGATGAGCTGGTCCTTGATAGGCTCGCGCTGCCAATCGACAATCATGGCTTTGGCGGTGGGCTGGCCCGCTACTTCGACATCGAAGATGGTATTGTGGCCACTTTCAGAGTAGAGGATCCGTGAAATCTGTTTTGGATCCACCTCGACGGCGACCGCATCACGGCCTGACCCATACAGCACGGCGGGAATTTTGCCTGCGGCGCGCACCCGGCGCGCTGCATTCTTGTTGAACTTGCCCTCTCGGGGCTTTGCTACGACGACTTCTGGCATTTGCGTGTTCTCGTTTCTTCAAAAAGATCGGGCACGGAAATTGCTCCGCTCCCTTTGTGAAATGCAGCTTCTAGCTTCTAGCTGCATGTGGCTGTTGCACGGCGAATAAACGTATCCGCCGCTATTCCATTCATCGCTTCGCTGACACGCGAAGGCTAATCTCCAACAAGCACCAGCTAGCAGCTTGAAACTAGGAGAACAGCGTGCTCACGCTGGTCTCCATGTGAATGCTCTCGATGGCTGCGCCTAACAGGCCCGCGATCGTGAGCACCTTCAACTTCGGCAATTTCTGCGCCGGATCGTTTGCCGGCTGGGTTAACTTCTGCGCCGCCTCGCGCAGCGGGATGCTGTCTGTGACGACGAGCTGTTCCAGCCGCGAGTTGGCAATGCGGTCGATCGCCGGTCCCGAGAGCACGGCGTGGCTGGCGCACGCGTAGACTGCCGGCGCGCCTGAAGCGTACAGAGCGTCGACGGTTTTCACGAGCGTGCCGGCCGTATCGATAATGTCGTCGATGATGAGGCAGGTTTTGCCATGCACATCGCCGACCACGTGCATCACCTCAGCAACATTCATGTCGGTGCGGCGCTTGTCCACAATGGCCAGCGGCGCACCCATCTTTTGCGCAAAGAATCGTGCCCGCTCCACGCCGCCCGCGTCGGGCGAAACAACGGTCAGATTGGGCAGGTTCATCTCGCGGAAGTAGCTGACCAGCACCGGGCTGGCGAAAAGGTGATCGACGGGAATATTGAAAAAGCCCTGGATCTGGGCGGCGTGCAGGTCGACAAACAAAGCGCGATTGGCGCCCGCGGTCGTGAGCAGATCGGCGATGAGCTTGGCGCTGATGGCCACGCGGGGACGATCTTTGCGATCCTGGCGGGCGTAGCCGTAGTACGGAACCACCACCGTGATCCGCGCTGCCGAAGCCCGTTTTAGAGCATCAATCATCACCAGAAGCTCCACCAGGTGCTGGTCCACCGGATAGCAGGTGGGCTGCACCACAAAAACATCTACGCCGCGTACGTTCTCAAGCAGTTGGAAGTAGACCTCGCCGTCGGCAAAGCGCTGCAGCTTGGCCTCACCGACAGGAACACCAATATGCTTCCCAATCGCCTCAGCCAGCTTTGGATTCGCCGTGCCGGTAAAGAGCTTGAAGCGCTTGTCCTCGCTGAGCTTGGTCGGCTTCTTGCGCTCCGGCGCGGGAGATTGTTTTCCCTCCCTGGCTTTCGCGCCCTCCCCGGCTCCGCCCTTGCCGCCGTCTGGTTTCTCCGGGCCTGGTTCGCCCGGCTTCTTGTCTTCCACCGCTATGGTCAACGTTCCCGTCTCCATTGCTAGAGCACCTCCATGCTGGTTTGCTATGGCTGCGTTCCAATTCAGCTAGTAGCCTGAAGCTCGTAGCTTGTAGCTCTTCCGCGAAGGAAGTGATCGTCGGTGCTTCCGCCGATTTCAGCTACATGCTAACGGCTGCAGGCTGTTTTTCTGGCTGGGCGACCAGGATTCGAACCTGGATAAATGCCTCCAAAGGGCATTGTCCTGCCATTGAACGATCGCCCAGCATGACTGACAGCCGAGGGTGAGTCTCGCTTGCCCAAATGTGGGCTGTCAATCCGCTTTTTTCAACATCTGATCCCAATACGCGGCTCGGGGCAGAGTGCGCGTGATTTCTGCTTTCACCCCTTGGATCCCGCTTTCCACGCGATCCTTCGCCGCTTGTGCATCTCCCTGGGTCAGGTACAACCCGAAGAGCGCCGAACCCGAACCCGACAGAGAGGCGTACAAAGCTGCCTCCGGTGTGCCCGGAGCCGCAAGAAGACGCTTGATCTCAGCAAGGGAGGGATGCTGGGGAAAGACAACGCGTTCGAAGTCGTTCTCGATCCAGCTCATGATCCCGGTGCGGACAAGCGCGGACTCTTGAGGTCCGGCCAGGTCTTCTCCCAAGGAGAAGACACCGGAGGAGCCCGACTGACGCCCGCCTTCGGGAATCTTTCCCCGAAAGGCTCGGACATATGCCTGACTCGACACTTCCAGTCTATCGGCAGAGGCCTCCGTGGTCAAACTTTGTGCTGCACAGAGGGCATCCCAGTCGCGAAAGGCCTGAGGGGTGGAAACTCCCGCGCCGGGTACCGCGATCACACACCAGGTCGGTTCAATATCGGGCAAGGCGGAAACCTGCTGGCCGCGATCGACGCCGAGCACTGTGCCGCCCACCAGGAAAAGCGGTACATCGGAGCCAACCTTCGCCGCCAGCTCGAATTGCCGTGGAGATATGATCCCTGCCCCGCGGTCCCCGACCCCCAGTTCGTTCTCCAGTCCTACCAGTGCGGCAACCGCATTCCCGGAGCCGGCGCCGAGCCCGCCTTGCACAGGGAGCCGCTTGTCGATATGAATATCGACTTCCGCCGTGACGCCAAGTTGCTTCAAAGCGAGGGAAATCATCTTCCAGGCGGTGTTCCGGTCGTCGATAGGCACCCGGGCATCATTGGAGGTGATCCGCAAAGCGATCTGCGCCGCCAGGCGGGCCGTAACTGTCACAATGTCATGGATTTCGAGGGTCTGGTAGACAGTGACCAGTGAATGAAACCCATCAGAACGCGGCGCACCCAGAAAGAGACCGAGGTTGATCTTGGCGTGCGATCGGACTCGAGTGGGCATACCAATTCATTTTAGAAGGGCGTGGAATGGAGGAGGAAACGAAACGGCCGAACAGCCAGCGCGAATGGATACACTTTCAGCTTTCCATCCTGGCACCCGGCACTTTGGTCGGCTGCGAACCGCACAAGACGCAGAGCGCCGGGCCTGCGAAAGGCTTGAGATCCAGGATTGGTTCCGTGCTGCTCGGGGTTCTTACGCTTCTTTGTACAGCGCAGCCCCCGCAATCGCGCCCACAACACACTCGACGAGTGCGCCCAGCGTTGTGTAACCGACCAAGTGGCCCGTGAACAGGTGGGGCACCCACATCAGTGCGAAATTGGGTACCAGGAACGCGAGAATCCACGTGGCGATGCCAGCGTATATCGCTGTCTTCACGCCCGGTCCGAAGCGAGGCCGGATTCCGGCGTAGATCCAGATCGCAACGAGTCCAGTGACGATACCAAAAAGGTTGAAAATGATGATCTGGTTCGTCGAGAGAGCAGTTCTTCCGAGTGCGGTCATCTGGTCATTCCACATCGGCGCCAGCCAAACGCCGTCCACGGGATAATCGAGGATATCTCCGACAATCCCGGCGACGATGCCACCGAGGATCCAACGACCCACGTTGATCTTACCCATGATTCCTCCTTGGTTTTTGGGGGGGGACGCCGGAAGTATACGCGCGGGCATTGTGGCGCGCAACGGGAAAACTTGCCGCAGGGCGGTTCAAAGCCGGCAGCAATTCTCGGGATGGGGAACTTCGGCACTAAGCTCTGCGTAACACTTTGCGAGCAATTGCGGGGGTGTTTATGCATTTCCTGATCTTCGGCATCGGCTTTTATTTCCTCCCGGCCATCATTGCCGCGGTGCGCCACACCCACAACGCCACGGGCATCCTGCTGCTGAATGTGTTTCTCGGCTGGACCGTTGTCGGCTGGTTCGTTGCGCTCCTGATGGCGATCTGCTCGCGTCCCTATTACGCCTGCTACTATCATCGCGGATGGTGAAAGCGGGGGCTGAGCCCTTAGATTCGCGCTATGTGCTCCGTGACCGGATTGCGGGAGCTGCGCTCTTCGGAGCCACGGCAGCAGTTGTGTTGTGGCAAAACGCGCACGTCGCGGTTCTCTTCGACTTAAGCTATGTGCTCAACACAGCGGCGCGGATTGCATTGGGCCAGATGCCATACCGCGACTTTCCCCTGCCCCACCCTCCGCTCACTTTCCTCACCCAGGCCGTAATCATCCGCCTCACGGGACGAGTCTTCTTTCACCACGTGGTTTATGTCGCTTTGGCCGGCGGGCTCGCGACCGTGATTACCTGGCGTCTCGCATTTGCGGCGCTGCGCGAACGACTCGCTGCGGCATGGATCGTCTCTGTGCTGCTCTCCGCGCCGCTCGCCTTCGTGGGGATCTACTGCATCGTACCCAACCCGGAGTACGACTGCGACTGCGCGTTATGGATTCTTGTGGCCTTGTGGTTTTTGCAGCGGGTGAAATGTGAAGCCCACCCTAGCCGCAAGATCGGCGACGCGGCGAGCGTCAACCCCGCAGATAAAGACCCGTCTGCGGGGGCCCCTTGGGTGGGGCACCTCTTTTCTTCCGGGCGCTGGCTTCGCGGATTTATCGCCGGGATCTTCGCGTGCGTGCCCGTCTTCTTCAAACAAAACATGGGCCTGCCATTTCTCGCGGCGGTCGTTGGCGCAGTTCTTCTGGTGCTGTGGTTCAACTGGTTCAGGCGAGCGCAGAATCCCGCGGAGTGGCGTGAGGCCCGAACGCTGGTCGCACTATTGGCCGGCGCCGGCACTGCGCTCGTGGTTGCCGCGCTGTTCTTGCATTGGACCGCAGGTATTGGCAACTACATCCAATGGACAATCCGGTATGCCGCGCAACGCCGCCTGCCCGCATTCAGCCTGATGATGAGCGTCTATCGCGATCCAGACTTGCTATGGGCGCTGCCGTGCGTTGTAGGCGGACTCTTATTGATTCACTTCAGCGGACGAGCTCGATCCCACCCTGGCGACAAAAACAATAGCGTCGCGAGGGCGGGGTACCCGATTGCGGCGCGCATCGCGGCCTTCGCGTTGCTCGCTGCGCCGTTTCTGTTCACACTCGCCTCGCTGCTGATTTACGACGATCCCGACTCGGGCGGCGACAGCCTGCTGGGACTTTGGCCTCTGCTGCTGGTGCTCGCTGCCGCTCTGGCGATCGCGAACCTGATTCGCTTGCCACGCGCGGCTTCGCTGCGCGCACTCCTGCCGCTGATTTTGCTCGCCGCAATCAACGGCACGTTCATGTCGCAACAGCTTTGGGGCTCGACTTACGCCATCTGGTCTCTGCTGGTGTTGCTCGTTGCCGAGTTGCTTGCGTTTCTCAACGGATTCACGGCGCGCGTTTCGGCTCGATGGATTACGCCTTCGTTGGTAGCGCTCATCTCTGTAACGCTATTGGTTTGCGGAGGATTTTACACAGCGAGCGAAGAGCGGCTCTCGTATGCGCAGATGCCGGATGAGCCGGCGCAGCACTCCACATTCCCGCAGCTTGCGGGTCTGTCGATGTCCGGGCCCTACTTGCCGGAGATCGATGAACTGCTGCGCTATGCCCAGGCAAACATTCCGTTTGATGATGGCATCGTTCTGATGCCCGGCGAGGAGCCGTTCTATTTTGCGACGGGACGCGTGCAGCGCTTCCCGCTGCTCTTCTTCGATCCGACCATCGATCCGTATTCGCCCGAAGAGATTGCCTCGCTGGTGCGCTCCTGCAACATCCGCTGGCTGATTGTGAAGCGCGATTTGCAGACGAAGGAGGATCCAACGCCGGACCGCGCGGCGACGCTGGATCTGCTAATGAAAGAGTTCACGCCGGCTGCGCACCTGCGCGGGTACGATGTGTATCGGGCGAAAACAGCGGAGTAAGCGGGGTTAGCGGAGTTGGTGAAGTTGGAACCGCTTTTGCGGCTATGATTTTTTCTCCGCTTTGCCCGATTTCTTGAGCTGCTCCCAGTCTTTTTCCGTTTGGTCGGCGTAGTCGACGCCGAACTTGGCGAGCGCCTCAGCGAAGGAAGCGCCGGAACCGATGTAGCCGCTGATCACCAGCGGGTCGCCGGAGCGAGCGTGGCCGCGCGCGAGAAGTTCTCCGCAAACTTCTGCGTAGGCTCTCAAATTTGCGCCGGCCAGGTCATGAATGTCGACGGAGCCTTTGTGATCGTTCAACTGGCGGACAAGGAATTGCCGGTTCCCGACGTGCGTCCAGCCGAGGAACGGATCGGTTTGGATCTGCATGGCGCGCTGGCCCTCGGCGACGCGCTGACCGTTATGGGTCGCAGGTCGGGCGTCGGGAAGATAGGGTGCGTAGGCTGATGCTATCTCTTCTTTGATCTGCAAAAAGAGCGGATCGGCGGGGCCATTGCCCTCCATGTAAATGCAGTAATCGCGCAGACCCACCGAGCCGGTGCCTACCACCTTGAACCCCACATCGACAGGCCGGTAAAAGTCGAGCAGGTGCCGCCGCTGCTGCTCCAGCATTTCGCGGTAGGGGTCGAGCGCGCCAAGAACCAACGCGGCACGCGCGCCGGTGATTCGCGCGAGCATGGGCTTCGCGTCCTTGAAGTGGCGGTGGGCTCCGGGCCGGGGCGATGCGGGCAAAGTGAGTTGTTGAAGAATATGCTGCGGGGTGGCGCGTTCGGCTTTGGAGAGCGCCGCCTGCACCGGCTTGGCCAGTCCCAAACGGTGCACCTGAAATCGATTGACTTCGAGGTTCGACATACGGGAGAAGGCGCGCATTTGCTCGGCGTAGCGTCCGATGCACGCCTCCACAGCCCTGCGCGACGAGCCGTCCTTATGTCCTGCCGCACGCCCGGCAAGCACCAGCGAGGCGCTCATGCGCTTCAGGTCCCATTCAAAAGGGCCGCGGATGGTTTCGTCGAAGTCGTTGATGTCGAAGACGAGGCGGCCGTCGGGCGCCGCGTAAGCTCCGAGATTGCGCACATGAGCGTCGCCGCAGAGCTGGCTGCCGATGCCGGTATTGGGAAGTTGGGACAGATCCGCAGCCATCACCGGCGCTGCGCCACGGAAATACCCAAACGGCGACTCGGCCATGAGCTTGTACTTGAGGTCTTTGAGCGCGGGGACACGGCTGCGCATCGAACGATTCACGATTTCAAGAGCAGAGGCCGGCCGCGCTTTCGGATCGACGGTATCGTGCTGGTGGCGGCCGACCTGCTTGCGTCGTGCCTGTCCGAAAGCGCGGCGTTCTTCAGGTGTTGCCCAGTGCATATTGCGGAACATACACCGTTCGCCCTTGCTGCGCAAAACGGAGTGGCTGTTCTTCAATGCGCCCGAAAACTAGCGGGATCAGCAGCACGCGCAAAAGGCTGCGGCGTCAGTCCTCCCCGAAGAAGCGCTTCCTCGTTGCTTCGTCAGCGGGCAGGTCGGGTCCAGCAAAGAGGGAGTCGGGCTGCCGGCTGGGGTCTTCAGCGATGAGCGGCATGGCGCGCGCACGGCGAGCATCGCCGTCCGGCCCGGCGGAGAGAAACATCTCAGTGAACCACCGGTTGAAGGTGTGCAGGCGGCTGGCGTAACCATCATGTTCGGCGGCGTAGGCGTGACCGGCGGCATCCCAATCGCTGGAGCTCAACAGGTGATCGCGCAGCACGCGGGCATCGCGCAAGGTAAGTGACAGACCCTGGCCCCAAGTGGGGTCGCTTGACGTGGCCGAGTCGCCTACGAGCGCTACTCCGTCGCGGTAGGGGTGAACGACCCAGCTGTGCGCGCAACTGAAGGTCGCCAGCGGGCCGATTTGGCGCGCGTCCTCAAAGAGCGTGGAAGCCGCGCCGGCCTTCTCGCAGCTTTTGACGAACCTCGCAAGATCGTTCGCTCCCTGGAATCGCGGCTGCGTTGCGTCGTGGTAGCACAGATACATGCGCACGCGTCCACCACCTTGCGGGGCGATGACGACAAGCTGTCCCAGCGCGAAGTCGTTAACGCCCTGCAAGGTGTCTTCCGCCGCCGGCATGTTTTCGAACAAAATGCCGGCGATCATCATGTCGTCGAGATCGCGCTGCACCGGAAAGCGCGCCGAAGAACGAGCCACGCAGGATCGACCTCCGGCCCCGACAACCATCCGCGCTGAGATGGTTTCAACGTGGCCATCTTCCTCGACGATCATCGCGGGCGGCGTGCCTGGGCGCACCTCGCGAACGGCTGCACCGCGCCGAACGGTGGCTCCTGCTGCAGCCGCGCCTTTCAGCAGCGACTCCTGCGCGGCGGGGTGATAGCAGGTGAGGAAGGGCAACTGATGCGTTGTGCTGGGAACAACCTCGCGATGGTCCGCGCGGTTACTCGAGACGTAAAGGTCGAACCAGTTGAGGTGGTGCCGTCCGGCTTCAGCGAGACAATCGGCGACTCCGAGAGCCCGAACTTCAGCGTAGCCCCAGGGAAACATCGCTTCGCCGCGGACGCGATCTTTGAATTGCCGTTCGTGCTCGATGACGAGAACCCTGGCGCCTTGTTCCGCCATGTTTTTGGCCAGAGCTGCGCCCCCCAAGCCGCCGCCGGCGATGGCCACATCATAAGTTGTCGACATGTGTCGTCCTCCGGGGGAGTTTTCACAATGTACGCGACCTTGCCCGCATTGATCAAGATGTTTTGAAGGGGATATACCGCAGGAGCACGGTCGATCGAAGCCGCGCGATCATGGAATCGCGATCCTCCCGAATTCCAAGATCCGCTATGAGATTTTGGGAGCAGTGCGACTTTCGAATCTCCTGCAATTCCGCCGGCTTTCGAAGGCGGTGATTTAAACTGAGTCATCCGGAGCCGCCGGCATCCTCCGTTAATCTCTGCGCACCAGGCTGAAAATTCGCTCCGAAACTCGTCCCAGGAGGAGTCACCGCTTGACGCGAATCTCCGTTGTTCTATTGCCTGCTGTTGCCGCGCTTTCGCTTGCTGCCGGTTTCATCGCCGCTCAAACTTCTGAAAAACCTCTAACCGTTGAGGCGATCTTTGCGCATGGACCGCTGATCGGGCACCCGCCCGACGAGTTGACCTGGTCGCCAGATCGAAAGCACCTGACGTATCTAGAAGGTGGCCAACTGATGGAAGTGGATTCAGCAACGGGCAGGACGCACGTGCTGGTGAGCGCCGCCAAGATGTCTCCACTGGACGAGAACAATGTTTCAGAGCGAGATCGCGATCATCGGTCGCGGTACAACATGGCGGGCTACTTTTGGTCTCCGGACTCGACCCACCTGCTCTTCGATGCCGATGGGCGCTTGTGGCTCTATGACCTGCACAACGGCACGGGAGTGCAGATCGGCTTTACCGGGCTCGCTGCCGGGGACGACCCGAAGTTCTCGCCCGACGGGTGCTGTGTTTCGTTTATTCGCGATCACGGGCTGGCGGCGATCCGGTTGCACGATGCGGGCACGCCGATGATCTCTCTGGCTCCATCGCCGGCTCCGGCCGCCAACAACGGTCAAGTCTTACTCAATGGCCAGGTGGACTGGGTGTACGAGGAGGAACTCGACGTGCGGAGCAACTACTTCTGGTCGCCGGACTCGAAGAACCTGGCGTATCTGCAGATGGACGAGACCCAGGTGCCGCGATACCCGCTTGCAGACTGGATTCCCAATCACGCCTCCGTGGACTGGCAGCACTATCCGCAACCCGGCGACGCCAACCCAGTGGTTCATGTGGGAGTGGTAAGCGTAAAGGGAGGCAAGACCACATGGGTGAAGCTGCCGATCCGCGAGGGTGACGACTACATACCGCGCTTTGGCTGGGTCGACCACAAAACCTTATGGATCGAGGTGCTGAGCCGCGATCACAAGCATCGCGTTCTATATTTTGCCGACGCTGAATATGGAGACGCGCGACAGGTTCTGGAAATCGATGACAGGAAATTTCTCGACGAAGACTACGACATCTCAGTGGACGACGGCGCGATTGTTCTCGCCAGTTGGAGCGATGGTCACAACCAGCTTTACCTCTACAGCTACGACAAGGAGAAGCCGCTTGGCGCCGAGGCGAAGCTGGAGAAACAACTGACGAAGGGCGCATTTGAGGTGGGAGATGTGTACCGCGTCGACACTTCGCACAAAGCGGTGGACTACGCGTCAAACGAAGGCAATCCCCTGGAGCAGGGGATTTGGCGCGTCGGTTTCAACGGTGATCGCGCGGCGTTGAGCACCGATGCGGGATTTCATCACGCCAGTTTTTCTCCGGATGGCAGCACGTTCACCGACAAGTTTTCCACGCGCATGCAGCCGCCTGTGATGCGACTTTGCCATGAGACTGCTCCGGGCGCCGCGGCCAGTTGCCGCGTGTTTTGGGAGACACACGCGCTTGACTCGTATCATTTGCGCGCTCCTGAGCAAATGGAGGTGAAAGCGCGCGATGGAACCTCGCTGTACGCGACGCTTTTGCTGCCCGCGGGTATGACAGATCCGGCTACGGTGCCGCTGATCGTGAATCCCTATGGTGGGCCCGGTGAGCAAACGGTGGCGAATGAATGGAAGGATGGCCTGCTGTTCGATGAGTTGCTGACGCAACACGGTTTTGCCGTGCTCCATGCCGATAATCGCGGCATGGGCAAGCGCGGTCGCGCGTTCGCCCAGGCGTCTTATCGCGAGTTCGGGCCTGTCCAGCTTGCGGATCAGATGACAGTTATCGACGCCGCGCTCGCGAAATATCCGCAACTTGATCCGAAGAGGCTGGGCTGGTGGGGTTGGAGTTGGGGCGGGACGTTCACGCTTTATGCGATGACCCACTCTGACCGATTCAGAACCGGCGTCGCCGTGGCGCCGGTGACTGATTGGCGAAACTATGACTCAATCTATACCGAGCGCTATCTGGGCTTGCCCGCGGATGACGCCGACGGCTATCGCGATTTTTCCGTTGTGAACTCCGCTGCGAACCTGAAAGGACGCCTGCTTCTGGCGCACGGAACCGGAGACGACAATGTGCACATGGAAAACACCGTGCAGTTTGTCCAGAAGCTTATCGAGGCGGGAATCCCTTACGACTTGCAGATCTACCCGCGCAAGACGCACTCGATTGCGGGGCCGGATGTGCGAACCCACCTTTACCACCGGATTCTGGCGCAATTTGAAGAGTATCTGAATCCGAAGGAGTCTCTGGATCAGAAGCCGGAGGCTCCGGCAGGGAATGGACAATAGGCAGTTCTATACTTCGTGGCGATGAAAGATCTCGTCCTTTTCGCCTTTGGGGCAGCGGGTGCACTCCACGCAACATACGAGGAGTACGGCTACGCCTACCGTAACCAAAACGGCCAGGACGATTCCATTCTCCACAAGCCAATGCGACAGAGTCTGCATTTTCGGTCACCAATCCGGGGTCGCCGCACACTTCTTTCGATGCGTTTGAGCTTCGCAGAAGGCTACGGAGTTGTCTTTAAGGACGGTACTCCTATCTTCAAAGTTTAGCCCAGATGGATTGTGAAACAAACATTACTGATGATTCCCATTGATTTCAAGGATTTTGGCAGTATGATAGAGAACAAAAGGCGAAACTTGGCGCCAGATGGCTACGAGTTCCAATTCGGGGATGTCACCGATTCCAGAGGAGTGGCCTGAAGAGCTGGCCACCCTGGGACTCGAGGGCGGTGCCAGGGAGCCGGACAACCTTGCGGAAATGGATTCTTCCCCTGGCGCCCTGCTGAACTGGCTCTTCGTCGACTTGAATTCCTATTTTGCGAGTGTGGAGCAGCAGGTGCGGCCCGAGTTGCGCGGGCGCCCGGTGGGGGTCGTGCCGATGATGGCCGACACCACCTGCTGCATCGCCGCCAGCTACGAGGCCAAGGCCTTCGGCGTGCGGACCGGAACGATTGTCGCCGACGCGAAAAGGATGTGCCCGGAGATCGTGCTGGTGGAGGGCCGCCACGAGATCTACACCGAGTACCATCACCGCGTGGTCGAGGCCGTAGAGAGCTGCGTGCCGGTGACTGCGGTGTGCTCGATTGATGAGATGGCGTGCCGGCTGATGGGGCGGGAACGGCCGCTGCTGAAAGCGATCGAGCTTGGCACGAGGGCAAAGGCCGCGATTCGAGAGCACGTGGGTGAGATGCTGCGCAGTTCGGTGGGCCTGGCGACGAATCGCTACCTGGCGAAGGTGGCGAGCGACATGGAAAAGCCTGACGGACTTGTCGCGCTGCCGCTGGACATTCTGCCCGAAGCGCTGCACACGCTCACACTGCGCGATCTGCCGGGCATTGGCGCTCGCACCGAGAAGCGGCTGAACGAGAAGGGCATCCGCACCATGGACGATCTGCTCGCGCTCGACCGCGAGCAGACCGGCGAGCTCTGGGGATCGGTGTGGGGCGAGCGGATGTGGCACTGGCTGCAAGGCGAAGATGTCGAGACGGCGGAGCTGGAGCATCAGAAATCCATCAGCCACTCGCACGTGCTGGCGCCGGAGATGCGTACGGCAGAAAAAGCCTGGGCCGTGGCGCACAAGCTGCTGCACAAAGCGGCCATGCGGCTCCGCTCGCAGGGCCTGTGGGCCAGCAATATCGGACTGGCGATCGGTTTTGCGGTTCCACGCAGCGAGAACACGCCGGTGAGCCGTTTTGGCGTGCCAGCACGCGGCTGGCGCAGCGAAATCAAATTGCACGAGTGCCAGGACAACCAGATGTTGATTGCAGCGCTGCGCCGGCTCTGGGAGTCGCGGCCTTCAGGCAAGCAATACGACAGCCCGTACTTTATCGGAGTGCAACTGAACAACCTGGTTCCGGATCGGCTGCACACGCTGGCGCTCTTCGACGGCCTCGAAGAAGAGCAGAGCCGCACGCGATTGCTAGTGACGATGGATCAGATCAACGACAAGTACGGCATGAGCACGCTGGCGCCGGCGGCGATGCTGACCGCGTATAAGGCCGCGCCGACGCGCATCGCGTTTCACAGTATTCCTGATTTGTTTTGAAGACGGAGAACGAGGGACCGAGGGAACAAGCGAACAAGCAAACGAAGAAGCGTCACGCGGGAGTCTCGCGGTCATTTTTCTTGGGTTGGTGCCGATTGAAGCGCGTGAGGATTGAGTTTGCCGATGCGGCCGTGGGGGCCGACAACGTAGGGCAGGGAGAGCGCGTTCCAGTCGCGGTCGGCATCGGGCGGTTCGTGGAGCGCGGGATCAGGATGAAGCGCACGCCAGTTGCGGCCATCGTCGGTGGAGATGTCGGTGCCGTTGGGGCCGACGGTGATCCAGGTTTTGCTGGCGGCATCGTAGGCTACGGCGGAGCGGAAGCCGTGGGGCGGGGTGGCGGATGCTTCACAATCGAAACGTCCCGCGATAAGTAGCTGGGTGTCGCGAAAACAGGATGCGGAGTTACCAGCATGGTCATTAGGGTTCGCATAGTCCCCGCCAACAACGACGAGGCTTGGGTCCGGAGAATTGGGATCGTCAACAGCGACGGAAAAGGCTCCTGCAGTTGGGCCAGACTTCAGCGGAATTCGACTACTGCCGGCCATTGCGCAGGGAGATTTGCACAGCATTGGGTTTGGTTTGTCGATCATTTCCAATTGCCCGAGAGACGGCATCACTCCGCCTTTGGCGAAGATGATCATTCGGTGGTCTTCGATTTCCAAGAGCGACGAATTGCTGGCGGCGAAAATGAATTCGGTCGGATTACCCTTGGAATCAGAGAGCGCAAACAGGTTGTTCGTATCGAGGCGCATCCATGTATCGCCAGCATCAGCGCTTCCGTACAGGGGAAAGTGGAAGTACGTTTTCACCTTCAATCGATCGAGTTCCTTATGCGGGAGCGGGTCACCGATCATCAGCACAGTTTTCGCACCGGAAATCCGAATCGCATCCCAAAAGCCATCCTTATCTGGATTGGTGAACACCAGCTTCCACGTGTGGCATCCGTCGGTGGTTTTGTAGAGGCGCGACAGATCGCCTTTGCCGCTGGACATCACGATTGCCGTGTTCGCGTCGAAGGCCTGGATACCGCGGAAGTCGAGATGCTCAGCGCCCGGCGGAATCGTGCACTCTTGCCACAGATAGCCGCCGTCTTCCGTCCGCAGCACGGTGCCGTTGGTACCCGAGGCCCAGGCGACGCCTCCGCCTACGTCGTCGATGCCGCGCAGATCGGCCGTTGTGCCCGAGTTCTGGATTTGCCATTGAGCGTGGGCCGGGCCGCACGCAGCGAGCAGCAATGCGAGTAGCGACGCAATTTTTCGCATAAAGCCAGTCTAGTGTTGTGCGCCGGAAAAGCTGTCGAGAACGTCTGTCGACGAGCCCCCCTACGTATGCCATACCTCCGTATTTGATTACAAAGAACTTACATGCGCCCGGTATGGAGGTATACACGGAAGACTGTAAGTCTATGATTCTAAAACAAAAACACGCAAACACATCCTTCCAAAGGACTTAGCCTCTAACCCAAAAAAGGCGGACCCACCGAAAGCCGAGCCCTCGAGTCGGTGATGCTGTCCTGATTTTGCAGCAAAAGGCCGAAATTCCCAGCAAGACTCAGCAGGAAAGTGAAGCTGGCGCAAGTGACAAAGAAAACAGCATGTTGGGGCCTGAAGGACCTCGACATGGGGCACCAGGAGCCTTGACATGCGAAGGATCCCCCGCGGCGCTTTGGGGCGGGATCCGCAGCGAACAGGAAATCGGGTGCAGTCGTTGAACCAACGTCCGAGCTTCGACGTAAATCTCTGCATCCCCAACCGCATGCCCGTGCGGAATAGGAGGTAGCAGCGAGAATTATGGCCGGCGACTGGCAGCCCGACTTCGAACAACTCGTCGACGAGCACCAGTCGATGGTCTTTTCTCTAGCGCTGCGTATGACCGGCGATCGTGGCCTGGCCGAGGAGATTGCGCAGGATGTTTTTCTCGAGTTGGACCGGCATCTGGGCAGAATCGAGTCACCGCTGCATGCGCTCGCGTGGCTGCGCCGCGTGGCAATGAGCCGATCGACCGATGCGTTGCGAAGGCGGCGGGTGCGCGGCGTGAACATGTGGGTGGAGATCAACGAGAACCATTGCGCGCAGGTAGACGAAGACAGCTCGCCGATGGCGGTGCGGCTGGCGGCGAAGGTTGACCGGCTGCTGGCGACCTTGCCGGAGGCGCAGCGCGCGGCGCTGGTGATGCGCTACCAGGAGGATCTGACGCCGGAGGAGATTGCGGCCACGCTGGGCGCGCCGCTGGCTACGGTGAAGAGCCATCTGCAGCGCGGATTGAAGCTGTTGCGGGCAAAGGCGTCGACGCATTTGCAGGAGTACAGTCGTGGAGCTTGAACCCATGGACGATTTTGAGCGCGAGCTGAGCGAGGCGATGAAGCGCCAGCCTGCTCCCGCCGATTTGAAGCGCAAAGTGCTGGAGCGCAGGCGGCGGGAGCATGCGCAACGACGCCAGTCGCGCGTGATGTGGTGGCAAAGGTTGGCAGCATCAATTGTGCTCGCCGGCGTGGCAGGCGGAGCGGTGTATTGGCGGCACACAGTTGAGGTTCACAAGGGCGAGGAAGCAAAGCAGCAGGTTTTCACGGCGTTGCGCATTGCCAATCGAGCGCTCGAACAGATGAACGTGCAACTCGAGCAGCAGAACCGGAAGGCGGAGTAGCCGTTTTGCGAAAAGGAATTTGGACCGCGGAAGCGCGAACCGGGTTGAAAGAGAGGAAATCGATGAGGAATCGAATGATCGTTTTCGTGTTGGGAGCTGCGATGGCGGCCATGCCTGCAGCCGCTTTGCCGGAATTGGAAGTGACGGCAGTTACGGATGGTCAAAGCGCATCGGCGCAGGCAGTTTCACCGCTGCCGTTGCCGGCGCAGGTGGAAAAGGATCTTGCGGCGCGGGCCGCGAACGTGACCGAAGTGACGCTGGGCAAGAACATGCTCGATTTCGCGGCAAAATTCATGAACGGGAATGATAAGGACCAGGCCGCGGTGAGGCAGCTGATTGAGGGACTCGACGGCATCTACGTCCGTGATTACGAATTCGATAAAGAAGGCGAGTACTCGATGGACCAGATCGACAAGCTGCGGCAGGCTTTTGAGACTCCGGAGTGGTCGCCCCTTGTGCATACGCGCGAGAGCAAGGGCAATGAGACGACCGATGTGATGGTGAAGCTTGTGAACGGTGAGCCGCACGGCATGTTCATTCTGTCGGCAGAGCCGAAGGAGCTGTCGATCGTGCTGATCCTCGGGCCGATCCGCATGGACCAGTTGGGCATGTTGAAAGGGCTGGGCGGACTGGGCGCACTGGGCGACATCGACAAGAACACGAAAGGCAAGGACAAGGAAAAGGACAAGGACAAGACCAACAAGGGTGGTGACCAATGAGCCAACATTTTTCCACCCCAACGACAAGGAGTCGATGGGCGGTCCATTTCTTCGTTCCTCTGGGATGCGCACTGCTGTGCGTGGTCATCGTGGTGCCGTGGATTGTGCGGGCGGGCGGCGGCGAAGGCGGCTTTGACGGCGTGGTGAACTCTCTCGAGAGCCGCTATCACGCGCATGCCACGCGCATCCCGTTCATGTTCCTGGCGAGCGTGATTGCGGGCGGGGCCACGCACGGAGGCGTGGGCGGCATTCACGTTGCTGAGTTCGAGCACTTCTCAGCGCCCGTTGACGGCGAAGAGCTAAATCGCATGGTCGAGGAAAAGCTCGGGCAAGGATGGGAGCGTATGATCCGCGAGACCAGCCGGCACGGCGGAGAACAGACCCTGATTTTCGCGCGTCCCGCCGGCAGACGGATGGCGCTCTTCGTGCTTGATGCGAACGGGCATGAGCTCGACGTGGTACAAGTCTGCGTCGATCCCGACCTGCTGAACGAGACTATCCGCAAGTACGAGCACCACGACCACGACGGCGAAGCGTCGAATTAAGGCGCCTGGCGCAATTCCTGAGTTGCTGTGACCTCTTGAATTCTGTGAAAGGTCGCCGCTCCCTGGGGGTCGCGTCAACTTGGGTGTCGCGGCTTCGAGATACAGGGACTCAGGATTTGCGCCTGGCGCGAGCTCGCGCCGAATGGCTAAGGCGTGCGCGTCATCAGGTCAACAAACTCTTTTTGGAAGCGCGGAAGATCGAGATCGAGTTGCGCGTGAACGAGGCGCACGCCGGTGGCCGGCTTCAGCCTCTCGGACCAGATGAGCGTGTCGCCGTAATTCGGGCCGTGACTCAGGTCCACATCCATATAGACCAAAGCTTCGCGGGTGGTGATCGCGGGATCGATCCAGGCGCATGCTTCGAGCTCGTCCCACATGTAGGATCGCGCCTGGCTCCACGCGGCGATGTAGCGCGCGGCGGGAGCCTGCGACTTCGCGATGGTGTCAATCATCTGCTTCGTGAAGGGGGCCTTGACTGAGACATCGACGGTGGTCGCATCGATTCGCGGCCAATCGGCGTGCAGGACGATGTGCGCGGCCTCGGGATCGAACCAGAAGTTGAACTCATGGCGCGGGTCGGTGGCGAACTCGGGATCGGCGGTTTGCGGATTGAGGCTGCCGCCCATGAGCACGATGCCTTTGGTGAGCGAGGCGAACTCCGGGTCGAGAGAGATAGCGAGCGCGATATTGGTGAGCGGTCCCGCCGCATAGATGGTCACATGGTGCGGATGCGCGCGCACTTGACGGATGAGGAAGTGGGCGGCGTCCTCATCGAGCGGTTTGATGGCGGGCAGGCCCTCGGGCATCGGTGGAATCTCGTAGGGACCGTGGGATTCAAATCGCGCCGGCGCGGGCGAGCTGGCGCCGTTGGCGGGCTCGGCGGTGGCGACCGGAACGCGGCCCCATGCGCCCAGCCAGGCAATTTTGCCGTAGAGCGCCGTGTCCAGGCGAGTTTCGTCTTCAGTGCGAACGAGCGGAAACACAGCGCCTTTGGCAACGGGAACATCGGTGTGGCCTGTCAGCTCCAGCATGCGCAGCGTGTGCAGGGCCTCTTCGTCGCGCCAGGCATCGCCGGTGACCATGGTGATGCCGAGCACCTGCACGTCGGGCGATTGCAGAAGCGCGAGCATCGCCATCTGATCAGTGCCGCCGGGGCCTGCACCATCCTGATCGATGAGTACGAGACGCTTTTGCGCCGGAAGCAATAGGGCGCACGCCGCCAGCAGCAACGTCGCGAACACTTTTCTCATAGATGGGTATTGTGGCATACGCGCGCGGATCGGATAAATGGGCATGGGCGCCGAAACTGGCGTCCGGGATCATCTCTCCGCCCTGACCACTGACAACTGATCACTGGCCACTGCTTTATCTGCGGCCAAACCCTCTTGGCCGGGATTGTGCTTTCACAGGAATGTTGGTTTGGCCTTCGGGATAAACGACAAGAAAGCGGTCCTGGCCTTCGCCGACACTGGCGGTCTCAATACCCTCAAGCTCGCGGCACGCCAGATGCAACATGCGCCGTTCGCGGCTGTTCATGGGCGGAAAACTGTAGGGAACGCCCGTCTGCCGGACCTTCTCCGCCGCAGTTTCCGCAGCCATGCGCAGCTCCTCGGCGCGGAGGGCCTTGAAGTTTCCGGCATCAAAGCTGATCAGATCGTGCTCGTGGTGATCCAGGCGGAGCATCTGGACGGCAAGCGTCTCGAGCGCGCGCAGCAGCTCACCGTTGTGCTGGATGACCAGCGGCACGTCTGGCCCGGCCAGCTCGACATAAATCTGGCGCGCTTCGACTCCCTGAGGATCACGCGCCCCATCGCCTGCCGTGATTCGGTATTTCAGGCGCATTCCGCCCAGCTTATTAAGGGTGTTGAGGAATGAGGCAATCTTCCCGGCGGCCTGCTGCAAATCTTCAATCGGCATAACAAACAAGTATCGCAGAGAGGGGCCGATGATGGGAGGCGATTTGCTGAAACCGGCCGAGTCGAATGGAGCTGGGGCGCGATGTCGCACGGGTTTCCAAGGCGGATGGTTTCTCGACGAAGTTAGGGTATCCCGGCACAGCGATCTACAAGTCCAGGATCAGGCAGAATGCAGGCGCAGTTGTATGCTTCTGAGTGTGCATATTTATAAGGACCTCAGGAGGGCCATTGGTCGGGGGCTTGCTCGCTCCCTGAGTCAAATCTTTGCGTGTTTGCTGCTGGCGGCTGCCGCTGTGTGTGCAGCCGCGCAAACGCAAGAAAATCCTGCTCCTCCGGAACCCCAGGCGGTGGGCAGTTCCGCGCCAGTGGAGATCACGCTGGCGGAGGCGATTCGGCGGGCGGAGGCGAGCGAGCCGGGGTATGCGGCAGCGAAGGCTGCGGGGCGCAGCGCGGGACTGGACAAGTCGATTGCCGTGGCAGGACTTTTGCCCACTGCGCGCGCTTATAGTCAGGATATCTACACGCAACCGAATGGAATAACCAGCGAAGGCGATGCAGGTGAGCCAGCGGCGCCTTTGCCCCGATTTGTCGCCAATGATTCGAGACCCTGGGAGTACATTGCACAGGGGATTGTCGAGGAAACATTCAGCCTGGCGGGACCGGCGGGTGTGCGTCGTGCTAACGCGGCGGCGGCGATGGCCGCGGCCGAGCAGGAGATCGCGCGTCGGGGCCTGGTGGCTGCGGTGACAGGGCTGTTTTATACGTCACTGGCGGCGGGCCGCAAGCTGGTGGTGGCGGAGCAGGCGCGCCGGGAGACAGAGGACTTTACCAAGATGACCACGGAACGTGAGAAGGCGCGGGAGGCGGCGCACGCCGACGTGGTGAAAGCAGAATTGCAGGAGGAGCTGCGCGATCGCGATCAGGAAGACGCACAACTGGCGGCGGAGAAGGCGCGCCTGGAACTGGGAGTACTGTTGTTTCAGGATCCGCGAACGCCGTACACACTGAGGGCGGACGAGCAGGCAGCACCGCTGCCCACGCAGGAAGAGGTGGAGCAGGTTGCGGCGAAGAACAATCCGGAGCTGAAGAGCGCGCTGGCCAGCCTGACCATGAGCCAGGCCGATGTGGAGGCGGCGTGGGGAACGCTGCTGCCCAGTGTCGGTTTGAGTTTGAACTACGGGATCGACGCCAACCAATTTTCTGTCAATGCTCCGCTCACCACTGTCGGCTCGCAGCCATTCCAGCCGCGTAACCTCGGGTACTCCACGACCTTTACCGTGAACCTGCCGGTGTGGGACTGGCTGGCCAGTGAGCACAAGGTGAAGCAGAGCGAGATCCGGCGCGATGCAGCGCAAGTGGCGCTGACCAACGCGCAGCGGCGAATGATCGCGCAACTGGACGAGGCGTACGGGGAGGCCCGCGCGGCGCGCGACCAGCTTCAATCGCTCGACCAGAGCGTGGCCACTGCGGCCGAGAGCCTGCGGCTGACCAGGCTGGCCTACCAGGGCGGAGAGGGCACAGTGCTGGAAGTGGTGGATGCGGAGAACGCCTACGTGACCGCGGAAAATGCGCGCGCGGATGGGCGCGTGCGCTACGAGACGGCGCGCGCGGAGCTGGAGACGATTACGGGAACGATGTAAAGAAAAGTGGTCAGTGGTCAGGGGTCAGGGATCAGAGAGAGAACGCAGAATATCAAGAAGAACAAAATGAGCAACGAGAACACAACTGGAACAGCGCGGGCGATCATGTTGGCTGGGGCGACGATGCTGCTGGCCATTTTGCCGGGGTGCAAGAAGGAAGCGGCACCTGCGCCGGAAGTGACAGTGCAGGCTGCGCATCCGGCGCAGGGTGCAATCTCAGAGCAAGTGACTGTCGACGCCATCCTGCAACCCCTGGCGCAGGCGGCTATCGTTCCCCGCATCACGGCGCCGGTGAAGAAGTTTTATGTTGAGCGCGGGCAGCGGGTGCACGCGGGCGAACTGCTGGTGACGCTCCAAAACGAGGACCTCGCGGCGGCGGCAATGGACACGCGGGGCTCGCTCGAATCGGCGCAGGCGGCTTATGCCACGGCCACCAAGGCGCAGGTGCCCGAAAACACGATGAAAGCAGAGTCGGACTTTGCGCTGGCCAAGGCGAACCTGGAGCTGAACCAGGACATTGTGAAGAGCCGCAACGAGCTGTTCAAAGAAGGCGCGATTCCGGGCCGCGATCTGGATACCTCGCAGGCGGCGCTGGTGCAAGCGCAGGCAGCATACGATGCGGCCAAGCAGCATTTGGACGCAGTGAAGAGCGTGAGCCGCGAGGCAGAATTGAAATCGGCGCAGGGCCAGTTGACTTCGGCCGAAGGCAAGTACAAGGGCGCGCAGGCGCAGGTGGATTCCTCAGAGATCCGCAGCCCCATCGACGGCGTGGTCACTGATCGGCCGCTTTTTGCCGGCGAGACTGCCGCAGCCGGATCACCGCTGATCACGGTGATGGACACCACGGCGCTGATCGCCAAAACACATATTGCCGAGAGCCTGGCCGTGCAATTGAAAGTTGGCAACGAGGCCTCGGTCCGCGTGCCGGGCTTTTCGGATCCGGTTCCTGCCAAGGTCTCGATGGTGAGTCCGGCTCTCGATCCGGGATCGACGACCGTTGAAGTGTGGCTCAGGGTTGAGAACAAGGCGGGCCGGCTCAAGGTGGGAACGCCGGTCAAGGCCCTCATCACGGGCCGGACCGTGGCGCAGGCGTTGCAGGTCGCGGATTCGGCGATCCTGACAGCCGATGACGGAACCAAGTCGGTGATGGTGATCGGCTCCGACGGGGCGGCGCACAAGAAGCCGGTCACGCTGGGTATCGACAACGGCACCGATGTGCAGGTGACCAGCGGGCTGACGTCTGCGGACATGGTGATCACCAGCGGATCGTACGGTCTGGATGAAGGAACCAAGGTGAAGATCGGCGCGGCAAGCGGCGAAGGCTCCGGCGGCGGAGGGAACGACTGATGCCCGCGGAAGCTGCGGGCGACGGCCAGAAGCAACCGGGTTCCCCTACGCTCGGTTCTGGGCACCTGCGTGGCGAGAAGCCGTTCTGGCTTGCCCGGTCCACGCGCACCATCTTCTTTTTCG
>Ga0116223_10000093_pt1 | contig 112026 bp, 73 predicted proteins | sample Sb_taG_3_FD_90092 | JGI IMG/M metagenome (GOLD analysis project Ga0116223, IMG submission 90092) | Peat soil microbial communities from Weissenstadt, Germany - Sb_50d_a_PC metaG | ecosystem: Environmental > Terrestrial > Soil > Wetlands > Peat | place: Germany: Weissenstadt | collected 2010-09-21 | reverse complement strand
GTGAGCAGATCGAACTCGGAGCGATGGACAAGGTCGGAGTAGAGGCGCGAGGTTTCAATGGCGAGTGAGGCAAGATTCGTGCCCAGCGAAAGCGCCTCAGACTCTTCGGGGCGCGGCCTGTTCAGGCGATGAATTGCGGCATAGATGGTTCCCAAAGATGCTCCTGACCGGCCGGGGATCTCGTGCTGGATGATGCGCTGTGAAGTAATCCTCAGGGGCGGTTTGCCCAGGCGCGCGCCATCGGCGATCTCGCACCAGCAAGCTGCGCCATGCAGCCGGAAAGAAACCACTTCGGTAATCTGTTCGATGATCTCGCTCAGCGGGCGGGAGCCGTTGATGGCTTCGAGAATGCGGCTACGCCGCCTTTCAAGATATGCCAACGCCGCTGTTCTATGTCGAACTCTGCGTTCCAGGAACCAGCTTCTGATACCGATTGCAATGACCACGCTCAACAGCAGACCGACGAGAAGCATGAGATGACGCACATTCAGCCAAGGTGGACGGGCAACGACGGCGATATCGTCGAAGTTACGAATCAAGATGTTGAATGGCACATCTCCATTGAAGGGATTCGCGTCGGCCAGCATGCAGATGCCGGTAACGCGGATGCGTGAGCCCAAAGGGACCTGCTTCATGGGCAGGAGGGGAATACGGCTCAGTGATCCGGGATGACGAAGGATGGCCGAGAACAGGTGCCCGCCGGCCTCCAGGACATACTCATCCTGCGTCGCCTGTCGCACCTCGGTAACCACCTGACCTTCGATGGATACGAGATCAAAGATATGACTGGCGGACAGATTACCGCCGCTCGCGAGATCCCGCCAGGCAAATAAAGATGGAGCGATTGGCGCGGGTAGAGAACTGTCACGTACTTCACTGCGCGTGAGTGTGAGAAAGCCATTCTCTATATCTGGAAATCCGATGGCGGTGGCGCGATCACCGATCCGCAGAGGCCTGTAGTCGTCGGTTTGGATCCACAGGCTCTTCGAACCTTCCTGCAAAACCAGCGCGGCCCCCGGCTGATAGTAAGTAATGGTTCCCTCCAGGCGCATGCGTTGCGTGAGGTCGCGCACGCGGTAGCCCGTGAACATGCGGTCCATGGGCGTCACGGGCAGCGACCAGGGGTCGAAGCCTGGCCGCTCGAGGATCTTTACGTCTGCCAGCGACTGAACGTGAAAGAGGATGCCGGTCTGCTGCATTTTGTTATCGAAATGTCCAGAAACCACGCCGGTGATCTGGACTTCGGCATCAAGAAGGTCTTTCAGAGTGTTTTCATCACTACTGTCGACGTTTGCGTCCACCTGTTGCCCGTCGACAATCATGCGCAGGTAGATCGCGGGCACAAAGGAGCGCGAGTCGGGCACAATGTCGGCGGAGCGGATGAAAGCGCGAACGGTGACCAGCCTGCAATCGGTCTCAGCCCGGACCATTTGCGCGATACTAGCCCGCTCGGGTCTGGGGAGGGGGCCGTGGCCGAGGCGGAAAACTTCTTTGCCATCCACGAAGGGGCGGAAGCTCTCATGTGTTGTTCCGCGAACCAGAACCTGATCTCCTGGAACCAGCTTGAGCCCTGTTGCCGTGTGCACATAGATCGCGGTGTCGGCTTCCTGAACAAACAGGTCGGCGTCATACCCGCGAAAATAGGTGACGGTCGCCTCGAACGATACGGGAACATGCCGGCTCGCCTGGGCGTTGGTGAGCGCTGCAATAGCGCGCAGCGTGGTCAACGGCGCGGGCGAGGCTGCGCACACACCCGGCATGCAGCCTGCAAGCATCGCAAATAAGGCAACCGCTCTTTTCATGGACGCAGCACACACCGACGGGACGCCGAAGCATCATCCGTTGAGAGTTCTTATCGGCCGGAAAAGGGAAAAGAATTAGTTTGCGGGCGAAGATCCGCCGCCTGCCGGGAATGGTGGATGGGAGCTTCAGATATCGATATCTCAGTTCCAGGGAGAGAGGTCAGCCGCCAGAGACTCGCGGGCCGCGGGATCTTCCCGGCCTCGTGTACTTGGCGGCGTACATGGCGGCGTCGGCTGCGCGCAACAGGCTGTCGGCGGAGTTGGCATCTTCAGGATAGAGAGCAATGCCGATGCTGGCCGAGCCGCGCAGTTCATATCCGTCGCCCTTGAACGGCTCATCGAAGCAGCGCTCGAGGCGAGCCGCGATTTCCTCCACCGCGGGACGATTGCGCACACGGGAAACCAGGATGGCGAACTCGTCGCCGCCGAGCCGCGCCAGCGTATCGCCGGGCCGCAACTGACCTTTCAAGCGCCGGGTAACTTCCTGGAGATACTGGTCTCCGGCCTGATGCCCATAGACGTCATTCACCTGTTTGAATTCGTTCAGGTCGATGTAGATGAGGCCGAAGATGCCGGCCGATTGGCGCGCGGCGTGAATGTGCGAGCGCAGGGTCTTTTCCATGGCGAAGCGATTCTGCACCTCGGTCAGCAGATCGAATTCAGAGCGGTGCACGAGATCGGAATAGAGCCGCGAGGTCTCGATGGCCAGCGTAGCCAATTCAGCGGCCATGGCCAGGGCCTCATCCTCTGCGGCGCCGGGCTTGGTGCGTGCGTCAAAGGCGGCAAAGATCGTGCCGTGCGCTGCGCCGGAGCGGGCGGCAATCACATGCTCGACGGTGCGCAGCGAAGAATCAAGTTGTGGAGGGCGATTGCCGAGCGTGGCGCCGTCTGCAACCCGGCACCAGCAAGGCGCGCCATTGAGCCGCACCGAAACCAGTTCAGTTATTCGCTCCAGAATCCCGGCGAGCGGCTTGGAGTGATTCATGTCTTCGAGGATCCGGGCGCGGCGCTTTTCGACGTAGGCGAGCGATCCGATCTGGCGGCGATTCTTGTGCTCCAGGTACCATCCCCGCATGCCGACCACAAGGACCAGGATGATTAGCCAGGTGACAAGCAGGACGGCGTTATGAGTGTTCAGCCAGGATGGACGGGCGAGAACGACGATGTCGTTCTCGGAGCGCATCAAGATGTTGAATGGGACTTCGCCGTGGAACGGGTCTGCGCTGAGCAGCATGCAGATGCCGGTGACGCGGACTCGCGAACCCAGCGAAATCTCTTTCATGGGAAGAAGCGGAGCCTGGCCGGGTGAGTCGGGATGGCGAAGGACGGCCGAGAACAGGTGCCCGCCGGCGTTGAGCACATATTCGTCCTCAGTGGATTGCCGCACCTCGGCGACGACCGTGCCATCGGTGGAAACTAGGTCGAGCGCCCTGCCGCGCATCACGTTACCGCCCCGGGAGAGGTCCTGCCATGTGAGGATCGGTGGCTGAACGGACGACTGGATGGAACTGTCGCGCACTTCACTGCGAATGAGGAAGAGAAAACCGTTCTGGACGTCGGGGAAGCCAATGGCTTCAGCGCGATCGCCAATGCGCATCGGGCTGTAACTCTTGGTGCCAATCCAAAGACTGTGTGAGCCGTCCTGCAGCACCAGCGCTGAGCCCGGCTGGTAATAGGTGATGGTTCCCTGAACGCGCATGCGCTGCGACTGGTCGATGTCCTTGTAGCCGGTGATCACGCGATCCATCGGCATCACGGGCAGCAACCATGGGTCAGAGCCGGCGCGTTTCAAAATCCTGACTCCATCGAGCGACTGGATATGGAACAAAATGCCGGTTTGCTGCATTTTGTTGTCGAAGTGGCCAGACACTGTGCCGGTGATCTCAACCTCGGCGTCGAGGAGGTCGTTGATGGCTTGCTGATTGTCGCTGTCGACGTTGGCATCTGCCGGCGCGCCGTCGACGAGCATCTTCAGATAAATTGTGGGCACTGGCGAACGAGGATCAGGCGTGGTGTCGGCTGAACGGATGATTGCGCGCACCGTGACGTATTGGCAATCTGTTTCGCCCCGGATCATTTGTTCGAAGGTGGGGTGCTTCGGCGTGGGCAAAGCGCCGTGGTCAACGCGCGTGATGTCGGCGCTTTCGACAAATGGCCGGAAGCTTTCGCGGGTTGTGCCGCGCACAAGAACACGATCGCCGGGAACGAGCCTGAGGCTCGTGGTGGCATGGACGTAAACGGCGGCGTCGCCATCCTGGACGAACAGGTCCTGGTCGAACCAGCGAAAATAGGTGACGTTTGCCTCAAACGAAACCGGCAGATGCTGACTGGCCTGTTTGTTGGTAAGGCCGTGGATGTCCGCAACCTTGGTTAAGGCGGCTGGAGAGGCTGCTTCCACCCACGGGACCGCAGAAATAAAAAGCGCGGCCCCGAAGAGAAGGCTATTGATCCGATCGAACCTTACCACAGCTGCGATCTCTCCACTTGGACAAACGTCCCAGGCGGCGGCCCGGATCCCTCATCCTGATGTGTCGGGACTTCCGGGCTGCCCTTGGGCAGAAACGTTACGGGGAAGTATCTCCCAATCATCTTACTCTCACTAAAATCTGTTGTAATAGCACTTTCGGGGCGAGTACCGTTTGCTTTTTCGGTTCCGGGCCCGCGGCCAAAATGGCGCCAAGGCAGCGACGATCCGCGCCCCGGCGGGTTTCGCAAGAGGGAGGGTTTGCTGATGCCGCTGAACCGTGAAGCGTCGAATATTCCCGCCCGAACGGCGGGGCAAACATCGGGCGGCGCCCCGGAACTGCCGGGCAGGCGGATTCGCGTCATCGGCGTACCGCTGGACCTGGGTGCAAGCCGCCGCGGTGTGGACATGGGGCCTTCGGCAGTGCGCGTGGCCGGGCTTGAAGCGCGGCTTGAAGCGCTTGGTCACCATGTGGCGGATTCGGGCAACATCCGCGTGGAGATCGCCGAAACGCAGGCGCCGGGAAGCAAAAATGCCCACTACCTGAAGGAGATTGCGGGAACGTGCACCCGCACCGCCAAGGCGGTGCTGGCGGCGCTGGAGGCGGGAACGACTCCGCTGCTGCTGGGAGGCGACCATTCACTGGCGGCCGGCTCCGTTTCAGGGGTCGCGGAGTTTTATCGCCAGCAGCAGAAGAAGATCGGACTGCTTTGGATCGACGCCCACTCCGACATCAATACGCCGGAAAGTTCGCCTTCAGGCAATGTGCACGGCATGCCCCTGGCAGCGCTGCTGGGCCTGGGGCCGGAGCCGCTGGCAACCATCTTCGGATACGCGCCGAAGGTTGCCGCGGAAAATGTGGTCCTCATCGGCTTGCGCGATGTGGATCCCGCGGAACGCGAGAACCTGCGCCGCGCCGGCATCACCGAGGTCTACACCATGCGCGACATCGATGAGCGCGGCATGAGAGCGGTGATGGAAGAGGCGCTGCGCGCGGCAGGGCGGGGAACCGCGGGCTATCATGTGTCGCTCGACATGGACTGGATCGACCCCGTCGATGCGCCCGGCGTGGGCACGCCCGTTCGCGGCGGCGCAACCTATCGCGAAGCGCACCTGGCGATGGAAATTGTTGCCGATCATGGGCGGATGCTGAGCTTCGAAGTGGTTGAGGTAAACCCGGTGATAGACGAGCACAACCGCACCGCTGATCTTGCGGTGGAGCTGGCGTGCTCGGCGTTTGGGAAGAAGATTTTGTAGAAGCAGAGCAAGGGAACAGGGAGACAGGGAGCGAGGCGGCGAGGCTTTGTTGTTGAACTGGATGCGAACCTGGTGTCGTCGGAAACTTTGACGGGAGTTGGCGCTCCTACAATCAACCCATGGGGAAAAAACTTCGCGTAGGCATTCTTTTTGGCGGGCGGAGCGGCGAGCACGAGGTTTCGCTGCTCTCCGCCGCGTCGGTTCTGGGCGCGATTGATCGCGAAAAATTCGACGTCACACCGATCGGCATTACGAAGGAGGGCCGCTGGCTGGCGGCAGCGGATGCGCATGGGCTGCTGAGCGGCGACATGAGCGCGGTGGCACGGCGGCTGCGGGCCGGCGATCCCGACGCCACGCCGGGAGCGAAGCTGCTGCACGAGGGCATTCCGACACTGCTGGCACCCATGCCCGGCCCGCAAGGCCCCGAGGGGAGCGCCATCGACGTCGTCTTTCCTGTCCTGCACGGCACCTTCGGCGAAGACGGTACCATCCAGGGATTGTTTGAGCTGGCGGGGATCGCTTACGTCGGATCGGGTGTGCTGGGATCGGCTGCGGGCATGGACAAGGACGTGATGAAGCGCTTGTTTGTCCAGGCTCGTTTGCCCATCGTGAAGCACGTGACGCTGCTGCGCGCGGATTGGGAGAAGTCGCCGCGCAAAGCCGTCACAATCATTGAACGCGCGATCCCGTATCCCGTGTTTGTGAAGCCCGCGAACCTGGGTTCCTCGGTAGGGATCACGAAGGCGCACAACCGCAAGGAGCTCGGGCCCGCGCTAGATCTGGCCGCGAAGTACGACCGCAAGCTGATCGTGGAGCAGGGGGTGGGCGGCAGAAAGAGCCGCGGCGGGCAGGCGGCGCGCGCGCGTGAGTTTGAAGTGGCCGTGCTGGGCAATGATGATCCCAAGGCGAGCGTGGTGGGCGAGATTATTCCGGGCAAGGAGTTCTACGACTACGAGGCGAAGTATCTTTCAGAAGGCTCGGTGCCTATCATCCCTGCCAAATTAAGCCGGTCCGAAACCAGGAAAATACGCGAGATGGCAGTTGCGGCGTTCAAGGCATGCGACCTGGCGGGCCTCGCGCGTGTGGATTTCCTGATGGAGCCGGATGGAAAGCGGCGGATCTTTGTAAACGAGGTGAACACCATGCCCGGGTTTACGCGAATCAGCATGTATCCGAAGCTTTGGGAGGCGACGGGAGTGAGCTACAAGGAACTAATCACGCGGTTGATCGAGCTGGCGCTGGAGCGGCAAGACGAGAAGAACAAGACGACGTACAGCCGGGAAGAGTGAAAAAGCAGGGAACAAGGGAACAGGGAACAGGGAACAGGAGGAGCCTCGCTGGTGTCTAAGTTACCAGGCTGACTAATAAGTCCAGGGGCAGACTGCGAACTGTGAACGATCAACTGCGAACTGATCACTGACCCCTGATTACTGACCCCTGTTCTGTGCCGTATGCTTGATGCGAAGGAATTGATCCGATGACTTTGATGGATGCTCCAAAGTTCGACCCGACCCGCGAAAAGCGCAGGACTATGATCGTTCGCCTCTCGGCGGCTGGCGTAGTTGTGCTGATCGTCGCGTGGTGGCTGGTGGCAGGACGGCCGGTGGACTGGCCCTGGAACTGGGACCACTACTGGTTCGGTCGCATTGAGGCTAACCAGTTCCTGTCGGCGATTGAAGCCAACGATCTTCAGAAGGCCTACGGCGTGTGGCTTCACGACAAGAATTGGCAGCAGCATCCGCAGAAATACGGTACTTATCCTTTCAACCGGTTCACGGGCGACTGGGGTCCCACGAGCCCCGACAATGAATACGGGCCGATCCGCAGCCACCACATCGCGCTGATCGGGCACTACGGAAACGGTGTGCTCATCGCCATTCTGATTAATGGCCGCAAGAGCGACGCGCTCAACCTGGCATACGATCCCAAGACCGGACAACTCAGTTTCGCGCCGCCCGGCGTGAGCCTGTATTTGGGGCCGTGAAAAGCAGCTCTTAGCCTTCAGCTCTCAGCATGTCATCGAGGGGAGGGCTGCGTCGTCGAGTGGGACCGTCCCGGATTTGATTCATCCCATTTTGAAGAAACAGGTATTGCAAGGTGGAATATCGTATGTTACAGTACGTAACACTATGGAGTGTAACACATACTTGGCTTCCCTTGAGCGTGCCCTGCGGTGGCGGATTGAGCGAGCTGCGGCGGGCGGCTCGCGCTATCGATTGTTAAAACGCACGGATAACGCAATCGCCGCCGGCCGGTCTATTGAGCAAGCACTCCGCGCGCGAGCGGCGTCTTTCATTCGAGCAGTACCCATTCTCAAAGCGAACAGGCGATGGATGATGAAGAAGCTGTGGCTCCTGAGCCCAATCACAGTCCTGTTGTTGTCTTTGGTGTTCGCACGGCATGGCGCGGCGCAGCAGACTGCCACGCTGCGCGGCGTGGTGGTGGACCCAAGTGGCGCGATGGTTCCCAGTGCGGCCATTACGCTGACCTCAGAGAAGCAAACTCTGCACACGAAATCGGGAAAAGATGGGAGCTACACATTCTCTCAGCTGGAGCCGGGAAGCTACACGGTTGCTGTGACGGCGAAGGGATTTGCGGCGCTTACGATCGCGGATCTTGTGCTCGGCGTCGGCTCGGCGAAGGAGTTGAAGCTGGCCTTGAGCCTCCCGGTGGAAAAGCAGGAGGTGAGGGTCAACGACGAGAGCCAGAGCGTCGGCCTGAGCCCCGATCAAAACTCGAATGCGCTGGTGATCAAAGGCAGCGATCTCGATGCGCTTTCAGACGATCCGGACGAGCTGCAAAACGAACTGCAGGCGCTGGCTGGGCCCGCAGCCGGGCCGAACGGCGGGCAGATTTTCATTGACGGATTCGAAGGCGGGCAGATTCCGCCAAAGTCGTCGATCCTGGAGATACGGGTGAACCAGAACCCGTTTTCCGCGGAGTTCGATCGCATCGGCTACGGGCGGGTGGAGATTATCACCAAGCCGGGCTCGCAGAAATTCAACGGCATGGCTGCAGGATTCGAAAGCACATCGGGCCTGAACACGGGAAATCCGATTGTGGCCCAGCAGCCGAGCTACGACTTCTTCGCCGGCTTCGGAAACGTGACCGGACCACTCGGCAAGAAGGCGGCATATTTCTTCAACGCATTCGGGATGAGCCGGCAGACGCAGACCATCATTGATGCGCTGAATCCGGCAAACACCTCGTCGAACTTCATCGAGGCTTATCCGAATCCCTCGAGCGTTCTGTCGCTGAATCCACGGGTGGACTTTCAACTGGGATCGATGAACACGATCACGGTGAGAGATTCATTCTTCCGTTCGGCGGCGACGGGCAGCGGGGTGGGCACACTGAATTTGCCGCCCCAGGCGTTGAGTTCGAACGACAAGGAAAACACGCTCCAGGTTGGCGATACGATGCTGATCAACACGAAGCTGGTGAATGAAACTCATTTCCAGTGGCGCCGCGTTCGCGGCGTGCAGAATTCAGTAAACGCAACGCCAGCCGTGACAGTGCAGGGCGCATTCACCGAAGGCGGAAACAGTACGGGCACAGTCGAGGACCATCAAGACAATTTCGAATTGCAGAATTATTCGACGGCAACAGCGGGCAGTCATGTGCTTCGCTTCGGCACGCGGCTGCGGACATACCGCGATGCGAATTACTCGACCGGCGGTGCCAACGGAACATATACGTTCGGCTCGCTGGCCGCATTTGAGGCAACTACGCCGACGCCTTCGCTGTATTCGCAAACAGTGATCAACAATCCGTTGGCGCGGGTCATATTGTTTGACGGAGCGCTTTTTTTGCAGGATGACTGGAAAACCAGTAGGGGTCTGGTGGTGAGCCTGGGTCTCAGGTGGGAGGGGCAAAACCGGATTCACGACCACTCCGACTGGGCTCCGCGAGTGGCGTTTGCCTGGAGTCCGGGATATACGGGCAAAGGGCCGGCGAAGACGGTGATTCGCGCAGGGTACGGCTGGTTTTATAACCGCTTCACTGTGCCCAATTCATTCGGCTCGGCGGCATCGCCTTACCTGGTTGAGGCGATTCACGACAACGGCTTCAACCAGAAGAGTTACGTTGTCAAGAATCCGGGTTTCTACAATCCGAATGAGGCACAGACGGAAAGCCAGTTGGAGGCCGCTGGATCAACGGTTCCCACGTATCACAGCATCGATCCGCACTTTCACGCGGCACTGGATATGCAAGGCGGAATCGGCGTGGACCGGCAGATTTTGAAGGGGCTGACGGGAAACGTCACCTATTTGTATACGCAGGGAGTGCATCAGTACCTGACAGACAACGTGACTGCGCCGGATTTTGACCCGGCGACTTACACCGTCACGGGATCGGCTCCGGCTGCTTATGACTACGAGTTTCAGTCAGGCGGATTCTATCGCCAGCAGCAGCTGATTATGACGGCGAATGCGCATTTCAAACACGCGAGCTTCACCTCGAATTACACGCTGAACAGCGCCAGGAGCGATACGCAGGGAGCGACGTCGGTTCCGACGGTGGAGCGGGATCCGGGATTCGACTATGGGCGCGCGAGTTTCGGCATTCGCAATCGCTTCTTTCTGTTGCTGACTTATACGGGGCCGTGGGGCATCATCTTTGCGCCGCTGCTCACGGCGCAGTCGGGCACGCCGTACAACTTCACCATCGGCAACGATCTGACGGGGAACAATCAATTCAATGCGCGCCCGACTTTCGGAGATTGCGGCGCCCCTGATGTGGTTTCAACCAGGTATGGCTGCTTCGATACGAATCCTGCGGGGAAAGATGAAACGATCGTTCCGTACAACCTGGGGACGGGTCCGGCGAACGTGGTGTTTCATATGCGTGCGAGCAAGACCATCGGCGTGGGACCGCATATCAAGGAGGAAGGCGACGCGGGAGGACAGAACGGGAACAACAGCGTGAGCGGGCGCGGATTGAGCGGGAATGGCGGAAACGTGAAATTGGATGAGAAGCTCCCGCGCAGATTCAACGTCACTTTCGTGGCCATCGCCTTGAATTGTCTGAACATCGCGAATTTCGGGCCTCCAAACGGCGTGATGGAGTCTCCGTTGTTCAATAAGACGCAGACGCTGGCATCCGGGCCGTACTCCGGTCCGACGCCGGGGAATCGGACCATTCTGTTTTTCACACAATTCTCGTTCTAGGAACGGTTTGCGCTTTACCGCGCGGCTTCAGTGAGAATTTCGGTGCTCTTGCTCATCTTGGCGGTGCGCTGGATCTTGTCCCAGTTAAAGGGTTTGCCGTCAATGGCGCGCTTGAGCGTCTTGGCCAGCACCACTGAGAAGAGCTGGCGATAGGCGAAGCGCTGCAGCCAGATGTGGAAGAGCAGCCAGCCGTCGCCTTTATTGGCAGGATGGCGGCGCTCCAGGCTGAAGGCGGCAGCCGAAGTGATGAAGTCAATCACCAGGAAGCCAAGGAAGTACACCACCAGCTTTTCAAAGCTGGCCGCCGAGGCTGCTTCAGGATGATAGTGGCGATTGATGAGGTAGTTGACGATGCCCCAGGCGAAGAGCAAGTCAATGAAAGGCGAAACCAGCGGCAGGAGCATCTGGAAGATGAGAATGTTGGGCAGCGCGAAAAGTCCCATCGCCTTATTGCGCACGAAGGCGGCGCGATGCTTCCAGACCGCCTGAAGAGTTCCGAAGGACCAGCGGAAGCGCTGGCGCATGAGCCCCCTGGCGTTGATGGGCGCTTCGGTGTAGGCCAGAGCGCGGTCCTCGTAGTCGACCTTGAATCCCTGCTCAAGCAGACTCATGGTGAGGTCAGCATCCTCGGCCACGGTGTTGAGCGGATAGCCGCCGGCAGCTTTGACCGGCGCAGTGCGCCATGCGCCGATTGCGCCCGGCACGACAGTGATGACATGGAAGAGATCGAGCGCGCGGCGCTCGAAGTTCTGGCTGGTGATGTATTCGAGGGCTTGCCAGCGCGTCCACAAATTCACGCGGTTGCCCACCTTGGCATTGCCGGCGATGGCGCCGATCGCGGGATCCTGGAAGTGCGGAATCAGCTTGGAGATCGCGTCGGCGGCGACCAGGGTGTCGGCATCAATGCCGACGAAGATCCCTTCATCCATGCGGTCGAGCGCATAGTTGAGCGCGGCAGCCTTGCCTTCGTTGCGCTTGGTAAAGACGCGCACGCGCCCGGCGGCAATCTCGCCCGCATAGGCTGACATAGCCACTTCTGCGGTGCGATCCTGCGAACCGTCGTCTATGACAATGACGTGAAGATTCTTGTAGTCAGAGTTGAGCACGGAGCGGATGGTGCGGACGATGACGGCCTCTTCGTTATATGCAGGGATGAGAACGGCCACGCGCGGACAATAGGATGCAGTCGCCTGGCGGCGCGGCCTGAAGAGGCGGTCAATGACGGCGAAGAGGCCGACGATGACGAGCCGCGCGCTCATGAGAATATCGCCGACGAAGAAGACCAAGACGATGAAGTTGCCGATGATGCCGAGCGCTGAGAAAGCGATGGAGTCGGGGATGGTGCGCGCACGCTGCCAGAAGGTGAGCGGCGGCATCACCTGCGCAGTGGCTTTGCCCATAAGCGCGGAGACAGGCACGATTTGGATGCCGTGAGCGCGCAGCGCGTCGATCAGCAATGGGAGAGTGGCCACCGTCACGGAGCGGTTGCCGCCGCCATCGTGCATGAGGATGATGGAGCCGCGGAACTGCGGCTTGGTCTTCATGGTTTCGAGCTGGGCGAAAACCGACTGAATAATTTCCTGGGGGGTCTTGCGAGGATGTTCGTCCCAGTCGTCGGTATCGATTTTGCTGCCGATGATGATGAAACCTTTCTGTTGGACGCGCCACGCCGGCGCGGCTTCGTCGTCAGTGTCGGGTTCCTCGTCGATGTCGTAGGGCGGGCGGAAGTAGAGCGGCTGCACGCCGAGTTTGCTTTCGAAAAGCCGCTCAGTGAGATTGATCTCGAGATCGGCCTGGCGGTTGGAGATTTCGCTGATGTCAGGATGCGTCCACGTGTGATTACCGATCTCGTTGCCTTCGCGGACGATGCGCTGCATGAGGCCCACGTGCTCGGCAGCCTCAGAGCCAATGGCCATGAAGGCGCCTTTGACGTGCTTGGCTTTGAGAATGTCGAGGATCTTCGGAGTCCATGTGGGATCGGGGCTATCGTCGAATGTTAAGGCAACTTCGTTGGGATGGTAGCCGTACTGTTCGACAGTGTAGGTGCGTGGATACACATCCATGTGTTCGTCGACGATGAGCTTCTTGCGTGGGTCGGGCTCGTCATCATCCACCTGGACCGTGCGTTTGCCCGGTTGCGGCAGGCCGGTAATGCGCAGGATGTCCCCATCTCCCTCGGTATCAACGTCGTGGCCGGGCTGTACGGTGCCCAGCGCCTGCAGGGATGCCGAATCGCTGGGATGATCCCAGACATTCCACAAAGAGCTGTCTTCCTTGCCGAGGCGCCAAAGAGCAAAGGTCTGCAGGCCAAGCTCGCGGGCAGCGCGCATCTCGTTTAGCACCGTGACACCGTCGAGAAACCAGACGACGTGGCGCTGGTTGTTGTCCTCGTCGATGTACTCGAAGTGAGGATTCAATGTGTCGTAATCGAGATCGAGATCGGCGTCGGCGTCGGAGGCGCGCTCCCACGCATCAGAGACGGAAAGGTCATCTGTGCTGAGGACCTGAGGTTTGCGGTGCCGGCGATCTTTCGGATTGGGGATGGAGAGTGTCCAATCGTAGCCGTAGTTGCCGAGGCCGCAGATGAGCTTTTTCTTGGGCACGATCTTGAGCACGCGTTGCAGGTTCGCGACGAACCAGGACTCGGCCGCTATGGGGCCAGGATCGCTGGTGGTCTGATGCTGGTCGTAATTCATCAGCACGATGCCGTCGGAGTTGGCGGCGATAGTTTCCAGGTCGTTGTTGCTTGCACTGGCGGCCACGTTGACCCAAAGGCGAAGATTGCGCGTGTGCATTTGTGCGAAGAGAGCTTGAATGAAGCTCAAGTAAGCGGGATCGTCCTTGTCGGGGATGCTCTCAATGTCGAAGGACAGTCCACGGTAGGCTGGATAGGCAGCGAGGAACCGCATCAACTGGTCAAGAAAACGGGCGCTTTTGTCGGGGTCGTTGAGCACGTCGCCCACGCCGGTATCCCAGTCCTGGGTGTGGGGATTGTAGTTGTTGATGGCTGGATAGACTTCAGTTTCTTCCCTGGCTGTCTGGATGACGTGCTTGATTTTATTCAGGTAATCGGGGTCGTGGATGGTCGTGCCCTGGATGACGGGGAACTCGCGCAGGTTGTCGCCGCTCATCATCATAAGCGTGCCGTTTGGCGAATCGACATGAAGCCACTGCGGGAACAGCATGTCGATCTGGTGAACATGTTCCTTGAACGAGGAGTAGCTTGCCGCGTCGTCCTGAACGTAGTAGGCCGCTCGCAAACCCTCACCGGTGTTCAAGGTAACGTCGGAGGGTTTGCGCTTGGTTTTGCGGTGCTCGAGGCGCTGGTTTTTGATGCGCAGCAGGTTCGATTGATCAGGTAGCGCCCGGTAATTATGCCTGGGGATCGGCAGCAGCAACTCAGGCAAACGCTGATTGCGCAGCACGTTGAAGATGAACCCGGCCAGAACCAGCGTCGAGACGACGGCGGCCGCATCAAGAAAGCGGCGCAGGCGCTTCCAGCGCTTGCGTTCGGGGTCGAAAAAGATTTGTCGATCTGGCATGGCCTGTGGTTTAGACGCGAGCGCAATATCTGCGCCAGCAGGCGACCGCACGCCAAGAATGCAACCGCCCGTGCACAAAATCGACAAGGGCGCGGAATTCTCTGGGATGCCGTACGCTGTACATTAAAAATCGTATGGAAGCAGCGCAAGAGAGTCAATCGACACCCTGGCGACGCACGGCCAACGGAACCGGGAAAGCAGGCGTTGCGCTGCCTGTGGCTCTGGCTCTTGCCGCAGGCCTCATTTTACGGGTTTGGATGCTGAAATTGCTCTTTGAGGTCAACGGGGACTCGCTCATCTACGGGGGCCTGGCAAAAAACCTGCTGCTTCATGGGCGATTTGCGCTCACCCTGCCCAACGGGGAGATGTATCCCACGCTGATCCGGCTGCCCGGCTACCCGCTGTTTCTCGCCGCGTGCTTCAGGATTTTCGGGATGGAGGACTATTTTGCCGCGGCGTCTGTGCAGATCGGGCTTCAATTGCTGGGCTGCCTGTTGCTGGCCGATTTTGCGCGGCGCATGGCTCCGCAGCGACTGAAGCGTGGCGCAGCGCTCGCGACGCTCTGGCTGGCGGCGCTGTGCCCCTTCACCGCGTCCTATGCCGTGGTTCCGATGACGGAGGCGGCAACGCTGTTTGCCCTGTCACTGGCGATGTGGGCGATGGCGCGATTCTGCGAGAGGCCGGGGTGGGCAAATGCGCTCTGGTTCACGTTTGCGGTCACCTGGGGTGCGCTGTTGCGCCCCGATGGGGCGCTGGCCGCGATCGCTTTCGCGCCGGCATTGTTGGGCGGGCTGAGGCGCGGAGACGGGCCGGGAGAGATTTCGCTGCGCAAGCTGACGCGCATGGCGGCGGTCTGCGCGGTACTGACTCTGGCTCCCTTTGCCGCGTGGACGGCGCGCAACTGGCGGGTCTTTCACGTCTTTCAGCCGCTGGCGCCGCGGCTGGCGACCGATCCCGACGAGAGTTCCAATCCTGGGTGGGAGCGCTGGGTCAAAAGCTGGTGCCTCGACTTCGTATCGACTTATGAGATTTATTGGAACGTGCCCTGGGACAAGCTGGATGTGGATGAGCTCCCGACCCGCGCTTTTGACTCGCCTGCGCAGCGGGTTGAGACGGTTGCGCTGGCCAACGACTACAACCACAACGGCATGGAGATTACGCCTGAGATTGATGCGCGATTTGAAGGGCTTGCCAAGGAGAGGATCACCGCGAATCCGCTGCGTTATTACGTGTGGCTGCCGCTGAGCCGCGTGGCAGACATGTGGCTGCGGCCGCGCGTGGAGAACCTGAATATCGATCTGGACTGGTGGGTTTATGCGCATCATCACGCGGAAACCCGCTTCAGTTGGGGATATGTGGCGTTGAATGCGATGTATCTGTTGCTGGGCATTGCCGGGTTATGGACGCGGCCGCGATTCTGGGTAGCTATGCTGGCTTACATTTTGTTACGCAGCGCGCTGCTGCTCACGATCGAAGCGCCAGAGGCGCGCTATACGCTGGAGTGCTTCCCCATGCTGTTTGCGTTGGGCGGGGTGGCGATCGCCCGCGCTATGGAGCGGCTCTATTTGCCGGCATTGAAAGTGAAAGCGTCGCCGGGAACGCCCTGATTGACCTTGATGTCGGCGTAGTGGCAGATGTAGGCCTGCCCTTCGCCTTCGTCGAATCTCTGCTTCAGGCTGACGGCGCGCGCGGTATCGAGCCAGATAGTCACCTTCGGTACGTTCTTGCGGAATGCCGGATCCTTGGCCACGAGTTCGAGCTTATCGGTCATGACGCCGTCGATCTTCTCGGTGCCGAGATACGTCATGTCCCATTTTTCCTGAAGTTCCTTGCCGCTCGCGCCAAAACCGAGCATCAGATAACCCTGATACTTGCTGAAATTACTGTAGGTCTTGGCATCGCTTGCTTTGCCGGTGTCGGAGATGCGAAGAACCCCGCCGGAGAAAATTAGGGTCTTTTGCGATGGCCCGTTGTTGTGCGTGTGGATGTGTGAGGCCATTTCGAAGCTGTTGCCCTTGCGCTCGTAGTAAGCGATGCCTGTTTGCACATCTGTGTCGGGGATAGGGTCGGTCTGAATGGTATCGAACTCGACGTCTGCCGTGGTGGTGTGAAAGTTCTTTGCGGCCACATCCAGCTTCTGCAGAACGGACTTGAGATCGTCGGCGAAGGCTGACCTGGCCGGCATGAAAACCATGAAAAAAATGCCGAGAAAAAGAAATTTCGCCCGTAAATTCATCAGATTCCTTCTGATATTTGATTCGGAATGGACTGAGACGATTCGCGAATGCGAGCGCGGATTACCGGTGCGCCCAGACCTTCCATACGAGATGGCCCTGGGCGTCGGTTGAGGTATCCCAGCGCTCCACAAAGACGTCATCCCCGGTAACCGGCTCGATGGCTTTGCGTAACGCATTTTTGACCTCGCGGTCCGAAGCGCCCGGAGCGACTCGAACGTCTGAAGCCTGGACGGAGATGACGACACCGCGGCCATTTGCGACAACCTGAAACGGATGCGTGAAACCGGCGGCCGACGGCGGCTTGGCGCCGTAGTCCCACAGGCGCGGCGTGACGAAGATGAACACCAGAATCAGCGTCACCATGATGTCGTAGTGGAACGATCCACGCGAGTAGGTCCAGTAGAAGTAGCTCTTGAGAATCTGCCCGAAGGTCCGTTTTGATGGGCCGGTCGCCGTCGAAGTTGGTCCGCCTTGCGCGGTTCCGCTGGATGTGGTCGATGCCATCATGGCTCCCTGACAATTCTATCGAGGCCGCCCATATAAGGATGCAGGATTTCCGGAATAAGTACGGAGCCGTCGGCCTGCTGGTAGTTTTCCAGGATGGCCAGCCAGGTGCGGCCCACGGCCAGGCCGCTGCCGTTGAGCGTGTGGACGAACTCCGGCTTGGCCTTGGGGCCCGATGGCCGGTAGCGGATGTTGGCCCTCCGCGCCTGGAAAGCGTCGAAGTTGGAGCAGGAGGAGATTTCCCGGTAGAGGTTCTGGCCCGGCAGCCAGACCTCGAGGTCGTAGGTTTTGGCCGAGGAGAAGCCGGTGTCGCCGGTTGACAGCAAGACTCGCCGGTAAGGCAATTCCAAAGCCTCCAAAATCTCCTCGGCGTCGCGCGTAAGCTGCTCGTGCTGCGCGTCCGACTCTTCCGGCCGCGTGAACTTCACCAGCTCAACCTTCTGGAACTGGTGCTGGCGAATAATGCCGCGCGTATCTTTGCCCGCCGCTCCGGCTTCGGCGCGGAAGCAGGGCGTGTAGGCGGTCAGCGAGATAGGCAGGCGCGCTTCGTCCAGAATCTCGTCGCGATAGAGATTGGTGACAGGAACCTCGGCGGTCGGTATCAGCCAATGATCGCTGTCTTTGTATTCGCCGCGCGCAGCGCCTTCGGCATCGGCATCGGAGCTGCGAAAGAGGTCGTCGGCGAACTTGGGCAACTGCCCCGTGCCGAAGAGAGATTTGGAATTCACCATGAACGGCGGCAGCACCTCGGTGTAGCCGTGCTTGCGCGTGTGCAGGTCGAGCATGAAGCTGATGAGTGCCCGTTCGAGCCGTGCGCCTGCGCCCATGTAAACGGCAAAGCGCGCGCCGCTGAGCTTGGCCGCGCGTTCCAGATCGAGAATGCCGAGCGCTTCGCCAAGCTCCCAGTGCGGCTTGGGTGCAAAATCGAATCTCGGAATTTCGCCCCAGGTCTTTACGGTCTTGTTGTCGGCCTCCGATGTTCCGACAGGAACTTCATCACGAGTGAGGTTGGGAACGCGTGCCAGCGCCAGGCGCAACTCGTCGTCGAGCGAGGCTGCGGCGCGGTCCAGCTCGTCTAGTTTGTCCTTGAGCGCGCGCGTCTCTTCCATTACGGCCGCGGATTCATCGTGCTTGCCGGCTTTTTTGAGCGCTCCAACCTCCTGCGAGAGCTCGTTGCGGCGGGCTTTCAGCTGCTCGGCCTGGGTGATGGCTTCGCGGCGGCTCTTGTCGAGAGCGAGAAAATCACCCAGCAGCGCATCCGGATCGGCGCCGCGAGCACGCAATTTTGCCTTCACCAACTCCAGGTTGGCGCGAACGAATGATAGATCAAGCATTGCACTCTTAGTTTACGCGAAAGGGGGCAGCTTTTAGCCGTTAGCCTACAGCCAGAAGCGGCTGTTGCTTCGTTTCCCGCGAACGAGCATCACGAACCCTATTCGACGTAGGCCTTGAGCCAGCCAACGATCTGCGGCCAGCCGCGATGGCTTTCGCGCGACGCCTCAGTGATCAGGCCCGAATGCGTGAGGCGGACGGTGGTGACGCCGTTTTGTTCATCGAGATCCCAGCGCACGAGGGATTCGGTTGCATTCTCGTACCAATCGGGAAGCCAGGTGAAGACCAGCAGGCGCGGGCGAATGATTTCGCGATATTCGCCGCGGATGGTGACGAGTCTGCCGGAGGATTCGGCATGCATAATCCATTTGCCGCCGGAGCGCAGGTCTGACTCGAAGTCTGTGAGCTTGAATCGAGCGCCGGGGCCACCCCACCACTTCAGGCGCTCTTCCGGATTCGTCAATGCTTGAAAGATCCGTTCTGCGGTGCCATCGATCGTGATTTCCTGCATGATCGTGTCGTTGGCTGCTACGGGGTTCATCGATTTTTCTCCACATAAGATTTGAGGCTTTCGAGCGATTCCGTCCAGAAGATTTCGTAGTCGCGGAGCCAGTCGTTGACGGCGCGCAGAGGCCTGGCGTTCAGGCTGCAACGGCTTGTAGTCCCTTGGCGGCGGGAGACAACGAGGTGGGCAGAGCGGAGCAGGCGAAGGTGCTTGGAGACGGCCGGCCGACTCATGGCGAAGTTCGAGGCAATTTCGCCGACGGTTTGGTGACGAGTGCGCAGCAAGGCGAGAATCCGGCGGCGCGTGGGGTCGGCGATGGCCCGGAAAATGATGTCGCGTTTGCGCTTGACGGAAACCATACGGTTACCAATCATCGTAACCAAATGGTTTCCGATTGTCAAGGGCAAAAAGCTAATGGCTAGGAGCTAGCAGCTAGAAGCTGTCTTTTTCAATCCGCGGCTTTGGCGCCGGGAGGGGATTTTGCCGGTTGCTCTTTCCAGCCGGGAAGGGTCTGGTCGCCGGTGATGAGGCGCGCGCCGCGGCTGAAGGTGAAGTAGGTCCAGGCCCAGCTAAGGAGCACAGAGATCCGGTTGCGGAAGCCGATGAGAAAGAAGATGTGGATGGTGACCCATGTGAACCAGGCGGGAAAGCCGCTCATATGCGCTTTGAACGGCCACTCGACCTTGGCGACAGCAGACATGCGGCCGATGGTGGCCATGTCGCCCTTGTCGAAGTAGCGGAAGGCGGGGCGAGATCTTCCGGCCAGGTCGGCGGCGATGATTTTTCCGATGTGGTCGCCCATCTGCATGGCAGGCTGGGCAACACCGGGGACCTGGTGGCCATCCTGCTCGAAGTGGGCGAGATCGCCGATGACGAAGACTTCAGGCAAGCCCGGCGGATTGAGGCGATCGTCGACCATAACGCAGCCGCGCTTGTCGAGGGGCGCGCCAAGTAGTCGGCCCAGCGGCGAGGCTTGTACACCCGCGGCCCAAAGAGTGACGACCGCCTCAATGCGCTGGCCGTTAGCCTCGACCCATCCCGGACCGACGCCGGTGACTTGCATCTTAGTGTGGACTTCGACGCGGAGCCGCTTGAGCTCGGCCTCAGCCTTGGCAGAGAGATCCGGTGGATACGCGGCGAGGATGCGGCTGCCGCCATCCAGGAGAAGGACGCGGCTCTTGGAGGGATCGATGTGGCGAAAATCGTGGCGCATGTAAAGCTGCGCGATGTCGCTGATGGCGCCCGCAAGCTCCACGCCCGTTGGCCCGCCGCCAACGACGACGAAGTTGAGCGTCGGATGCGATCCGGTCTCGACCATCTGCCGCTCGGCCAACTCGAAGGCGAGCAGCACGCGGCGGCGAATCTCGATGGCGTCTTCAATGTTTTTCAGGCCGGGCGCAAGGGGCTCCCACTGGTCGTTGCCGAAGTAGGAGTGCGTGGCCCCGGTTGCCACGGCGAGGTAGTCGTAGTTGAGGCGGGAACCGCTGGCCAGCGCCACCTGCCTTGCCGAGACGTCGATGGCGACGACCTCGTCCATCAACACCTCGGCGTTGGATTGGTGGCGCAGGATGGTGCGGATGGGTTGAGCAATATCGGCCGGCGACAGCACGGCGAGCGCCACCTGGTAGAGCAGGGGCTGGAACAAATGATGGTTGCGCCGGTCGACGACGGTGACGTCGACGGGCACGTGCGCAAGACTGCGGGCCGCGTTGAGCCCGCCAAAGCCGCCGCCGATGATCACGACGCGCGGGCGGCCGGTTGTGGCCTGCGATCTTCCGGTAGTCAGCCGTTCAGTCAGTTCGCTCACGTGGCCATCCTCATGATGGGAAGCTGCAAAAGACCTCTATTGAAGAGATGCACAAAGGGGGTGAGAAGTGGCAGGGCGCGGCTGCGAGTAGGACAGGCGAGGGGGCGGTTCCTGTAGCATCCACCTATGATCGCAGGCGTTTCGTGGGCCTGGTGGGCGGGGTTTCACGCAGTGGTGGCGGCCTTGCTGGTGGCGGATTCCTGGCTGCCGGGCCACCGGCGCGAGTCGCGGCACGCGCAGGCGTTCATCTGGATCGGAACGGCTGGGGTGGCGCTGGCCGCGGTGGCGTTCGCCTGCTGGATCGCCGTGGCGATGGGCAGGCAAACGGCGCTGGAGTTTGTGGCCGGCTACACCATTGAGGCCTCGCTCAGTGTCGATAATCTCTTCGTCTTCCTGATTCTGTTTGAAGGATTCCGGATCGGCCGGCAGCGCCAGCACACAGCGTTGCTGTGGGGAATCTGGGGCGCATTTGTGCTTCGCGCCGTATTCATTGCCGCGGGCGTCACGCTGCTGCGGCGCTTCGAATGGGTGGCTTGGATTTTCGGACTACTGCTGCTGTATGCCGCGTGGCGGCTGGTGCGCAGCGGTTCGCCAAGGTCGGCGATTCCTGCGTGGATCGGGCGATTTCAGCCGGCGAAGGGCTCACTGATTCCGGTGATTATTGCCGTGGAGATCACCGACGTGCTTTTTGCGACGGATTCCATTCCCGCGGTGCTTTCAGTGACACACAATCCGTTTGTGGCGTACACGTCGAACGTGGCCGCGATTCTGGGGCTGCGGTCGCTTTATTTCGGGCTGGCGGTGATGCTGGAACGGTTTCGTGGATTGCACTACGGATTGGCCGCGATTCTTGCCTTTGCAGCGCTGAAGATGCTCGCTGCTCGATGGGTCGCGGTGCCCGTCACGCTATCGCTGGCGGTGATTGGCGGGATTCTGGCGGTATGCGCGGCGGTGACAGCGGTGAGCGAGCGGATGAGCAAGCCAGAGAACTAGCGAGTGGGCATGCGGACCGACCTCGGCGGCAAAGAACAAAATCGCCGCATGCGTTCCACCTCATAGACCAAGACCTGTCTGCAGGGACCCCGGAGGATGGGGCGATCGACCGAATCGCGAACGAGTGAGTTTGCAGATCAGCGCCCGGGTTGCCCAACGGACTCGAAGACCTGCTCGTCGATGTCGATCTTGCGCGATAGAAGAATCCAGCCATCAAGAGTTTTGTAGACAACGAACTTGACGATTTTCGGCTGCTTTTCGAAATTGAGAGCGAGGTAAATGACGCGCAGGCGCGGCGTGAGGTCCTGCACACTGACGAGATCGAAGTTTTGATATTTGCCGCAGCTTTCAAGAATGGAGCGAAGCTCGCCGGAGACGGACTGACCTTCAAAGGGACTGCCGCGGAACCACGCCTTCTCGGCGTCTTCAGGTTTTTGATCGCCAAGCTGATGAAGGCCTTCGAAGATGATGGGCGGGATCTTGGCGATGTCCTGCTCGTGCGAGGCGGGGAGTTGCGCCGCAGATGACAAAGGCATGATGGCAAAAAGACACAGGCACAGGATGATTGCGGGATTTCTCATGAGAGCCTTTCCTGCTTGCGGTTGATTCTGATTGCTGTCCACCAGAATAGACGCTGCGGCGAAAGCGAGCGCTCTTTCGCCGGGAGTGCATGCAATCTTGAGCGCAGATTGAGGGCCGACTTACCACGCTTCAAAGCGGACCTGGCCTTCGCCGCCGAGGGCCGAGTGCTTGAGGAAATTCGCGTCGTCGCGGCGGGGAAAATCGTTGCGGAAATGCGCTCCGCGGCTTTCAGTGCGGGCGAGGGCAGCGACGAGGATGGCGCGAGCGATGAAACAGAGGGATTGCGCTTCGCTGAGACGCCGGCTGGAGCGGCGCTGAGCGGCAATTTCGGCTAGAGCGGATTGGCAGGCTTGCTGATCGGCGAGTCCCTGGCGCATTAGAGTCTCTTCGCGCAGCAGCCCGGCGTGCGCCCACATGGAAGCTTGCAGCCCGGTGATTAATTCCTGAACGCGGCGCGTTTCCCTGGCGGCGAGGGTTGGCGGAGCAGGACCGGGCGGCTCGACGGGAACGAGTGGGAGAGAATCAGAGAGCATGGAGCGGGCGGCGCGCGCGCCGAAGACGAGGCCCTCAAGCAGCGAGTTGGAGGCCAGCCGATTGGCTCCATGCAGACCGGTGCATGCGGCTTCGCCCGCAGCGTAAAGGCCTTTCACCGCGGTGCGCCCGACGAGATCGGTGCGAATTCCGCCCATGAGGTAGTGCGCGGCGGGACGGACAGGAATGAGATCGTGGCGAAGGTCGAGGCCGTAATTGGCGAGGAAAGCGCTGATGCCGGGAAAACGCGCAGGGACGTCGATGTTGCGCACCTGGCGCATGTCGAGGTAGACGGGGCGGGGCGGCGATTGCGCGTCAGTGGGGTCAGCCATGCTTTCGTGGGCAATGGCGCGGGCGACAACATCGCGCGGAGCGAGCTCCAGCAGGGGATGGTAGCGCTCCATGAAGCGCTCGCCGCGATCATTGCGCAGCCAGGCTCCCTCGCCGCGCAGCGCTTCAGAGATGAGGAAACGCGGCGCGCCTTCGAGAGCGAACGCGGTGGGGTGGAACTGGTAGAACTCCATGTCGGCGAGTTCGGCGCCGACAGTTGCAGCCAGAGCAATGCCGTCGCCAGTGGCAACGGAGGGATTCGTGGTGTCAGAGAAGACCTGGCCCGCGCCGCCTGAGGCGATAAGCACCGACCGCGCGGCAACGCGAACGTGGCTGCGATGGGGAGCTTGACCAGCCGGTCCAGACTTGGAGCGGGGTGGCTCGGCACCAGCTAGATCGGCGCCGATCACGCGGCCATCGGCGACAACGAGACCGGATACCCGGGTCCACTCGGAGAAGCGGATGCGCTTGTGCACACGGGCAAAAGTAAGCAGCGCGCGGCTGATCTCAGCACCGGTGGCATCGCCCCTGGCGTGCAGGATGCGAGCGAGAGAATGCGCGCCCTCGCGCGTGCGCAGGAAGTGGCCGATGCCTGCTTCGCCTTCCGAGCCGGCTTCGCGATCGAAATTGGCGCCCCACTCGATGAGCTCGGCCACACGCAGCGGGCCTTCGCTGACGAGGGCTTCAGCAGCGCGGCGATCAACGAGGCCGTCGCCGGCTTTCACTGTGTCGTCGAGATGCAGAGCGATGTCTTGGTCGCCGTCCATGGCGACGGCGATGCCGCCCTGCGCATAGTGCGTATTCGATTCGCCGAGCGATTCCTTGGTAACGACGAGAACGTCGCCGAAACGTGCAAGTTCGACGGCGGTGCGCAGGCCGGCAACGCCTGCGCCTACGACGAGGAAATCCACCTGGGGGCCCTTTGCCATCACTCTTCAGGCTATCAAGAGCAGGGGAAAAGGGAACAAGGGAACGAGGGACCAAGGGAGCGAGACCGGCAGGTCAGCCGGTCAGCGAGTCGGCGAAGGACAACCGCGCCGCAGGCGCAACGCTGCTTATGAGAAATTGCATAAGTGATCTTCCGGCAAGCGCGCCGTAGGCGCAACGGATGTTAGCCCCGCGCTTCAGCGTGGGGAGGCGTGCGTAATTCACCTCGCCAGTCCCGTAGGGACGGCGCCTCTGCCTGCCGCGAGCCGCAGGTCGGAGATCATGCTCCCTCGCTCCCCTGTTCCGAAGTGTATGCTGTGGTGCAGGCCAAACACAGACGCAACGAAGGTTGGATCGCATGAATATCTACCATGATTTGCCGCCGGAGGCGGTGAAGATTGTCCTGGTGCTGTTCCTGTCGTTCCTGATCGGGCTCGAGCGCGAGGAGCACAAGGCCGCGGGAGGCAGTTACGCTTTCGGAGGCGTGCGCACGTTCCCGCTGATCGGGCTCATCGGCTACTCGATGGCGCTGATTTCGGGGACGCAGTTATTGCCGCTGACGATCGGGTTCCTGGTGGTTGCCGGCTTTCTGATGTTGTCGTACTGGCATAAGCTTTCGCAGGCCACGGTAGCCGGCGCAACAACAGAGTTTTCGGGGCTGACGACATTTCTGGTGGGCGCGCTGGTGTGCTACGGGCATTTCTGGATCGCCATGACGCTGGGCGTGGCCAGCCTGCTGCTGCTCGATCTGAAAGTGGCACTGGAGAAACTGGCGGCGACGATCGGGCAGCGCGAGATTCTCACCTTCGCCAAGTTCCTGTTCCTGAGCGGTGTGATTCTGCCGGTGCTGCCCAACCAGGAGTTCGGCCCGTTCCACATCAATCCCTTCAAGACGTGGCTGGTGGTGGTGGCCATCAGCGCCATCAGCTACGCGAGCTACGTGTTGCAAAAGCTGACCAAGGGGCAGGGCGGGATTGTGCTGGCTGCCCTGCTGGGCGGAGCGTATTCGTCGACGGTGACGACTGTGGTGCTGGCGCGACAGGGGAAGGTGGAGAATCATCCGCACCTGTTCTCCGGTGGAATCTTGATGGCATCGGGCGTGATGTACCTGCGGCTGGTGATCCTGCTGGCGCTCTTCAACCGGCAACTAATGGCGGCGCTATGGCTGCCGTTTGTGGTGCTGGCCGTGCTGGCGGCGGGCTTCGGGTGGGTATGGACGCGGCGCGCCGACCAAGGCGCGCAGGCTGTTCAACGCGATCTGGGCGCGAAGAATCCGCTGGAGCTGACGACGGCATTTCTGTTTGCGCTCCTTTTTCTGGTGATGCTGGTGGCGACGCAATTGGCCGTGAAGTACCTGGGCAAGGGCGGAGTGGACACGCTGGCCGCAATCATGGGAGTGAGCGACGTAGATCCATTCATCATGGGGTTGACGCAGGCGGCAGGTACGTTGACGCCAGTGAATGTGGCGGCGGGTGCGATCCTGATTGCCGCAGCGAGCAACAACATCGTGAAGGGAATTTACGCATACAGTTTGGGCGGCAAGAAGACGGGCGTGCTGAGCCTGATCTTTCTTGTTGCGCTGGCGGTGGGCGGACTGGTTCCGCTGATCTGGCTGGGGTGGTAGCCGGCGCCGATGAACGCTGGGCGCAAAGCCCGCTTCGGCGGGCGATATACGGTAGCCCCACGGCGCGAGCCTGGGGAAAGGATCGAAAACCGAGGCGATGGCCCCCGGCAGGGGGCGTAAGAAACGCGCGTGCCTTCCAGAACATAATCGACGAAACCAACGACGCACTCCGCTAAAATGGGCACAACCTCCGTGGAGAGCAAAGCATGAGCAGCATCAAGATCATCATCACCGGAATTGTGTCGGTCGTCATTCAATTCGCGCTGGCGATTGCGGGCTGGGGCGGATGGACTCCGTTCTGGGCGCATCCGGCGTTCAAGGGGCTGGCGTGCGTCACCGCGGTGCTTATGGTCGTCGCGGTCCCTTCGGGCGGCGGCATGAACACGGGCGAGAAAGAAGACCGCGGCAACCGCTGGGTGCTGGGCGCGTTCAGCGTGATCGCGATCATGATGACGTTCTTCTCTTCGTATACCGACCGCATCGGGTTCTGGACGCTGGACGGTGACATTCTGCGCTGGGTGGGCGTGACCGTGTGCTTTCTGGGCGGCGTGCTGCGCATCATTCCGGTGTACGTGCTCAAGAACCGCTTCAGCGGGCTGGTGGCGATTCAGCCGGGTCACAAGCTGGAGACGCGCGGGATTTACAGGGTGATCCGCAACCCGAGTTACCTGGGCATGCTCATCACTTCGCTGGGCTGGGTGCTCACGTTCCGCTCCGGTGTGGGCGTGTTGCTGGCGCTGAGCCTGTTGATCCCGCTGGTGGCGCGCATGCACGCCGAGGAGCGGCTGTTGCGAGAACAATTCGGCGCGGAGTACGAAGCGTACTTCAGGCGCACGTGGCGGCGGCGGCCGTTTGTCTATTGAGCAGGGAACCGCCAGGAATTCCAGCTTTCGTCCTCGCCTCCCCTCGCCACACTAGAATGAATTCACTGTGCAAACGATACGGGTAGAGACGCCATCGGCGAAGTATGACGTTGTAACGGGAAGTGGGCTGCTTGCGGAGTTGGCTCCGCGGATTGAACGAGTGGTCAGGCGATTGCCGCGGCGCGTCTTCGTCGTCACATCGCCGGAGATCTGGGCGCTGTGGTCGAAGGCGTTTCTGCGGTCGTTCGCCGAGCCGCCGGTGACGCTGTTTCTGCCGGCCGGCGAGGAACACAAAACCGTCAAGAGTGTCGAACGGCAGCTGCGCGAGATGGTGCGCGCAGGCGGCGACCGGGGATCGTTGCTGATCGCTTTTGGCGGCGGGATCGTGGGCGACGTGGGCGGATTTGTGGCGGCGACGTTCATGCGCGGCATTCCCTATGTGCAGGTGCCAACGACGTTCCTGGCACAGGTGGACTCGAGCGTGGGCGGCAAAGTGGGCGTGAACCTGCCCGAGGGCAAGAATCTCGTCGGGAATTTTCTCCAGCCCCGCGCCGTATTCGCCGATACCAGCGTGCTGGGCACTCTGCCCGATCGCGAGCTGCGCGCCGGACTGATGGAGAGCGTGAAGGCAGGAATCATCCGCGACCGGTCGCTCGTCCGCTTTATGGAAGAGCACGCGGATCAGGTGCTGGAGCGGGAGCCGAAGGCACTGGAGCGCGTGATTGCGGCGTCGATCCGGATGAAAGCGGACGTGGTGCGCCAGGACGAGCGCGAGAGCGGGCTGAGAATGATTTTGAACTTCGGCCACACTGTTGGCCACGCGCTGGAGCAGGCGACGCGTTACAAGGCAATGCTGCATGGCGAGGCGGTGGGGTGGGGCATGGTGGCGGCGCTTGCTTTGGCGCGCCGGCGCGGCACCATTACAGGCGCGCAAATGGAGCGGATGGAAAAGCTGATCTACCGCTACGGACCGCTTCCCAGGCTGAAGGTGCCGGCAGGCAGAGTGATGGCGGCGACCGGCCGCGACAAGAAGAACGTAGGCGGAGTCAGGCGGTTTGTGCTTCCGCTGGGGATCGGCGACGCCGGCATCGTCGATGATGTTTCGCCGCAGGAACTCGAGGCGGCCGTGAAGTACATGCTGGTGCGATCAAGAACAGCTTCCGGCTGCTGGAACTGATTGCATGAATGGCTTTGTATCAGGGCACGACAAAAGGCAGGATTGAAAACAAATTAGTTATTGATTCTTCAATAGGCAGAATGGGCAAGATAGGAGCGATCAATGAAGAATTTGCGCCATCCGGCAGCGCGGAGCTGATGGTTGTCGCTTTCTTTGGGCGACGCGGGTTGGGAGACGTGTAGCGAGCGATGCCCGTGCGGGCGCGACTCCATCGAGTGCGATCCGCAGATCCTCCTGATCGTGCCAGAGGTGAACGCCGTTGTTTGGCCACCAGACGTGGAGTTGGGTCGGCCTGCATGCCAGCGACTGCGAAACCTGGCATAGAAACCTGTAGCGCAACTTTGGTCTGGATGCGGGGTTTAAGCCGGGGAATCGGATTTGGGCGTTGGAAAGCGATGCCAATTCCCCCTTGGCCGTTTTCAACGATCTGGCGGTAGGGTGCGGCAGGGCACAGCCGTGAAACTCTTTGCAACTCGCTTGCGAAGGCTGTTCGGCCATCGTGAGAAGTGGGTCTGTCATCTATAGGTTGCGATTGGACCCCTGTGTCACGCAAGCTGCATCCTGTGTTACGGGGGGGATTTGTGCTTCTGAACAAGCTTGAATCTGGCTTCTTGCTGTTCCAAACGCAGCGAGGATTAGTTGCCGTTGAACCCTCCTTTTGGCAACGCGTTTATCTGCTTTGGACCTTCCGCAACTTTCGACAGCTCTCGCTTTCCCTGTTGAACTCGCGCCAGACTGCGCTAATCAACAATCTTTTTCGCCAGCACGCGGCGGGGGTTTCGCATGAATACGAGCCATCGCTGGAGATCGGCGTAGTTGAGAACTTTGTGCCTCCGGCGATCGAGATCGGCGCTACGCTGGCCGCGAAAACTGACGCTTCGCCGGCGGAAATTGCGCCCAAGAAGGCTCTGGACCGTTCTTTTGCGCCGATAATCTCTTGGTTGAGACTTGCATCGTCGAATCTTGCAGCGTCCAAGCCGGCAGCGTCTCGACCTCAAGTGTCGAGAATTGTAATTTCCAGGTTTGCAGCCGCGATCGGCGCGCTGTCGCTGTGCGTGTGTTTCATCATTGCATTTCATCGAATCGGGGCCGTACCTGGCTCCCAGGCGCACAGTTCGCCCTCGCAGCTCAACTCGCCGGCTTCTCCTTCTGCGCCCGGACCAACTTCCGTCGCCGAGAATCCCGTCACCGTGCCTGAAGTGACTCCTCAGGCCGGCGCTGGCCCGGACGCTGCGGTCAAGCCGGCATCGGCGAAGGTAGCATCGTCGATCACTACGACGCACCGGATGATGATACCGGAACGTGCATCTCGCGGAGCTACTGCACGTGTTGCGTCGAGGTCAAGCGGAGGGTCGCGTGCTGCGGCGTTTTCGAGGGTTCCGACGTCGACATCGACTCGCCGAATGACCTTGGCGCCTGGGTCCCGTGGAGCTATGGCACGTTCCGCGCAGAGTTATTTCGATTTGGCCAACCAACAGATGCACAAGGGCAATTACGCGGCAGCAGCAGCTAACTATAAACGGGCCTGGCGAATCGAGGAGAATAGCGCCGCCGCCAAGGGCCGCCTGGTGCGCGCTCGCCGGGCGATGCAAGCGGAGGAGGAGAGCATTGCCAATCTGAGATAAAAATGCGCCAACTCAGGGATTGTGGTAGCCCGCAACGCGGGCGCCGGACGGTTGGCCCCAGTCGCAAGACTGGCGACAAGTCTTGGGTCACTCGCGGGTTATGGTTGAATCTGGCGCAAAGCCCGCGTAGCGGGCAAAAGAACTTAGCCCCATGTCGTGAGACTGGGGGCAGATGTGGCATCTCCGCGCCCAGCCCGCTTCAGCGGGCGTAAGAACCGATTACCGATCTCTGTTCTCTGATCTCTGTTCTCTCGCGCTTTGGCGTGCAAAAACGCGTCAAAATGAGGCTCAAAACCCCGTTTTAAATGCCAAAAAAATGCATTTAAGCCCTCTTTCGCGAAATTGTTTGGTGCGCTTTGCTCCAATTCGTAACCTCAGGTGGTTACAAATCGCACAAAACGGCACCTGGGAAGGTCAATGCGTCGTAAATTCGCAACCTCTCGTGGTTACATTTTGGCCCAAGATGTAACCATTTCATTGAACATTTGAGGGGGTCAACGCACCATATTCGCGAACATTCCGCATGATTCCGGGCATGTTACAGCCCCTGCGCCGAAAAGCTGCACAAAAAGTAGTGCGACGATGCTTAGGCAGCCGCCTCCGCAGTGCGTTCGATCCAGAAGCTGCAGGGCCACACATTGTTTCCATCCAGCGAGGGTGAGAACAACTTCAATGCCGTGGGCATGCGACGAAAACTGCCTTCCCAGCCGGGGAATGCCTTGCGGAGCACGTCGGGGTGGAACCGCTGCATGGCGCTGGACGACCACATCACCTTGAAAGCGGAGTTGAACGAGAGGAAGGCTTCGAGCATGTACTGCTCGCCCCAGAAACAGAGGCTTCTCTTCACGAATTTCTCCGGGTAGTCGAGCGGGGCGAAGATGTCGTGGAAGTGGATGAGGACCCCTGGTGCGATTCGCGGCAGAATGCGCAGCAATTCATACAAGACATCGCTGTCAATAGAGACCACGTGGCTGGAGTCGATGAACAGGATGTCGTTGGCCTTGAGGGAAAGGAAGAGTTCAAACGGCGCATCCTGCACCCGCGCGGAGATAAGCCGCGTAAGACCCGGAACGCCGTTCTTCAGGTACGGCGCAGGCGTAGGCTCAACAGCCACGAACTCGCCGGGAAACCCCGCGTCGGCGTTCTTCTTCATGGCCGCCGCCATCACCAGGGTTGAGTTTCCGCTGCCGACTTCGACGATCCGTTCGGGCTTGCGCTGCCGTACGAAGGAATAGGCGACTTCGGCATCGACGCGCTCAAAATAACCGTTGTTAAAGTGAAAGCCGCCGTGCCCGTTGTTCGAGGCGTCTTCAGGAAAGTTACATTCGGCCGCGAAGGGAAGAATGTCGCTCTCGAGGCGCTCAATCTGCTCGTCGAGGCGAAAATCGAAGGCGGCACACGGGCGACAGGCGTTCCAGTCCTTGCCATCGAAGGACTTGAGACTGGGAACGGGAAAGTAGAAGTGGCTCGGTACCACGCTAACGCCAAAACCATCCTGTACAAACTGAAACAGGTAGGAGAGCGTCATGCGGACAGAGGGTCTTCGCATCAAGCTCGTCACAACAAGTACCTCGGATCTAATGAGTTATGCAGAACTCACACCTTTCTCGCAGTAATTCTCTCCGCGGCCTAGGGAGTAAGATGCGGGCGGGTCGCAAAAGGCTTGCACGCGAAGAAAAGTCATTGGGCAGTTTATTTCGGGCGCGATAAGAGACGAGCGAGTCCGCGGTCCTCGGGAAAAATACCGGGAAATGAAACCGGCCCGTCACGGGAAACATCGATAATTGGTTGGGGTGGACGGCTTCCCAGTTTCGTATCGTTGACGCCAATCGGCCAGAAAACAATCGAGAGAGAGAATGAGCGATCAGCCCTTGTACCGGTGGCTTGAGCAGGAGGGCGAGGCGTTTGGGGCGCCCGGCCTGGAGCCGCGCTGGACTTCGAGCGTGAAGGATGCGGTGGTGACGGCGTACTCAGGGTCGAGCCGCATCTGGTTCACGTGTTCACACGGCATTCTGAACGAGGTGTATCACCCCACAATCGATCGGCCGCAGGTGCGGGACATGGAATTCCTGGTCACCGACGGAGAGACGTTTTTCCACGAGGAGAAGCGCGACCTGGTGACGACATTTGAATACATCGATCCCGAGGCGCTGGGGGTGCGGTATGTGAACCGCGACCCGGATGGCCGCTATAGCCTGACAAAAGAGATGATTTGCGATCCGCACCACGGGGTGGTGCTGCAGCATGTGCGCCTGGAGGGGCACGCAGACCTGGTGCCGCGGCTGAAGTTGTACGCGCTGCTGGCGCCGCACCTGGATGGCGGCGGTGCAGGGAACTCGGCGAGCGCGTTGGACATTGCCGGACACAAGGTGGTGATGGCATGGAAGAACGAGTGGTCGCTGATGATGGCGGCCAGTTGCAGCTTCAAGCGCGTGAGCTGCGGATTTGTGGGAGCGAGCGATGGTTGGCAGGACCTGATGGAGAACTTCAGGATGGACTGGCAGTTTGGATCGGCGACGAACGGCAACATCGCAGTGATGGGTGAGATCGACCTGGATTGCAGCGAGCGGCGGAACGGCAGGATCGGGAGCGACGCGCCGAACGAAGGCGAAGCGACGGTGCGCGAGTTCACGCTGGCCATCGGGATTGGCGAGGGGCATCACCCGGCAGCACAAAAGACGATGGGCTCGCTTGCGATGTCGTTCGAGGAACAGCGCAAGCGATTCATTGTGCAGTGGCAGCGCGCGGCAAATCCGGAGTGGTTAGCGATGAAGGCGCAGGATGGCGGCAAGCTGATGCGCGCGAGCCACAATGTGCTGCTGGCGCATGAGGACAAAATTTACTCGGGCGCGTTTGTGGCGTCGGCGTCGATTCCATGGGGGCAGGTGAAGAGCGACGATGACCTGGGCGGCTACCACCTGGTGTGGACGCGGGACATGGTGCAGACGGCGACGGCGCTGCTGGCTTGCGGCCGTGCCGAGACGGCGCGACGGGCCCTGGTGTACCTGGCGTGCACACAACAGCCCGACGGAGGATTCGCACAGAACTTCTGGATCGATGGAACACCTTACTGGAGCGGCAAGCAGCTCGACGAGGTGGCATTTCCGCTGATTCTGGCGTGGCGATTGTGGAAGGCGGGCGGACTGGGCAATCTGAGCATCTTTCCGTTTGTCGAGCGCGCGGCGGGATGTCTGGTGCGGCAGGCGCCCATTACGCACCAGGAGCGCTGGGAAGAGAATGCAGGCTATTCGCCTTCGACGCTGGCTGCGGTGATTGGCGGTTTGATTTGCGCAGCAGAGATGGCGCGCGCCCACGAGTCGGACGAGTTGGGCGAGTTTCTTGAGGAGTTCGCCGACTGGATCGAGGGACATCTCGAGGACTGGACGGTGACCAACAACGGGGTGCTGCTTCCCGAGGTGAAACGGCACTACATGCGCATTCGCCCGCCGGAGTGCGGCGAGGCCTATGCGCACGAGGGCTGCGGCAAGGAGACTTTGCACCTGGCGAACCGTCCACCGGGAACGCAGACAGAGTTTGAGGCGCGCGAGATTATCGACGGAGGCTTTCTGGAACTGGTGCGGTACGGCGTAAGGCGGGCGGATGATTCGCTGATTGTGGACTCGCTGAAGGTGGTGGATGCAGTGCTGAAGCGCGATCTTCCCCAGGGGCCCGGCTGGCTGCGCTACAACGGCGACGGCTATGGACAGCGGCCGGACGGGGGGCCGTACCAGGGATGGGGTCAGGGGCGCGTGTGGCCGTTGCTGACGGGGGAACGAGCACACTACGAACTTGCGGCCGGAAACGGCGTAGTGCCGCTAATCAGGACCTATGAAAAATTTGCGAGCTGCGGGCAGTTGCTTCCCGAGCAGGTGTGGGACGAAGAGGACAGGCCGAAATGCAGCCTGCGGAAGGGGAAGCCGGCGGGGTCGGCGGTGCCGCTGGTATGGGCGCATGCGGAGTATCTCAAGCTGCTGCGATCGGCGGTGGACGGCAAGGTGTTTGACCGGATCGATCCGGTGTATGAACGGTACTGCGATGCGGGAGGTCGCGGACGGCGGCGATGCAATGTGGAAATCTACGCACGGCACAGGCCCATCGAAAGAATGGACGCGGGAAAGACGCTGCGTATTCTCGATGACCGGTTATTTGAGATTGTGTGGACGGACGATGGATGGCAGACGAAACACAAGACGGATAGCCGCGCGTTGGGGAGCGCGGGATTCAGCGCCGATGTGACGCCGGCGGTCGGCCACGGTGAGTTGGAATGGACGATGCACTGGCCGGAGCAGGACGCCTGGCTTGGATACAATGTGAAGGTCAAGATTGACGCGCTGTAAGGAGGCCCGCAAGGTGCGGGATGTTCGAGTGGACCATGCCTCCGGGGGCTGAAGCCCCTGGTCATCCAGCGGCGGATACGGCAACCTTCGGCTGCGCTACAGGCAGGTTTTGAAGTCGTACCCTTTCAAGGCGCCATCCGCTCAGGGATCCCAGAAGCAAACCGTGCAGGCGCGACTTGCACTTCAAGGAAAGGAATTTTCTTAGTCCTATGGCATCCAGCACTGCTTCTCTTTCACTTGATCAGCTTTCGATTGACACGTTGCGCATGCTCGCCCTGGATGGGGTGGAAAAGGCGAAGAGCGGTCATCCCGGGGCGCCGCTGGGGTGCGCGCCCATTGCTTACGAGCTGTTTCACAAAGTGATGAAGCATAATCCGGCGCACTCCAAATGGGCCGACCGGGACCGCTTTGTGCTTTCAAACGGGCACGCGTCGATGCTGCTGTACGGGACGCTGTACCTGACCGGGTACAAGGTGACGCTGGACGATTTGAAGAGCTTTCGGCAGTGGGGATCGAAGACGCCAGGGCATCCCGAGTACGGGCATACCGACGGTGTGGAAGCGACAACAGGTCCGCTGGGCCAGGGATTCGCGATGGGCGTGGGCATGGCCATAGCGGAGCGACATCTGGCGGCGACTTACAATCGGCCGAATTTCAACGTGGTGGACCACCACACGTACGTGCTGTGCGGCGACGGCGACATGATGGAAGGCATGTCGCATGAGGCGGCTTCGCTGGCGGGAACGCTGGGCCTGGGCAAGCTGATCGTTTTCTATGACGATAACCTGATCTCCTTGGACGGGCCGACAAACTGGAGCTTTACCGAAGACGTCTACAAGCGGTTTGAGGCATACCACTGGCACGTGCAGCGGGTGATGGACGGGAACGACCTGGATGCGCTTGACGCGGCAGTTGCCGCGGCGAAGGCTGAAACCGGCAAGCCGTCGTTGATCGGCGTGCGCACGGTGATCGGCTACGGAAGTCCTCTGGCAGGCACGAACAAGGTGCACGGCGAAGCGATGAGCCCAGCGGATGCTGCGGCGACGAAAAAATTCTTTGGATTTCCTGAGGATCAGAGTTTTTATGTTCCTGAAGACGCGCTGAACAATTGGCGCCAGGCGGAGAAACGCGGCGCGGCGCAAGAGGCGGACTGGAACAAGCTGTTGGCGGGATACAAAGCAGCGTTTCCCGACGCGGCTGCGGAGTTCGAGCGCACGCAGGCGGGCAAATTGAAAGCGGGATGGGAGAAGTCGATTCCCAGCTTTCCAGCCGACAAGCCGATGGCCACGCGCAACGCGGGCCAGGCGGTGATGAACGCCATCTTCGATACGGTGCCGGAGTTGTTCGGCGGAGCAGCGGATCTGACCGCTTCGACAAAGACGATCTTCAAATCTAGCCCGCATTTCGCGGATAATCCGGCCGGGCGCAACGTGTTTTTCGGCGTGCGCGAGTTGGCGATGTGCGCGGAGGTGAACGGAATGGCGGCGCACGGCGGATTGAAGCCGTTCGGTTCGACGTTCTTCGTGTTTTCTGATTACGCCAAGCCTGCGCTGCGCATCGCGGCGCTCATGGAGGTGTGCTCACTATTCGTTTTCACGCACGATTCGATTGGCGTGGGCGAGGACGGGCCGACGCATGAGCCCATCGAGCACCTGATGGCGCTGCGGGCAGTGCCGCACATGACGGACTTTCGCCCGGCGGACGCGAACGAGACGGCGGCGGCGTGGCGGCTGGCACTGGAGCGCAGGGGGCCATGCTTCTTCGCGCTGACGCGGCAGGATTTGCCGGTGATCGACGCGGCAGGGCGCGACTTTTACGTGAACGTGAGCAAGGGAGCGTACGTGCTGGAAGACGCGGCAAATCCGCAGGTGATATTGATCGGGACGGGATCAGAGGTTTCGCTGGCGCAAGACGCGGCGAAACTTCTGGCGGGCGAGGGGATCAAGGCTCGCGTAGTGAGCATGCCGAGCTGGAAGATCTTTGAAGAGCAATCGGCGGAATTCAAGGCCAGCGTGCTGCCGACAGGCGTTCCCAAGCTTGCGGTTGAGGCGGGCGCAACGCTGGGGTGGTGGAAGTACGTGGGCACGGGCGGCGACGTGGTGGGGCTGGATCGTTTTGGAGCCTCGGCTCCGGGAAAGATTGCCATGGCGGAGCTGGGATTTACGGCCGAGAATGTGGCGGCAAGGGCGAAGAAGATCGTAAAAGCAGCTTCTAGCCGCTAGCGTGTCGTTCAGGTTTCAGGTTGTTCTGCTGGTGAGCAGCGCCAGCGTTTCTCGCACACGGGGCCGTTGGCTAGGAGCAGCTAGTAGCTAGCAGCTAGAGGCTTACTCCGAAGGAGTATTTTGTGAAACTTGTGATTGCTTCGGATCATGCAGGGTTTGATTTGAAGGAACAAGTGCGCGCCAACCTGGCGACGGCCGGGCATGAAGTCGTCGACCTGGGGGCGTACAAATGCGATCCCGGGGACGACTATCCCGACTTTGCCGAGAAGGTAGGCGAGGCGATCAAGTCAGGCGTTGCACCGCGGGGAATTCTGATTTGCGGCTCGGGCGTGGGCGTTTGCGTGGCGGCGAACAAGATTCCCGGGATTCGCGCCGGAATCTGCCACGATACGTACTCGGCGCACCAGGGCGTGGAGCACGATGACATGAATGTACTCGTGCTCGGCGCGCGCATCATCGGTTCAGCGCTGGCTTTCGAGCTGGCTCACGCGTTCATCGGAGCGAAATTCCAGGCGCAGGAAGGACGATTCGAGAGGCGGTTCAAGAAGGTGCTGGCGATCGAGGCCAAGTACCAGGCCAGAGAGCGTTCGGCGAAACCGGCATAACAACGCAAACGAAGTTCTACGTTTTTCCACTCTCAATGAATTGAAACGAGCTTGAAAACAGCAAGAGTACACTTGTTCGTAATTTTGGGCCGGCGAAATGCAGGACATACCGCGCCAGGCCTTTGGTTCTCTCCAATGATTCTTTGAGCAAGAACGCGCCATGCGCGGGAAAGAGACGCCGATGTCCCCCTTCGACGTGATCCTGTTTGATGTAGGCGGAGTGTTGTTGACGAACGGATGGGACCACGCGGAACGCGCGGCAGCGGTGGAGCGATTTCAACTGGATGCGCAGGAGCTGGAGACCAGGCACGCAGAGGTAGCCGGGGCTTGGGAACGCGGAGAGATCGACCGCGATCAGTACCTGGATGTAGTCGTGTTCTATGAGCCACGGAGCTTTTCGCGCGACGAGTTTTTTGATTTTATCCTCGCGCAATCGCACGTGCTGCCAGATAGCGCGCTGCCCATTCTGGCGGTCCTGTCAGAGGCGAACCATACCATGCTGGGCGCGCTGAACAACGAGGCGCGAGAGACGAATGAGTTTCGATTTGGAAAGTTCGAGCTGCGGCGCTATTTCAAGGTCGCGTTGAGCTCGTGTTACCTGGGCCTTCGCAAGCCGGAGCCCGCAATATACAGGCGGGCACTGGATATTCTGGGTAGCCGGCCCCATCGGACATTGTTTATCGATGATCGCGAAGAGAATGTGGTGGGCGCAAAGGCCGAGGGGATCAAGGCGATCCGGTTTACGGGCGCGGACGCGCTCAAGAAAGAGCTACAGCAGTTGCGCGTACTGTGAAGACAGCCGATACCCTGTAGCCCGTAGCTTGTAGCTACAGCGTGCAGCTACTGGCTACCAGCTACGAGCTACTGGCTCCGTTTTTCCTTTCACTGCACGATTCACAATTCCCCTTCAACGAAAGAACATGCGGAGGTTTCTATGCAACTTGGACTGATTGGTCTGGGCAAAATGGGCGGCAACATGGCGGAACGGCTGAAGCAGGCCGGACACCAGGTGGTGGGGTTTGATTTCAACGCCGAAGCAGTGGCACGGCTGACCAAGGACGGAAATCTCGGGGTTTCGTCTCTTGAGGATCTGGCGAAGAATCTGGCAGGACGCAAAGCGATCTGGATCATGGTGCCGCAGGGCAACCCGGTGGACGAGACGATTGCCAAGCTGGAGCCATTGCTGAATCGCGGCGACATTCTGATTGATGGCGGCAACTCGTATTACAAGGATTCGATGCGGCGCTACAAAGAGGTAACGGCCAAGGGATACCAGTTTGTGGATGCGGGAACTTCAGGCGGCGTGTGGGGCTTGAAGGAGGGGTACAGCATGATGATCGGCGGCGACAAGGAGCCGGTTGATTATCTGCGGCCCATTTTTGAGGCGCTGGCTCCGGCGAAGGACAAGGGTTGGGGACACGTGGGTCCGGCGGGCGCGGGGCACTTTGTGAAGATGGTGCACAACGGCATCGAGTACGGCATGATGCAGGCGTATGCCGAGGGATTTACGGTGCTGGAAAAGAAAGAGGAGTTCAAGCTGAATCTGCCGCAAGTTGCGCAGATCTGGCGTTACGGCAGCGTAGTTCGGAGCTGGCTGTTGGATCTGACGGCAGACGCTCTCGCCGGAAATCCGACCCTCGATGGATTGCAAGCGTACGTAGTGGACTCCGGCGAGGGGCGCTGGACGGTGTTTGAGGCTATCGATCTGAACGTGTCGGCACCGGTGATTACGGAGTCGGTGATCCGGCGGATCCGTTCGCGCGAGGAGAACAACTTTACCGACCGCATGCTGGCGATCATGAGGAACGAGTTTGGCGGGCACGCGGTGAAGAAGAGCTAGGGACCAGGGATTAGGGACCAGGGAACAGTGAGAAGCGCGAACAGGCTGCAACACTTTCTTGAAATTGGTGTCTAAATTACAAAGGGGTCTCTAGAACCCGATGCGAACTTTGTGTGTTCTCCCGATTGCGGGATTGGCTGCCTTGAGTTTGGCCGCGATGCCGGTTGCCGGCGCGGCGCAGTCTGCGAGTTTTGAGATTGCGCAGAACGGCCACGCGGTGGGCACGGCAAGTTTCAATGTCACCGCCACAGCGGAGGGTTACGATTCGAGCTCGCTGGTGAAGGTGGCGATGCAGGGGCTGGACTACGCGCTCTCAAAAAACGAGCGGCTAAGCTCCGCCAATCAACTGGAACATGCGCAGCTGAACGCGACCGTGAACGGGGAAGCGGTGAACGTGATGGTGGCGCCCGACTCGGCGCAGATGCTCGTGAACATCTCAGCCAATGGAAAGAGCACGACGACGCGGCTGGACGCGCACGCCGGCGCGGTGTTGCTGGCGGACTTCGATCCCGGCGCGCTGGAGACGCTTTTGACTCTGGCGGTGACGCAGAACAACCGGGACTTGTGGGCGATTTTGCCGAAACAAACGGGGTCGATCGAGCCGGTACGGCTGGCGACTTATCCCGATCAGGAAGGGACGCTCGACGGCAAGCCCATCAACGTACACCATCTGGTAGCCACGATTGGCGGGGCGAACACCGATCTGTTCTCAGGGCCGGAAAATCAGTTATTGCAGGCCGAACTGCCGCAAGCGGGATTTGCACTGATTCGCAAGAGTTTTATTCTTAAGCCGCCGGCCAAGCCCGTGGTTCCAATGGGGAGCGAGCAAAATACGACGCCGGCGCCGTCAAGTTAGATCGAATGAGGTACTTCGGACGCGAACTAACCCAAAGAACCGGTATCGCGTCCAATTATCAGACAAGTCGGCATCCGCGAAGGTACTCGGACAAGACGGCGGGTCGACGTACACTGGAGACGCTCTCGATTGTCCGCAATCTCCCCCATGTGCCGGACCGCCATCATCATGATTGCGCTGGCGACGCTGACGGCAGCCGGCGCAAGCGGTACCGAAGTATCCGCCAAGACACACCGGAGAACACCGGCCAGGTCAGGGGTGCACGCAAACCAACGCCGCGCGATTGCGCACACGGCAAGTCACGCCGCGCCAGCGCGCAAAACGACAACAAGCAGACGTAAACAGACTCCTGAGGAAGCGGGCCATGCTGCGGGCCTTGCCATCCTGCGCGCGCGCGGTGGCCAACCAGAAGCGCGGCGATATGTCGCGTCAGGCGCACGGCGTCCGCGACCCGCTCTGCGCTCGGCAACCGCGCGATCGTCGCGCCGACACTTGCGAACCTATGCTGCGCCGCATATTCGAGAAGCCGCATTCGTCTCCCTGCGCCGCACTTCAAGCGCGATGGAAACTGACCGGGAAGAAACCACCGCATCCCCGACAGCGGGACGATTGCGCGTCGCGGATGTGAGCAGCGACGAGCGTGAAGGTGCGAGCGCGCCAGCGGAAGCGCCAGATGCAGGCGAGAGCGCAGTACCCTCGAGCCCCTCAGCTGCCAGCCCGGTGCAACGCGAGGTTGAGCCGGAACCGGACAGCGATGCGCAGGTGCCGAACAATGCAGAGGGCATGCAAGGCGGCGCAAACCCGGCGGCCGATTCGGCGGAGGACGAGACACCTGCAAGCTCCAGGAAGGAAGCGGAGCAGGCGTCGTTATATATTCCGAGGGCTGCGATGCCGGCGCCGTTGCGCGGCTCGCTCGAGTCACTGGAAAGGCAGAATCAGCGCCTTGAGGCAGAGGGGCTGGAACGGATTGAGGACGAAAGCGACCTTGAGGCGCGCATCGCGGATGGCGTGCTGGTACCCGTTCCGGAATCGGGCTCGCTTACCGTGAATGCGGAACTGCCATTGAACCATCGATACTGCCGGCCGTGGACTGCGCGGTTCCTGGCGGACCTGGCGCGGGCGCACGAAGCGGCGTTTCACAAGCCGATCGAAGTGAGTTCGGCGGTGCGGACGGTGGAGTATCAAATGCGCCTGATGGTGACGAACGGCAACGCGGCTCCCGCTGAAGGCGACATTGTGAGCCCGCACCTGACCGGGGCCACGGTGGATATTGCCAAGAAAGGCATGAGCCACGGCGAGCTCGCGTGGATGAGGCAGCGGCTGCTGACGCTTGAAGGCGCCGACAAGATCGACGTCGAAGAGGAGTTTCGCCAGGCTTGCTTCCACGTCACCGTCTACAAGAGCTATACACCGTTAGGAACGCTGCGCCCGCCTACGAAGGCGACCTCGCCGGCGAATCGGCCCAAGCCTCAGCCCGAGCCTTCGGAGGCAAGCTCCGAGTCTGCTGCGGGCGGTATGTAGATCGCCTGCCGATCGGCGCTACTTCATTGCAGAAAAATTGATTCGATCTATGGCGCTTGCTGAGAGTACAATCGCGGGGAAATGCATAACGCCCGGCGCGCAGAGATCTCCGCAGGAGTTTGCGCGCAGGCCGGACCGCGCGGGGAACGTTCTGCATGAATCCCGAATCGGTTTTCGAAAGGCACAACCATGAGCGAGATGGGAGTTCATCCTGTAACTGAGGCCACGCCAGAGGGCGCCGGCCTAACGCAGTGGCAGCGCGTCGCGGACACATTCACCGCGCCGTCTAAGACGTTTGAAGATATCAAGCGGGGGAACAAGAGCTGGTGGCTGCCGCTGATCATCGGCGCGTTGTGTGCGTACATCATGTTCGGAGCCATTGTTCAGAGAATCGGCATGCAGCAAGTGGTGGACAACCAGATTCGCCTGAATCCCAAATCGCAGGAGCGAATGGCAAATGCCACGCCGGAGCAGCGCGAGATGGGCAACAAGATCGCGCTGATTGCGACAGAGGTTGCCTTTGCCGCGGGGCCGGTGATCGGGATTATCGGGGCGCTCGTCGTTTCACTCGTGCTGTGGGGCACGATCAATTTCGGGTTTGGCGGGCGATCGAAGTTTGGGAGCATTTTTGCCGTTACGTATTATGCATGGCTCCCCATGAGCCTGAAGGCAATACTGGGGACGATTGTGATTTATTCGGGAATGGCGCCGGAGTCATTCAACATCAAAAACTTTTCGCCTACCAACCTGGGCGCGTTCCTGGATCCCGTAGACACAAACAAGGCGCTCTACGCGCTGGCGACGTCACTTGACATCGTTACCATCTGGGCGCTGGTGCTGATGGGCATGGGCATTGCGATTGTTGCGGGCGTGAAGAGGAGCTCGGGATACATTGCGGTATTCGGATGGTGGGCTATCATCGTGCTGATCGGCGCGGGCTGGGCGGCGGCAATGGGGTGAGTAAGGCAGCTTCTAGCTTCTAGCTACCAGCTTCTAGCTGGTTCTCGGAGGGTGCGGGTCGAACGATCCCACCCTGATGCTTCCCGCGATTCGGCGAGCTTTAGGATGGGGCAAACGCGGGTTCACGAACACTGCGCCTGGGGCGAGGGTTTCGGCATGAAGTCGCGCTGCTACAATCGAATTGGCCACGATCCGGAAAAACTTGACGCGATGAGCGAGGCAAAACACTAGCCGCGCGTTTACGAACCGGGTCAAGCACGGGCCGCATGAGCGATGACCCTCCGCCTGTTTAATACCCTCACGGGACAACTGGATCCGCTGACTCCTGCCGATGGCATGGCTCTGCGCATGTACGCGTGCGGGCCGACGGTTTACGACTACGGCCACATCGGCAACTTCCGTACATTTCTGCAAATCGATATTTTGCGGCGGGCTCTGCAACTGCTGGGGACGCCGGTACGCCACGTGATGAATATTACCGACGTGGACGACAAGATCATCCGCAATGCAGCCCAGGCGGGAATGCCGATCGGCGATTACACGCAGCCCTATATCGATGCATTCTTTGAGGACTTCGAATCGCTGCGGATGGAGCGGCCGGAGCAGATTGCGCGCGCAACGGAACACATTCCGCAGATGGTGGCGCTGGTGGAAAAGCTGGCCGCCGAAGGAGCGGCGTACAAAGCCGAGGATGGATCGTGGTATTTCCGGCTCAAGTCGTTTCCCGAGTACGGCAAGCTGAGCAAGAAGGATTTGAGCGGGATGGAAGACGGTGCGCGTGTGGACGTGGATGAGTATGAGAAGGATTCGGCGCGGGATTTTGCCTTATGGAAGGCGGCGAAGCCGGGCGAAACTTCGTGGGAGACAGCGATCGGGCGCGGTCGTCCGGGATGGCATATTGAATGCTCGGCGATGGCGATGGAATACCTGGGTGAGAGCTTCGATCTGCACGCCGGCGGCGAAGACCTGATGTTTCCGCATCACGAGAACGAGATTGCGCAGAGCGAGATGGCGACGCACAAGCAGTTTGCGCGGCATTGGATGCATGTGCGCTTCCTGCTGGTGGATGGGCGCAAGATGTCGAAGAGCGAGGGGAATTTTTATACGCTCCGCGATCTGCTGCTGAAGGGGTACAAGGCATCGGCAATCCGGCTGGCGCTGGTGAGCGTGCCTTACCGGCATCAGTTCAACTTTACTTTTGACGGGCTCGCCGAAGCGACGAGCGCCGTCGACAGGCTGAGAACATTTCACGAGCGGCTGAAGGCGGGGGGCTTTGCGCCCGGCGAAAGCAGCCAGATGCAGGAAGCGGCGCGGAAGGCGAAGGCCGAGTATCGTGAAGCGCTGGCGGACGATTTGAACACGGCTGAAGCGCGCGCTCCGATCTTTGAATTGATTCGCGCGGCGAATACGGCGATCGATCAGGGCGAATGTTTTGCGGCCGACAGCGAAGCGATTCTCGAGGTGCTGAAGGACTTCGACGCGGTGTTTGACGTACTGGAGGATCGCGATGCCGAACCGACGCGTCGCGCGCTCGCGTGGGCGGAGAAGTCCGGGCGGATGAACGAAGTGACGCCTGAACTGATTGCGGCGCAGTCGCTCACCGATGAGGGGATCGAGATGCTGGTAGCCGAGCGCTCCGCCGCGAAGAAGACGCGCAACTTTGCCCGCGCCGACCAGATTCGCAACGAACTGGCGGAAAAAGGCGTGATCCTCGAAGATTCGAAAGACGGCGTGCGCTGGAAACGAAAATAGCTCTCAGTCGTTAAAAGCGAACGCACCGTCCGGGGGCAGAGTCATGAACGAACCCGCACAACAGGCACAGCTCCGCTCGCAAGCGCGTGCGACAGGCGTGGTGTACCTGGGCTATTTTGCGACGGCGATTCTTGGGTTAATCCTGAGCAGGCTCAAGCCTCCGGCAGACGTGATGATGGCCTGTGCCGCGGACGCGCTGTACGCGACGTTGACGATTCTGCTATACCGGCTCTTTCGCCGCGCACAACTGCTACTGGCGCTGGCGGCAGCCCTGTGCAGCCTGGCCGGGTGCGTCACCGATGGGCTGCACCAGCTGCACGCCGGATTCGCTGGCCTCAGTCCACTGGTGTTCTTCGGGCCCTTCTGCGTGCTGCTGGGCATGCTGATCCTGCGGTCGCGGTTCCTGCCGCGCTGGCTCGGTTGGCCCCTGATCGCGGCCGGACTGGGATGGCTCGCGTACCTTAATCCAGAGGTCGCGCAGCATGCGAAGATAGTAATCTTTCCGGTCGGCTTTCTGGCGGAGTTCGAATTGATGCTCTGGCTATTGTGGCGAGGTGTGGACGAAGCGCGCTGGAGGGAGCAAGGGCATTGAGCGTAACGCTTCAGCGCTTCTTTCACAGCGCTGCTCAAACTCCAGCCCGTTAGAAGACCTTCCCTACGAAAATGTGTGGTGGAATTGCAGCGGGTGGTAGTAGGCTACTTGCACTGCATTACAAATCCCCTATGAGAAGAAGACATTTGCCTATGGAAGCGAACGAAGCGCAGGAATTGCAAGAGCATGCGGAACACGGAGCGCATGAAGAAACGCTGCGGCCGGTGGCATTCACCATGGCCGTTCTGGCGGTGCTGGTGGCCATTGCCACGGTGCTCGGCCATCGCACGCATACCGAAGCGGTACTCGAGCAGAACAGGGCCACCGACCAGTGGAACTACTACCAGGCGCACAAAATCCGGTCGAACAACACCGAGCTGGCCGCCGATCTGCTGGGTGTCGTGGCTCTTAACGACAAGGATGGCGCCGCAAAACTGGCCAAGACCTACGCCGACCACGAGAAGAAGTGGGCAGACGACTTGAAGGGAGAACAGGATCAAGCCGAGGCGACGGAAAAGAAGGTGGATCAAGCCGAGGCGCGTGCGTCCCATTTTGACCTGTCGGAGGCTTTACTCGAGATCGGCCTGGTCATCACCTCGGTCACTTTGCTCACACGCAGCCGCGTCTATTGGTACCTGGGGCTGGTCTTCTCGTTGTTTGGCATCGCGTCGGCGTTGTTGGCGTTCGCGGTGAAGTAGCGCCGCGTGATGTGCGATCGATTCCTTGTGACGGGAGGACGGCCTGCGGTAGACTGGCGGCCAGGTGTGACCTCACTTCATGCGATTTCCCCTCGCGGCCTCAATTTTTGTAGTTGCCTCAGCAACATGTTTCGGACAAGCGCCGGCGCCCGCGACGGCAAGCTCGACATCTGTTACCGCAGCCCCACAAACTGCGGTGCGCGAAGCGGAAGGAACACCGGCGCAATCGGCGCAAGTGCAACGCGACGACATCGGTTTCAGTTACAGCCTGCCCGCGGACTGGCAGATCGTCGCTGCATCGCCGGCTCCGAAGGTGGTGCTGCCTTATCCGGCAGCCGTGGCGCCCAAAAAAGGAGATGCCTGCATCGACGTAGCCATGACGGCCCGGCACGGAGAATCCGCGTCAGTGATGGTGGTGCTGGCGCTCCCTTTCGACTGCTATGGACAAACCCTGACGGCGAGCGACCTCGAGAATTTTGGGATCGGCGCCGCGGCGGGGCTCAAGCAATCTTTCGCCATCATGAGCCAGGCGCAGGGCAACTATTCGCTGGGCACCCATCCCGTGTGGATCGAACGCGCTGACGGAACGCCGAAGGGCCATCCTGAGAATCCATACACATTTGAAATAGCCTGTACCGTGCTCGAGAAGGGAGCAGCGTGCTGGACGGCGATGGCCGCCGACGCCGCGAGCCTGCGCGACTTTGAACAACAGGCGGTGACGCTGGAAGGGGACCGGTTCGGTGCGCTGGTTCCGGCGGGAGAGGCTCCGGCGGTGCCGGAAGGCCCTCTGAAGAGGGGAAGTTGAGCGAGCTGCGATGGAGGCCATAAGGGCAGGTTCGCCCGCGCTGCAGTGGGCGAAGGTGTCGCCGCCCATATGGGCTGCGTGCTATCCTCAATGGGAACGGGGCTTTCATGCAGACGCGCGCCAGTCGGGAATTGCTGTTTGCGCCGGCCAGAATGGGCTGGTCGCGGTCGCGCGCTCGCGGAATCTGTCCGCGAGGGCACTTGCGCGTGCTCCCCACCCGCACTCGACCTAGCCTCTTCGGCGGCGACTAGCAACCCTCCGCCGAAGATCCTCGCCCTTTTTGATGGACCCACTCCGTGGGTCCGCGAAAGTGAATGATCCCGCGCGCCGGGATCGGTGGCAGCGCTTCATCCGTCGACCCTGCACGGATGAAATTTGTGCAGCGCCACTTGACCGAAATCTGACGAGGAGATTGATCAATGACCAAGCAAGAGTTGCATGCGCAATATGGACCGAAACTAGTTGGCACGCTGCCGGGGCCGAAGGCGAGAGCAGTGGTTGAAGCTGACCGGCGATTCATATCACCGAGCTATACGCGCTCCTATCCGCTGGTGGCAAAGCGAGGCCGTGGCGCCCGCGTGGAAGATCCCGATGGCAACGAGTTTCTCGACTTTGCCGCGGGGATTGCTGTGGTTTCGACCGGCCATTGCCATCCCGAGGTAGTTGCCGCAATTCAGAAGCAGGCGGCGGAGCTGATTCACATCTCGGGCACGGATTTTTACTTTGAAGGGCTCACCGAGCTGGCAGCGAAAATGTCGGCCCTAGCGCCCATGCCCGGCCCGCACCGTTTTTTTTACGGGAACTCCGGCGCTGAGGCGATTGAGTGCGCGTTGAAGGTGGCGCGTTATCACACGGGACGGCAGCACATCATCTCGTTCCTGGGCGCGTTCCACGGGCGCACCATGGGCGCGCTGTCGCTCACCGGTTCCAAGCCGCAGCAGAAGCGGCGCTTTGCACCTCTCGTGCCCGGCGTGACGCATGTGCCTTATCCGTACGTTTATCGCGGATGCACGGGCGGGCAGCAGGAGCAGGACGCGTTCAGCCTCGGTTGCGCGCGGTACATCGAAGAGAAGCTTTTCAAGACTATTTTGCCGCCGGAAGAAGTGGCCGCGATTTTCGTCGAGCCTATCCAGGGTGAAGGCGGGTTTGTGGTGGCGCCGGACAATTTTCTGCGGGAGCTGCGCGCGATCTGCAACCGTCACGGGATTTTGCTGGTGGCGGATGAAGTGCAATGTGGATGCGGGCGCACGGGCAAGTGGTGGGCCATCGAGCACTCGGGGGTCGAGCCGGATATCGTGTGCACGGCCAAGGGGATTGCCAGCGGCATGCCGTTGGGCGTCTGCATGACGCGCGCGGAGATCATGGACTGGGCGCCCGGCTCGCATGCATCGACCTTTGGAGGGAATCCGGTTTCGATCGCGGCCGCGCTGAAGACCATCGAGATACTTGAGCGCGAGGCGATCGCGAATGCCGCGAGCGTGGGCGAGTTCATGCTGGAGCGCGTGCGTGGCTGGAAGAAGAGCCATGCGAACGTCGGCGACGTGCGCGGGCGCGGGCTGATGATCGGCATCGAGATCGTGAAGGACAAGGCGACGCGCGAGCCGGCGGTGGAGTTGCGCAACCGGGTCGAGACGCTGGCTTTTGAACGCGGCCTGATCGTGCTGGGCTGCGGCGAGACCACGCTGCGGATGTCGCCTCCGCTGATCGTCAGCAAGGAAGAAGCAACGGTCGCGCTCGATATTCTGGAAGACGTGCTGACACAGGCGGAGAAAGAATTTGAGCAAAACGCGGTTGCGGCGGCGGTGTGACACCGATCGCTGGCTGCAAGACCCCTCAAATGGCCGCATGGAGTGCAAGTCTCCTGCGGCCTCTTCATTTGCGCGATGGACATGAACGGCAGGACAATAGTCAGTAGTGAAAGCAATCGCACAGATGCGGGTTGGAATGCTGGAGGGCGTGGTCGCCGGCCTGGACAAGATTGCGGCGCGGCGCGGCCGGTTGCCGGCGCTGCCCACTCATTTGAAAACCGGGATTGACGGCGAAGAAGCCGTTTACTTTTACCTGCTGCGGAAGGGCTACACGGTGGTAGCGCGGCGGTGGTCGGCGGGAAATTTGCCGGGCGATCTGGACCTGATTGCCTGGCAGGGGCAGCTGCTGTGCTTTATCGAGGTGAAGGCCCGCACGGCGCGGGATTTGACGCCGGCCGAGACTGCGGTCGATGAACATAAACGCAGAATCCTTCGCCGCCTGGCTCGCCGGTATGTGCGCCAGCTACCCGGCCAGCGCGCGCCACAGACGCGCTTCGACGTGATCAGCGCATACCTGATACCGGGCCAGCCCGATGAGTTCACGCACTTTGAAAACGCTTTTGGGTGGGACGAACGGCGTCGGGATTAAGCCATTCCTGTAAGATCAATTCTGCGTGACAAATCGATTTTGATCGATGATTGGAACGTGGCTGGCCTGAGCCGCGGGAAGAGAGGATGTGCAGGAAATGGTCATGCAAGCGCCTGTCGGACGGCACCAGGTTCGTGAGGAAATCCAGCGCCGCATTTTGTCAGGTGAGAGCCAGCCTGGGGAACGGCTGACGCAGCAAAGCTTGGCCAAAGAGCTTGGCGTTGCCCAGGGAACGGTGAGAGAGTCGCTGCTTGAGCTGCAATGGCTTGGGCTCGTGGAGTCGATCGATCGTCTTGGCGTGTTTGTGCAGAAACTGGATGCCGCCCATATCTGCGAAGCGTACCAGGTGCGCGAATTTCTCGAAGGCCTGGCGGCGAGGCTGGCTTGCGAGCACACGTCACGGGCCGACGTCGCTTCACTGCGCAAGATGGCCAATCACATCTGGGAGCTCTCCAAAGAGAAGAAGGAAGAGGAGATGGGCGCCGCGGACCGGGCTTTCCATCTGCAGATCATGAATCTTTCGCGGAACAAGGTTCTGCTGCGCCTGGCAGAGGGCTACCGTGTGCTGGGTATGGCGGTGCGGGCGTCGCGCGACCCACAGGATGTGTACAACGAACATTTGCAAATTGTGGATGCGATTGACCAGAACAAGCCGGACGAGGCGGAGAGGCTCATGCGCCATCATGTGGTGGAAGCCAGACGAATGATCGAGCAGCAGGCGGCCAAGCATGAGTTCGCAGCCAAGTGGGTGCCGGACGCCAGGGAATAATTGGAAACGGGAGCGAGATTGAGGCCGCATCCCCTCTATCGGACATATAACTCATTGATTTATATGCTGGTTGCGAAACAGCAAAGCCCGAGCTCCGCGCACCAGTGGGACGGTACTCGAAGGCAGGAGCAACCAGAGGATTCAGTTCTGTCAGGACTGAAATGTGTATCATGGTTGCTACGGCTTAACTAGAGAGACCGCGATCAGTTCTGCAGGGTTCAAGGCTGCCTCTTCTTGTTGTTCCCCCAACGACAAGGGCTGTCGCCCCGCAATAACCATGGCTAATTGGGGAGTCATGGGTTTGGGATTGAGTTTCTCAGGTTTCGCGATAGTTTTTTGAACCACACATCGGGGTCTCTCTGCTCAAAAAAATGAAGGTTTTCGGCCCAAGATCGATGCATGATGCGCCGGCCAGGAAAAGAACGCGCTCGATGATTGGCCGGAGCGGAATGCTTGTTGAGCGCCAGAGATAGATTTCGATAAACGAGACAGGTGTGTGTGTAGAAGAGGTTTGTTGCCATGGTTGCACGGTCTTGCCTGGTTCCCTCCCATTTCCTCTCCACAACTCGACGTATGGCGCGATGCAGAAGCGCAATCGCAGGACTGATCTGGCTGGGGTCGGCCGCATGCGGGATTGCGTTTGCGCAGACCCCGGCGATGACCACAATCAGCGGAACAGTCTACGACCCGCGAACTACAAATGCGCTTCCGTTGCCGAATGTGCTGGTGTATGCGTCAACCACGCCGGTATCTCCGCCGCCTTCGGGCGTGCAGTGCCTCACGTATGCGAACCAAACGCCCACCGGCGCCAACGTGATCAGCTTCACGTACTCGGCCGGCGACGGCACATTTGCCCTCCAGAACATTCCGGAGAACGCGAGCTACACCGTCGTCATCGAGGCGGGCAAGTGGCAGCGCCAGTTCAGTGAGACGGTAGCAGCCGGACCGCTTGCCGGGCTGATTCTGAACATGCCGGCCAATCACACACAGGGCAACATACCCAGGATCGCGGTCGCGACGGGCTCAATTGACGGCGCGGAGTGCGTCTTGCGTGACATGGGCATCTCCGACTCGGAGTTTACCGATGACAACGGGACGGTCAATCCCGGCGGCTACATCCATCTGTACCAGGGCAGTTCCTCGCCCGGAGCGAGAATCAGCGCATCCACTCCTACCGAGACTGCGGTGATGGGGGGTACCTCGACCACGCCGCTGAACGCGTATGACGTGGTGATGTTTCCGTGCCAGGGAAACCCCAGCAACCAGGCCACGCCAACAGGCGCAACCAATCTGCTGAACTTCGCAGAGGCCGGCGGCCGCATTTTTGCCACGCATTACAGCTTCGCGTGGCTCGAACCAGTGGCGCCGTACAACGCCCAGTTCGGGTCGGTGGCGAACTGGTCGAGTGAAGTATCTCTCAATTCAGGCGTGGGAACGGTGCTGACCAATTTCAGCGATGGCGCGATCCTGGCGCAGTGGCTTCAGAACGCGGGGTCGACTGTGGCCGGAACGCCGAACCAGATCGACATCGCCAACCTGCGCACCGACGTGGGCAGCGTGATCCCGCCTACGCAATCGTGGGTGACCTTGAACAGCGGCGCATACAGCGGGCAGACGGGCAACCCCGTGATGCAGATGACATTCAACGTGCCGGTGGGCGCAGCCGCGGCGAGCCAGTGCGGACGCGTGATGTACAACGACTATCACGTGATTTCCCCTGCGGGCGGCACTGTTTACCCCACGGAGTGCCCCAGCTATAACAACGCCTCCTACAAAATGAGCGCGCAGGAGGAGATGCTGGAATACGCGCTCTTCGATCTTTCCGCATTCGTGCAGCCCGTCGTCGTTCCCACGATCAATGCCACTTTCAATCCGAGCCCGCTTGTGGTGAAGTCGGGCGACACGGCAGATCAACTGACGGTGAACGTAATCAACACCAGCACGACAACCGAAACCGACAGCTCCGCGATTCTCACCTTCACGCTGCCCTCGCAGCTCACCGTTACCGCGATGAGCGACCCGACCGGCGGATGGATCTGCACGGTGGGCACGTTGTCGTGCTCGCGCAATTCCAGTCTTCCGGCCAACGCCACCGATTCCGTAGTGCTGACCATCAATGTGGCCTCGTACACCACGCTTGCGAGTTACACCGGCACCATCACGGCAACGGTATCGAGCGTGACCTTCTCCACCAATCCGTCGTTCAACGAAAACGTAATCTTCCAGCAAGCGCCGCAGATCAACTGGGCGACGCCGGCGCCGATTGTCTATGGCACGGCGCTGGGCGCAGCACAACTGGACGCGAGCTCGCCAGTGGCGGGGAGTTTCACGTATTCACCGGCGGCCGGCACGGTGCTGACGGTGGGACCACAGACACTGACGGCTACATTCACGCCGACCGATACCACCGATTACACGACGGCAACAGCGACCGTGACGCTGAACGTGATTCCGGCCACTCCGGTGGTGACGCTGACCAGCTCAGCGAATCCTGTGTTTATGACCTACGCCGTGTCGTTCACGGCCAGCCTTCCCTCGTATGCATCGACGCAGACCGGCACCATGACTTTCTACGACGGGTCAACGCAGATCGGCACGGCGACATTGTCGGGTGGATCGGCGACGTTTATGACGACGGCACTGTCGGCGGGGATGCATGCGATTACGGCTGCCTATTCCGGCGACACCAATTATGGGCCGGGGACCAGCAGTGCTGTACCGGAGACGATTCAGGACTTCACGCTGACATTTGCGGGCGGAGGATCAGGCACGGCCACAGCGCCGGCAGGGGGCCAGGCCGTCTACACCCTGGCGATCACGCCGATGAATGGCGCAACGCTGCCCGCGAGCGTGGGCCTGGCCGTCGTCGGCGCCCCGCTGGGGGCGACGGCGAGCTTTACTCCATCCACGGTTTCGGCAAGCTCCGGTGCAACCAATGTGACTCTCGAAGTGAAGCTGCCGGGCAACGCCGCGCTGGAACGGCCGCGCAGCCCATTTGGCGGCGGAGCGCTGCCGGTGGCGCTGGGGCTGGTGCTGCTGCCGTTTGTGGGACGGCTGCTCAGAGGACGCGCAAAGCTGGCGAGACTGGTTGTGCTGGCAGTGATCGGCGCAGCAATTGCGCTGGGCTTCACGGCGTGCGGAAGCGCAAAATTCTCGCCGCAAAACCTCTCGTTCACCGTGAAGGCGGCCTCGGGATCGCTAACACATTCGGTGACGGCGCAGCTGACGGTGAAGTAACGCTTCCGAGCGAGAGGCGCCGAGCAGGGGTTGCTGCAGTTTCGGAATTGCGCGTCCGCATGCAGAGCATTCAAGTCGTCGCGACCCAAGAAGCTGGTCAATCTGTCTCGAACGCATTCGCGGTCAGTTGGCCGTCGGCGGGTCGATGTGGTCGATGATGACGACGGGCAGCGGCGCCTTCTTTGAGACAAATTTGAAGCCGGCGTGTTCCGCTGCTGCGATGTAGTCGGTGCCGACCTCTTCCTCGGCGCCTCCATCTCCGGTGCCCTGAAGCGCTGCGGGAGGCAGGCTCAGCGTGATGTCGTAGGTGCCTGTGAGGCCGGTCTCGTCGACGATCTGCCTGTCGCGGTACCTGTCCATAAGGTCTTTGAGGAACTCCTGCATGTTGACACCGGAGAGATGGAGCTGCATTTCGCCGCCGTCCTGCCGCAGGAGCATACCGCCGCGAACGTTAAAGTCGGGGTCGCTGGGGACCGGGCGCGGGCCTTTGGGATCGAGCGTCATGACGAGCACAGGAAAGTCCTGCGTTCCGGTATGGCAGACCAGGTGGAACCGCTCGGTAAGAAGCTTGCGGATCATGATCCGGGTCTGGTCGTCGGTGGGCACTTCCGGAGTGTCGGGTTTGGCGGTGATGTCGAATTTGCTGTCTTCCACCCAGGGCGGCGCGTTCAGGATCTGGCGGCCGCGGATCTTGTAGACCATCTTGATGAGCTCTGCGGCGTTGGTGCCGGTGGCGTGGAACTCCGGAGTCCGCATGTTCCAGATGGGGTGTTGCTCCTCGGGCAACGCGGGCTTAATGACTGCGACCTCGTAGGAGGGATCCGCGTCGGATGCCATAGGCGGCGGGCCTGCCGGCTTCCAAAGGCTGGCTGCAGTGGCAAGCGTGAGGGTCAGGGGCAAGGTTCGGTCGCCCTGGGACCAGGTACCGATGATGGACTGGCCATCGGCGCTGAGCTTGCCGTGGTAGGCCATGCTGGTCATCGACTGCGTTACGGCCAGGTCCGGAGCCGAGAAGGTGATCAAAGAGAAGACGAGCCCGGCGTTGCTGTCGACATACCGGATGCCGCCGTGGAGCGAACCGTCAGGGTTTTTCGCGACGGAGAAGGCGACGCGGACCGAGTTGCCGTTGGGCAGCGCGAGCGCGCCCTGCCAGGTGCCCGCGATGGACTGAGCGTGGACGGGAACGGTCGTGGCCAGTGCAGATGAGATGAAGACGAATGCGGCCTTGACGAATGCGGCCCGGATAAACGTGGCCTGAATCAGCCTGGCGGAGGCGAGAAGAGCTCGTTTCATGGGACCTCAAGCACTAATACATTATGCTGCTGCCTGACGAAGCGCCGGAGGAGAATTTTTCTCGGCCGTTCAACACGGATCGGCATTACTTGGTTTTGACGGTAGGTCAATTGCCAACGCACTCGTCAATCCACTCATTGAGAATTGGATTAGCCCTGTCGGCTTAAGGTCAATTGAACATTCCGGATGCATTGCCGCCTACTCGGAAGTGAGGTGAGCCAGACCACGTTACTTCCCACTTGGCGACAATTCACCCTGAAGTCGTCAAGGTGTGGACAACATCTCTGAGTTCGGTAGCCTATTTTTGGTTTCGGCTATGATTTGATACACCGAGCTGGACGGAAAACGGGGTCAGGTCAGAATTTCAAAGAGGGTGCAGCGGCCCATCCCGGGTGGGGATTCGTTCGGACGTCATAGGATAAGCCTTCAGCTGTATGCTTCAGCTCGAACTGTTTGTCTATCATGTGCCAACTATTCGAACCAAAACGAGAACTCCGATGAAATCGAACACGCCCTTAACGCGACTACTGTTCACCGGAGTCTTTCTTGCCTTGGAGCCTACTGTTGCTGTATCCCAGAGACCCCAGTCGCAGAGCTCGCCTTCACCGACCGTCACAACCGCAGTAGATGGAATCGGATTGGGCGACAATCACGGCTTGGCGCAGGAGGAGGACTTCTACACTGCGATGATCCGCGACAAGCGATTCGCAGAAGACAGGCCGGAAGGCCTCATCAAGCTCGACGTGATGGTGACCGAAGCGACCGGGAACCCTGTCGCCGGTCTTGCTGCATCGGATTTCCACCTGCTCGAGAATGGCCGCGAGCAGAAGATCCTGTCCTTCGAGGGGTTCACGGGCCGGGGAGCGGGGCCTGAGCCGCCGGTCAAAGTCATCGTTCTGATTGACGCTCTCCAGGTCTCGGCCGAGCTGGTGCGCGATGAGCGCGACGGCGTCATCTCCTACCTGCGAAAAAATGGCGGCAGACTCGCCCATCCCACCTCTGTGTTTCAGCTCTCGGAAACAGGCCTGTGGGCTGTAGCGAATCTCTCCACGGATGGAAATGCCCTGGCGCGGGGCCTTGAACACAGCGAGTCCACTCTGGTTCGCCGCAATACGCTCGGACCAAGAACTGTCGGATTGGCTCCGTCCATTGACTTTGCCCTCATGGCGCTCGGCCAAATTGCCACCGAGGAACGGCGCCAGCCTGGCAGAAAGTTGCTGCTGTGGGTGGGGCCGAACGGCAGCCGAAGCAAAGAGCTGAAAATCCGTCCCAGTCTCTACGCTACGATCTGCTGGTTCTCCACTTTGCTTCGCGAAGCGCAACTGACACTGTACAGCCTTTCGGCTGGAGAATCGGAATCGAGCGCGCAGTCGTATAACGCGTATATCGCCGGGGTCGCTTCGCCGCATGGAGCCAGCAGCATGAATCTGGATCGAAGTGTGCTTGCCATCCAGAGCGGCGGGCTTGTCCTCGACAGTTCAGAGATCGAGGACGAGATTGGTAAGTGTGTTCGCGAAGCCGGTCCGTTTTACAGAATCTCCTTCGACCCGTTCGCCGCAGAACACCCCGATGAATATCACGATTTAAAACTCGAGGTAGACGACCGGCGTCTTAACGCGCACACGAATACTGGCTTCTACGATCAGCCCTACTACTCCGCTGACCAGATCCCTCCGTTGAAGCGCATGTCGCTTGAAGAATTGCAGAGGATCGTGGACTTGGACGAATCGGATGCTGCGAAAGCGAACCAGCTAAAAGGTGTCGAGCTAACCCAACGGCTGAGCGAAGGTCGGCTTGCGACGCTGTTTACCATCGTGCATGGCAAGCGGACCCGCCAGCAGCTTCGGATTCTGGCGGATGCCTCATCCTTCCTGGATCCGCCCACCGATGAGATTCCCGCCGCACCACCGCCGAGTCCGGATGAGCAGCAGCACATGGTTTCCATGACCGCCACGTATCTGACGAGCGCAATTCATAAACTCCCCGATTTTCTGGCCCGGAGAGTCATCACCCGTTACCAGGAGACACCCATGTTCCTGGAGTCGGGAGTGAAATACCAGCCGCTTCACCAGACGGCCATCTCCACGACCACCGTGCACTATCTACATGGCCAAGAGGATGCCGACGCAGAAGGACATTCGCTGCGGCTCGGGAATCTTGACCTGATCACCTATGGAGTTTTCGATATCGCGCTTCAAAATGTGTTAGACGCGCTCAACGCGAATGGCCGGTTTACCTGGATCCGCTGGGAAAGGGAAATTGCGGGCCGCGCCGCTGTGTTCCGTTCCACTGTTCCGGTGGATCAGTCGCTCAGCAGAGCGATGATGTGCTGCCTCCCCGATGGGGACGGGGCGCAAACGTATCAACGGTATGCGAGCTATCAGATGGAAATTGCCATTGCCCCGGACAGCGGCGCGATCCTCCGACTGTCGTTCCAGTTCGACCTGAAGTCCACCTCCCCACTCTCCAGGTCCGACACTATGATCGAATACGGGCTGGTCCAGATCGGGGGAAGGACTTATGACTGCCCGCTCAGAAGCGTTAGCATTACCCGGGTTCGATCCGTGCGCGTGCTGCGGTGGTGGGATGAATCCTTCAGAACCTACGGACCGTACACGATTCTGCTGAATGACAGTAGTTTCGATCAATACAACATCTTCCGATCCGAGTCCCGCGTTTTGACCGGATTCACGCCTGCCGAGAAGTAATCCGGCAAGGACGTTTGCAAGTCAACCTTCGCACGCGACATCCAAGCGTTGCGGTCGAATCACCGGCGATGCGGAAGTTTCTGCTTCTCACGGTCTTGGTGGTAAGGCGTAGCACAAAATCAGCACAAGAATTGCCGAGACTGTTAGATGTGCCCTGATTTTGCAGCAGTTCCTGATCGCCCCTTGTATCAGGGCACGAATTCAGAACCTGCTCTGAGCGCCGTCGAAGGGTGCCGAAACCGAGCCCATCTCTTTCGAAAACTATTGCAATTCCTGAGTCACTGTATCCCGAAGCCGCTACACACAAGTCGACGCGACCCCAGGGAGCCGGGGTCCCCGCGGACAGGTCTTCGTCCGTGGGGTGGAAGGCAGCGGCGACCCTGCACAGAATTCAAGAGGTCACAGCAACTCAGGAATTGCTGTAAGTACGCGGCGAAGCCGTGCTCGAAACGATGTTTACTGGCCGCTACAGTAGCCCAGGAATTGCCGTCGCCCCGCGTGTCAGCGTCGGCAAGAATTTCTGTCAAGCCCCTCTTCTCGTGACTCGCTCCATCCAAGCCACTTAGCCTTGCAGGTTATTTCCCCGTTTCCCGCACAATCAATATGAGCGCCAAACCGGCAGGAGTCCGCTGCTGGTTGGCATCGGGCACCGGAACCCATCGCTGCTCTCTTTTCACTACGAGGAACCAATGAAAAACATCACCGTAGCCGTACCCTCCGACACGTATTACAGGGCTCGCATTTGGGCAGCAAAGCACATGACTTCGGTCTCATGCATCGTTGGCAAGATGCTGAAGAACATGGCGGATCAAACCCCCAGCGACCCTCCGCCTCGTTCCAAAAAACCCACTGTGAAACTGTAGAACTGTGAGATTATCGCTCCAAGTCATTGATTTGGCGCGGTCCACAGTTTCACAGTTCTACAGTTTCACAGCCCGCGACGCTCAGGAATCACTCTAATTCATGATTTTGATTTGTACCGGGCCGATGAGGCCGGCGGACATCAGTCCCGATAGATTCTCTGTGAAACCGGGGCGAAACGCCGGCGGTTCGCGAAGAGCCATGCTGTTGAAGAGGGTATTGGTGACGGCGACCTCGAGCTGATTCTCTCCCGGTTGAACTGAATCGGTGATGTCAACTTCGTAGGGACGGAGCAGAAGCGTGGCCACCTGCTTGCCGTTCACTGTGATTTCGGCAACATCTCTCACCGTGCCGAGATCGAGGATGAGGCGGCCATGGTTATTTGCGGCAGGCACCGCGAACGATGTGGTGTAGACTGCGCGTCCGGAAAATCCGCGGAGCTCGGCGTCGAGCGACCAATCAACCAACAGCGGCAGATCGCGGCGGATGACAGCAGTTTTGCCGGAAGGAACGAGGCCCGTTGCAGTGAGCTTCCATCCAGCGGCGCCGATGGGCTGAGTGCGCTGAACCGTACGCGGTGCCGGGGCGGCGGTTGCGGGCGGTGCTTCGCGTTCAGGGTCGAATACGATCAGGGCCGAGGCGAGCGGCTGCAGATCGAGATGAATCCCGACCCATCCAGCGTTTCGCCGTCCGGCGGCGATCGATGCAGTTCCTCCGGTCCACGGATCCCACAGCTCAGGTTCGCCTTCGGCTTCGAATTCGGCGTCGAGATGCTGCGCGACGTCTGTGTCGTTGCGCAAAAAGAATGCGTTCAAACGTCCGATCCGCTTCTGAATGAATGAGAGCGCCTTGCTGTGAAAACGGATGTTTGGATCAACGGCTTTCTGGAGCATCGTGATAAGGTCCGCGATGTTCGTGGAGAAGTATGTGCCGTGGGCGTTGTGAATGGCATGCATCGCGGTGTTGACCCGATTGGTCTCGAGGTCGCGATGGAGGTAGCCATCGGCCTCGAGCGGAGTCTGGCCTGAGAAGAAAATGGGAAGGCCGGCGGCAGCGAAGCCCTGAAGCTTTTCTGCGAGCGGCGCGCTGATGGAATCGAGCGGAGGGAAGACAAGAGCACGGTAGCGAGCTCCGCCCGGGGTCGCCAGCATCCGCTCACGCAGGTCGCAGTGCAGCAGGGAATCGGCGTTGATGTGGTCGTAGTTGTAGCCGGCGTCCATGATCGCCTGGTTCAACTTTGGACTCGGCGGGTTGTCTCCCGCGCCATGCGCAAGGTCATTGCGATAGAGTGCGAGGGCGGCGACGCTGCTTCCTGTCTGCGAGATGAACTGCACGCGCGTCATATATCTGTTGAGCTGCGCGAGATACGGCCACAAAGGGTTCAGCTCATTGAGTTGCGACGAATAATTTCCGTCGCCATATATGCCAATGAATGGGTGCCAGCCCGGCGGCGGAACTTGAGGAACGATGTATGGAAAACCGTGGTAGACAATAGCGTTCACGCCGGCAGTGAAAAGTTCGTCGGCTGCGAGTTTCATCTTCTCGGGCGTGGTTTGATACGCGGAAGTGGGCCAGACAAAGGATTCGCTGCCGACGATGGCGCGGCCATAAACATTCGCGGAGGAAGCCGCCATCTTGAGGAAATCGTAGCCGCCACGATCGTAGAGATCCTCGGTTTCAGGAATGTCGGCTTCGCCGTAGATGCGCAGGACATCGGCCGGCGCACCATGGGCCTGGGTGCGAGAAAGGAGTTTGTGGTCGTGGGCCCACTGGTTGAACTGGCTGTAGAACCGCTCCGTGATGAGGTCGGAGACGGTCTGTTGATAGTCATGACGGACCTGATCGCCGATTTCAGCCATATCGTAGACGGGAAGATCGACGAATTCGCCGAACGGCTCGCCATCGGTCTCCAATCTGAGGATAGGAAGATACGGGACCAGGTCATAGCCTCGGCGCCGCTCGAATTCAGCGAGAAAATCGTCGCTCCAGAAAAGGTATGCGCCCACTTCGAGGCTGTCGCAGAAGATGGCGCGCAAGCCGTCGCCGAAGTACTGGCCAAGATAGGGAATCGCATTGTCGCCGACGCGCTTGGCGTACGCGCGAAAGGCTTCGGCACTGAAGTGGTCCATTACAAGTTGAGGACCAGGACCCGCGCCCGCATTCACCCGCTGCGCCCTGGGCAATGAGCAAAAGACGAAAAGCTGCCATGTTCCGGGCGGCACATCCCAATCCAAAGTGCCGTCGGGTTGCAGGCGGGAGGTGAGATTGACCGACGTGCCATTTTCCAACACGCCTGGCGTGACGACAGAGTGCCTGGGGCCGGACTGATGATAGCCCCACTGCGCATCCTGGCCCCGCACAGCCACGACGGCAACGAGCCGGCTGCGCTTCTTCATGCGATCAGCCCATCCATCCGGCAATCCGTCGAGTTTACCCACGCCGGTCAATGGATCGCCGTCGGTGACTGACGGAATTTGCAACTGCTCGTGGAGCTTCGCCGGCCCGGCAACAGAGAGATGCGTGAATCGCAATTCGACGGACGCGAATTCGGGGGTGATGGCGTCGCCGCCGCCGAAGGGCCATCCGGATCCGAACGTGTAATCGATGAACATCCCGCGGTTACGGGCTTCTTCTGCCGCGACCGCAACGTGGCGGAAGAAGGACGGAGTGGCGAAGCTGTTCATGCGCTCTATTTGCGCGGCGGGAAGATTCTTCATGTCGAGGCCCTTGATGAAGGCCTGGATCTCAGCGCCGCCGAGGCCGCCCTTGTCGAGCACGTCGATTTCGCGGCGCAACTCCGCATCTTCGACATCGTTGCCCGGCCACCACCAACGCACAATTGGGCGGTATTTTTTGGGGGGCGATTGAAATTGGCGGCGGATCGACGCGCTGGCGGGGATTTCGGGTTGAGCGGTGACAGCAGAAGCGCCGGGAGCGACGGAAGCCTGAGCGCGGGCGGAAAGACTGCGGAGCGTCACGGCTCCGCCAGCCAGGGCAGTGTTGCGAAGGAAGGATCTACGATTTTGTTTCATTTGATTTGTCTATCAGGAATTCCTACCAGACGTCATCTTACGACTTCATTCCCGGTGGAGTATTCAATTCTGGGACGAGGGAGTCTCTCGGAGGACGCGGCGGGGTTCAATTGCCGACGCAGGACTCGGGATGGCGCAGACGGTAGGCGACAACTTTCGGGTTGTCGTATTCGGCAGGCAGCGACGTGATCTGAATGAGGGCCTCAAAGGGGGCCACGGTCGTTCCGGGCTTGTGCCCAATGCTTTTGAGCAGGCCATCCAACCGCTGCGGGTCAGTCACGAGATCGCCCACCGCTTGCGTGGCCTGCATGTTGAGTCCTTCGAGCAGGACAGTCAGGCCGCGGTCACCGCAGCCCTTCAGGAGCGCGATCACGCCGAAGCTGGCAAATTCCTTCTCCTCGGTGCGTTGCGTGTCGAACATCGCAGGGATGGAATACATTTGGGCTTCGCCTTGTTCTGGAGAGCGATTCAGGAACGCGGGCGCGTTCGAATGCGGGTCCTGTCCCAGGTCGAAATTCAGGCTCGGCTCGTAGATCTCAACCCAGGGGTTGGAACGGTGGCTTCCGATGAGAACCGTGTTGCCGTAGCGAAGAAATTCGGCGCTGCCATCCCGCGCAAAACGGGGGCTCGTCTGGCCTCCGAATTCTCCCGCGAGATTGCCGATGCGCGTGCTGATGGCGATGTCGGCCGGGCTGGTGACGCGGCGCGCCGCGACGTCAGAGAACTTATCGTTTTTAAGGTTCAGATATTTGTGGTTGAGGTACTCTCCCAGGTTGAGAGTCTTGCCATTGAGATCCTGCCACAGGGCGAAGCTGGGATCGGAATAGAGGACTTTGAGTTCTTCATTCGGCTTCAAGAAGAACTGGCCCCAGAAATCGCGTAAGGCGCCGTCCGGCCCAATCGCAACGGTATGGTTTTCGCTTCTGGTTGAGAGTCGCGAGAAAACCATCGCGGCGGACACGGCGACGAGGAGAATTGCTGCTAGGGCGAGCCAGCGCCATCCCGCCCAGGGAGGTTTCTTCGCGGGTTCGTGGACAATCTCAGTGACCTCTGCGCCGACCGGTCTACCGACGGGCACACCCTCGCGCGGGACGAACTCAGGTGCATATGCTCCGCGGGGAATGGTCACTACGACAGGCTCGGCGCTGCCCTCAGTTGCAAAGTACCTGGCCAGGCGCTCCCTCAGCTCATGAGCGCGAACTCTCACAATATTGTCATCGGCGGGGTCGTAGTTTGGCTTGCGCCCGAGGACTTCCGCTCCGATTGCCTGCTCTTTCAGTTTTTCAGTCTGCCCGGAGATTGCCTGCTCGGTAATGTAGAGGAGAAATGCCCGCAGCGCTGGTGCGCGGCCAAAGACCTGGCTGGAAACCACTTTCTGAACGAGCGTCCGTTTCTGGTCTGACGACAAGGCTGAGGAGTGCTTCTCCTCGCCTTTGGTCACCGGAAATTGAGCAATTTCCTGCACGGTCCGCCATTTTACGGTAAAGTCTTAACGATTGCAAAACCCTGAAAAGCGCCATTTGTGGCAAAACTTGCTGCTCGGTGGCCTGATTGTAAGTGACTGCGTCCGGGCTGGCATCCAGAGGTCTTGCCCGCGCATAAATTGAGGCCTAATGCCTATGGTTCCAAAGGGCAATTGGCGGTCAGCACTTGAGACGGCACAGCGATATGTCGTTGACGGTACCCGTTGTTGACGATCTCCCGTAACTGGCGCAAGCACAGGAACCAGTACCTCGATTCGCCTCATTCTCCGCTGAGCGTGCAACAGCCAATCCAGGTTCTACAACACGTTGGATTTCCTATATTTTATGCGCAGAAAGTGGAGGATACAAATCCAGCCTAACAGAAGCCAAAAATGGTGTTGGAGAGCGGTCTCTGAAGTGGCGTGTGTTTGCGCACGTGATGAGTGAGCAATCCCAATCGATTATTTTACTGTTAGTTCACTTTACAAAGCTTCCCGCGAGGAACAGGCTTGTGTGCGGAAAAAAAGGGCAAGAAATCTGTCTCGGTTTTTTTGCACCTGGATTTGGCAAAGGAATGACAACCATGCGGTAGGCGAGCCGCATTTCTCAGCCAGCCCCGGGACGCTGGTGGGCACCGCAATACAGATCTCCCAGCCCGTCAATGATTTCCGCGGCATCATCATCACACGTGGACAACTGACGAATTAGAGACGCAAAGGATTGAACCATGCTCAAGGAGGCAAGCGCAATGGATCACAAGGAATCGGTATTCCCGAAACTAAGAACTTTGCTGACAACGGTTTGCACCGCATTGATGATAGTTTTCTGCGGCCAACTCTACGCGCAGATTGATACCGGCAGCGTCACAGGCACGGTGAAGGATCCATCCGGGGCACTTGTTGTGGGTGCGCATTGCACGCTTACGAATACGGCTACGAGCATCTCCCAGACGGCGATATCGACCTCCGCCGGGGCTTACACGTTTGAAGGAGTTCACGCTGGAAGCTACACGCTCAAGGTCGTGGCATCCGGATTCAAGGAGTACCTGCTGGACGGAATCCAGGTTCACATCCAGAACGTCGTCACCGCCGACGTGTCATTGCAGGTGGGCGCAGCGAGCGCGGAAGTCACCGTCACCTCGGCTGTGCCGCTGCTACAGGCACAGGATGCATCAGTGGGCATGACGATCAACAGCGTGATGGTAAACGATTTGCCGATTCAGGGAGGCGGCGGTGGCCGCAACTTTACTACTCTCGCGGAGTTAGCACCCGGCGTCTACTCGAACGGCAACCCGGATACTACGACGATCCTGTCTGCGGGTGTCGAAAACGGGCAGGTTGACGTGCGGTTTAACGGCGTCGATGACAACCTCGAGTTTTACGGGGGTACAAGCATTCTTCCCATTCCCGATGCCATTCAGGAGTTCAAATTCATGAATGGCAATAACAGCGCCGAGTTCGGCCACTCAACCGGCGCAGTGATCAATGCCATCACCTACACGGGGACGAACCAATTCCACGGTCACGTGTGGGAGTATTTCCAGAACGAAGATCTGAATGCCAACGACTACTTCAACAACTTGAACAACAAGCCAAGGTCGATGTTGCGGCACAACGAGTTTGGCGGTTTGCTCGGCGGGCCGGTGTTGGCGCCCCATTACAACGGGCGGAACAGGACCTTCTTCTTCTTCGACTTTGAGCGCACGATGCATGCTTCGCCAAACTCGTACACGCAGACGGTTCCGACCTCGACCATGCAGAAGAGCGGCTTCACGAACATGCAGGACCTGTTCACGTTGAGCACCAGTACCCACACCGATGCGCTGGGCCGCAAGTTTCAGTATGGGACGATTTTCGATCCGGCCACAACGCGCGTGATTCCGGCAAGCGGTGTCGATCCCGTGACCGGGCTTACGGGTAAGGCGGAATCCTATGTCCGCGATCCCTTTTACAACTGCACGGCGGCAGGCGGCTGCCCTGTAAACGACAACATGGCAGGCAACACGACGCTGGACTACACGGCAGCCGCGCCGAAAGCGCTCCTCAACATCCTGCCATCATCGCGCCTCGATCCAAATGCGGTCGCACTGCTGGCCTTATTGCCATCTCCAGACGTAACCACGTCTACCCCGCTGTCGAACAACTGGTACACGACCCCGACCAAAATATTCAGTGCGAACCAATACGACGGGCGCATCGACGAAAAGATCAGCGACAAGGACTCCCTCTGGGGAAGCTACAGCCACTACAATCCGATCGCCACGGCCACGGCGGCGTATCCGGGGCCGGCGGAAGGCGCGTTATCGGTCAATTACGCCACCACCCAGCCTATTTATGTGATCGTCACCAGTTGGACACATGTCTTTTCGTCCAGCCTGATCAATGAATTCCGGTTCGGAGTGAACAACAACTACAACACCCGCATCGATCCCTACGCCAATGTACCGGGGCTGCCCGCGAAATACGGAATTCCCGGCATTCCAGAAAGTCCGGGAAATGGCGGGCTTCCGGTTCTCCACACCGGCGTCATCAGCGACTGGGGTGGCCATCGGTTTGCGCCTACCATCCAAACCGCCAGAGTGTTTGAGTATCAAGACAACCTGACGAAGATCTTCGGCAAACACGAATTCAAATTCGGCGGCCAGTACGATCACCTGATGTCGAACATCATTCAACCGGCATACCCGAAGGGCTGGTTCCAGTGGACCGAAGGATACTCGGATATTCCCAACGCCAGCTCCGGTGACACCGGCATGGCGGACATGGTGCTGACTCCTGTGGCAGCCAATAGCTACTACTCGACCAACGGCGGCATCAGTTCGGCAACCAATACGATAGGGGGCCTTTCGGCTTTCTCGGGGTCGAACTTCGCTCAAACCAATGTCCATTCACCCTACATCGGCATTTACGCGCAGGATAACTGGAAATTCACTCCGGACCTGACCGTCAATCTGGGGCTGCGCTGGGACTATTTCGGCGCCTACGCGTCAGACGGTGGCCAGGAGGGAAACCTGGTGATGGGCGGCAATGGGATCATTCAGGACGGGAACGGTCTCGGTGCGTACTATTTGATTGGACACGATGCGTGCAAGTCCAATCTGGGCACGCCGTTCACCACGTTGATGGCCAGCGAGGGGATTCCAGTTGTTTGCAGTCCCAGCAATGCGGTGACCAAGGCGCAACGGGATAATTTTGCCCCGCGGCTGGGCATCGACTACCGGATCCGTCCGAGTCTCGTGGCGCGCGCAGGCGCGGGCATTGCCTATGGAGCGCTCGACTCTATCGGCTACGGCGGCACGCTGGGCACGAATTATCCATTCCAGTTCACCTACGCCTCGCCTTCTACAAACACTTCGCAGGTACCGCTGCAACTTCCGGGGGGCACGACGACGGCGACCATGGAAAACGCATTCAACGTGGTGAGCCTCTCCAACCCGACGCAGACCAACCCAGCCGGCATCGCGCTGACAGGCAAGAACTACAACTACCAGACGCCGTATGACATCTCCCTCAATTTCCAGTTGCAGTGGCAGTTCACCAAGCGCGACGCCATCCAGTCAGGTTACGTGGGAACGCTCGGCAGGCACCTGGATAGTCAGAGCACGAACCATAACAGTGTGAGCGAGATGCTGGTTCCGGGTACAGCTATTCAAACGATCAACCAGGCAAACCCCGGAGCCAGCACCGGATTCCTGCCTTACAATGCGCTCGGCAGCGGATCCGAATTGCAGATGAACAACATGATCAGCAGTTACCACTCGTGGCAGACCGAGTATGATCGGAGGTTCGCCGACGGCTCCAGTCTCAGCGCGAACTACACCTTCAGCAAATGCCTGTCTGACAATATCGGCAAGACCGGCCTTGGCCAAGGCATCCGGGCTCTATGGCTGCCCGGAATGGGCGCGCGCGCGGACTACGCACTCTGCACCGCAGACATGCAGCAAATCGTCAAGGCCAACGGAGAACTCGCTGTGCCGGTCGGCAGAGGCAGCACCTACTTCGCCAATATGAATCCGCTTGAGGATGCTTTCATTGGTGGCTGGCATTTCGATTTCAACCTGACCCACTACAGCGGCATGCCTTTCAATGTGGGTTGCCAGAATCCAACGCAGGGCAACAATTTTGCCGGAGGTTTTGGCTGCAATGCGCCACTGTCGGGCACCGATCCTTACAAGGGCTTCAAAACGAGGCTCCAATGGGCGAATCCGGCCGCATTCGTGCGCATGCCGTATAACCCGGTGACGGCGAACGGGCAGAATCTCCTGGCCGATCTGGGTACCACGCCAGACCAGGTACGCGGTCCGGGCTTGTTTGCCCTTGATGCGTCGTTTCACAAGTACTTCAATACCGGCGAGGGCACCAAATTCGAATTCCTCCTGGAGGCATTCAACGCTCTTAACCACGTCGCGTGGAGCAACCCGAGCAACACGAACTACCTGCAAACCAGTCCGGGACAATTCGGCGTGATTACCGGTGACCGGACAGGCGCCCGCGTTGTGCAATTGGCCGCGAAGTTCTACTTCTAGGCTGTGTTTTGGAAACCGTTAACACTGCGCGACATAACCGCGGTGGTGGAGACCAGACTGGGTCTTCACCGCCGCGGCGAATAATTAAGCGAGTTGTCTATAGAAGCGAGCGGGGCCGGTGGCCGAGGCGGTTTCGGAAACAGTGTGGCTAGTTGTCGAGACACTATTTCAGAAACCGCCGTAGCCGATGAATGCCATGCGAGATCTGAACTATCAATCGCCGACTCTTCGCCGGCATGTGCGGGAAGAGATTCAACGGCGCATCTTGTCGGGGAAGTGCCAGCCGGGAGAGCGGCTGGCTCAGCAGAGCCTGGCGAAAGAGCTGGGAGTGGGGCAGGGAACGATAAGAGAATCCCTGCTGGAGCTTGAGTGGCTCGGCCTTGTCGAGTCAGTTGACCGGTTGGGCGTTTTTGTGGGGAGGCTCGACACTGCGCACCTGGCCGAGGCCTACGAGGTACGCGAGTATCTCGAGGGACTGGCAGCGCGGCGCGCTTGCGCATACGCTTCACATTCAGACTTAGCCGTGCTCGAAGAGATGGCAGAACGCATTTGGGCTCTTTCCAACGCGGGAAAAGTGGAGGAGATGGGCGCCGTGGACCGGGCTTTTCATCTCCAGATCATGAGTTTGTCGCGCAATCGGATCCTATTGCGCCTGGCGGCGGGATACCGCGTGCTGGGGATGGCGGTTCGAACCGCGCGCGAACCAAGGCAGGTGCACGAAGAGCACACAGGCATCGTGGATGCGATCAAGAGGAACCTTCCGGACGAAGCCGAGAAGCTCGCTCGCCAACATGTTGAAGAGACGCGCAGGACGATCGCGCTAGAGGCTGAAAGCGACGATTATGAGCCTATATGGGTATTGAATTCGCAAGACTAGATGGGCGATTGCGCTGCGCGAAAGGCCAGAGAGCGGCAATTGACGCCGATCCCAAAACAAATTGAAACTGACTCCAGAGCAGCCAAGGGAGGCTACGCCGGTGACAAGGATTTTGCATGCAATTCTCGTGAGCATGCTTCTGACAGGAAGCGCGATGGCGCAAGCGCCGATCCAGCCCGAGCAAGCGCCGATCCAGGCCCCCCAAGCTCCGATCCAGCTCACCATCGATGCCACGGTACGCGAATTTGCGATCCCGGGCGACTTCGTCGGTCTGGGGTTTGAAACCAAGAGCGTCGTGCCGGACATGTATGGCGTGCGCGGTTATTTTTTCAGCCCCGAGAACACGCAACTCATCACGCTATTACGCAACATCGGGATCAAGCAGATTCGTGTGGGAGGAGGAACGGATGACGGCTCGGGCCGCAATGAACATTGCGTTACGCCCATTCCGACGTTCGAGGACATCGACAATCTCTTCGAGTTCGCGCGCAAGGCGGACATCAAAATGATCTACTCGGGGCGGCTGGAGAACCTGGCCTCCTGCCCGAATCCGCACCTGGCCGAGGACGATGCGAAGATCGTTGCATATATATGGAGCAAATACCGGGCAAACCTGGACAGTTTTTCGATTGGCAATGAACCCGACGTGAGCGAGTACCATTCGCGGCCGGGAGCAACACTGGATCCGGCAATCTACGAGACGAAGCCTGGTGTTCCCGGATCGGCATATCCCGCGTACGTTGCCGATTGGAAGCATTTTGCGGAGGTGATCCGCAAGGCTGTGCCGGATGCGAAGTTCTCCGGGCCCGATACCGCGGTTTCAAGCAAGAGCAGCTTCACGCCGAATCCGGAAGATGGGGTTTCCTGGACCGTGGAGTTTGCGAAAGATCTGCAAGGGACTGGAATGCTGGCTGAGGCGCTGCAGCACCACTACGTTTGGGGCGGACCGGGGAACACTACGCCGGAAGAAGCGATCGACGATATGCTGGCGAGCGCATGGGACGACGACACGGAGATCGGAACACAGCGTGCTTTCGACGGCGGCTCGGCCAAGTTTCATCCCTACCCATATGTGTACAAAACCGTTCTGGCGCCGCTGGTGGCGGAAGGCGTGCCCTACCGGATGACAGAGGCGAACGACTGCCTGCACGGCGTGCATGGAGCAAGCGACGGATTCGCAGCGGCGTTGTGGGCGCTGGACTACATGCATTGGTGGGCCGCGCATCACATGGCGGGAGTGAACTTTCACAACAATCCGTGGATCCCGACCGACACCATCGTTCCGGATCCGAACCCTTGCGACAGCGCAGGATGCGGAAACTATCGTACGACAGCGAAGGGTTACGGGATGAGGGCGTTTGCGCTCGGAAGTCACGGGTACGTTGAGCCGATCGAGATTACAAATCCGAACAAGATCAATTTGACGGCGTATGCGGTGGGCACGGGCGAAGATCAATTTGTGACCATCATCAACAAGACCCACTCCACCACGCATGATGTCGCCGACGCCGAGGTGAGCATCCAGGTGAAGGATTTCCGCGGCGGCAGTGTATCAACGATCACTCTGAGCGACGGCGAACCGGGCAATGCCGCACTGATGACAGCGACACTAGGCGGAGCGACCATAACCAACGATGCGCCGTGGAACGTCAAGTGGACGCCGATTGCGCACGGTAAGGACGGCATCATTCATCTGACTGTGCAGAGCACGACCGCGGTTGTCGTGTGGATTCATGCGGCACAGACGAAGGGTGTCCACCATCCGCCTGCGAACTGAATCGGTCATGGGCGGGATTTCAGCTGGCGGGGCGCGAATGTGATGGATGGCGGCGTGAGCAGCTATGCGAAAGGACTGAGGACATGCTGGAGCGCAGGAGCTTTTTGAAAGCTGTAGGAGCAGCGGCGTCTGGAGACCGTGCTGACCTAGAATCTCTAATTGAGATCACAAGATGAATGCACGTGAACGCATCCTGGCGGTATTGAATCATGAGCCGGTTGATCGCTTACCCGTTGATCTTTGGCATACGCCGGAAGTCGGCGAAATGTTGCGGCACTACTGCGGGGCCAGCGATGACCTGGCGATGTACCGGGCGCTCAATCTCGACAAGATTGTCTGGGTGTTCATGGATTACCAGACAGATACAGGCGAACACGCCGGAGCGCAGAGCGGCGCCGGCGCAGAATCGGGCGGCGATCGCACGATGTGGGGCGTGCCGCTGAAGCAGATTCAGGCGGGGGATGCACACTACGCTGAATTCGGGTCCGCGCCGCTGTCCGGCTACGACACGGCGAAATCGCTCGACGATTATCCGTGGTGGCCCAATGTGGAGCGATTCGATTACGCGACCGCAGAGGTAAAGGCGCGTGAGGCGGCGCGGGACTTTGCCGTCATTGGGCCATGGATCTCGTTTTTTGAAGTTTATTGCCAGTTGCGTGGTATGGAGCAGTCGTTGATGGACCTGGTGGAACGCCCGGAGCTCGTCGATGCGATCCTGGACCGCGTGGAGTGGATTCAGACGGAGATGATGCGGAGGCTGTTTGCGCGCGCCGGAGAGTGGCTCGACCTGGTTTTCATCAGCGACGATATTGCCGGGCAACGATCGCTGCTGATGTCGCCGGCGATGTGGAAACGGCATTTGCAGCCGCGCCTGAAGCGCTGGTGCGAGATGATTCATTCCCATGGCCTGAGGGTCTTCTATCACACGGACGGAGCGGCGCGCCGGCTGCTGGGCCCGATTCTGGATTGCGGCGTGGACGTTCTCAATCCAATTCAGCACGCCTGCCCGGGGATGGATATGGCGGAGCTGAAAAGTGAATTTGGAAACCGGGTCACATTCCACGGAGGCGTGGACAACCAGTTTGCGCTGCCTCGTGGAACGCCAGAGGATGTTCGCCGCGAGGTCCGCAATTGTCTGGACACGCTCGGCGCCGATGGCCGCGGTTATATTTGTTGCTCGTGCCACAACGTGCAGGCCGGGACGCCGCTCAAAAACATTCTTGCGATGATTGAAACTGTTCAACAAAAATTCTTGTGATAGCCGACGAAATGATTGTCTGGCGAGCGCGAGTCATAAGGAAAGCGCCGGTGAGGTTTCATCCAGGCAAGAATCCAATCGATTGAATCCTTGCGCAAAGCACTCAGCTCCTTGCCCTTGTGGTCGGCACATTTGACGCTCGCACCCCGGTGCGACCGCGGCGTCCCGATTCACCTGTGAGCAAAACCGCTCTCCATCCATCCACCTATCTTCGCGAACTCTGATCCTCAAACAAACTACATCTCAAAACTGCCGGTAATTCCTGGGGGTGGGTGCGTTCCTCGCCGCAGCTATGGACCTTTTCCGGATTGCAGTTGGGAGAGGGGCGTGCGAGAAGTGATGGTCTTGTATGCCAAGCGGAAACAAAAATCCCACATTGCGGCCGCTTACAACTTTTGGGCAAGCGAAAGCGAAATAGAGAACTGCTACGATTCGTTTACCCCTAATTTGCGCTGATATACAAGCGCGCCTTGAATTCGGCGGCGCCATAAATCACCAGGTCAAGCTGCGCCCGGAAAACCCCGGCGCCAGATGGCTGCCGAGAGCTTTTTGCCTGAGGGCGATCAAGTCGACATGGTGCGTGTGCGCGAGCATTGCCGGCGGCAAAGACACATGAAGGTCGAAACAAACTTTCGCAAACATCTCGCTGGGGACGAAGGGCGTGATCACAGACGATTCCGGGGGAGTCGATGACGCACAATCGTTGGCAGGTTTCGCTGGGGTTCGCGGGCCTTTTAATTGTCAGCCTGGCGGGATGCTCGGCGGGAATCAATTTCAGCACTTCTGAATCGGCCGGACCGGGATCGAGCGGGCCGGGATCTGGGGGACCTGGTCCCGGGACGCCGAGTACGATCGCGCTTTCGACACTGACGGTCAACAATACCGCTGCGTGCCCGGCGAGCGGGCAATTGCCCGCATATTGCCAGCATGCGTTCGCCGGCCAGGTGGATAGCCGCTCGAATGTGGCGACACCAATGTTTGATCTGCCTGCAGGCAATGTCTCCACCGAAGATCCGCACAGGTATCTCGCTGGAGGCGCAAATACCAAAATCTACGCCAACATGATGCTGGGGTATTGCACGGCTGACGGAACGGCCTACTGCGACAACAACGTTCAGACCGGATACACCTCAGATGACGCGAATACCATTGCCGCGCAGGCGCAGGACTTGAAGAATCGGCACATCGATGGTGCCATCATGACATGGGAAGGCCCTGGAACCAGTGAGGATGCGGCCACATTGCTCTACCAAAAAAATGTGGATCAGAACGATTGCGACGCACAGGGCTGCAGCCCGATGTACCTGATCATGGACGACGGGCCGTCGTGGAGCTACACAGTCGAATCCACCGGAATCCCAGGCACGACCGGAGCAAGCTGTTCGGGCCTGACTGGCACAGAATTTGAAAGCTGCGCAGTTGCCCACCTTCGCAACGACATGTGCTACATGAACGGAATGCACTGGGGGAACAGCGCGTATCTCAAGTCCAACGGGCGCCCGATCGTGCAGATATTTCCAGAAGAGACAGTGATTGCAGCGACCGGTCCGGCGCCGTCGTGGGCCGATGTGTGGGCGCAAATTGAGGATTGGAACAACGATTTACCGCAGAACTGCGCTGTCACCCCATACAACGTAAATAACGGCGTTCCCTTGGTTGTGTTTGAGAATGCCGGCGGTTTCGCGCATCAGGATTCGTCGGGCTCTTTTTACTGGATAGAACCGGCGGGAACTGACCCGACTGCCAACCAATTCACGTTGAGTATCTCTCCAGCTTCAGAAGGAGGCACTCTCGACAACTTCCTCGGAATCGCCCTTTCTCATAGCAGCCAGCTCGCGTGGTCAAACGCGTTCAAGGGCTTCAATAGCTCCCAGGCGAATTGGGGCAGGGACCGGATCATGGACCAGGAGTGCGGCCAGACGTGGATCGGATCACTTTCTGAAAGCAATCAATATTACTCGAGCGCGGCTCTGCCGTATCTGCAGATCGCCACCTGGAACGACTATAACGAAGGGACGGAGATTGAAAGCGGGATCGACAACTGTTTTGCGGTGAGCGCGAGCACACTGGGGCAAACACTTAGCTGGACGCTGAGTGCAACCAACAGTTATGCGAGCCTGACGACGGTGTCGCATATCGAGATCTACGATTCGACAGACGGGCAGAACGTGAGCCTGGTGGCTAGCCAACCGGCAGCCCAGGGCGGAAGCTGGAGCTTGAGCGGCCTGCCTTCAGGGACACATACGCTTTTTGTTCGCATGGTGGGGAAAAACAGCATCCAAAATCGCATCTCAAGCGGTGTGCCGTATTCGAATTAGGGCGGCGGAGGTTGGGGCTGGGAAACGCTTTTCGGTCCTGACGCTGGAGCAGGGTGGCGAGCTCCCGGCCGCGCCTAAGCTTCGAGAAATCAAATCAATAAAGATTGCGGACCGGTCCGCACTCCATCTGGCGGGGACGCATCCAATATAGCAAGGCGTAATGTCTCAATTTCGCCACTGGCTATGGATTCGACGCTCCCCCTGAACTTGCATCACAGCCGGTTCGCGCTTCTGGTAGCGCTGGCAATGCTTGCCTGCAGCGGACCATTCTCTTACTCCCAGGCGTTTGGGCAGCAAATGCCTGCAGCCTCCAATTCACTGAATGATCCGACCCGGCCGGAAGCTCAACCTCCGCTGGACGTGGATCGCGACCCAATCCCATCGCCGGATATCACTGTCAATCCGCCGGCCAGCATTGGGAAGGCTTCCGCTCCCAATGCGGAGGGGTCTGCGAAAGTCTCCGGTTCTTCGAGTGTCCCTGCCAATCCAAATGAGATTCAGAAGCAGCAAAATGGCATGTACATTCTGCACGCGAATGTGGACGAAGTGCTGTTGAACTGCGCGGTAATCGACGAGAAAGGGCGCCCGGTGATGGATCTGGATCGGAGCGACTTTCGCGTCTGGGAGAACGGAGTTCTGCAAACCGTCAATTCTGTTCAACACATGGATTTACCGGTGTCGATGGGCATTCTGATCGACGATTCGGGGTCAATGCGCGACAAACGCAACGCCGTCAATGCTGCTGCGATTCATCTGCTTAACGCGTCCAATCCATCGGATGAGGCATTTGTTGTGAATTTCTCAGACCGCGCCTATCTCGACCAGCGCCTCACAACAGACCGCGTGGCTCTGGATCGGGGAATGTCGCACTTTGATACGACAGGGACTACAGCCCTTTATGACGCCGTTGCCGCTTCAGCAGATGAGCTCGCGAAGTCCGGCAAAAATCGACGGGAAGTTCTGTTGATTATCACCGATGGAGCTGACAATGCTTCAAGACTGAATCTGCAGGAAGCAATCCGACGAGTACAGAACCTGGGCGGCCCCGTTGTTTATCCCATCGGGCTACTTTTCGACGCAGAGAAGGACGAGTCGGATAAGGCGAAAAATGCGCTGGAGACGCTTTCAGAAGATACCGGCGGCATCGCCTATTTTCCCAGCTCACTACAGGATGTGTATGGCATCGCATCGCAGGTGGCAACGGACATTCGGGAACAGTATGTTGTCGACTACCATTCATCCACGCCGTTCAGCCTCGGCGGCTACCGCTCAATCCGAGTGGAAGCGAGCGCTCAGCATCACGGCGCGCTCTTTGTAAGGACGAAGCGCGGATACTACGCCAAGGCAGAGCAACAGGCCCGGCCAGCGCAAGAGGCCGATCAACAACAAGTCATCAAATGAATCGGGCCGGGAAGAGCTGAAGCAGCTCGCTGAAGGAGTCGACTGTCGGGGCCAAGATGACTGAGGACATTCCTGAAGGCCAAAAGCCCTCGTTGATTTTGCTGCGGTGGCATGAGTAAAACCCTCTCCCGCGATTGAATCTCGTCGCGGGAAACTCCGAAAACTCGTGCCAACTTGCAGAGCTCTGTTCGCTGCGGGAGTTTCGAGCAAGCCGTTAGAACGCGCGAGACGAAAATCTTCCGAATAAGCCTGGCGAATGGCCCGGTTATTGTCTTGGCATTCCTTCAGTCACTCGCACATCAGACGAGTAAGTGGGCTTCAAACGCTCGGAGTTAGTCAAGTGACTCTGAGGGTAGGCGCGGGTTATATTGGCCCCTAACTTCATAGATCAGTCAAATCGCATCCAGGATCAATGAAGGTGGAAGTCAACGTCAATGATCATCTGTACCGAGACGGGATGCCCCTGGTACATTGCAGGCCTGAATTTGTATTGCCGCACTGCTTCGATGGCCTGCTCATCAAGTCCCATGCCGAGGTGATGAACCACCCGAACGTCCTGCGGATAGCCTTGTGAATCGACAATAAGCTGAATTCCAACGACGCCCTGAAAATCCGAGCGGCGAGCTTCAGGAGTAAATTGGGGTTGGACGGAGTGAATGACTTCCGGCGCGCTGACTCCGCCACCCACATTCATGATGCCACCGCCATAGCCCCCATTGCTACCCGGTCCAACTCCGGCGCCGTGCCCTGAACCCAGGCCGCCCTGGGAACCAAAACCGAATCCGCTGTCGCTCCCGGGTCCTTGCGAGGCCATGGCCACCTGCGGAGCCTGTGGCATTCCGAGCTTAGGCATCGTGGTTTGTTGAGGCATTCTCACGTCGATGGATGGCGCGACCGGCAGCTTAGGAGTCTCGACCCTGGGAATCACAGGAGAGAGAAGCCGTATCTTAACGGGTTTGGGCAACTGCTCTGCTCTGACGGGAGGGCGGACCTGGTGCATGCCGCCACCTCCTCCGCCGCCCTGCACCTTCGCCACCGGCATGACCGGTGGAGGAGCATAAAGTGTGAACTGGATGGGAGCGACGGTCATCTCCGCGGTGTGGACAATCGGATTGCGCAGGATTGTTCCCAACCAGAGAATGGCCGCGAAGATGAAGACATGAGCGATAAGAGAAACAACCGTCGAGGGGCGGCGACGGCGGGAGACATGCTCATCGAGCCCAATGAACATATGCGTTTTTCGCCGCGCTCCCGTGGGATCATTGCGGCGTGCGGAAATCAGCTCCGGCGCAGGCCGCGTCCCCGGGAAAGGCGAGTCATAGTAGCCCAAGGCAAGAGACGAGCGATTATAAGCATTTTTTCCGTGCATGTCGGCGGACGAACCCTGAGCCGAAGAGTTCCGGCGTGGAACCGGTCGCGAGATTCTCAATATGACGTTACCCATAATGTTGGCCCGTTGGGGAAATCTCCCCGGGGTATCCCCTCTCTGTGTAACTAGCTCAGAACACTGTCACTTCATTCACAAATGATTGGCCTCGATGTCGTACCACATCACCGGAATCCTCGTTGCTGACTTACCAGATTCCCTGATTACTTCCGGTAAGTCTCTGCTTTGCCGCGGCGGCCGTCCCGAGTATGGGTAGCAAACTGAGCCGCGCGCCATTGTGCAGTTCTCCGCGACCCAGAACATGCGCCAACTCCGAACCGTAAAGCCGAACGGAGTGGGGCATGATAGGGACGCGCAAGAAGCCCTTGTTGTAATAAAGTGCTTCGCCGCCAAATTGAGATGCGACCAAGACAAACTGTGACAGGTTGAGGCCGATTCCGCGATAAGTTGCCGCGTAGTCGGAAACGACGCTGAGATAGGTGGCGACACCTTCCCAAATGCCTGCTGCGTTCGCCCAGAGTCTCAAGCGCTCGTAATCGATAGCGCCGATGTCACCGATTTCCAAGGTATCGACGATATCGCATAGCCTGAAGTTGAAATGGCGGTACATTCGCTGCAATGTGGAGATCATCAATCGATCGGAGATAGACGGAACCTGGAACTGATAACCGCCGATGGAAACCTGACGCGCGCGATTTGCGAGTGTAGCGGCAATCCCGACTTGTTCGCCCGTTTGTCCAAGGCGGTTCACATGAATCTCGATTGACTCTGGTAAACCCTCGATCGAGAAATTCCATTTGTTTGCCAGGTAATCTCCCCAGCTGCGCTGCTGGAGCCGGGCGCCAAAGAGATCCTTCATAAGCCGGGATATATCGGCTGGGGACGCGTTGGTATATAGATCCAGGTCGCTGCCAAAGTCAGGCCAGTGATCGAGTGTTTTCATGACCGTCGCGTCATAACCATGGTCATGGAATGCGGTGCAGACCTGATGCAGAAAATACAGGGCTCTCGCGATGCGTGCTTTCTCAGTTGCGAGAGCAATTTCCGCCTGTTCGACACCAGAATATCTGTGCTGCTGTCGATTCAATTCGAGAAATGTTTCAAGTCCGCGAACAACAACGTGGTGCGATCGTGCCAAAGCCAGCAAGCCATCAATTTCATCCTGCCGAAGCGGATCGAGCGGCTGGTCAAGAAGCATTTCCGGCGGGACAGAGCCGGCATCGGCGCTCCCGGGTCGCAGCAAAAGGCGGGATAGATAGACCATCGATCCGCGTGAAGGAAATTCCTGGGCCTTTCTGCTCATATTCGCTGCTCTCTTCTTGAACTCACTGATTCGTTTGTGGAGCGGTAGATTGGGGCTGCGCATTCGGCGAGCTTGGCGAACCTGGTAAGGAAGGTGAGGTGTTCTTCGACGCGCCCCCACCGCGAGGCGTGAGTTCAACGGGCCCTGACTGATTTCGGCGCTGCCGGCTGTAAGTGTCCAGAGCGCCATCAACCTTTCCGAGGCTCGTGGTAGCGACGTGAGAAAGAGCTATGCCGGAAGCTGACTGGTCCGTCGCGAGCCCCACAGGAAGTCCCGCGCCCTGGGCTTGCCCCGCCTTCTGGTAGAAAAACTGGGCTGACTCCAGATCGCCGTCCCGTTCTGCGACATAGCCACGGTTGTTTAACGAGAATGCGTTGTTCGGATCGAGGGAATAAGCTCGCATAAAGTCCTGACGCGCAACGAGCCAATTATTCTGGTTTTCCGCCTGGACCCCACGAAGGCTAAGTTCGAGCGATTGAGACTCCGCGGAGCCGTAACCTTGCATCTGCCTTTGAAGATTCTTGACATTATCTTCCGCGATCTTACTTACCGGTTTGCCCTGCCAGGCCGGGTCTTTCGTGACAACGACGGTATCATCGGAGCCGGAGCCAGCCGCAGCTGAGTAATACTGCATTGCATGGCCGTAATCTCCCATGGCTTGATAGGCGACTCCGAGATTGTTCAGAGTGAAGGGATCGTGCGGATTCAAAGAAAGTGCTTGCTGCAGAAGGCTGGAGGCTTCTGCTCCGCGATGTTCCGAAAGGAGGCGCATGGCATTGACGTTGATGCGATTAACACGCATGGGAGTGTCGCGAATGCTGGCCAGAGCGGTTTGCATCGGTTCACCCTCCAAGTGTTTTACGTTGCTCAAATCGATGTCAGCGTTGCTGCCCTGCTCGGCTGCCAGCTTGTAGAACTTGTCAGCGCGATCTGACTGGCCTTGCATTTCAGAGATGTAACCGAGGTTATTCAGAGTGAAAGGATCCGCGGGGTCATAGAGATAAGCCTTATAGAAGAATCCTGCCGCTTTCGTATAAGCATGCTGCTGTATGGCCTTAACGCCCTCGCGGTTGAGGCGCTGCACGAGTGTGAGGCTGCTGCGCCTGGGAATCGTGATCTTAAGCGTGGTTTGCGCCTGGGTGGAAGATGGCCAGCAGGCAGCGACCACAACAAGAGCCCCAATCAATGTCAATGGCCTGCTGAGCATAGCGTACGTCCCACCTTCCGGCGTGAAACCAGGGCCCTGCCTACGAGCGGTTTCAGCAATCGCACATGATATTTAGATGCCTCGTGGACCTGCCCGTTGCCTCTGCGAAAAGCGGTCGGCCCAGGCCACCGAATTCGCGAACGGGTCATCTAAATGGCTGTTTGGCACTTACCAGCAGGAAAGGTGTGCGCGGATGCGAAAGGTCCTTGCGGCGTTGATGCTGGGAAGTTTGGCGCTGGCCGTTCAGGCCGCGAATTCTCAATCGGAACAGTTTTCCGAAACGAATTCCACTTCGGCGGGAGACAGCCCGAATGGAAACCTGGCTGGTTTGCCGGCGGCGCCCCAAGGGAAGAGCACGATCCTGGGAGGTAAAATCCAGCACGTGGATCCGGTGCGCGACCAGTTCCAGCTCGACATCTACGGTCAGCGCCCGATGAAAATTCTGTATGATGAACGAACCCAGGTCTTTCGTGACGGAGTGAAGATTCCCCTTCGCAATCTCGGTCCCGAGGACCGCGCCTCTGTCCAAACCATTCTCGACGGAACCAACATATTCGCCATCAGCATTCACATTTTGTCGCACTCGGCACAAGGCGATTGCCAGGGCCGCGTGGTGAGCTACGAACCAGGCGCGAATATACTGGCCATCGCCTCAGATATTTCGCCTGAGCCGGTCAGGTTGCGGGTGGCGGCAGAGACGGCGATCGCGAGGATCGGCGAACCGGAATTCACGGCGGCGCGTTCAGGCATCGTCGACCTGATGCCGGGAACTCTCGTTGAAGCGACGTTTGCGTCCGATGCGGAAGGGCGTGATGTGGCTACGCGAATCACCGTCCTTGCGGTTCCCGGAGCCAGGTTCGTCTTCTACGGAAATATCACTTTCCTTAACCTGAATACCGGATTGCTGGCCCTGGTGGATCCGCGAGATGAGAGAAGCTACGAGATCCACTTCAGTCCGTCGCGGCTGCCGGTCAGCAGGAGCCTTCATCCCGGGGAAAGTGTGAGCGTAGCGGCAAACTACGATGGCACGCAGTACACGGCAAACAGCATCACCGTCGATTCGTCAAAGACGACGAAGTGATCTGTGAGGCCGCGGGATATTCAAGGAATCGGGGCCCTACTCCAACCATCCGACGCGAGATTTGTTGCGACCGGCGGCTGCCAAGCTATACCGCTTGTCGCTGTTGGCCGCATCCAATCAACTCATTGCATGGGCGCACCTAAGTCGGATGAGACCGATTCCGTTCGAAACGTGTTGGGCTCTGGCCGCCAGTGGGGCCGAGGAAGCCGCCCTGCGGGTATGCCATTTTTGAGTCTGTTCAGTTCGAACCACCGCAGGTACTGGCGGATAACATTCGCCATGGTCATCTCAAGGCCGGCGGCAAAGTTGTGTTCCGCCATCTGATGCTCGAGTTCGCGTGACTGCAGAATAGCCAGGATCTGGTCAGCAAGATCGACCGCGTTGCCGACTCTATAAAAGCGAATTGCCATGTTTTCGTTTGCCGCCATCGCCTGAAAATCAGGAATGTGCGCGCTGACAATCGGAACCCCATATTCACATGCTTGATGGGCAGGCCCGCTGGAGCCGGTTGCCGAATCATAGGGCAAAGCGACAATCGAGCTGGTTTGGAAGAGATCCGGTATATCTTCCTCGGGAATGTATCCGCGAAAGTCAATTGGCATGTCAGGTGGCTGTTGTGCGCGAATCGCCTCCCAGTATCCTGGCTTTGTGTGATGATTGGCGCCCCCAACGATTAAGCGGGCATGTGGCGCCTTCTTCAACACCAGCGGAAAGGCTTCTATGAGGGTTTCGAGACGTTTATAGGTTCCCCAATGCCCAATGGCGAGAATGCGCTGGTCAGGATTGCCTCGCCTGGTGAAATCTGGAGGGCAGGGAACCGGAGAGAATGTCCCATGCGTGCCCAGCAAGACATTCTTAGCCGAGTACTTCGTCGTCAAGGTGCGGTGGTAGCCGGGTAGCAATACCGAAACGGAGTTGGCTCTTAACAGGGCCCTGGTCGCCAACTTAGTGCCGAATCGATACAGCCGCTCATGCCGCACCCCAGCGGTGGAGAAGTCGACATGCTCGATGATGTTGTGAAGGGTGATATGCGTGTAGAAGCCGGCTGCGCGAATCAGCGCAGGGGTGGAAAGGCCGGCAAAGGCGGAAAAGGGCAGCTCCGGCGTCGCAAATGTGGAAAAGACCAGGTTGAACCAGACAACATCCGGCTTTAACCCTCGGATCGTCTTAAGCAGCCGCAGCGGATTTGCCAGATCGCCAAATCTCCAGCAACGGGCCACATCGAAACCGGATAACTCCGGTTGATTCAGAATTTCGAGAGGGGCGCCGTCCTGGTCAGTTACAAATTGGTAGTCTGTTAACTCGTCCGCGAGGATTGTCAGTTCGACGTCGGGACAGCGGCGCAATTCTCTTGCGATATGAAATGCATACTCGTTTAACTGGCGACCACTCGGAGGGAAGGTCGCTACTAGACAGATTTTCATTGTATCTCGCCTTCAAAATATGCTGATTTCAAAATAGGGCCTCAGTTGCTGGTTTTGAGCGCCAGTAAAGTTAAAGAATTCTTCATCCTGAACCCCTGCGGAGAACCGGATCGGATACTCAACGGTAAGCGGTTCTGAGCGATCGTGAAAAACATGACGGAACGGCAAAGCATAGGAGACGGAAAGGCCGTTCTGTGTTGCGTCGTAAACGTGGAAGCCTCGATTGTCGGAATAGGCAGTCGAGAATTTCACATCCCAATTGCGACTTGGGCTAAAGTCAATGCTGCCGGCAGGGCGAAGGTTCTGCGCGATGCCCCACCGTGTTCCAAAGATTCGCCATGCGCGCACATCCTCCGCCAGAACGCTGAAATTCAACCGATCGGAGAATTTGTGCTCAAAGCCCACATAAGAGGAGGAAACGTAATCTTCAGTGTGGATCAGCCGGAACACCTCATCGTCGACTCCCCATCCTGTGATCAGCGCGTTTTTCCCCCACGGTGCGCCGACACGAAAGTCGAGCCCACCCCCGAGTTCGCGCGAATTCAATTTGGTCTCAGTAAATGGTCCACCTTCGCGAAACACAAAGCCACTGACGGAAACGGCGTTGAAAAACGAACTTGTTGTCAGATAGCTATACACGCGAAAGAGATTCTGATTCATGTCCACCGGGTCCCTCGAGTCGCGGCGGACTGTCCCCTGAATCCCACCGTTGAAGGTCAAAACATTATCGCCAAGATGAATCGTGGGATTGAGGGCGAAGTTGAATGTAGAGTCGGTCGTATTGCGGTCGACGATTGAATTGGTGCTGGGAATCGAAATAAGGCCCCGGGCGTTGCGGAGCTGAAAGAATCCACTGCCTGGCGGAAACCTGCCCAGGTGAAGGTGAAATGCGTCGGTCCACTCAGTTTGCAGAGACGATCGAGGAGGCGGCAGCAGCGCGGTATCGGCGCTGGGCACCGCGAATGCAGCGTCGAGCTTGGAATCGAGAACGTAGATAGTGGGGTCTTCGAAGATAGGCGCAACAGAAAGATCTGAAAGTACGCTTAGCTCGGGTGTAACTCTCATACCTTCGTTTCCACCAGTCTCAATCATGCCTTGCACGGCGGACTGATCCTGACCTGCGGCGCTGGCAGCTTGTGCAAACGCGGTGAGCGCCTCGGCGGTCTGTTGCTCCTGGCTAAGAACATTGGCCTTGGCGAGCAGATACTGGTAGTCTTGTTCGCCGCCGGCGGGGTCACCGATGGCAGCCAGCTCAGCTTTCGCTTTGACGGTATCACCCAGCGCGAGATCGTTGTCGGCCATGCCGATCCTGACATCGGTATCCGGCGCACCGGCTACCTTGGCGCGTTGCAAATAGGATTGCGAGAGCGGGTAGTCATGCATTGAACGAAAAAGATCAGCTGCAGCGATGTACTGGCTGCCGCTCGGCGGCACGGTATCTCCAGCCTCAGCTTCCATCCACGCAAGAGCCACCTGGCGTTGAGCATCGTCGGTGTGGCCCTGTTGCTGCATGATTCCGGCGATCGCCAAACGCACGCCAACGCGATCGCTTCTCGGGGCTGTCAGCGCCCTGCTGAAGCGATCCATGGCTGCATTTGTGTCTCCCAGTGTAGTGAGAGCCTCGCCGGTTGAGATCAGGACTTCACTTTCTTCAGAGCCTGCGGCAGGAGACGCGGATGGCGCGGGCGGAATATGCTCTTCAGCGAGCCGCACATAATTCATTGTCTCATCGCGATTGTGCAAGGAAGCATAGGAGCGAGCCAGCAGGGCCTCGGCGCGGGCATTACCGGGTGACGCGCTGTCGGTGATTGTCAATTCGTGGATCGCGTCATTGTATTGATGCTCAGCAAAAAGCGTATCGCCCAATCCAAAATGGAGAGTGCTGTCATTCGGGCTGAACTTCAGCGCAGCTCGATATTCGACTGCGGCACGAGTGAGCATGCCGTCGCTGCCGTAGGCAGTTGCGCGAATGACATGCAGACTCAATGAATCGCCGGCTGTTTTTTCGGCAAGGTTAGCCTCCCGCAAAGCAGCGCGCGGTTGCTTCAGATCGAGGTCAGAGTAGGCGAGGCCAAGGTGAGCCTCGCCGTTACCCGGTTCCTTGCTGAGCGCCGACTCAAAGGCGGCCGCGGCTTCGCGCGGACGGTGAAGATCGTTCAACATATAGCCGCGATTGACGTAGGCGGTTACTACATTCGGGTTGCGATTGATCGTTTCGGTAAAATCTTTCAGTGCTTCTTCGTCCATTCCGTCATGTTTGTGAGCGTAGCCTGCGAGCAGAGGAATATCAGGTTCGTTGGGCAAGGTATTCCAATAGGTCGATGTGAGTTGAAGCAAGTCGCTGTACTTCTCGAGGTTCAACAAGTCGTAACCGAGATAGACAATCACATCTCTGTCATGAGGAAGTACGGCGAGCGCCTGGCGACCGATCTCGGCAGATTGAGCGTAGTCGCCCTCGAAGGTGAGGTATCGCTCTCTTTCCCGAAGGACCTTTGGCTCGGATTGCATGGGAGGGGTGACGCGCTTGAACCATTTGCCGGCGACGGGAAGGTCGTGCGCCTCAATTCCAGCATTCATGCCGCCTGCAACGATCAGAGCGTCTTGCGGCTCAAGGGTGTAAGCCCTGGTGTATGCGCTTTGGGCGCTAGCGAATTTGCGGCGGGCGGTGTCGAGATCGCCAAGGGCAAGATAGGGAACATAGGAATTGGGATTGACTTGTGCCAAGCGCTCGAAGCACTTCTCTGACTCGTCATCCTTTCCAGCGGCTCGTAAAGCGTAGCCGAGCGCAGTAAGCGCCAAGATATTGTCCGGATCTTTTGAGAGGATCTGTTGATATACGGTGAGCGCCTCGGATGTATGCCCGAGTTTCATGAGGATGTCGCCGTCGAGCTGAAGATTGTCGCGATTCACGCTGTCGAGGGCGAGCGCTGCATGGATATCATCCAATGCTCCGTTCAAGTCTCCGGCATTGAGCCTGATCAAAGACCTCAGGCGCAGGAACGGCTCTCGATCCGGGCCTGTCGCGTTGATTTTGCCGATCTCGGCTTCGGCGATTTCAAGCTGCTGGTGTGCCGCGGCATCATCTTCGAGAGCCTGGTTAAGACCAACCAGATCCATGTGCAACTGGATACCGTAGAGCGGACCCTCAGGAGGATTTGCAGGCGCGGCTGCGATTGCGGCGGTGTACTCACGGACGGCGTCCTGATTGTGCTCCTGCAATTTCGCAATCTCGCCTTTGATTGCGTGCAATCGATAGTCGTTGGCGTCGAGCTGTTGAGCGCGATCAAGAAACGCTTTGGTTCCCGGAATCGATCCGACCGCGATTTCAGCCTGGGCTGCTGATAGCTGCAATTTAAGATCCCGAGGTTCATTGTTGGCAACCTGCGAATAAATCTTCGCGGAATCATCGTATTTGCCATCAAGCTGGTAGGTGTATGCAAGTTCGGCGAGGACGTCGGATGGCGGATGGTGGATCTGGCGAAGGGCGGCGATTGCTTCAGAATACTTGCCGGTATCACGATAGAACCCAGCGGTTGTGCGTAAAACGTCAACGTTGTTTGGCGAGTGCCGCTCAGCCATCGCGAGGTACTGGCTGGCCAGGTTGTCTTGCTTGAGCTGTTGATAAGCAATGGCCAGAAGCACTTCAGCGCGAGCGTCGGGCCGGAGCTTCTCAGCTCTTCCAATCCAGTCGACCGCGCTCGTGTAGTCGCGCCCTCTCATGCACAGGTCTCCAAGCAGCAGCAGGTCGTCTCTGCGTGAGGGATTGGATGAAACCACCTGTTTGAGAATTCTTTCAGCATCGCTGGTTTGTCCCATCAAGCTGTAGACCTGCGCCAAACCGGATTGACCATCGGGCGCAGAAGGATCGATTTGAATCCCGTGATTGTATGCATCGACCGCGGCCCGGTAATTGCCGTCGAGCCGGGCTGCATAACCGAGCAGGAACCATAGTTGCGGATCGTTTGGCGCTGCCTGCGCCGCATGCTGAGCATACTCAAATGCGTGCGCGTAATCGCGATGCTGCAATGCCATCTCCGCGGCACGTCCAAGGCGGGCGTTTTGAATATTTGAACCCCAGCCGAGAGACTGGCTCTTGGTCTGTGATCGTCCTGATGAAGTCTGTGATGGTTGCGAAGTGCCGGAACCCACTTGATAGACTTGCGCACTGGCGGTGCAGGCAAGTGAGGCGAACACCGATACAAACACAGCGTTCAGGAATCCACGTCTGACATTCAATGTGTTTCACCCGAACCCGAAGTCAAGTTGAAGAATTTGATGCCTGAAAGGGGTCTGCTGTTGGCTCCAGAGCGCTTTAGAGCTGGTCTCATTTGTGCCTGAGGAATAAAGGCTTGTGCTCTGGAAGAAGTTGAAGAAAGCGTGAGGCATGACCGAGTTGAGCAGTTTATCGATGGCGAAGCGATCGAGGCCGTATGCTTGTAGCCGATTGAGTTTAAACAGCACGATTGACCTCAACAGCGCGTCCGGGCGCGGAGGGAATTTTTGCCGGAGCGTTAACGAGTCCAGATTCTGTAATGCTTCTTCGGCGGCGGGGACAGCATCAAGGCATCCTTTTCACAGTTTCACGCCGCGTCTTGTTCGGCGCCCGGGCCCGGTTCAACAGTCGACGGAATATGTCCCAGGTCGGCAGTTATCTGACCCAGGGCGGCGGGTGGGACGCTAATCGCTCCATAGAAGCCATGCAGATGATTCCGGCGAATACTGAGCAATTCCAACAAAGTTGGCCAGCCATGGGCAATCGGGTGCACATGGGAATCGCGATACTCATGCACGAACCTCAGATTGACTTCCTCGACTCGCAGACCAAGGTTGAGAGCCACCCGGATCATTTCGACGTCATAGCCCCAACCGTTCAGCGTGAGCAACGGGAAAACGTGGATAGCAGCACGATGCGTAAGCGCCTTGAGCCCGCATTGTGTGTCTTTGAATGGCAGATCAAGCGCTCGGCCGGCGATCAGATTAAAGAGACGGCTGGAGGCGCGGCGGTAAAGCGACTGGCCTTGAAAACACTCGCGCTGATTCAGCCAGCGCGAACCGATGGCGATGTCAGCTCCGCGGCGCAGTGCCGCCTCCAGATGCACGACTTCCCCGACCGACTCGCCCAGATCTGCATCGCAGAGCACGACCGTTTCACAGTGGGCAAGTTGGACGCCGCGCCGGATAGCGAACCCCTTACCGCGGTGCGGAACGCGAAGGACGCAGATCCGGCACCGGGGAGCACGAAATCCGCGGGCGACTTCGGCGGTCAGATCGGTGGAACCGTCGTCAACGACGATGATCTCGCACGCGCCCAGGCATGAAGCCGCGAGCTCGGCGATGGCATTGAGGGTGCCGGTAAGCCTGCACGCTTCGTTATAGGCGGGAATCACAAAGCTGCAATGGCGTCGATGCATGAAAAAAACCTCCTGTATAAACAAAATCGCCGAGTAACAAAACATTGGATCGACGAACTCGCGAACGAGCCGGCCAAACGACATTCCACTGCGGCCCATCGCGAAAGGGTCTGTGCGAGTTGTGCGGGAACCAGGAGCTTCCAACAGGCAATCCACTAGACCGCTTTTGTCGCGCTCACGTGGACCAGCACCCATTAACGCGACGGATTCAAATAGCGTGATTCCATTCATGCCGCGGATACCTCGCCTTTTGCCGCGACTTCGGACGGCGGCGACTGCCCCAGGAGGGCCGCGAATTCATCCAGGTACGAAGCGACAATGCGCGGCATGGTTGAGTTCAGCGCTGTTTGGTAATTCTTTTGCGCCATTTCCGCTTGTCGATCCGGATCGCGGGCAAGAGCGATAAGGCGATCGGCGAGATCGGCAGAGCTGTGTGGATCGTATGTATCGAGTGCAATTCCCTCTTCTTCGGCCAATTGCACCAGGTCGTCGATATGAGCGGCGACAATTGGCAACCCGAAGCGCACAGCGATGTGGGCTACTCCGCTTGGCCCGCCGGAAGAGAGATAGGGCAGAACAGCGACATGCGACGAACAGAAGACATCTTCGAAGTGATCCTCATCGAGATAGCCCAGGAATTTCACATGTGTGTTTGCACCCCATTTCTGGGCCAAGCGGGCGAGGTAGCCAGACCGATTGGGATGGTCGCAACCGGCGATGAGGAGGCTTGCGTTTGGAACCGCAGCGAGTACCGCAGGCAGCGCTTCAAGCAGCGTTTCCAGGCGCTTGTAGCGCCCCCACTTGCCGAGGGCCAGCATACGGAACTCATTCGGAGGCCGCATCCGACGATCCGGCGGGTGCGGCTCGCCGAGCGTGCCATGCGGGCGGACGCCGATGTGGGTAGCCCCGTACCGCTTCATCAAAACTTGCCTGTAACGCTCCAGCAGCACAGATACCGAATCGGTGCGCAACAGGAGGCGAGTCGCGATGGAGCCGGCAAACTGGTAAACGCGGGGAAAGGCAATATCGGCGTGGCGCAGATCGCAGTTCTCCATGAGATGATGCAGCGTAATGTGGACGCGAAACTTCGCCGCGCGAACCAGAGCGGGCGTGCAGAGACCAGCGAATGCGGGTAGCGCCGTGGCGCCAAAGGTGGAATAAACAAGATTGAACCAGACGATGTCAGGACGGATTTCATGGAGAGCCGCCAGGATTTGGCGCACGTTGTTCAGCCGGCCAACCTTCCAACAGCGGCGAACGCGAAAGCCTGATAGCTCAGGCAGTTGGGGCCCTTCATACCTGTCGCCGAGGACAGTGAAGTCAACGCCACTGTGCCGGAGCTGGTCGGCAAGATGATAGCCATATTCACTGAGATGGTGCCGGCTCGGGGGAAAAGCTGTAACTAAGGCGATACGCATGGGTTTTACGTCGAGAGGTTAAGTGGCGCGGGCGAGCCCGACGCCCATATTTCTTCAAAATAAAACGTAAACTGCGAACAAAATCCGGCGTCTGTTATTTCAGTTCGAGCCTGCAACTGGCGTTCCTCGCCCTGCCCCAGGCGTGTGCGGTCGATTCATCAATCGAACTCGTAATTCAATTCGCGATCATGGCCCCTTCCCATTGGGGAATCAGTTAATGGGATGCGCGACAGGGCAAACGCGTGGTCCAGCAGAGAAAAGACTTCAGCAGCGGAGTCAAACGGCCTGCCGAGCTGCGGGGCCCTGTCTCCTGCTCATTCGCAAGCGATGACGAACCATTTCCGATCGCAGCCGGGCTGCCCAAGGCCCGGTTTGGCAACAATTCTTCATCCTCATGAGGCTGGTTCCAGCGATCCATTGGAGAAGTGGGCGGAAGAGCAAACGGGTACCGGGAGCAACCCCTGAGGGGGTTTGTTAATCGAAGGAGTAGGTGGTCTGTAAGTCTTAGATAATCTTTCTTCAAAATGTGCCTTGGCAGCATGGCAAAGCTGCGCCGACTGATTTTCCCTGAACCGAACAACGTTCGAGCGAACCTTTGTATGGGAGTCGAGTGTGGACAACACTGAGCCGATTGATCCTTTGCAGCGGCCCATTCCAGTCATCCTGTGTCTGATGGTGGCTGCGGTGGTGCATGTTCCGCTGCTGTTAATGAAGCTGCCCCTGAAATCGTTCGACACGAACTTTCATATTTTCTTCGCATCCCATTATTTCCATCACTGGTTCGATCCCTGGAACACCAAGTGCTTCGCGGGCTTTTCTCAAGCCACGTATCCTCCTTTGTCGCATCAGTGGGTGGCTGCGATTTCGCCCATTTTCGGGTTCGATTATGCGTACATGGTCGTGCAATTGGCTTCGATTCTGTTGCTGGTGGTGGGCGTTTACCGGTTTTCTCTGCTTTGGACCAATGCGCGCGCCGCGTCGCTGGCGGCTGTAGCGAGCGTTTTCGTTGGGGCAGAGAGCTTTCTGGTTTATCACGCCGGACAGTTGGCCACGACGAGCGCCGCTCCGATTTATCTGAATGCGCTGCCGTTTCTGTACGCCTGGTTGCGGTATGGGAATGGGCGGGCATTTGTGAAGGGGAGCCTGCTGTTCATTACGGCGGCCGCGGTTCATCATGCGACTCTGATATTCGGCTCTGTCCTCTTTGCGGCACCGGTCCTGGCGCTTGCGTTTCTTGACCGTACCGATGGCAGGCGAGCCGCAACCGGGAAGGTCCTTGCCCGAGCCGTGGCCATTGGGTTGTTGGTAGGAGTGGCGGTTGCGATCGTATTGCTTCCGTACTGGATCGCTCTGATTCACTACCCGATTACTCAGACGCCGATTCCGCATGAAAGCCGCGCGAACTACATCCTGAGTCCAGAATATGGCCTTACGTATTTCATCGTTCCATGGGGCGCCCTGATCCTGGCTCTGCCGTTCATTTTCCTACATGGCTCCGAAAACGTTAAGCTCAGGCCGTTGCTTTTTGGTTTCTGGGTGGCATTTCTTCTTGGCCTGGGAGGGACGACACCGGTCGGGTCGATCCTGCTGGGGCGCGCATTCAAGGTGCTCACCATGGAGCGGTTCAGTTACTGGGCAACCTTACTCGCGCTCCCGTTCGTGGGTATTCTTGCGGCCAAGCTGATCAGGAGATTTCGCCTTGCTGCGGTGGCGGGCCTGATGGTACTGGCCACATTGACCTGCGCTCTTGCCGTGGCGTGGTCGAGTATCGAGCCGCCGGACCCCGATAATTACTCGGTTGACCCGGTGGCTTCATGGCTTAACCGCGACGGACACGACCAATATCGCTATTTCACGCTGGGCTTCGGAAACAAAATCTCGCGGCTGGCCATGATGACAGACGCCAGCAGCGTGGATGGCGAATGGAATTCCGGGCGATTGTTGCCCGAGCTGATGCAATATTCCGGCGCGGCACTGACAAGCTCGAAATACTTCGGAACCGGAGGACTGGATGCGCTTCGGGCCATTCTGAAGCACGCAGACCGCTACGGACTGAAATGGGTCTTCGTTCGCGATCATTACTACGACGCACTGCTGTCGTATGCGGGCTGGCGTCCGGTGGACTATCTCGAAGACAAGACGATTGTGATTTGGAGCAAAGATGGCGTGCCGCCTGCTCAGCCAGTGAATGCGCCTCAAAGGCCCCCTCACTGGCAAGGCCTGATGTGGGGAACTCTGCCCTTTGGAAGCAGTATTCTCGCCATCCTGGTTCTTCTCTTGATCCCGGAAAGACGAAGACAGCACGCGGAAGCGGGGTTGCACGTTACTCCGGATCAAGGCGTTGCGGCGAGGAGCCTGGCGTCATGAAGAGGGGAGCATTACTTGCATTTGTTTTGATCGCGGCAACGGTGGCTTTCATCGTCATCGGAACCGTTTGGCCGATCTCCACCGCCGTCGCCTTCGCCGGCGGCGAGCGGCTGTTGGAGTCGTCTTCAACGCCGGAGGCTGCGGCCCGCAACCTGGGCCAGGAAATTCGTTTGAAAGACTGGGGCAAGGCATATTCGAGCCTCGCGAACAGATCGAAATTCACCGAGCAGGAGTTTGTCGAGGACGTAACTGGATACTATCCGAGCCTCCGGACCTACTCATCGCTGGATCACTTTGAGATCAGGCCGCTTCATGCTTCGGACAGTGATGCCGATGTTGAGTTCACGCTCGATTGGTCGACGGTTGTGGGAACATTGCCTGACACGCGCACAGTGCACGTAGTAAGAAATGGTGACCACTGGGAAGTGGACTGGCCAATGCAGAAAAAGCCAGTGCTGCCGCCGCAGGTGATTCCGGTAGAGTACCTGCGATGGGACGTAATCAACAGAGGACCCGGTGATGACTGGGGAGTTCAGGATGTGGACGGGCCCAATGTGCGGATCGACGACATGCATCCTGTGCAGCGAGCCGAAGGCGTGGTGGTGCTGGGCGAGTTGCTCAATGAGGACGTATTGCCCGCGTACGTCTCAGTGACAGCGACATTGCACAGGAAGGATCAATCAGCAATCGGTACAGAAAGCGCATTCGACAGGATCTCGCACCTGCTCTTGCCCAAACAAGTGACACCGTTCCTGATTCAATTCCCCAATGCTTCGTTGTCTGAAGTGAGCAGTATCCGCATGGAGCCTTTTTCCACCCTGGTCTCTGCTTCGGCGGACCCGGTGATCGAAATTGATAACGAGCAGCTCAATCCAGCTCCTGATGCAGCGCTCACGGGTCAGCTCATCAATCAAAGTGGGCAGGTCGTCAACGTGGCCCACGTGCTGGGGACCCTGTATGACAAGAGCGGCAATCTGGTTTGGGTGGTGGACCAGTATGTCGACCGGGCACTTCTTCCCCAGACACCTGTTTCGTTCAAAATTCCGATTCCTGAAGATCTGGCGAAAAAAGTCAGTAGCCAAAGGACTGTGGTTGCGACGTATAGTTTCGGAGGCTTCCTGTGAAGCTTGCGCTCATCTTCGTGATCGGTGTGGGGATGTTCGTTGCCATGCAACGGGCAGCTGCCCAGGGCAGCATGACAGTGCAAACGAGCGTGCAGGCGGGCAGCGCATTTTCGATCCAGACCTCGGGAAGCGGAGAAGCGACGTTGTACGTGATCGGGTTGGGCCAGGTACTCAAGCGAAGCGTGCAATTGGGCAATCCGGTGTACTTTGAGGCTGGTTCGCTTTGCGATGCCGGTCATTATCTTGTAGTTCTTGAGCAATCGTCGACCGTGGAAACGAAACCGCTGGATGTGATGGCGGTGAGCGCTCCTGGGCGTTTGAGCTTTCTTGCCAAACCGTCACGACTTCCAGTCAGCGTGCATGAAGGAATCACCGGCGCGGCGTACGTCTTTGACAGTTACGGCAACCTAATTGTCTCGCCGATGTCCGTGTCGTTCCAACTTTCCAATTCCGCCGGCAGCGTGCAAAAGAGCGACGTAACGACTCACGCCGGGGCCGCCTGGATTGAAATGGATTCCACAGGCCACCAGGGGATTGATCAATTTGTTGCGCAAGCCGGAGGAATCTCGAGCACGCGCGTGATCCGGCAAGTTCCAGGCGATCCGTGCGCGTTGAAGATGAGCGCCCAGCAAACAGGACCGAAGCTGGAGTTGAAAACGGAGCCGGTTGTGGACTGCAGCGGCAATCCAGCGCTCGATGGAACGATTGTTACATTCACGGAGACGTACGACGGCGGGCAATCGACGGCAGATGTACCTCTCAAGCACGGAATTGCCGAGGTTGCGATGCCCGCTCACCACGGAGCGACGATAACTGTGGCAAGCGGGGTAGTTTTGGGCAATCAGATTCGGGAGCAGTAAGTATGCTAAGGAGTCTTCTGGTTCTTTGCGCGAGCTTCGCGGCAGCCTCAGGCATTGGAGGCGCGCAAGCCGACGTGCAAGTAAGTACGGCACATTTGAATGCTCCGCGGCCCCTCAATGACGAGACGCGAAGCGCAGCGATCCGCGACTATCTCGAGGCGTGGCAAGGCATGAGCGAAGCGCTCGCGCAAAATCGAACTGACCTGCTTGATGCGGATTTCGTAGGCGGGGCGCGGGACAGGCTGGCTAATACCGTCCAGAACCAGGCTGCGCTGGGACTCTCAACCCGCTACCAGGATCGCTCGCATAACATACAGGTCCTCTTCTATTCACCAGAGGGTTTGTCGATTGAGCTGGCAGATACGGCCGAATATGAGGTCCAGGTATTCGATCATGGGAAACAATTAACGAGTCAGACGGAAACCGCGCGGTACATTGTCGTGTTGACACCATCGGAAGTGCGGTGGCGAGTGCGCGTGTTTCAGGCAGTTCCGGATTAGCCCTTGAAACTGCGGCGTTACGCGCAGACCATGCAGTGGTATAGCAAGCGCGATTTGGGAAAAAGAAGTAATGAAAGGCCAGGGCCCAAGTCTTAGCTCAGATTCAGGAGTTCACAATGGTTTCGATAGTTGTCCCTATTTATAACGAGGAAGCGCTCATCGTTCAATTTCATGAAGCGATTGCGCGAGCCATGAACGGTATTACGGAGGAATGGGAAGTCGTTTACGTCAACGATGGATCGACAGACGCTTCATTAGAGCTGCTCAAAGGACTGCAGTCGATGGACTGGCATGTTGTTGTGTTGGAACTGTCGCGTAATTGGGGTCATATGGGAGCAATTACCGCCGGCCTGCACATGGCAAACGGGCGCGCAGTGATCCTGATGGACGGTGATTTTCAGGATCCGCCTGAAGTCCTGCCACGGCTTATTGATGCGTGGAAGAAGGGCGCCGAGATCGTGGTTGCCGTAAGAAGGAGCCGCCAGGAGAGCAGAAAGATTCTGGCAGCGCTGTTTCCCCTGTTTTATCGGGTATTAGGGGCTCTTTCCGATTACCCGATCCCGCTCAATGCGGGGATCTTCAGTCTCATGGATCGAAAGGCAGTAGATGCTTTGAACTCGTTGCAGGAAAGAAGCCCTTACCTGCCGGGAATGCGGGCGTGGGTTGGCTACCGGAACGCGATCGTTTACTACGACCGTCAGGACCGGGCGGCTGGGGAAGGGAAGCTGTCGTTCATAAGCCGGATCAAGTACGCCATGGACGCGATCACGGGATTCAGCTACAAACCTCTGCGGCTCAGCTTCGTGCTATTTGGGTTATCCTGCTGCGTATCTCTCTTGCTGGCGGCCGCGATGCTGTTTGCAGGGAGCGCGGTGGGAACTGCTGCTCTTGGCGTGTCATGCGCCGTATTCTTTGTAGGCGGACTGTTGTTCCTGACCGTAGGTGTCCTGGGCGAGTACATCGGGCGCGTCTATGACGAAGTGCGCGGCCGCCCGCTTTCACTGATCAGCCATGTTCACCGCTCGCGAGTTCAACTTGCAACTCAGGCAGATAAGATCACAGTTCCAAACGGCGGCTTTACGATTCAACCCGACGGGTCGGGCGAAGCCGGAATTAAAGCGGCATAAAAAGCGTGGCAACAACTTTTGTGTAGTCTCCCTACGGGAGAGCGGCGTGCGGCGATGAACTAGAGCAGTTACGGAAACACAGCCAGCCACGGTGCTAGCAAGACGCAGGGAGGGACGATCGGGGCCCCCGAGCCGACTTCAATCAGCTCCTCCAGGAACCTTGCCCGAAGCAGGCGCAGGTGTTTGAGCTGTGTCAGGCGGTAGAGTTGTTCCCTTTGATGAGCCGCACGATGGGATGCCACGCTCAATCGCGGTGCCTTCCTCGTAGTCGTTCCAAGTCTCGATCATCATGAACGGGATAGGATCGCCGGGTGGGAAATCCTTGCGCCAGAAATTAAACGTATCTGAGAACGTCTCACCGCAACGCGCCGAAACATGACGATTGAGGCCCCAGGAGGCTTTGCTGTCGTTAAACTGGGCCCAAGCGCCTCCGACGATCATTTTGTTGGGGTACTTGTCGCGCATGGTTTGGTAGAAATCGCTCAAGTATTCCTCTCCCCAATTGCTGCCATCCGGTTTCCACCCCTCTTTACCTGGCCCGATCCACGCGTAATATCCGTCGAACGCGTTTACATATTCGCCCGGGAGGTTCTCATAGATGAGAAACGGCGCAGGAGACCAGGTGTTGACCAGCGCGCGCACCTTATTCCAGTCTGTGTGCCCCCCCTTGGGAAAAATGAAGATAACAGGCCTTCCCTCGTAAGTCAGATATGCAGAGTGTCCCGGAGACTGCGGGGAAAGATATGCATCGTGAAACAGTGTGAAATCGGAAACAGCCTCGTCGGTCGCTCCAACTTCGTCGTCAGTTTCGTCGTACATCATGGCGACGTGAAATCTGTTCTTCTCCGCCTGCTTCTGGATTAATGCATAGCTTTGATCGATGAAGGGTTGGCGGTCCCCGTACCAGTCAACTACGAAGGCCGAGATTCCCAAAGCCTTAGCGTGGCGAATCTGGCTCTTAATAACCGCAGGGTCCTGCGAGGAATAACCGACTGAGATGTGCTCCGGGTGCCCAAACCACGCTTCATAAAGCGCGATAACCTCGGGCGAGTTTCCCGCAGCCTTGAATTGCAACGGTGCGGGATGGCCCGACCGTAAACCGGAGCATCCGTGAAAGAACACGAGAAGAAGAAGTGCGGAGGAGGCGCGAACAAACATGGGTCTCAGTACTTAGAATCCCCTTCCAATCCTGCGGGTTGCGTGGCCAATGAAGAAATCGCAGACTGCCTGCGCAGGGCAGCCAATAGGGGTCGCGGAGCATCGAAGTGATTGTCGCCAATAGTGCCTCTACGCTGTACTTCGATGCACTTCTGGCGTGGCGAACCGGAGTGCCCGTAGCGTGGTAAACGACTCCCTGTACAAGCCGAAAGCGCTGCACGCCCGCATCATGTCGGGTAGCGCCGTGTTGCTTGCGGGCTCCAGCCTGACGATAGTCGTCAATCTTGCATACAACATCGTCATTGCGCTGTTTCTGGGACCAGCAGGGTTCGGACATGCGACGGTCGTTTACACCGTTCTTACCATCCTTTCGGCGTTGGCGCTCGCATTTCAGATCGTGAATGCGAAGGTTGTGGCGCAGCAGAGCTCGCTCGAGGCAAAGGCGCAGGCTTACCGCGTGCTGCATCGCGCCGCGTGGGCGTGCGGAACTCTGGTAGCGGTGGTTCTGCTGCTATTCCGAATCTCGATTTCGAATTATCTGAATCTTCCCGACCCGATCCTGGTGGAGATGCTCGCGATCGGCTCCGGCTTTTTTGTTCCGCTCGGATGCCGGCGCGGCTGGATTCAGGGAATACTTGGATTTCGGAGTTTGGCCATCAACCTGTCGCTTGAAGGAGCTGTGCGCCTGGCGGGGTCGTACGCTCTAATTCTGATGGGTTTCGGACTGCGCGGGGTGATCGCTGCCAATGCCGGATCGGTCGTTGTGGCATATCTGGCGATCAGGCCGAAATTAGCTGCCCCCTCTGCCAACCCGCTTCGCCTTCGAGAGGCACTTAGCGAGACGTACCAGGGCCTGACGTTCTACGCCGGCCAAACATTAATCAATAACTTTGACATCGTCCTAGTGAAGCATCTGTTCTCGGCGGAAATGGCAGGGCTCTATGCGGCTGTCGCACTTGTGGGCCGCGTGATTTCAGCACTTTCCGCAGCGGTTGTGAATACGATGTTTCCGCTTGTGGCGGGGACAGGGGAAAAGGAGAGAAAGGATCTTCGAGTTATTGCCACGTCGTTGTTGCTGGTGATCGTTACGGGCTCACTATTCGCAATCGGCTTGAGCTTTACACCCGCGTGGGTCTGGACGAAATGCCTGGGCGCGGGATTCAAGATCAGTGGCGCCTATGATCTTTCTTATCTTGCTACGCTCTACGCCATCAAGTCGGTCATCTATTCCATCAGCGTCGTGTTCATCACCTTCGAGATGGCTTACAAGATCGCGCATTCGAACGCGGTGCAGTTGGCCTTCAGCGTGATCCTGGTCGCGGGGGTCTGCGAATTTCATTCGTCGCTTCTCGAAGTCATCCTGGTGCAGCTTGTCCTTTTATCGGTTCTGGTAGTTTTCTCCGCGGTTCCGCTGCTCATCGATCTGCGATCGGACAGGAACGAACCCGACGTGAGTGAGCATCTTGAGCCGATACGGCTCATTCGCAAAGTGTCTGAAGATGAGGTCATTTCGGAATTCCTGAAGAGCGACTTCAGGGATGCGGAATTTCGGGAATGCCCGGTTCAATGGCGCGAAATCATCGTTCGTCCGAATTTCGCGGACGCGAAAGAGAACCAGAAACGGCGAGCAATGCATCTGCTCCGGCACCTTACGCTTTGGAACGAAATCCCCAGGGATACAGAGTGGTATGAGGTGGAAATCAACGAAGTTGCCCTGGAACAAGTCAGGGTCTTCCCGCGGGCCCAGTGGAGAAAGCTCGCACGCGGCAACTTCGCGATTACCAGAATTGCCGACGATTTACGCGCCAGGCGGCATAAGCTGGATGCCGATTTTATATCGAAGATCGAGGCACTCGAAGAGCAACTACGCCAGGGAAACCGGGGATTCGGCACGGTGATCCTTCTCGGGCACCGCAAGAAGAAGCCAGTCACGGTACTCGATGGCAACCATCGGTTGGTAGCGACGATGTTGACATCGGCGGGCAAATTGTCAGGGTTGCGATTCATGTGCGGCTTATCAGAGCGAATGGACCGATGCTGCTGGTACAGGACAAATTTTTCCACCCTGTGTCGATACGCGAAAAATCTATTCCTTGTGGCGCTTCAAAATCCAAGAGGCAAGCTCCTGCGATCGTTAAAAGAGAGCGATAGGTTGAAGCCTGAGAAGGATGTCGCGGCGGAGCTGGAGGTCGGCCGCCTGGTGGAGGCCGACGATACGCGCATCTAAGGTGCGAATTTGCAGGCGAGCAGGGATGGAGCGTGAAGATGACTGACCAGCCAAAGAATGTGCTCGTGGTGACGGTTCCTGAAGCGGCTGATGTCAAACAGCAGCGCTCCTTCCTGCGCGATTTGGCGAGCCGCATGAGCGAGTATCGTCCTCACGTCGTGCTTGATTGCTCTCGGCTGAACACGATAGATGGACCCAGGATCTATTTTCTACTTTGTTGCCTCGAGGAGGCCTTGAAGCGGAATGGCGACCTGAGGCTTGCCGGCTTGACAGCGCAGGCAAAGACGATGCTCGAGGCAGTGGGAGCGGATCGGATTTTTCAAATTTTCGCATCAAATGCGGATGCGATCGGCAGCTTCATTCAGCGTGGTGTGAGAGTTGAACGGCGCGAGGAAGCACAAGCCGAGGAGGATCGCGTTTCGCAAACTGCGGCTTAGGCGTTATGGCACCCAGGGTTCGGGGTCTATAGCTGACGATCATCCGGAGAGACATCATGAGGCTTGCAAATTCGCGATTCCTGAGGCAAGTCGCAGGCTGCCTGGTGCTGTTGGTGATGTTGCAGGCGGCGGAAGCGACAGCGCAGAGCAGTCAGGAGAGCCCAACTGCCGAGAGGGCGCAAGTCCCGATGTCCAATTCCGCCGAAGCGGGGAATCCCAACGCCGATGGGCAACAAGCAAACACGAGCAATGCGGCCCAACCGCCGTCTGACCCGAATGTGAGCGGCGAGCAGCAGGGGCAAAGCCAGGCGGGGGCAAGCGAGAACAGCAGCGCGGAGTCGAATTCCGGACAACAGCAAAGCACTCCGGCGAAACCGGTTGGAACGGCGGCGGCGCCGGCTGTAAATTCCACGGGGGTCGCGGGATCAAGGCCGACGGGGGCCGTGATCGCACCGGCGAAACAGCGCAGGGTTCGATCGATCCTGATCAGAGTCGGCGTGATAGTGGGGGCTTGCGTCGCGATCGGAACCGTTGCAGCCCTGTCGCATTCGAGCCCCAGCCAGCCGCGCTGAGGCAGCACGGAAGAACAGCCACTTAATGAGATGTAGGACACACCGAGGCATAGTGATGGATGCGCAGCGCGACAACCGAAGAATAAGAGTCATTAGTTTCTCTGGCATCGACGGTGCCGGTAAAAGCACGCAAATAGAAAGGCTCCGCGCTTCGCTGGAGCAAATCGGTTTGAGCGTTCGCTTGGTTTGCTTCTGGGATGATGTGGCGACGCTGACCCGATTTCGCGAAGGGATGGCACACCTGGTTTTTCGAGGGGACGCCGGCGTGGGAACTCCCGAAGCTCCCATTCGCAGAAGAGACAAGAACGTTCGGTCGTGGATCATGACCGGCATTCGCCTGTTTCTCTACGTCGCCGATACGATTTCCCTTCGGCTGCTGATCAAGCGAGTGCAGCGCTCGGGCGTTGACGTTCTCATCTTTGACAGGTTCATCTACGACGAACTGGCCAATCTGGAGTTGGGGCAGTCAGCCATGCGGGCATACGCTCGCGCGATCACGAACATGGTGCCAAAGCCTGACATCAGCTACCTGCTGGATTCGGATCCGAACGAGGCGAGGGCGCGAAAACCTGAATATCCGCTCGAATTTCTCGATTTCAACCGCAGGTCGTATCTTACGCTGAACAATTTCCTGGGCATTTTCCAAGTCGTCGCGCCCATGGCAGTCGACGATGTGGAACGCGAGACGTTGAAGATTGCGCTCAAAGATCTTTCGCTGGCGAAGCCTTTGCCGGCGCCGGTACCCAATACGGAGGGTTTGAGCCCGCAAACGAGCTGCGTCCCCTAACCGATTGCCGGCCTAAGGAGGAACGACCATGATCTTCAACCTTGCGCGCGGTCGAAATGTCCTGGGCGCTTTACTGCTGGCGTGCGCCTGGAATCTCGTTCCAGCCGCTTATGCCGCTTCGTGCGCCACCCAGTCACAGATGACGCCCGCGGAGCGCGAGACGTTTTCGCGAACGGCGGAAACCATCCTTTCTGATGTTCAGACCGGCAACGTGGACAACATTCGAGGGATATCGGTGCCTGCGGTGGCGGCCGACTTCAAGGGAATGAGCGATTCGGTGGCGCATCTAAGGCCGCTCGTGCAGACTGCCACGATTACTGTCGACAATCTTTACATTCTTGACGCGACTGGCAATCCGCTGGGTGAAACGCGCACCGATTTCTATTGCGGATCGCCGGTGGTTGTGTGGAGTTTCCCGATCCCGTCCCCGGGCATGTATGCGGTGGCAATCGTACACGCAACGGGCGTACAGCATCCGCAACAGGTCACGATCATTCTGTCAAAGACGCCTGACAATCGCTGGCTGGTTGCAGGCATGGTTGACAGAGCCATGACAGCCGCAGGGCACGATGGGCTCTGGTACTGGGTGTCGGCGCGCAAATATGCGCAGACCAAAATGGACTGGGATGCGTGGTTCTACTATCGGCTGGCGACCACCCTTCTGGATCCTCTCGATTCTCTCGCCAGCCCCAACCTCACAAAGCTGCATCAGGAAGCTGACCAGATTCACCCGCAAGATCTGCCCGGTACAGTGCCCATGACGTTTTATGCAGATGGAGAGTTGATTACGGTTAGTACGGTAGATACCACAACAGCCTTGGGCGGGCTCGATCTGGATGTTCACTACAAGCCCGATACGACGCAAGCGGCGCAGTTACAGGATCCAGCCGGAGCGAGGAAGCAGGTCACTGCCGTGATGTCGGGCCTGTTAAGAATGCATCCTGAGCTTCAGAGAGCTTTCCACGGCATCTGGGTGCATGCCGACCAGGGAACGGGTTCGCTTTTCGCTCTGGAACTGCCCATGGATCAGATCGCTACCGGAACTCCCCAGGTGAGCGTTTTCCCCAACCAGAACTCGCATTGACGTTGAGTCGCGCAGTGACGAAGGCTGGTCAGGCGGCGGCGCCCGAAGCCAGTGTTTTGAATCTCGCCTTGAGTACCCAGAGGCTCACGGGTTCTTCCTGCAGCAACAACTCGGAGGCCTGAATAATCGGGTTCGAATGAAACCAGTGCTGGATGACGTTATTGCGCAGCAGATTCGTGACTGCCAACAGCGACATTCCCTGATGATGAGCCATCCACTCGCGGACCAGGACCGGAGTGCGCGGGGACTGGGTGAAGTCGGCCGATTCGTAAAAGCCATACGGGCCAATCCAGCCCGCTGATTCCATGCGGCGAAGGTTATTAATCGCTTCAGCAGGATCGGCGCAGAGCGCGAGGAAGCTCGAGTAGGGCGAGATGACCGGGCCGGCCGTGGCATCGGGGCTCAGCGCGACCCGCGGAACACCGTAGGCGTGGTAGCAGTAGTCGCCGGAATCGTTTTTCTGTGCCGAGCCCGACTCGGAGATACCCCAGGGGATATGGAGAGAGCGGGCAAATTCGCGCTGGATGTAAACACAGGCAGCCTCAGTGCGAGCGACCAGCGAGCCCCTGTAACTGCGCATCCACAGCGATGGCATCAGGTATTCGAACATGGTTCCCGTCCACGAAAAGGGAAGGAATTGGCCGAATGCACTAGTGTGCTCCCGGTCCAGTTTGAACCAGCTCCGCTGAGGAAGATTGCCCTGCGCGACGGCGAGAAACGTCGCCAATCTTGCCTCCGAAGCAAACAGGTCGTAGCAGGAATTGGTGAGGTGATGTTTCGCCGAGTTGTAGCCGACGGCGAGAACCTGGCGGCCAGGACAAACAAGAAAGGAGAAATCCGTCGCTTCGATCAGCCGGTCGACGGCTTGTTCCATCGTGTGCAGATCGGCGACCAAAGAATGGAGCTTTTTGAGCGCCGATTGAACCGAATGGAGCAGTTGTTCAGCAAGATGTACCTGCCCCGGCAATGTAGCGAGAGCGGCGCGCGACTCCCCGATGTGGGTTGCAAGTTTTTCGGCAAAAGGAATCGCATCTTCGAGCGAAAGCGAAATACTCGATCTGGGGACGGTAAACCGCAGCGGCTTGTGAAGCTCTTTATATTCCGGAAGCAACCAGGGAAGGTAATCGTGGAGCAGGGCGCGGATGGTGGAGACTTGCGCGAGAGTCTCGTTCAGCCACGGAATCCGATTCTGATGAGCAGAGTGTTTTCCGGAGGATGCAGTTAGCGCAGTTTCTGCCGCCGGCAACCATCGAGTCCAGGCGGCGATTGTAGCCCGTTCGCGAGGGAGCCGGAGCCGAGCAAGCGCCGGCGGCAGATGTTTTTGCGCTCGCATGAGTCTCCAGTGAGCGCGCAGACCTGAAAACAAGTGCGGATGGAGCAACGGCTTTTGCGCGAGCGAACGAAGGCCGGCGCGAAGGGTATAGAGCGATGCAAGGAAGTTGCCGCTGTCGACGGAAGAGACGAACGGCTCGGGGCCAAGGGCCTGAAGCGTTTCCGTGTCGTACCAGTTATAGAGGTTTCCATGGAGCGTTTCGAGGCGTGCGACGGATGCGAGGCTATGGGACGTAAGGGTTGCGAACTGAGGCACAGTCAGGAATCCGAGTTCACAAGCCGCCTGGCGGGCGTTGAGGAGGAGCCCGATATTCGTCGGAGAGACCCTCGGGGCCTCATGGAACCGTTCTTCCGCCACATTGTCGGGAATCAGGTAGTTGTGTCGCGCGGAACTGAACTCGGAAAAGTATCGCCAGCATCGGAGCGCGTGCAGCAGAAGAAATTCCTGCTCTTCCCGGTCGAGGCGGCAGATCTCATAGGGGCGCTGATTGAGCCAGGCAGCTACAAAACCGGAGAAGCCCCATGCCACGAGGAGCGGAGCCGCAATGAAGATGGCATCGTGACGCTCCGAAAACAGCCGTATTGCGACCCCCAGCGCCACGGCGGTAAACGGCATTGCGGCAAGATAGCGGTCGACCGGGCCTTTCTGATCCGATTGCGCCTCGGACTGAGCTGCTGTTTCCCATTCCAGCGTCCGCTCCCCGGTGATGAACCGGCGGATCAGAGAGCGCAGGACGGCGTCGACCGTGAGGAAGGTTTGATGAAAAAGAAGAACAAGATGGAGAAGCGTATGGAGGGTCGTGCGCCCGAAGGCGGAAAAGGCCTCAAGACACTGTCCTCTATTACCGCCGGCTATGGCACGGCTCAGACTGAATCCCAGCTGAAGAATCATGGGGAAGCACAACAGCAAGAGGCCCACGATTGTCCAATAGACCGGGCCGCCCGGCAGGCGGATCCAGCCTGCGACGAAGAGAATCAGGAGACATGGATCGACCAACGAGCGGCGAAGATTGTCAAAGATCTTCCAGCGCGAAATCGCGGAGATCGGGTTCGGCCCCCAGTGACCTGACTCGTCGGGGACTTTGGAAAAAATCCACTGGGCGATCTGCCAGTCGCCACGCAGCCAGCGATGTTGACGACGGCTGTATGCGCTGTAATGGGAGGGGTAGTCGTCGATCAGCTCGACATCGGAGATGAGGCCGGCGCGGGCGTAGGCGCCCTCAATGAGATCGTGACTAAGCAGAGCATCGCGCGGGAATCTGCGATTGAGCACAGCGTGGACCGAAGCGACTTCATAGATGCCTTTGCCCGTGAAGATGCCTTCACCGAAAAGATCCTGGTAGGCATCGGAGACGGCGCGCGTGTAGATGTCAAAGCCACTTTGGCCGGAAAAGATGGCAGCCAGGCGTGAGCGAAGCGCGGATCGAACGGCGACGCCGATCCGTGGCTGCAGGATGCCATATCCCGAAGTGACGATTCGTAACCTGGGATCAATGACCGCCTGGTTCAAGGGGTGGGCCATGGCGCCGACGAGGCGGCCGGCGGTCCCACTGGGAAGCTGCGTATCGGAGTCGAGGGTGAGGACGTAGCGAATGCCGCGCAGCTTTTCAATGGGACCGGCCTTGATGGGAAACGCGTCATGTTCCCCGGTGAGAAGGTTATTCAAGTCGAGCAGCTTGCCACGCTTGCGCTCCCAACTCATCCAAACCCCCTGCCGCCGATTGAAGATGCGATGGCGATGGAGAAAGAGGAACGATCCGTTCTGCGGCGACGCGTATTTGGCGTTCAGCTCATCGATGAGGCGGATAGCCAGGTCCACAAGCGGGTCAGCATCGCCTTCTCTTGGCTTGGTCACGGAATCGCGCAGATCGGTCAAAAGAGCGAAGTGGAGATTAAGCTGGCGGTTGGCGAGGAAACGAACTTCGAGATTGTTTACCAGCTCATGCACCTGTGGTTCGTTCAACAGCAACGATGGCACGACAACCAAGGTTGCGCGATCGTCAGGGATCCCCTTGCTGAAATCCAGCTTGGGAAGCGACTCCGGTGCAAACAGGTCTGTAACGAAGTGATTCACGAGATCAACAGCGATTTGCATCGTCGGGGGCAGCAGCAGGAGGAATGCGAAGACGAGGGAAGAGACGCTGTTGAATCGAGACAAGACCGGGAAGAGCGCCAGCGCGAGAGCGACGAAGGAAAGGACGAGAACGCCGCCGATATAGAAATCTTCGGCGAAGTCGCGAACCCATGCGCGCACGCGCCAAGCCGGGGTTGGATGGAAACCCACGTGTGAGGCGAGGCGGCTGAACCCCTTATCGATCAGGTAATAGCCGATATGCAACCGGCGCTGCTGCATGCGCGGATCGCCTGACGGTTGCTGGCTGCACTGGCCAGCCAGTTCAAGCGCGGCCTTCGCCACCTCGAGTTCGGTTGAATCGGAGCGGCGAGCGATTTGGGCGATACGATTGCGATAGGCCTGGCGGCTTTCGAAGTCCATCTTCTCGTACGCTCCAGCGGGATCCTGGCGCAGGACCGCGTCGAAGACGATGAGAGGCTCAATCAGCGAAACCCAGTCAACCTGAGGGATGGATTGCAGGCTATTGAGCCTGGTGGAGAAGCTCGACACAGATTCCGCGTGCTTTTGGCGCAGCAAAGCGAAGGCATCGTGCAAAAGAGATTCCAGAAGAGCGAACTGAAGAAAGGGGGCGATAACCCATAACTCATCAAGCGTGAGCGGATCGTGGGCCTGCAAAGCCTCGACGAAGGCGCAGAAGGTCGATGGAGTGAATGTACCTTCCACACTGTTCAGATAGGCGGATGCCGCCGCGGCAATGCGCGGTTCCTCCCGCCGCTCGGCGAAAACGGCGCGCGGCAAGGAACCTATGAGCCCCTGGCGATCGGCTACCGCGGCCAGAGCCAGGTGCAGCAAACGGACATGACCCCGAAGCTCGCGCAATGCCTGTCGCGAAGATTCAGCCGGCGGATCCTGTTCGGAGCCCTTTCCCGCGTCGCGGGCCAGGCACTTCTCCAACTGGGCGAGCGAGCGAGCGGCGCCATTGATGCGCCCGTCAAAGCTGCCCGGGGAAGAAGGCCGGTGGTTGACGTCCCATGAAGCGACCAGCCGGGCCGCATCCTGCACGCGGTGCAGCGACTCATCCCGGGAGTCGGGAAGCTGAGATTCGAGAATGGAAGCAAGATCGGCCATTGGGTATCAGCGGTAACTCGCGGCTTGCATTTCAAACATTTCGGAATAGCGCCCGCCAAGCGCCATCAGTTGGCTGTGGTTTCCTTCCTCGACCAGGCGGCCACCTTCAAGGACGACGATTCGATCGGCCATGCGAACCGTGGAAAAGCGATGGGAGATGAGGAGCGCCATCTTACCGTAGGTAAGCTCGGCAAACCGCTCGAATACCTCGAATTCACTGCGCGCGTCGAGTGAGGCCGTAGGCTCGTCGAGAATGAGCAGTTGTGCGTCACGGAGATAAGCGCGGGCCAAAGCCAGTTTCTGCCACTCTCCGCCAGAGAGATCGACGCCGCCCTCGAAGCGACGACCGAGCATCTGGTCGTAGCCATTGCGAAGCCGGGCGATCACTTCGCTGGCCATGCTTTTCTTCGCTGCGTATTCGATCGCGCCGTCTGCGTGGTCCACTTCGACGCGGCCGATGGAGATATTTTCACGAGCCGTCATTTCATAGCGCATGAAGTCCTGAAAGATGACGCCGATTTCTGAATGCAGATCGGCCAGGTCGTATTCGCACAGGTCAACGCCGTCAAGCAGGATGCGCCCCTCGGTGGGGTCGTAAAGGCGCGTGATCAGTTTGACGACCGTCGTCTTGCCCTGGCCGTTTTCGCCGATGAGGGCAACGCGCTCTCCCGGTGACAGCGTGAAGTTGAAGTTGCTGAGGATGCGCCGGTTGGTGCCGGGGTAGGCGAACGAGACATCGCGAAATTCGAAGCCACGCTGGATGGGGCGTGGCGCGGGCAAAGCGTTCGGTTTTGATTCAACAGCGGGTTTCATTTCAAAAAAGGCCAACAGGTCGGTGAGGAAGAGAGCCTGGTCGGCGACGCCCGATGCCGTTGAAAACGCCTGCTGTATGTTGCTCATCGCCTGCATGATGGCTGTGGTGATCACGGTCAAGCCGCCGATGCTGTAGACGCCATGGATGGTGCGGTAAATGCTGAGCACATAGGCCGAGTAGTAGCCGAGCTGGGCAAGAATCGCCAGCAATCCGGTCCAGAAAAGGCGGCGACGGTTGAGGGTCACGTCTTCTTCGTAAATACGCCAGGAAAGCTTCTTGAAGCGCTCGGTAAGATAGTCGCTCAGGTTGAACAGCTTGAGCTCTTTGGCCGCTTCCTTGCTGCCGCCGACCTGGCGGAGGTAGTCCATCTGGCGGCGGATAGGCGTCTGACTGAAATTCTTTGCATACATGAGAAACGCGAAGTGGCTTTCGCCGAGAAAGGCCGGAATGACGCCAACCACGAGCAGGATCAGCAACTGCGGTGAGTACCAGGCGAGCAGCGCGGAATAGGCGGCCGCGGTGATCGTTTGCTGGATGAGTCGGCCCATCTGCTGGATCATCGCGAGGCGGTCGGTGGCCTGCACACGGGCCCGTTCAAGCCGGTCGTAAAAGACGGGGTCTTCGTATACGGTGACATCGAGCGCAGCGGCTTTGCGCATCACCTCAACGCTTACGTGGTACATGTATCGGTCGGCGAGCAGGCTGTCGAAGTAATCCACCGCGCGGGAAAGAATGCCGATCATGACGGCAAGGACGGCTTCTGCTGCTACGACCCACCAGAAGTACCCAGGCAGGGGCTTGTGAAACAAGGTCTGTTTGACGCCGTCGATGATGTAGCCGCCGATGACGGCGATTCCCACAGGAAGGAACGCCACCAGGACGCGAATCGCGAGGTTCCAGGACACTACCGCAGGGCCCGACTCCCAGACAAAATGGAGGACCGGGGGAATGTTTTTGAGGGCACGAACACGGTCGGCCCATGCGCTGGCGGACGATCCTGGCGCGTGTGACGGCTTTGGCTGGGTCTTCTTTTCGGGCTTTCCTGAATCCGTGGTTGAGGGCATTCGACTTCCTGCGGCAAAACCAGAGTTACTGTGTCCTGTCTTGCGGTGTTGAAGGCCGCCGCTCCCTTTTGCACCGGCCCCCAACGACGAAAATCCAGGGTGGGGCCCGGAGGCTTGCGGCGACTTAACCGGAGAGGCCCAGGCAGAAAGCTACTCTGGTTTCGTCAAGGGCCGCCTGCCATTCGCAGATTCGGGCAAGTTGCGCCGCACGGGACATCTCAAGAACCAAGACCAGGGTCAAAGGCGTGAAACTGACTCACAGACAGGGTCACCCTTCTATATTCCATTCAATTAGTGCGATGCATAACTGCTGCTGTGTGTTGTTTTTGGCGCCCGCCGCGAACCCCGAATTTCACGACCGAAAGCTCTGTCTGCAAAGGCTTTTATCTGCGTCATATCAACCGGTTGGAGGGGCTGGGTTGTTGGAAGAAGAGGAGGTATCGGGCTGAAAGCCCGCCAGATCCATGGCGCGGCGTGCCTCGGGGTTCTTCATGAACGTTTCCCAGACAAAGCCGGTACGGGCATTTTCGGCCATAAGCATGGTGATCCCGGTGTCAATGCCGATGACGTCGGTGTCGTACCATCCGGTCAAGGGATTGAACGCATCGACAAATCCGTAACGGCACCATGCATTCGGATAGTGGTCGTGAATGGTTCTCAGGACGCGCATTGTTGCGCCGGGTAAGAACGGGAGCGAGCCTCCCGCGGCCGCAGGTGCGATGGTGCCATCGATAGGACCCATAGCGGGCGGGCCGCCCCAGACCACATAGCCTTTCGGTGAATCGGATGCGGTGATGCCCCAGAGCGCGTTGCTGTAGTCGGGGAATTGTGTGTTGAGTTCCAGGCAAAATCGCCGGTGGACGTCGGTCGCAATGACGGAATTCGCAAAATAGTCGGCAAAGCGGTCGCGTTTGCCGCGAAAGTCGAACCAGGCCTGCGAATACTGATGAACAAAGAGAGGGGCGAACGATCCCACATAGCGAAGCCCGTCGAACTCGAACAAAGTTCGCTTCCACGCAAACCACACGTCTTTCGGTAGTGGATGGGAGGAGGACCCCATCGCCAGCAAATACATCATCATTAATTCGCTGTATAGATCCCAGCGCGACGAAATGAATCCGAGCTCCGGCGTCCAGCCATGCGAAAGGAGCGTGGTATCTTCAGAAAGCCAGGACCAGTCAACACGGTCGAAGATGGCATGAGCCAGTTGGTCGATGTCCTTGTCTTCAAAATGCTGCCGGCAAGTGAGCAGCCCACAAAGCAGGATCGAAGTGTCGACCGACGACACTTCCGAGTCCCATAACCGTTCCCCGGTATTGATGTTCGCGAAATGAAAGAAGAAACCGCGATGCGTCGGCAGCTTATGCCACACAAATGACAACGCACGCAGGACGCGCAGGTGCGCTTCGGCGTGGCTGATGAATCCACGCTGGTCCGCGATACAGATTGCAGTGAGCCCAAATCCGGTTGCGGCGATGCTGGCGGCCAGGCTGGTGTCGTTGGTACGTACATTGCAGCGGTCCTTGACGAGTCCGGTCTGGGGATTTGCCTGCTCCCAGAAAAAAAGGAATTCGGCACGCTGAAGCCCGTCGAGGAATTGATCATCTTCGGGGGAGAGTGAGGTTGGCGAAGGCGGAGCGGCTGGCTCGGTGTGTTGCTTGCGGTTTTCGCGCTGGATGACCTGTTGCCCGGGTAGAGCTAAGGCTTGCGTCCGCAAAAAAGGCAGCCCCAGCGACAAGGAAGACATTTGACGTAACAAGCGCCGGCGCGAGTTTTGGTGTGGTTCCTTGTCGCTGGTCATCTCAGTTTCACGCCAAATCATTGCCTCACTCAAAAAGTTCGCAAGGTAAAAGCGTGCTTCTCGATCAGATTCGGCTGGCGTCGCTAGCTGCATTAGGTTGGATGCAGAAAATCAGCAAAAGGTGGATTCGGGGCGGACGGCATTTCCAACGGGAATCGCGTCAAACCCCATTATGGATGGAAGAAAATGGGACGTAAGAAACTGGTAATCCTGATCGTTATTGCGGCCGGGGCCGTGATCGGGGCCGCTCTCTGGCTCTCGGTGCGCCACTGGAGGCCGCGCTGGTCGGTCGTGCAGGGCGCGGTCTTTCGCCAGGATAAAGACGCGCGCAAGGAGGTGCCGATTGCCGGTGTTCATATTACGGCGACGCATGGAAACGTTAGCCTTACCACGGAATCGGATGCTTCAGGGTATTTCAGAGTCGCATTTCCCGAGTCGGTATTACCCGGACAGATGGTTGATATTACTTTTCGGCATCGGGATTATGAAGCTCTCGACGTTCAGGTTCCCATCCGATTTCGCTCGTCGCTCAGGCAACTGGTGATTGCGGCTATGGCACCGATTCCGGCCGCGGAAAGCATCAGCGCCGAGCATCCATCCACAGTTGTCTCAAACATCAGGGTGAGGTACACAGTAAATTCCAGCAACGACCAAAACATCGGCAGTGAGGTCAGGACGTTTCAGGTCGACAACCGCGCCAACGTTCCGTGCCGTCACCAGGCGCCTTGCTCGCCGGATGGATTCTGGAAGGCGTCAACCAATTCGGTGACGCTGGATGCAGGCGCTGGGAATGAGTTTCGGGATGCACGAGCGTCATGCATTGCCGGACCGTGCCCGTTTGCCTTGATTGACCCCAGCGGCTTTGCCAACGGCGGGCGCACCATTGTGGTTTCAGCAATGGATTGGTCTGACACGGCGACGTTCCTGGTGCAGGCTGAGGTCTTTCACACCTCGATCGTTTCCATTGTGCGCGACTCGTATCCTGTCGAATTTGGAAATACCCTCACCTTCACGCTGCCGCAGACTGCGGAAGGCGTGAGCCTTGACGCCGACATAAGCGGCGTGCAGATTGTTTTTCCATTGGGCCCCGATCTATACCTGAGCTGGGCGACCTGCTCCATTCGAACCGGCTCTGATCGCGACAAGTCCACGCTCTATCAATGCCGGCTCAAGCCCGGGTTCCAGTTCTGATCTGCAAGGCTCTACAAGCGATTTTCGCTCGCGCCGGACCCCATGCCGAGTCATGGCGCGGCACACTCAAGTGCCGCTGCGGAACTATGCCAATCATCGATCAGGCGGACTGGTAAGATCGACGACCGCGCGGCGCACGAAGTTTCCCGGCAGGTGATTTCGGAGTTGAGAACGGTAATCGGGCCTGCCCGGACCTGAGACGGCGGGGAATTTTTCCGGTTCTCAAAAAAAGGTTGCCTGAGGGTGTTTTGTCATGTAAGGATAGCTGTAACACAACACAGCGACTGGTTGCCTTGCAGTCGGAACCTAAATAGATAGCAGAGAGCGGGCCCCCTCCAGGAAGGAAGGGCTCAGGTCTTGTTAGATTGTTTTGTTGAGCGACCCCCAAAAGGACTCTAGCCGGGAATCAAACCGCAAGTGCCCTTACTCGGTTGGATGCCTTTTTACTAAAGAGGTTTGTTAAGCCGCAAGAATTTCTCTGGCTCAAGACAGCCCACCTGAAAATTTCTTAGTAGCGGTTCGTTCCTTCACGGCACATGAAAGAACGCTGGGACGAAGCTGTGTCATGCGGAAGGCACAGGTTTCGTTCGGATGCTGCTGCATGCCGATACGGAGTATGCGACGCGCAGAGCAACGTTCGTGTGTGTGCTGAAACGTGGATGGAACGTTGCAAGTGATTAAGAAAAACAAGCCGCGCCAGCTTTCTTAAATTGCCGAACCAATGGTCTTGATGGTTTGCCTCGGTGTTCGGCCGCGCAGAGCGGCACTCAATTCCTTCACGAAGGTATCTGCCGATGAAGTATGCAATGAAATTCGCCCATCTTCTTTTTTTGATGATTGCAACCGTGGCGGTTCCCGTAGCAGCGCAGACGGTCATCACAAGCCCGAGCAATGGCCAGCAAGTAGGAACGCCGTTCAACCTGACAACAGATTCGCCCACGTGCTCGTCACAGGGGGTGACGGCGGTGGGATTTTCACTCGATGACAGCTCCAGCACGGCGATTTTCTCCGGGCAGACAATGAATGGTCCGGTCAATGCGCCGGCAGGATGGCACACGGTGCACGTCAAGGCATGGGACGACTACGGCGATGTTTGCGTAACTGATGTTTCGGTAAATGTCGCGGGCGGGTCGTCTTCCATCATCCCCTCTAACGCGGTTAGTGTTAGCGAGATCCAGACGCTGGGTAACTGGACAGAGATTCACGACGGCGGCACGCCTGGTTCTTCGAGCGGGGTTATGAGCCTGGTGAATTCGCCGTCGCTCACTGGAACCTCAAGGTTCTTCGCAAACCAGTTCAACTATTTCGGTGGCGAGCGGTATACCGCACAATTCGACGACGACATGTATTCGCAGAACTTTTTTTACGATGGGTGGGTGTACATCGACGGTTCCTCGGCCGGGTTTAACAACCTAGAGTTCGATCTGGACCAGACGATGGAAAACGGTGAGACTGTGATCATGGGATTCCAGTGCGACAGCTGGACCTACACCTGGGACTACGCTGTGAATGGCGGCTCTCCAACCAATTCGTGGGACACATGGCTTCATTCCTACGCGCCGTGCAATGTGCAAAGCTGGGCCCCCAATCAGTGGCATCACGTGCAGATCTACTTTTCGCACGACGAGAACGGCTGGGTGACCTACCACACCGTCTGGCTCGATGGAAACGAGGAGGACCTGAACATCAACGCTTTCTCGGGTTACGAGCTGGGCTGGGGACCGGCGGTCCTGACCAATTTCCAGATCGATGGAAACAGCACCGGAACGACGTGGGGAAATGTGTATCTTGACAACTTGACCGTGTATCGCTGGTAGGTGCGGCGCAAAGGAGCAAGTTGATTCGGGGCAGCTGGCTTAACCGCCCAAGGGCCTGTTGCCTCCGGATTCTGACGACAGCAGCGAATACATGATGCGCCGGGCGTCTCGGCCCAATTGATACACTCACCCCGTGGGCCGACTGATTGTGAACGCCGACGATTTCGGGCTGACCTCGGGCGTGAATCGCGCGATTGCCGAGCTGCACAATGCCGGGGTGGTGACCAGCGCCTCACTGATGGCGTGTGCCGCGGCGACTGAGGAAGCAATCGAACTGGCGCGGTCCATGCCCACACTGGGCGTGGGTTGCCACATCGTTCTGGTGGATGGTGAGCCGGTGCTTCCGGCGCACCAGATTCCCACGCTCGTCGATCGCAAGACGGGGCGATTTCCCAGTTCGCTCGACAAGTTTTTGGCGGGGCTCTTCACGGGCCGGATCCGTGCCGCGGAGATCGAGGCGGAAGCCGCGGCGCAGGTCGGGCTGCTGCAGCAGCGGGGTGTACGGTTGACGCACGTGGACAGCCACATGCACACGCATGTTTTTTCCGCAGTGCTGCGACCGGTGCTTCGCGCCGCTGGCGCGGCCGGCATCCGAGCGATCCGTCATCCCTTTGAACCGGAATGGGCAGCCCGCGCGACTGCGGGCGCCTCCCTGAGGCGCATTGCTGCGCTCACAGCCTTGCGCACCCTCGAACCACGTTCCCGCCGCATCCTCGCCGGGGAGGGCTTTGTGACTACCGACGGAACGATCGCGATAGCCGGCACGGGGACCCTTAACGCCTCGGCTCTTCGTTCCCTGCTCGAGAGACTGCCTCCCGGTACGTGGGAGCTGGTGACGCACCCCGGTTACAACGACGCAAGCCTTGCGCAAGTGAGAACGCGGCTGCGCGCCTCGCGCGATGTGGAACGCCAGTCGCTACTCGCCGTCCGAGAGTTCCCTGCGATTCAGCTCGCATCATTTGCGGATCTTCGAGCACCTGCTGCGTAAGGGCTGAGGTTGGCGAGACCGGTCCTCTGAATCTTCCTTCCTCTTCGCGGCGCCCGTTACATAGCCGCGCAAAAAGAGAACAGCAAAGAAATGGTAGGCGAGGCGGGAATCGAACCCACAACCCCCGGCTTAGAAGGTCAAACCGGGAATAATTCCCTGCTTTGCCTCCATTTCCCACTATTTACTTTCGGCCAATGTTTATGCGGGTTTCGGCGATGTGTCCATTACTGCGGTGTCCCATGAGCTACTGTGGAGACTCCCCACAAATTCCACCACACTCCCCACAATTTCCCCCACAGTTTTTCGACTCATTTTTTGCGCTCCTTCAGGCCAGAATCCCCCACAGCGCGCCGATAGAAAGCAGGGTATGCAATCTCCCCCTGCATCGGTGGACTGAAGGCACGGCGGGGCGCTGGTGCGCCGGGCCGGGCGTTTCTGACGCTGGCGGCGATTGCTTGGCGATGAGGTAGTCTCGCCTCTGGCGGCTCCCGGTGTAGCTTCTCAGCAACTGGCGTGTCCGGCCCCCCTTCTTGCGCGACGCTGGCTTACACATGCCTGCGTATGGCGCGGCAATTCCGGCAGAGTCTGAAATTCGGGACGCTCATGCTGAACCTTTCCTAGTCCGGCATCGGCTATTCCGTGGGCATGCGTGGCTTCCGGTTGGGCCAGGATGCAAAGGGCAGATCATTCGCGGCGGCCTCCATCCCCTATAGAAGCATGAGGTAGAGATCGCCGATTTGCGTTCATCAATGACACCTCTTCCAGCACGCCGAGCGGGCTCGTCTCCCGACGCGGTTCCGTGTGCCAGATGTGTGCTTGACTCGATCGAGTTTTTAGGGGAATTCTGTTGGGAACTGGCGGGGCGTGCACGAGGAGTTTCCCGACCGCTTTTAGTCTCGGTGGCCCTCTACTTTCTCGGCACACTTTTTGCCCACCGGCCGAGGCACGACATCGCGAAGCGCGCAG